>Ga0137398_10000210_pt1 | contig 18751 bp, 10 predicted proteins | sample czorhiz216metaG_FD_106659 | JGI IMG/M metagenome (GOLD analysis project Ga0137398, IMG submission 106659) | Vadose zone soil microbial communities from Angelo Coast Range Reserve, California, USA - czorhiz2.16 metaG | ecosystem: Environmental > Terrestrial > Soil > Vadose zone | place: USA...
AGAGGACCTCTTCGCAGAACTGGAGGACGTTCGTCCGCAATCACGCCCAGTCCATCGTCGCCTGCGATTTCCTGGTCGTGGTAACCGCTCGGTTCCGAACTCTATGTGTTCCTCCTGATGGAGGTCGGGACACGGCGCATCGTGCATTGCAACGTCACCGCGCATCCAACGGCAGCCTGGACCTCGCAGCAGCTTCGCGAAGCGATCCCCAGCGATCATTCCTACCGTTTCCTGATCCATGACCGTGACTCGATCTTCTCGGCAGAGGTAGACCAGCAGCTCAAGGCTTACACCATCTCAGAGGGGGGAGCTTCAACAATACACTGCAAGCGCTTGGGGGACTAGACGATTATTTTGAAACGTTTTATACTCGCGCCGATTTTGAGCACTTCACTTCCCGGTTCAAGGAGCGCTTGTGAAAATCCGGCTTCTTCTTTCTTTGATATCTTGTTCTTTCTTCGCATTGCTCGCTCTCGCCCAGGATTCGAAATTTCGGCCCATTAACCAGCAGATTCCCGTTCCAGACTGTTTGAACATAAAAGGTCTCGTGGACAGCAGCTACAAGCCTTGTACTGCCGAAGATCATCAACTATGGCTGAAGGACATTACCCACTGGCGCGACGAGCGCCGCATCCGTATCGGCTACAACGGCTCACGGTACGAAATGCCGGAACTGATGTGGACACAGTCCAGCTTCATGCAGCCGCAAATGATGGTCGAGGATCGTTTCTTTTATGACCCAGTCCCGGGGAAGTACACCGTCGACCGCTACCTCGATGATCTCGAGAAGCGCTACGGCGGCATCGACGCGGTCCTGATCTGGCCGACCTATCCCAACATGGGCATAGACAACCGCAACCAGCACGACATGATTCGGTGCATGCCGGGTGGGGTCGCCGGCGTACGTCAAATGATCTCGGACTTCCAGAAGCGCGGCGTTCGCGTCCTGTTCCCAATGATGATGTGGGATCAGGGCACGCGCGAGCCGGCGAAACCATGGACCGAGGAGATTGCCGAACTAATGAAAGAGATCGGTGCGGATGGAATCAATGGGGATACCCAGGACGGCGTCCCGCTCGCCTACTCTGTCGCCGCGGACAGAGTTGGCCATCCGCTGGCTTTCGAACCGGAAGGCGGGCCTTCCGACGAGGCGCTTGCCTGGAATGTAATGACCTGGGGGCAGTATCAGTATCCGTTTACTCCGCTCGTGGACCGCTACAAGTGGCTCGAGCCGCGCCACATGGTAAACATTTCCGACCGCTGGAACCGCAGCAAGACCAACAATCTGCAATTTGCGTTTTTCAATGGTGTCGGCTGGGAGAGTTGGGAAAACATTTGGGGCATCTGGAACGGCGTCACGTCCCGTGATGGCGAAGCTACGCGGCGCGTTGCCACCATCGAACGCGCTATCGCCGAATATCTCGTTAGTCGCGATTGGGAACCGATCTATCCAATGCTGCGCTACGGAGTCTTCGCCAGCCGCTGGCCACTCAACGGCCGCACCGTTTGGACTATCGTGAATCGCAACGAATATGACGTGGACGGACCGCAAATGGAGGTTCCCGCCACGCCCGGCATGCGCTACTTCGATCTCTACGGCGGCACCGAGTTGCAGATGCAAAAAGGCCCGACCGGTAAATCCGTTTTGAGTTTTTCGATGGAAAGCAATGGTTTCGGCGCCATCTTCGCAACGAGTTCCGAACCTGGCGCGAAGATCCAGAAGCTGATGTCAGAGATGAAGCAATTGACCGCGAAGCTGCTCACGAGCTTTTCGAGCGAACGTAAGGTCCTGAAACAGGGGATCGTGCCGATCCCCGCTACGAGTGCGGGAAGCAGCGCTCCCTCGGGCATGATTCAGATTCCTGAAGCGGACTTTCTTTTCAAGGTAGGGGGTATCGAAATCGAAGGATCCAACGACATCGGCGTGGACGTGCAGTATCCCTGGGAAGGTGCGCCGCGCCGTTTTCACGAGCATCCGATGCACATCAAATCGTTCTACATCGACAAGTATCCCGTATCGAACGCCGAGTTCAAGAAGTTTCTGGACGCCACGCGCTACCATCCCAAAGACGATCTGAATTTTCTGCGCGACTGGAAAGACGGTGCCTTTCCCTCAGGCTGGGACAATCGGCCCGTTACATGGGTGTCCATCGAGGATGCGCGCGCCTACGCCGCCTGGACAGGGAAGCGCTTGCCGCACGAATGGGAGTGGCAATACGCCGCGCAAGGCACCGATGGCCGAGTCTATCCTTGGGGCCATCAATGGGATCCATCTGCCGTTCCTGAGCCGGATAAGAATCGCACGATGCGTGGTCCCGATCCGGTCGACGCACATCCGAAAGGAGCCAGTCCGTTTGGCGTGATGGATCTCGTGGGCAATGTTTGGCAATGGACGGAAGAGTTCACGGACGAACACACCCGCGGAGGAATCCTCCGCGGTGGTAGTTACTACCAGCCGCAGGGGTCGATCTGGTATTTCCCTCAAGCCTACAAACTCATCGAGCACGGCAAACTGCTGATGATGTCTCCCAGCATGGATCGCTCGGGCGCAGTCGGTTTTCGTCTCGTCGAAGATGCGCGCTGAATTTTTTCTTGGCATGGAACTGCAATCCGGTGTCGCGACCGGCCTATTTTTCAGGCATAGAACAGGGTGCGCACATCGAAAATGTCGCAGGTCCGGGCGCGCGGAAGCCAGAGCATACGGAAACGGTTAGCTTAAGCGGGGCCGAGAAAATATTCATGGAGGGGAAGTCTTCTGATACACACGAATCCAGTGGTTGCGAACATTGGCTCTTAAGCGAGAATCGTCGGCGTCCAATACGAGCAGGTTAGAGGGTTCGACAGGCATGTGGCAATCGATGCAGTTGGAAGCAATCTCCTTTCCGAGTTTCTGAATCATTCCGCATTGATCCGCGCGGTGACACTCGAGACACCGGGCAGAATAATCAGCGGCTGGACGCTCTCGTGCGTGAACCTCATGGCAATTGGAGCAAGACAATTCAGGTGAGGATTGAAAGCAGCGGCTCCTAGCGAGAAGAAGAACTTGATTGCCGTGGACATCTAACCGGTCCGTGGCGTTCGGCTGCTGTAGCCTGACGTATTCCGAAAGCGCCTCGCCCGGCCTGAATGAAAACGCTGGCGCGATTGGTTCACCCGCTCCGCCGTGGCACTGCGCGCACACCTCAATCTGTCGATCGCGGCTCAATCGGAGTGGCGGCATTGGTTTCTTGCCCGTTGAATCTGCGGAATTCGCCGAATGAGTTTGAACGTGTTCCCTTCCCGGGCCATGACACCGCTCACAGGAAATACCAAGGACAATATTGTCTCTGTTGTAGTGATTCTCGGATGGCGCGGAACTCATCGGCTGGAATAGTGTTGCATGACACTCGAGGCAACGGGGCGGCACGGGGCGATCAAAGTCCGCCGACCCGTCTACATATCCCGGGCTGTTGACCCAACGATGGAGTTCCGTCCAATACGACACCGGAAGCTCGAACAAGCCATTCTGCCTCCAATAGAGATAGGTCTGGCCTTTGGTGGCCGACCCGATAACGAGATCGATCTGCTCCGTCTGCTTCGTAATCCGACCTCGCTTTTGTCGAATGGCAGTTTGGTAGAAATGACCATCGCGTGCCTCCATCCTGAAGGTGAGTTCGGGGTTGAGCGTGGTCAAAACGTCCTGGCCCTTCATGAAGCTCCCCGCGATGGAACCTGCATCCGGCAGCCGTGAAGTACGATGATGAGCCGTCAGAAGATAAGAACTGAATTTGTCCTGATGGCAGGGACGGCAAGCGAGGTCTCCCGCGAAGCCACTGCTTTCCTCGTGAGGAGAACTCAAACGGGAGGCGGGCGAATCTTGTGGACAGGAAACGGCGGAAGGACACTGCGACAGACCTAGCGCGGCGAAGCAAATCGCAATCACGAAACGCAATACGGGGGCGAGCGGTTTGGCGTTCGTGGGAGTTATCCTCCAGGATGACTAAGGTACGGCATCTCCGGTCCGGGAAGTGCCTGGAATTTCTTGAATGAAATACGTTCTGGCTAGACCGGCTGTCTCGTTCCTTGGCGTTCCTTCAAGAATGCCTGGACTTCTGCCTGCGTGGGCATGGACGGTTGAGCGCCTTGGCGGGTGACGGAGATGGCGGCGACAGCGGAGGCCCAGATAGCACATCGCACGGGATCATGGCCTTCGATCAGCGCTGAGGCAAACGCGCCGTTAAAAGCGTCACCGGCTGCCGTCGAGTCAATCGCGCGAACCGCGTAGGCGGGCAGAAATACCCTTCTGCTATCCGCCAGCGCAAGAAAACAGCCGCGCTGCCCGAGTTTGAGGAGGACGTTGCGGCTGCCGCGCTGCAAAAGTATCTCCGCGACTTCTTCCATGGACGCCTCGGGAACATCTTGCGATTGGAGTCCCAAAAGCGAGCACGTCTCGGATTCGTTCGGCGTCAGCCATTCCACACACTCGAGCAGAGAGGATGGAAGCGGCCGAGCGGGGGCAGGATCCAGCATGAGAGGTATGCCCTCCTTGCGCGTGATCGAGCCAAGGTACTCGACCGTCTCAAGCGGGATTTCCAATTGCGTTAAAACGATGCTGGCGCTGCGAATGACGTCCAGATGTTTTTCGAGGTAATGAGAAGAGACATGAGCATTTGCGCCGGGGATTACCACGATCACATTCTCGCCGTTCCCTGCGGTGATGATCTGGGCGATTCCGGAAGAAGTGGATTCAACTCCGACGGATGCCGTGTCAACACCGGCGGATTCCAGGTTGGCGCGGAGTTGGGTGCCAAAGGAATCGTTGCCGAGTTTTCCGATCATACTCACTCGGGTACCAAGGCGGGCGGCCGCGAACGCCTGATTGGCGCCTTTCCCGCCCGGGAATGTGCCAAAACTGGTTGCGGTTAAAGTTTCGCCCGGTAACGGAATCCTCGGAGCCACGGAGACAAGATCAACATTGATGCTTCCAACGACGACCAGGCGCTTTTTCATGTCATTCCATCTCTCTTCGTGTGAAGTTGTGAGACCAGAGTTCATTTCTAAAAATGCCCCCTTTCCATTACTTGGAGATTACAGGGGCGAGGGCGACAGCGGCCAAACCAACCAGGAAAAAGAAAAACATAAGGGGGATGAGTTTGCGGGCGTTGGCGGGAGCATTGGCGAACTCCTTCCAGACGAACACTCCCCAGATGGCGGAAACCATGGTGGCTCCCTGTCCAATGGCATAGGAAATCGCGGGGCCAATGATTTGGGCGTGGGAAGCAACAAAGTTCAGGACCGCTCCCGTGCACCAAATCGCGCCACCGAGAATTCCCCAGAAGTGCCAGAGTCCAGGACTCTTCCTGTAGTCGCTCATGCTGACGGGAGCTCCACCGGTCACAGGCTTGCGCATTAGAAGATAATTTGCGGGAACGGCGCAGATGGCGACTCCAATGGCGAAGAAAAAAGCAACTGCGTAGGGACCAAGGGAGTTCTGCCCGGTGATCGCCTTGGTGACGAGCGGATAAAAACTGCCCATGAGGATGCCGCAAGCCAAGCTGATCTGAATTCCACGAGCACCCAGAGCTTTACCGGTAGTTTCCCGTCTGCGGTAGGCAAGGGCATCAACGACAATGGCAAGAGCGACCAGCAGGACGCCTCCAAAGAGTAAAAGGGGATTGCCCTGGGGAGAAATGAAGTAGTTCAGAAGCACTCCGACCACCAGAGCTAGCCCGATGCCGATCGGAAATGCAACTGCCAGTCCCGCAATTTCGATCGCCGCGACGAGCAGAAGGTTCGCGACATTGAAAACTGCTCCTCCGAGGAGAGCGAAAAGTATATGAGTGGCATCAGAGCTGCGAATGTTGTTGAGAAAAGAGAGCGGCCCCCCGCCCGCGCTGCCGAGGGTCAAACCCCACAATAAGCTTGCGATAATAATTCCGCCCACATAATCCCAATAAAAAAGTTGGAACGGCCAACCGGGAGTCAATTTCATGGTGTTGGCCCATGAACCCCAGCAAAGCATGCTACCGATCATGAAGAGCAGTGCAATGGCGTACGCTTCAGGTTGATACATGAAAGTCTCGCTCCCTCTGGCTGTCCGCTTGCCGCCAATCTATCCGAAATTTGCTCGATCGGTTCCTGATATTTTTTCTCCTTGCCGAAGCCGATGGCACAAGCCGTTCGACTGAATACTCCTGAACCCGGCGCTTCGGCCCAGCCCCGAAATCACCACGGCCCGGGACCCGGAATCGGGCGGTCTCCCCTCACCGGTTAAAAGCGACGGTATGATGCCCGAAAAAATAGTGCTTGACAAGCAAATTGAAACGTTTTATTTTCTGCACCAATTCCTTGGATGATGAATCGCTTGTGTATCTTGTTGATTTGTTCGTCCGGGACGCTCCGGGGGTAAATTAATTGGAAGGTTTCAATTAAAGCTTGATTTGGTACGGCCAATGGACACAGGGCCTAGCCCGTATCGAGTGCGATCCGAACAGGGGTCTTCCCGCACTCGGATTGATCTTTGACGTTTTCAGGCCGCGCGTCGAGGCGCGGCTTCTCCATTGCTCGTCTGGTGAGCCAGGGGTGGCATTTGCGGATAAGGTTCGCGGTCGATCGTAAACAGTGTCTGTCGTCCCCGAAGGTTGATGGTGTCCGCTGGGGTTCGTCCCGCGCCTGGGTGTGGATTGCTTGCCTCTGTTTCGCCGTGATTTTGCCTGCCAATCTACGCTCCCAAACCCCCGCAAGTAGGCCGGCGTCCCGTTCCGTGGCTGCGAACAAGATGTATCGGCGAGGAGTCGCCCTCGCTCGGCAGGGAAAGCTTGATGAAGCGATTACTGCATTCGAGAAGGCCCTCCGGAGTGATCGTCAAAATCCGCTGCTCCTCGATGCTATCGGTGCAGCTTACAGCCTGAGGGGAGATTTCGAGCAGGCCAGACAATATTTTCTGGAATGCTTAGACGTTGACCCAGGATTCGTGCCCGCACAGAAAAACCTCGCCATCACCTATTTCAATACCGGCCGGTACGATCTCTCCGCGGCTGGGTTTCAGAAACTGAAAAACATCTCTGCGGCTTCACAGCCAGTCGCCAATCTCTTCCTGGGCATGATTGCGGAAAAGAATGCGGACTACGTCGAAGCAGAGCCGTTGCTGGAAGACTCCAGAGCACTCCTCGACCGCTATCCGGAAGCGCTTCTATCTTTGGCGAATGCCGAGCTGCAACTCAAGCATTTCGACCGGGCTCAGGTCGCGCTCAGTAATTTCGACAGTGTTCAGGGTGCTACGGCCTCCCAATGCCTAAAAGCAGCAGAACTATATTCGCGACTAGGGCAGAACCGAAAGGCACTGGCGGATTTGGATAAGGCTCGTGCCAAGGGCGGCAAACTTGAGCGCCTCGCTTACCAGCGTGCGCTGGTGCTCGACCAGCTGAATCGCTCCCAGGAAGCCCTGACCATCCTCGAGGACCTTGCCGCCAAGAACCCGGACAGCGACTCCTTGAATCTTCTCGCACATGTCGCTCAAAAGAATGGTGACTTTGGCCTGGCGATGCAGTCGCTACGCGAGGCAGCGAAACTCGATCCAACAAAAGAGGACAATTATTTGGACTTCAGCACCATCTGTGCTGATTACGGAAATTACGCGCTGGCGCTCGAAGCCGCTAGCGTCGGGCTCGAGCATATCCCCAATTCCTACCGCTTACTCGTACAGCAGGGCGTGGTTCTCGAAAATCTAGGGCACGTGGAGGAAGCAGAGGAAAGCCTGCGCAATGCCAGCCAGTTGCAGGCGGATAACAGCGTTGCCCTGCTTAGCCTCGCGATCATCCAGACACACGCCGGGCAGTTGCAAGATGCCCAGGCCACGCTTACGGCTGCCATCGAAAAATTCCCGGCTCACTACTACATGCACTACCACCTTGGAAAGATACTCGTTCAGTTAGAGGAGGGTCGCTCCGCCGACCCGGGGCTGGAGGTGAAGGCCAAGCACGCTTTCCAGCAAGCGATTCGATTTAACCCCTCCTACGCCGATTCGTACTACCAACTTTCGAAGCTCTATCTGCGGGAGTCGCCCAAACTCGCGGAGCAAAACCTCGTCACCTGTTTGCGGCTCGATCCCCACCACGCGCCGGCGGAATACACGCTCGCGCGGCTCTATCTCAGCACGGGTAGGCGCGCGGCGGGCCAGGCATTGATTGACCGGTTCGAAAGCCAGCAACAGGCCCAGAAATTGAAAGAGCAGCAAAAGCCCAGGATTGAATCAGAGCAAAAGTGAGTTTCCGCATCTTCAAGGGAGGTACGATGGCCCGCGTAATTCGTCCGAAATCAGCAGCAATTTCACTTGTTCTTTGTATTCTATTTTTCCTTGCAGCCGCGCCAGGTGCGTTCGCCCAGTTCAATAGCGGATTCACCGGTGTGGTTGTGGACCAAAGTGGCTCGGCCGTTCCGAATGCGAAAGTGACGGTCACCAATCAGGCCACCCATATAAGTCAATTTTCGATGAGCACAGACAACGGCAACTTCCGCATCTCCTCTCTGCCGGGCGGAGTGTACACGATCGAAGTTGAGGCCAGCGGATTCAAGCAGTGGATTCAGAAGGATGTGCAAGTCGAATCGAACCAGGTGAAGACGATATATTCCTCTCTCGCGCTTCCGACGGAGTCGACCTCCATTGAGGTCACTGGAACAATCGCCGCGGTTGAGACGGACAAGAGCGATACATCGCGCGAAATATCGCAAGCGAGCATTGAAAACGCGCCTTTGCTTGGACGAAACATTTACACGAGCATGATCGAGCTCGCTCCTGGCATCACCGGTTCGGGTTTGCCAAGCGGCGGTGCGCTTGGTTCCGGATCCGCCAACAATGATAGCTTCGAGCAGGAAGCCGGCTATCAGATAAATGCCGCAGGGCAGCGACAGGAAAACAACGAATATGACGTCGACGGCTCCGGCACGAACAGCGCTTCGCGCGACGGTGTTGTGAACTTGTCTCCCGAACCGGACTTTATTCAGGCAGTGCGGATAGCGGGTGCGACGTTCGACGCGTCCAAGGGAAGGTACAGTGGCGCGTACGTGCAGGTTTTCACCAAACCTGGAACCAACGAACTTCACGGCACGCTGTCGGAATACCACACCGACAATGCCTTGACGGCCCGAACGATCTTTCAATTCTGTCCGGCGGGAAACACGGCTTGCCGGCCAATTCGCGCGTTCCGACGAAACGAATTCGGCGGAACCCTCGGCGGTCCCATCTTAAAGAACAAATTGTTCGTTTTTGGCGGCGCTTTCGGGTTGCTTTCTTCGAGCGCGACGACGCAAGTTGCGACCGTTGAAACGCCCCAATTTGTACAGTTCGTGCAGACTAACTTTCCGAACAATCTTGCCAATACATTCTTCAAGCAGGCGCCACCCGCAGTTCTTCCCACGGCGAATATCCTCACGGTTGCTCAGGTCGAAGCGCGAAACCCAGGGTTCTTTTCGAGTTCGGCGTTTCCAGCAGACTTGCCTGCGGTCGGGACCGCTTTTTTCCCCGAGAGTCTGACCCACAATGCCTACCAATGGCATTTCCGCGTGGACTACAACGTGAACGAATCCAAAGACCGGATCTTTTACGATATGTTCCGAACCTATTCCAACCAATTGGGAGCGGACCCCCGTACCATTTACCGGGTTGTGGTTCCAAACACCGGGTTCTTCGCCAAACTCGATTGGACGCATACCTTTTCGCCAAGACTCTTGAACGAAGCGGGCTTTACTGTCGTACGGGCGGTGGGCTCGAACCCGGGCACATCCAGTCATCGGGAACTTCCGAACGTGAACATCTCCGGGGTTTCCGGATTTTCGCAGTGGGGCCCGGCGGGCTGGGTTCACGAGAATTTCAACTGGCACGATGTGCTGACCTGGACACACGGCAGCCACACAATTTCCGCCGGCGTGGACATCGACCGCCATCACGACGATGATAATTTCACGTCTCCGCTCCTCAGGCCGACCTTTGGCTTTGCCAACCTCATTGATTTCGCACAAGACCAGCCTTTTTCCCAGGGTGGACCGGCAATTTCCGTGGCCAACAGTGCTCTGGCCGGCAATCTCTACCAAGTGCTTCGCTGGGTGTATCTCGGAGGATTTGTCCAGGACGATTGGAAATTGACGAAGCGTTTTACGTTGAACCTGGGCCTGAGATACGACTACTTCGGTCACTGGGGGAACTATCACAACTCGACGACGCCTTTTCCGCTGTTTACGCCTGGTTCGGGGAGTACTTTTGCCGAACAGGTAACAAGCGGGGTGATGTCTGTGCGAGGGGGGCAGAATGCCTATGTCGTACAGAATACCCCGATGGGAGTTGGACCACGCATTGGCTTTGGCTATGACGTTTTCGGCAATGGCAAGATGTCGGTCCGGGGAGGCTACGGTCTGTTCTACAACAACGTCGCGGATGGCTCCTGGTCGTTCCCTTCTCGCGCCAATCCGCCCGTTTGGGCCAATCCGTTCTTTAATTTGAACAACACGTCGCATCCCTTCACCTATTCGCTAGGGAATTCGAGCGGAACCGTTTGGCCCGTTCCTCCCGGTTTAACTTTTGCAACGAATCCCGCGGGAGGGATCGTGGGTCTTCCCGTCCTTACGTCCGGCGTGCAACCACAGATCGATCAGCCGCGCACCCATATCTGGATGCTGGCTGTTCAGAAGGATCTGGGACACAATCTGATCGCCGAAATCGATTACAACGGCTCGCATAGCGACCATCTGTATATCCAGACGGACGTGAACCGATTCCCGGGCGACCTGATCACCAACAAAGATGTTCAGACTCGCTTGAACCCAAACTTCGGCCCGATCATTTTTGGCCGAACCATCGGCATCGCCGACGGCCACTACGGCACATTCATGCTCACCAAACGGATGAGTCACTCCTGGCAACTCCGGGGAATCTATACTTTCGGCAAATCAACCGATGACATGAGCAGCAACGACAATGGAACGGCCAACGGTGAGGCGATCTTCAATCCACTCAACATCTCGTCTCAGCATGGCTTGTCGGATTTCGATGTTTCCAGGCGCTTTACCATCGACAGCCTGGTCCAGTTGCCATCCCCCTTCAGCAAGGGAATCGGGAAAACCGTTTTGGGCGGATGGCGAATGTCGACCATCGTCGTTCTGCAAAGCGGTTTGCCTTTCACTGTAAACACGACCGCCGCGTTTAACCCCATCTTCGATTCGAATGGGAACGTCATCGGACTAAAACCTGGAAGCGGCGATTTCAACGCGGACGGCTATGGTTACGATACGCCGAATCGGCCAGCCGCTGGAACGGTTTCGACGGGGAGCAGGAGTGACTTTATCAAGGGCTTTGCTTCTGCTTCGGCATTTCCAACGCCAGCCTTGGGAAGCGAGGGAAACCTGGGACGGAACACCTATATCGGTCCCGGATTGGCCAACGTAAACAGTCAATTCTCAAAGGCCATCAGCTTCGAGCGCTTCAGCTTTGAAATTCGCGCAGACATCTTCAACATTTTCAATCGCGTGAATCTCACTCAACCGGTGAGCAATCTCTCGAGCGGCCAGTTCGGGCACTCGACGTCACAAAACCTCCCGCGTTCGGCCCAGTTCGGGCTTCACTTCAGCTTCTAGCTTTCACGCCCTAGCGTCCCATCCGGCTAGGCAGTTTGGCCGGGTGGGACGCACCCCTTACAGAAAATCTAGGACGGGTTCAATCCCCACTCTTGTTCTTTCTTGTGGCAGGTCGCGCGAGGGATCTAGAGCCAGGTTTAACCCTTTACCGATTTCTTACCCGAAACGATTCCCATTCCTTCTTTAACCACGACCATTTGATTGGACGTTACGCCCTTCAGAGACTCCCGCATTCCGCTGGGCCAGCGAATCTCCAGATCGGCAGAGGTTTCCCCGCCCAATCCGAAGTGAAGTCGCCGGTCACTTGCGGAGTAAAAGCTGGATTGGCTCAGCACTTCCTGCGCCTGGATCTTCCGTCCATAACGCGCCAAGACTCTGGCTCCGATGGCGCTGCGGTTCGACTTGGTACCGACCAGTTTCACCTTTAACCAATGGTTGTTACCGCTCACATCGTTGCGCAAGAGTGATGGAGCTTCGCTGAGATTGACGATAAGAATGTCCAGGTCACCATCATTGTCGAAATCACCGAAGGCGCATCCGCGGCTCGAATGGGCAGCCGCAACACCGGGTCCAGCTTCCTCGATCAGTTCCTCGAAACTGCCATTGCCCAGATTTCGAAAAACGACGCGGGGATTCTTATTCGGATATTGCAGGAGCGTTTTTTCCACTTCCGGGTAGACACTCCCCGCGGTCATGAAGAGGTCGGGGAATCCATCGTTGTCGAGGTCCACGATTCCTGCTCCCCAGCAAATGTAGCGATTTTCGGTTCCCACATGTGCGGCCATCGTGGTGTTCTCAAACTCAGCTTTGCCGTTGTTGTGAAAGAGCCCCCCGGTGTCATCCGCGAAGTGCGTCTTGAAGAGGTCCAGATGTCCGTCAAGATCGTAGTCGCCTACGCCGACGCCCATCCCTGCTTGCTCCATTCCGTCATCGCTGAGCGCCACGCCGCGGATTACGCCCTCTTCGCGAAAAGTACCATTCCGCTGGTTCATCAGCAGAAGACTCGGCGTCGAGTCACAAGCGACGAAAATGTCGGGCCAGCCGTCTTCATCGAAGTCCGCCGCGACAACGGTCATGCCGTAGGAGCTGCGAAGTCCGTCAATACCTGCCTGAACGCTCACATCCGTGAAGGTCCCGTTTCCGTTATTGCGGTAAAGCGAATGATACCCCGGTGGCAAGCCGCGAGGGCCGCAATTTACGGGCACGCCTTTCCAGTTGCAATAGACATCTTGACCCGGCTTCGGAATGTGTGTCGCATCAAACTGCACGTAATTCGAAGCAAAAAGATCCAGGTGGCCGTCACGGTTGTAGTCCACAAAGGTGCAACCTGCGCCCCAGCGCGTCTTGGAATTTTCCAGGCCAGCTTGTTTGGTTACGTCGGTAAACGTCCCGTCGCCGTTGTTCCGATAGAGTTTGTTTTGTCCGTAGAACGTGCAGAACAGGTCTTCCCACCCGTCGTTGTTGTAATCGCCTACACAGACACCTGAACCCCAGCCGGTGAATCGCAAGCCAGACTTCTCGGTAACGTCGCTGAAGGTTCCATCGCGGTTGTTCCTGTACAAGCGGTTGGACGCGCCGGACGGCGCTCCCGCCATGGAAGAGCCACTCAGCAGGAAAATGTCCATCCAGCCGTCGTTGTCATAGTCGAAAAAGGCGCAGCCGCAGCCGACAGTTTCGAGGATGTAGTCCTTGTGATCGGCTTCGCCGTACACAACCGGCAACACAAGACCTGCTTCCTTGGCTATATCCGTGAATCGGGCGTTAAACGGACGGCCCGAGGGGGCCATCCGCTGTTCTGCCTTGGCCTTGCGAGAGACTACTCCTTGTCCGGGACTGCCCACGGCCAATGCACCCAAGGAGTAATGCAGAAAAGACCGGCGGGTTAGTTTCATGAGTGCAATTTGATTCTAGAGTGCATTTTTACGTAAAGACTGCGAGAAGCACCCTGCTTTTCTGGGTGAATTCTCAGCCGCGAAAATGATTTGCGAAACCGTTCGCATGATTCCCGCGCCAGGAAAGTTAGTCCGTCTGATTTCCATCATTTGGTCGCACCACAGAATTGCGGATCCTCAGTTCAGTGGGGAGAACGATTTGCTGGGGCCGCCCTTTCTTGCCTCCAATACGGTCAAGGAGAAGCCGCGCCGCCGTCGCCCCCATTTGGTAGCCGGATTGATGCACCGAAGAAAGCGCCGGATCCGTGAACATGCCCAGTTCCAGGTCGTCAAAGCCAATAATGGACACGTCCTTTGGGCACCGCAACCCTAACTCCCGGACAGCCAGCAACGCGCCCAGGGCGAGCATGTCATTGGCCGCGAAAATTGCCGTGGGACGCGGCAGCATGTTGAGCAAGCGCAGGGCGCTTCGGTAACCACTATCTCGATCGAACCTGGTTTCCTGCACATATTCGGGCGTAATGCTCAACTTATGTTTTGCTAGAGCTTTGCGAAATCCTGCGAGACGCTCAACCGCGTTCGTAACGTGAGACGGTCCCGCCAGCATCGCCAATCGCGTATGACCCATCTTCACCAGATATTGTGTCGCCTGAAACGCGCCCTCCTCGTTTGCCACCATCACGGCATCGCCTTTCCAGTCCGATGGCCGGCGATCGAGAAAGATCAGCGGTATGCCCTGAGGAATCGAATACCCTAGCTCGGAAGAGAGGCCGCGCTCCGAAGCCGGAATGATCAGGAGACCGGCAGGGCGATAGGAGCGCAATTCGTCGATATACGCTTTCTCTTTTGAAGGGTCGTTATCTGTATTGCACAGCACCACGCGAAACGATTTGTTGAACGCAACATCCTCTACGCCACGCACGACTCCTGGGAAAAAAGGATTGGTAATATCTGGAATCACCATACCCAGCATGTTTGTCGAGTCGCGTCGAAGCCCACGGCCCAACTGGCTGGGCTGATATCCGAGCCTGGCGATGACTTCGAGGACCCGTTTTCGGAGTTTGTCTCGGACCGGGGCGGTCCCATTGACGACGTGTGATACCGTGCCGATCGAGACTTGCGCACGCTCGGCTATTTCTTTCATGGTGGCTGGTTTGGTCATAGGGGGCAAATCAGTTCCGATTCGTTCGTAGGGGCTATGGTGCGAGCCGCTCTCCGAGCTTCAGTCCACCGACCGTCTGGCAGCTCACTGTGCGTCTTGAACGCAGCGGAATCCCACCGCGCCCGAACGATCCATGCTTGGCGCCATCATTAAGAGTTTACCGTGCTCTGTCAATTTATATGCTTGGGGGAAATACCAGATCGATCCCCGCGGCTGGTAATAGCTTCCGCCTCGCAGAATTCCGCCCCGTGTATGCTCATCCAGAAATTCATCCGTCCATTGCCACACATTGCCAACCAGGTCCATCACTCCGTAGGGGCTCGCTCCTTTCGGATGAGCGGAAACGGCATCGGGGCCCCTCATCGTCCGGCCCTTGTCCGGAATGGGGACAGCAGAAGCATCCCACTGATTTCCCCACGGATAGAGGCGCCCATCCGTGCCTTGGGCAGCATATTGCCATTCCCATTCGCGAGGTAATCGCTTCCCGGCCCAGGCGGCATAAGCACGCGCATCTTCAAGTGAAACCCAGGTGACCGGCTTGTCTTCCCAACCTTCCGGGTATGTTCCCTTTTGCCAGTCGCGCAGGAAGTTCAGGTCATCCTTGGGTTGATAATGCGCACCATCCAGAAACTTCTTAAATTCAGCGTTGGTCACCGGGAATTTGTCGATCCAGAACGGGTTCACGCGCAAATCATGCTCATGGTAGCGGCGGGGAGAGTCTTCCCACGGATATTGCACGTCTACCCCAATGTCGTCGAATCCTTCGATTTCAATGCCATGAACTTTGAATAGAAAATCGCTGCCGGGTATTTTCACCATTCCCGTGGGTGTTCCGGAAGGGGGTTTCGTCGAAGCGACATCTGCTATTTGCTGCAACAGAATGGTCCGCCGGTCCGGCAGGCTGGAAAGCGGCGTAGCCGTCAGAGTTTTCATCGTCGCCATCAGAGTCGTCCTATTTTCCGTGAGCGGCGATTTTGTTGCGAGCACAGCGCCATAGTCCTTGGCACCCAGCGAAAATATCAGGACAGCCTTGTCACCGCGTCGTTCTGGAATGATCTCCACTCCGTGGTACAGATCAAAGTAATGCATCCCTTCCTGAACAGGCAGCTCCATCTCCGGGCCCGTGATGTTGTACTCATTTCGATTGATTATCGTCCAAACCGTTTCTTCTCCCATCGGCCAACGGCTCGCAAATACCCCAAAATGAAGCATCGGTGAAAATGGTTCCCAATCCTTACTTACCAGAAACGGCGCAACTCCGCGTTCGATCGTCGCTACGCGGCGAGTAGCTTCGCTATCCCGAGGCGTGATGCCGTTCCAGATGCCCCAGATATTTTCCCAACTCTCCCAGCCGATTCCGTTGAAAAAAGCGAACTGCAGGTCATCTGTCTTGTTGCGGTTCCAGCGATCCGAGATGTTGACCATATGCCTAGTTTCAAGCCATTTGTAGCGATCCACTCGCGGAGCAAAAGGGAATTTGTATTGGCCCCAGGTTAAGATGTCATAGGTAATCGCTTCATCATGAGGTCCGCCCTCGGGCTGGAACGCCAAAGGATGACCGATGCGCTCCGCGGCTTCCGCATAGGCGCTCGGCACTCCGTCTTGCGTGTCGCCATTGATGCCGTCCGCCCCGATCTCCGCCATCAGGGAGGCAATCGCGTCGGGCCAGGTTTTTCCCGGGTCGTGTGTCCCCTGGTCCCACATCATCATCGGGAAGAGAACTCGAACGCCGCGCTTGTGAAAGTCCGCGATCATCTGCCGGACTCCGGCGACGCCTCCCGGCATACAGCGAACCATGTCGTGCTGGTTGCGATTGTCGATGCCCATGTTGGGATAAGTCGGCCAGACCAGGACGGCATCGATTCCCCCGTAACGCTTCATCGTGTCATCAACGTAGCGGTCAACCGTATATCGGTGCGCGACCGGATCGTAGAAAAAACGGTCTTGGACCATCATTTGAGGTTGAATGAAACTGGATTGCGTCCATTTGAGGGCCGGCAAGTCATAGCGGAAGTCGCTGTAACCAATGCGGATCCGCCGTTCGGTGCGCCAATGTGTTACGTCGGCTAGCCAATTCCCGTGATCTTCTGGTGTGCATGCGCTCGACCCGCCTTCCCACGCCCCCCTCATTTCAAGGCATTTGGGGCCGGCTATCTGTTGCCATTCTGCATCCCAGGCCGTTGCGCCACCTGGGACAAATGCTGTATCTTGAGCCCAAACAGGTGCGACACAAATGACTATAAGAACAATGAACTGTAGAGAACGGAGAATCACATCGCCCTCCTAGTTGGATACGCCTGATGTAACCATGCACGAAAGCCAATATAAAACGTTTTAAAAGGCAAAGTCCAGCCAAACTAATGCAGTTTCCCGGCGTGAGACAAGAAAGCCGGAATCCTCGATTGAGCAGATTTTTTAACAATTACCGCGCGGGACGCACCCCCTTGGTCGCCGTTTGCTCCCTAAATCGGTCCCGTAAGGACACCACCGAACGTCTCGAAAGTCAGTGCATACATGCACTCACTCATTTGTTCGCGGCTGCAATTGCATCTCTGATCTTACTTTCGATTTCATTGGTCATGTAACCGCAATCCAGGCGCATGAATACAGAGGTGTAAGGGATTGTCGTGTTTGTCTTGATAAATAGGACGCGAAAGGTCTTTCCCGCGTCGTCAATCTTGGATAAGGCTTCGGCGTGCGGGATACTCAACAGGTTGCTCTTTCCGAATGCGCGGTTGATTTCCTCGCGCAAATGCGTGACCCCTGGGTAGTTCTCTTCCGGCACAAATTTAAGTTCCTGGTCCATGAACGCGGCGGCCCGCACATGCTTTGACGAAGAAATGGCCTTGGCCACGTAGTTCAGCACCGAGGGCAGATCCTGGTTCACAACGATCGTCTCGATGCCGCCCTGCGAGTAAGCCGGGAAGGCCGCATCACTAACGACGATCCAATTCCGGTGCCCATAGAGTGGCAACCGCTGTTGCAAGATCGTCTGCCAGTCAGCGGTGCTCGGGTTGGATGCCGCCGGACCAAGCATAGTGCCGGCTATAAACACAAGAGCCAAGACAACGCACAGTTGTAGTAGAAGATTGGATTTTTTCATGTTTTCCCTTCAATTCAGCCGACTCGACATGGCTGTGATGCTCCTGTTCTCTTTTCACATGCACCCTGAAGATCTTAGAAGGCCACAATTAAACGTTTCAAATGAAAATATCCAGATGCTATGCCCCTGTTTCACACCTGTCAAGTCTCTCCATGGCTACCTCGGCGAGATGTCGAGCTTGTCTCTGGCGAATTGTTATTTCACCCATGATTCCTTAGAATTTCCCGTCCTGCTACGATTCTGCGATGCGCAATCTGGTTGTTCTCCTCAGAAACTCTGTAAAGAGTTTCTGACTCACACAACCACCCCGAAGGGGTGGCCGCTGCTTTTCAGCCACTTCATCGCCTTGGCCCGGTTGCTCCCAGCGAATTGAACGTCTGGTAGAAAGGCAGACGCTCATGCATGAATTCAATTTATTTAAGTTTTTTCGTATGAGATAGATAGCGCACCCTGCGATTTCTCACAAGTGCTCAAAATGAGCCAAAACTCGAGGTTGAAATCGAAGAAGAACTTGCCGTAAACTGTTGACAGTGAAGTGTTTTGCTGCGCGCCCGTAGCTCAGTTGGATAGAGCGTCTGGCTACGAACCAGCCGCAAATTCAATCCAAGTCGTTGCTTCGGTTGCACTTACGAGTTCTGGGCCATCCTTGGCCTGCTCCAAAGTTGCTCCAAAAAAAAAGAGTCGCGAAAACATCTCGGAAACTGAAATATCATCGGACCAAGTTGACGGTAGCCAGTTCATAGTGAAGGGTGTGCTCGTCTAACGCGTGGCCTCAGGTATAGCGGGTTCGAGAAGGACTTCCGAGTAGCTAAAAATCCGGGAGTTGACCGATTCGGTCAACGCTAGGGCGTTATCGGGAGCAATCTGCCAACCCGGAGGCATTACTAATGGGATGGTCCGCCGCCTTTACCTGGTCAGTAGCCTGTGTATGAGAGGCTTGCGGAACGCAATGGATTCTCAGTTGCCCGATGACGGGCCAGTCTATCCTCG
>Ga0137398_10000211_pt1 | contig 18735 bp, 17 predicted proteins | sample czorhiz216metaG_FD_106659 | JGI IMG/M metagenome (GOLD analysis project Ga0137398, IMG submission 106659) | Vadose zone soil microbial communities from Angelo Coast Range Reserve, California, USA - czorhiz2.16 metaG | ecosystem: Environmental > Terrestrial > Soil > Vadose zone | place: USA...
CATTGATTCATTGCTTGTAATTGAGCAATTACATGTCTATTTTGTGAACGTAATTGTTCATTTTCATTTTGAATCTGTTCTAACATAATTTATCCTTAAATTTTCATTTAAAATAATGGCTTTTTATCTTACGCGCCTAGCGCATAATTTTCCATAACCGTTCACAGCTTCTGTTGTGAATGAGTTATTTGCAACCAGATAAATAGTAGTGGTTCCACTTAAACTTATACGACAAGGAGATACGTCAAAAATAGGAATGAAATCAGTTCCCACTGTTAAAGATAAAGTACCGGAAAGAATGTTACTAGTAGATGTCGATGGTGTGGTTGGCATGGTAGCGCTAGTTGCTGTAATACCCGCAGATATTTTTTGAATAACAGCGGTTGCTGTTCCACCTGTCCATAATTCGCCATAGATATCCCAATCTCCGGCGGTTAGAGATACGGAGGTAATATTTGCTGTGGTATTAGTTGTTAATGCAACCGCACTCCCCACTAATATGACTGAGCTAACAAACTCACCTACTTTACCAGCATCTGCATTATTGTTTGTTGTAGTCCCTATAATGCCCCCCGTTGTAGGACTAAATACCAATGAGGTAGCCGTAGCTGCCCCAATGGTTGGAGTCGTTAACGTAGGGGATGTGGAACCGACAAAACTGCCGGTTCCTGTTGCGCCAGATAATCCAGTATTAACCGCATTATTAGTAGCCATGATTAAATCCTTTTAAAATTACACCGCAGGTGTGATTGCAATCCAACTAACAGTTGTTGCGGCACCAGGATCGCCTGTAAATGTGACTGTTAATGTATTTGCGGTTGGTACAGCTTTGGCTATAGCAACAGCATTGGTAGATGTTAAAATAGTGGCTGTTACAATACTTGATGTGGTTAAACCTGTTGCTGTAAATGCGTTTGAGACACCACCACCACCATATGCAGCCGTTGTATTTGCTAATACTGCAAAGCCTGCATCAACAACCACACCCGCAGTTCCGCTTGCTTTAATTAAATTACCGCTCACTAGAGCAGCTGTTTTAACTAAGAATTGGCCTGTAGCTGCGGTCACATCTGGAATAGTGTAAACAGTTGATTGCGCCATCGTGCCGTTTGAAATAGTGGTATTGAATGCACCGCCTGCATTAGCCGCAGCAATAATCAAAGTTCCATTAGCAGTTGTAGCTGGGAAAGAAATAAATGTCCCTGCATCTCCACCAGAACCTGATGTAATATTCCCTGCAGTTGATGTAATCGCACCTGATACAGTTAAGTTTCCAGTAATAGTTTGTGTACCAGCACTTGCACTTAAAACAAAGCTAGCAGTAGAAGCACCTGGATCGGGAATGGTATAGACAGTTGCTTGTCCCAAAGTAGAAATAGGACTAACTGTAGAGGCAAAGTTTCCAGCATTTCCAACAGCGGTAAAACTAAAGCTACCATTTGCAGCGGTTGCTGGGAAAGATTGGAATACACCAGCGGTTCCACTTGCACCCGCTATAATATTACCGAGGTTTGTAACGTTAGCGGCTGTATCATCAAGTGTGCCTGCTGTATCTACAAAGTGAGCGATTCTATTCGCAACCACTGCAGAACCTGCCATAACAACAACAGTTTTTGTAGCATCGGATGGTAGATATCCCGCATCTTTAATCTGTCCGGATGTGCCGTTAAATACAGCAAAATCACCACTAACAACAGGCAGTAATACGTTACCAGGATTTTCCCAAAGATTTAAAGTAAATCCAGTTGAGGAGCTATAAGTGACTTGAAAAATACCAAATATACCTACTTGAGTTTGTTCATTAAATAAATACAGAACCTCAAACACATCGGTAGGTAGGATAGTATTACCTAATAAATTTTGATTATTTAAATAGCCTGCGGTCGTAATAGTTGCGAGGCTATCGGTAGTGATAAAAGTGCAGCGACGTGGATTGATTTGTGCACCAATCAAACCCGTTGTATTGACATTGATTGCAATAATTCCCATGAGTAACGCTCCTTGTTAAACAACTGTAATAATTCCTATTAAATCGGTAACACTAAATTCCGTGTTTGCTGTCACACAAACGAGCTTTATACAATCTCGTCTATTAGTAGATGCTAAACTTCCACCCGCACCCGCAGTCGTCGTACTTGATCCTATATAAACGGTTTGTCCGCCATTTTGAGCAAGCAACCATCCGCCCGCACCTTTACCAACCAGATAAATACTATCGCCTATAGCAGCCGTAGCAGGCAATGTTAGTGTCACTAATCCAGCATTATTAGCCACATATCCATTATTAACAGCTAGTGCTTGAGTCGTTCCTGTTACCTCTGTCCAACCAAATCCACCTCCACTACCACTAATAGTAATACTTCCAGCACCATTAGAAATGGTAATACCAGAACCTGCCGTTAAAGTTGCCCCTACTGGAGTTGCGCCTGTTGAACCAATAGCTAATTGGCCATTAGTTAATGGACCTATCCAAGTGGGCACTCCGCCAGAGGTGCTTCCTAAAAGTGCGCTATTAGCAGCAGTGACGCCCGAAATTGTATTGGATGCACTAGAATAAAGAAGTTGATTAATCGTCGTGGTAGCAGGATAAGTCGCTGTTGACCAAGCGGGAGTTACGAGGTTACCGGAAAGTAATACACGATTAGCAGCAGCAACGCCTGCCAATATTTCCATCGAGTTGGCATCTGACCATACTATTCCACCAGCGCTTGCAGTTAATGCTTTACTGGTTCCACCGTCTGCCAAGGTAATAGGAAATGAAACGCTTCCGCCTAATGTCCAAACAGCTGTCGCTGCATTACCACTAGTCGTACAAATATAAAGTACGCTATTAGATGTGTCCCAACAAAACTGATAAACAACACCTGCCACTGATCCATTAGGATCACCCGCATTATGTAAAATGGTATTAGAAAGATAAAGAGTAAATATTTGCTGCAATGTTTCTTGTGATGAAACGCCACCTTGTACTGCAGCAATAATATCTGCCATTGCCGAGGAAACAACAGTTGGTAATTGCGTAAATTTTTCATTAGCCATGAATTAAAATCCTTTTTAATTTAAGCCGCTTTATAAGTGACAGTAAATAAAACATGGTACTGCACCGTACTTGTTAATCCAGACATTAATAATGGTGAAGAATTTATGCCGCTTCCTGAGCCCCATATACTACAAACATCAGTAGCTCCTTCTGCAATAATTCCTAAGCTTGTTGTTCCAACTGGCCATACCATTCCGCCAGTTATATAACTAATAGAACCACACCAGCCTATAAAATTTGAGTTATCTACTGTAAATGGCAATCCAGCGAATTGAATTGATCCCGAAGCAGTAGTAAATGTTGGAGTAAATAGTAATCTAATAGTGGCTGTGACTATATTGCCTGTTTTTATATAAGACCCATATTGAGCACCATAAGCTACGGATAAATCACCTACAGTTCCACATGTCATCGTAGGTGTAAACGTTCCTTGATTATAAGCATTTACTAAATTCCAATCACCACTAGCGGCATAAACTAAAACAGCTATTTGACCAGCAACCATTTCTCCGCCCGTTAATGGATTACCAGCATATGTAATATCTTGAGCGCCCCCACCATTTAAATTAAATGTTGATGCAGTCGTATTAGTATTAGTGACATCTAATAATATAAATGTTCCTGGTATGACGGATGCAGAAATAAATGATGTTCCCGTGTATGCATTAGCGGCACCACCATCGCTAACATAATTATATAGTCCCTGTGTAATATTTTTTGGAATAAGCCCAGCACTAATCGGATTAATCAACTGCCATGATGAGCCTGTTGCATCGGCAACCATAAAAGTTGGAACAGCTCCAGCAATATCTCCAACATTTAAAGGCGCACCATTATAATTATAAACAGTAATTGGAGTACCGCCATTCAATGCAACAGTGACACTTCCTGTCGCATTCGCATTTGTTGGTGAAAATGTTAATAACATTCCACCATAAGGCGACATAATAGCAGGTGTGACAGCAACATCATAAGCATCTGCTATTCCACTATCGACACCCTGATTAAATAAATTTTCTTGCACTTCCGTTGAGGTAACAAATGATCCGCCTGTTGCTGGAGATGGATTTAATAAGATGAAAACCGAACCATCATATGTGACTTCATACACACTATTTGCGAGAATATTACCAGCAACTAATCCTGTACCATCATTATTATTGATGGTAATAGCTGATATAGCATTCACCGCTAATGTAGATGAACCCGTGTTAGTATTTGCTGCTTTAAAAGAGAATTTTGCACCCGTTAATATAGCACCAAATGGGTCTAATAAAAGAGTAGGTACAGCTACAACATAAGCATCAGCTGCCCCTGTATCACCAGAAAAAGTCCAACTTTGATTAGTAATTTGTTGACCCAATGCCATATTCGAAGGATTTAAAATAACAAACTGTAAGCCATCGAATAATACTTGATATTCTAATCCATTAATTAATGATCCCGCTTGGGCAATTAAATTGCCACCATAGGTATACATTGTTAATAACTGTGCCCCAAGTCCATCGACATTTAATGTAACAACATCACCAATTAGATCATTGGTATTATCAGCGCTAGGGATAAAAGAAAATAATTGTCCCGTCACATAACTACTAATAGGTGTTGTTAACGTAAGGCTATAATCATTTCCTATATTAGTAGTTGTGCCTTTTAGGAAAGTTTGATTTTGAATATCTTGGGGTGTAACCGATCCACCGCCACCACCTGTTTCCCACGTGGGTAATGCACCCGCTCCATTAGAAGTTAATACTTCGCCTGCCGATCCTAATCCAGACACATTTTGAAATGGGTCTGTTGATGTTGTGCCTGCGCATATAACAGAATAAGCGGTAAATGTATTATTTCCTGTTCCACCTCTTGCAACACCAAGTTGTCCAGACCATCCAGCAGTAATGGATGTTGCCTGTAACAATGCAGTTGATGGGGAGCCACCTAAAGTAAGCGTAACATTGGTATCATCCGTTTTTGTAAGAGCTGCAGGCGTTGGTAATTGCGATGTAGTAGCCAATGTTCCTGATGTTGGGAATGTGACCGCTGTATTTCCCGTAATCGTTCCTGTAAAAGTAAATGCGCCAGAAAATGCAATACTTCCACCAATCGTAATAGTTGAAGCGCCATTGTTAACACCCGTACCACCTCTTGTTCCAGATAAAGTTCCCGTCCACCCAGCAGTAATTGAGGTTGCATGCAGCAATGCTGTAGAAGGAGTTCCACCTAATGTGAGCGTCACATTGGTATCATCTGCTTTGGTTAAAGCAGACGCTGTATAAGCCGCACCAAATTGTGCTGCAAAACTAGAATAAAGCATCGCTTTATCATCAGTTACGCCATAAGGAGATCGACCAAAATACATAAGGTCGGTACCAGCATTAGTTAATATCGGACTGGTGTCGTAAACCTGTTTAATATTCTTTGACATGACATATCCTTATGTCTAGGTTCCAAGTAAAAGAAGCTGTGTACCATCTAGTAACAAGAAATTGGTTGTATCAAGCAGCAAAAAAGCATTCGGCAAAATAGGTATAGTATTTGCAGCCTCGACATTATAATTTCCGAAAACACTATTAACGGCAAAGTTAAAATTAATAATGTTCGGTTGATCATTACGAGATTGCATAAAGCATCACTCCAACCCCAGCACTACCTACACCATTATTTAATACGTCAATGATATCACCAGCTTTCACTTTTCTAGCCCCAGGCAAATATTCGGATGTAGTAGCAGCAAATGTAGCGCCAGCAGGTGCTGCAGCTACGCCATTTAATGCAACCCAAACACTACTGCCCGGTTGAAAAGAAAAAGCCACTATCCAATTTTGAAAATTAGATGGAACAGTAAATTCATCGTGTCCCGCCGATGCTAACGTTGCAGAATATTTAACATCTGCAAATTCAGGTGCAAATGCATTAAAACCTTGTACGTCCCTACCAAAATTCAACATATAGAATTCCTTATCCTATAACTTTAGATATGTATTAAAATAAATACTTGGTTGAACAATATTAAATGGTACGCTCGATCCTTTTGTTGCCGTAGCTGCATGTGTAGTAACAGGCGTTCCTGCAGATGCGAATGTATTAAATGCAGAGCCTCCACCATCAGCTAAGAAATTCCCGCCTGTTAAAGAATGGCTATGCTGAAACATTTCTATTTCTTGAGGCGTATGACCTGCTTCCCCTACCGTTCCACCTAATGCAAATGACATCGCATTCGTTCCCGTTCCATTATCAGATGCAGGTACTAACGCCGTTCGAGCAATTGCTAATGCATATGAACTCGCTAATTGAAGAGTGCTACCTGTTAAAGGAATGGTGTAATAAATGGTATTCAATGCAAACCCTGTCGGAATATGACCGCCAGTATTAGTCAAATAAACAGGCGCACCCGCATAGAATAAAGCTGAGGTAGGAACCGTAAATATTCCTGTACCATTTACATATGTAAATGTTTGTCCTACAGGCAATCCAAGAATGGCTCGGCCTGCCGCAAAGGTTAACGTCAAATTCTTGTTTGCAGAAAAATCCGCGTAAGGATTAGCGCCTTTACCGCCAGATACGGGAGCAAATACATCACTAACAACTTGCCACAACAAATTAAATAATGGCCATGTATCTATATTTCTACGACCAGTCGCAGAAGATGTCGCACTGCCGATAGATGTATTATTCATTGGCACCCAACCATAGGGAGTAAATGAATTTAAACTTGTTCTTACATCTCCGGTACGAGGACTATTAATGATTGTTTCAATTTGATCATAGGTATCGAAATCATTATCAGGATATCGAGCACTTAAATAAAGTTGAGGCTTTGTATGATTGATATTAAAGAGTGCAGACAAAGGATATTGTATTCGAATAAATAATGCGTCATCTCCTCCATCCCCTAATGCCAAACCCTCTGCATCTGGAAAAGTAAATGTAATAGGGTATAACGTCCAATCATCATTAAGCGTTATTCTTTCTATAAGAATAGGGTCGGGTTGAGACAACGCCCCCGTTCCTAAATATTGATAAACATATACATCAACATAATTATTAGATGAACCTTCAACATTCTGAGCATGTAAAACCAATGTTGCATTTACATTTTGTAGCGTATCAATATGCAAAGAAACAGGATATTGAATACATTTAACTTGTTCACCACCTTGTATTCCTGAGCATTGCATATTTAAATAGTATTCAGGAGTGATATCGTCATCTAATGTAAAATCATCATCAGACATTTTATTAAAAATTAAATCATCATTAGCGCCTGTTATATCTTTCAGAAATCTAATATCACCATTGGTATATCCGTCATGTTGACTAGGAGCAATGATCGCATCGGTTACTAACATGCAATCTAATGATCCAATGTTTCTCCAATACACATTATTCAGAATATAATTTCTAAGGGTAGGTTCTAATGTTCCCGGCGCATCATCTTCGGAAACATAGGGGAAATTCTCACGGGTAAATTGAAGAACAGCAGGATCGCCATTTTCATCTACGCTATAAACGGTGATGAAATATTTTTGCGGGACATTTTCATTATTTTCTTCAAAGGGATAATAAAACGGGATGACATCATTACCATTAGGGTCCTGAATGGTACCGACCGAACTCAAGCTAAGAGGGTTATCTAAAGCTATCCATTCATAAGCACCAGGAGAACCCGTTTGGTAATACCAGTTCTTATATTCCACATAACGCTGATCATCTACCCATAACGTAATTATACCGCCTGCCAAAGGAAAACCCGTGTCTTTATCAACAAGGTAATCTTGAAGCATAGGTGCGGCTATCAGTAGGTCGGCGTTAATAGTCATCCATTGACTCCATCAAAATCCATTTTAAAACCTAATCATTATAGGTTATTTTCTAACTTTTTCAGCAATATATTTTGGCACTTTCCAAGCTAACGGTAATGCAGCACCAATTGCAGCCCCCAAGGGACCACCTGCCATGCCGCCTATTGCACCACCTGCGATATGAGAAGATACCTGGCCAATACCAGATAAATTTCTTTTGATTGATTCTGATTTTTTAATATAATCCAGCATATTTTTTGCCCATGTTTCCATGTCGCCAGTAATAATATTATCGAATCCTTTTGTTCTTTTTAAATCTAATACAGTGTTTGCCATCTTTTCTGCATTTCCGATAGGCACTTTCTGTAGAGCTGCATATAAAGCATTTCTTGCAGCAGATTCTCCCATATTTAACATGGCTTTTTTATCTGCTTCCGTTGGATTTGAGAATAATTTAACTATTTCATCATCTGATACTAGGCTATGTTTACCTGCCGCTAATCGTCTTAATGTTAAGGAAGGCCCAACATCTTTCTCACCCTTTTCATAAGTTTCTGCATAACTTTTATATTTTGTTCTAAATTCTTTATCAAGATTTTGCATGTTTTCTGGAAGTGTTTCCATAAACTGATTCGCATCTTTATCGATATTATTTAGATTAAGTTTCATCTGATCATATTTTTCAGCAGCTATTTCATCTGTTTTTGCTCTCAATTTCAATTTTCGCATTTGAGTGGTAATTGCTGAACGTAAATCTTTATAATTATTTAAAATGGGTTTATTTAAATAATCTTCATGCCTTTGCATTAACTGGCCTTTTCTACTATAAGGCATCGTTACATCTTCATCAGAAAAATATGCACTATTTCTTTTCGTTGGCATGAACAAAGCATCTTCTATTTTAGATGCTGCCTTTTCAGGTATTTCAGGTAAATTAAAAATATCTTCACTTTTATCTAAGAATGATTCTATTTTTCCATTTTTTCTAAAATCACTAATAGCTTTTGATAAAGCTTTCATTTGATTTTCATTAAATTTTCCACCAGGTTCAATCATCTCACCTACTTTACCTAGATTACCTTCAGGCAATTTAGATTTATCAACCTCATAAACAGGAGATTTACCTTGTTGAGAATATAATTCTTCTTTTGGTATTAGAGCTTCTGCTTGAGTCGATTGCTTTGAAAATTTAGCACGGTTTGACAATTCTTGGGTATTTTGAGCAGAAGTACCCGAACCATATTGACCTCTAAATTGCTCTGCCAATTTTTCAGCTGTTTTAGGATTGATAAAATCAATTCCTTTTCCAATGGAACTCCCTACTTTTCCAATGTCTCTTTCAAGCGCAGATGCAATAAGGTTTAAAGGTTCTTTTCCAGTCCCAACTAATGCACCTGCTCTTCCTACATCTGCTTGCCAGGTATGAGGTGCATTATCAAAATAAGGGACGTCTGGTAATTTGTTTTTATCCGGTATATCTCTTTCAAAAAAATGCTTACCAAGATTTAATGCGCTAGGAAACATATTTGCAGTTTCTTGAACCGCACCTAAAGCAGGTGCAACAACGTAATCTTCCATTTTTTTATTAAAACCTTCGATCTCTCCCATAAATCCATTGGATGAATCTGCCTGTGAAGGCATACTTTTAGGAGAAGGTGCTTTAACACCTTGTTGTTTGTTATAAATACCCCAATCAATACCAGAGGCTAATTCAGGATCAAAATCATTCCTTGAAATCATAATGGTTTTGCTCCCTTTCTAAAGAATGTTTCTATCTTACCTTTCTTAACAGGCATAACATGATAAACGCCATTTTTGTCTGGTACATTCATCATGAAAATATTTTTCTCACCAGCTGTTGGTTTATAAGTTCCGGTTGATTGAACAGACGCTATCGCTTTCGGAGTCGTATACAAAGGCCAATTATTTAAATTATCTTGTTCCAAACCACCTTCACCATTACTAATTGGAAAAGCATTTTGATAATTTTGCCACAGTAAATCTGCAGTTTGTTTATCTACATTTTTTGCAGCGTAGAGTGATTGATAAAATTTTGGCATTTCATCCATTCTGGAAAATACGCCATTCATAAATCCACTGATATTAGTTCTAGCACCTTTCGTCAGCGTCCTATCAACTTTCATTTTCTGTGATGCTTGCATATCAATAACACCAAATTTACCTTCACCCATCGCAGATTTAATTTCAGCCATTGCACCAGGAAGAATATTCGCAACTGAATTTTCAGCTATTTGATCGTTAGTTAAATCGTCAAAAGGATGAAAAGCTGTACGCCATCCTGAAACAGGAGTGGTTCCCCAATAAGGTCCAGTTAAATGAGCTTTATCCATAGCTACATTATAATTCATCAGTGCTTGCCGTGCTTTTTGTGCTTGATTAGCGGCAGCCACACCTTCTGATATTTGTTTAATATATGCATCTTTTTGTTTAGTCACATTTTGAATGGCTTGGGTTTGTTTTGGCGTATAAGTGTCTATGCTAAAAAATAATTTATTAGCAATATCATCATCGGATGGTTTTGGAACTTCTACACCATACGTATTATTTATTGGCGCTTGAGGAGAACCAGCCATTCCCATTGATGTGGGTTGACCGCCACCCATACCCTGTTGTTGTGATGATTAGCCTGCAGGCATATTACCTTGGCTACTATTCCCCATTAATCTATTTTTAAAATAATTACCCTTCATCTGTGTAATATTAGCTTCTTGTTGAGCTTGTTGAGCTTGCGCTTGTCTTAATGCAATCTCAGATGGAACACCTTGAGTTTGAGCTTGTCTTAGCGCTATTTCTGATTGAATGTTGGGTGCATAATATTTAGATTGTTGATTAGTTAATCCTGTTTGAGCGCCACGTAATCCGATTTCAGACTCCCAAATCTTAGGATCATATTCAGTCTTTTGTTTAGCTTGCAATAATCCTTGTTCCGCCATTGGTTGAGCATATTGCGCTTGTACCTGAGCAATCTGATTTGCCCACATTTTAGCGCGTAATTCTTGAGGAAATTGCATAAAATTCTGCATTAATTGTTGACCACGACTCATCCCCGTCAATAGAGGATTGGCCTCATCAAAACTAATGCGATTAAAATCCGGAAATTGTATAGGCATTATTCTATCCTCAATTAACCAAACCAGCTGCCAAATGCATTTCCTGCAGCGCCACCTGCGGCACCACCTGCAGGGCCGCCATAGATAGAGCCAGCAATAGTACCTGCTGCACCGAGCAATGAACCTAATCCACCGCCTTCGTGTTGGTTTTCAGCATTTTGCCCTTCATAAGCAAGCTTAGCTTGGTTTGCCAAGTAGGAAGCCATATCCTCGCCCATCGCCATGCCTGTACGTGCGCCAGTGTTATAGATTCCTTGTTGGCCTTGCAACCCAGTGCCATATAAACCTAACGCGTTTTGCATCCATTGATTGTAATCTTGATTAGCAAGCCCTGTAGCTATGCCCATATTCTGTTGTTCGTGTTGTGGTGATCCTGCCATCCCACCTGCAGCAGCTGCGTGACCCGATCCTTGCAATGCTTGTTGAAGAGCAAATTGAAATCCGGGAGATTGATGATAGCCTGCGCCAATTTGATTTAAACGACCAGACGGATCATTCATCAATTGACCATATTGATTTTCTAAACCAGGAAGTGCGCGTTGACCTGCTTGGATATAAGGATCGAGATATTGATTTAACTGTCCAGGAATTTGATCCATGTAGGGTTTGGCAGAATCGGCTGGATTTTCCCAATCATCATCAAACATATTACCTAAAACGCCACCAATTAATCCGCCGCCTATAGCCATGCCAGGATTAAATCCACCACTGTTTGATCCTTTTCCATAGTTAGATCGAGGTACCATTCCCCCGCCCATATAATTAGGTGCTGGCACCATATCATTTCCATAAGCCATAGCTAATTCCTTTTAGACTAAGGTAAATACTTTCCATGTTCCGTTAATATTACCTTTAAATTCATCCGTAGTATTGTCATAAATAATATTGTGATCTGATTCATCTGCCGTTAAATCATTAATTTCTGTTGTTGGTTTTGGAGGTACAACAATTCCCTCTGGCTTAAAATTAGTTTGTAAGGCCATCGTTAAATGTTGAAAGTAAAGCCTCCAATCATCATTCATATTCCCATTCTTATCCACCAGAGCACTACGTGGAAGATCGGGAAATATCGCTTGTTGTTTTCTAGTCTGTGTCATTGTCTTACATTTACGACGCCGTCTGTTACGACAAATCGTCCTAATCCATGAAACCTAAATTGACATACTAAATCGTTTGACCATCCTAATTGCCACCAAGCCAATTTATTTTTTCGTTGGCCAATAGGGGGTAGATAAATGGTGTCATAGCTACTGAAATGATCGCCACCATCAATGGAAATAGACAGGGCTACCGCAGGTGTAAGATGCACAACATCCGGTTGTTCAGATATAAGATATTCAAATGAGTCAGGGTCGTTTTGTTCCGATATCATATTATCACCATCTTCGGTGATATAAATTTCATTCAATTGAGTTGCTAAAAATATCTCACTACCCTCAGTAATATATTTTTTACCATCTTCTGTTATCAAATAAACAGGCCCAATTTCACGTGTTAAATAATCTGTATTTCCTGTTTCAATCGTAAACCCACAATCATTTGCTATGAATGTTTCCTGTTGAACATTACGAATGTTTTTGCATGTTCTAATACGAGGAATTTCAGCACCATCATAGGTAGTATAAATCGTATCGAAAGCATAAAGATTTCCATTGTTACGACTTAAGAAATAATATTGGTTATTGAAAAATGCAATATAGGATGCAATAAAATAATTACCATGCTCATCCGATGCATGATAAAACTTCTTCATATTAAAATCATAAAACAAAGATAAATTATCTTCATAGAAATTAATGTGATAAAACACATGTCCATCTTGTCTATAGATAAATGCCTGTGAATCGCTTGGATTTTGCATGTTAGATAATAAATAATCTATTCCATCAGTGGTAATTTGTTCTGGCAATCCACCAGTGGATGCCATAATAACGGGCCCACCTTTTTCATTAATACCAAGCCAAACGACTAATTCATCAAGTGCTGCGATGGTTGTTGGATTCAAACACCCATAATCGCAGTTAAACGATGTGTTACGTTGATAAGGAAATAATTGATAACCCACATCAAACCAAGGTTCCGCTACAGTTTTTCCAAAGACAAAAATCATATTTCCTTTGCTCGGAAATCTAACGACGGCTTGCGTGTTGTCTGGTTTTGTTTGAAGTAAGCCAATATGGGCTGCGTCATCTGGCCACACCAGTCCATTATTTGATTCAGATAATCTCCATGTATTGTTAGCTGGCGGTGTATAAAATGAATCACCGGATGCTGCTGCTAAAAAATATGTATCATGAAAATCAATGTATCCTGGCAAAAAGGATGTAGATACAGTTTGAAATACAGGGGTTGCTTCCTGATCGTAAATATAAATAGCTGTGCCATCAGAAAATGCTATTTGAGGTTTATTATTTTCCGAGATATAAACAGGACCTGAATTTGTTTGTAATTCGCCAATAATGACCGCTTGCGAAAATGTTACTCTATGTGTGCGTTGATCGAATGTTAAATTAACAAGATAGACTCTGCTATCAACTACCGTCACTAATCTATTTAATTTAACACTCGCATGTAATCCTCTTCCTTCTAAACCATTATCAAAATCACTGGCATTGATTCCAATTTCATATCCTGCATAGGGAACCATCCATGAATCGCTTTCGAACATATTGTATGTCTTCTCGATGGATATAGTTGGGTATCTTCCAAAAACACTGGAACCTACAATGTTTAATGGCTTGGCATCTGTTGTTTGTGATCTACTTATCATTTAACCTTCCTTGGCCAATGTACTAATTATATGCGTGTTTCTCTAGGTAAAGTATAGCTTGTTTTAGTAACTCAATAGAATCCTTTGCTTTCCCTAAAAGGATATTACATCTATAGCATAATAGAGCTCGTACTTTTCCTGACTTATGACAATGATCAATTGAAAGCCTAGTAATATTATCAGAATTACTAGATTTTCTAGTTTCAGATTTACAACATATAGCACAAACATTTTTTTGATTTAAAATAAGATCATCATATTCTTGCAATGTAATATTATATTTATTACATATATTTTTTTTCATATATGTAATCCCATTGATACCCCAACCTTTTTTTGCATATTCTTTATATTTTTCAGGATTATCTTTTCTATCCCTAAGAAGCCATTCATATCTTCTTTTTCTCGATCTTTGATTTTGCAGTCTAATAAGATTTTTATTATTAGATGCCCATATTTTTTTCTTTTCATTAGAACAATTTTTGCATCTTAATATCTTTTTTTTTCCAACTTCACTTAATGGTATTTGATGAATTTTACAAATTTCTAAAATATCGGTCATAAGACACCCTTCATGTGTTAATGGCTTCATAGGGAATACAAAACCAGGCGGGTGAAGAGCCCGCTTTTCGAACCGTCGTTCTAGATTTTGATGATGCATTTTAACCTATCCTGTATAGCATATCAAACAATCAAGGTCGCCAAAGATGACCAATATTTATATCGCCGTAATTTATTCCTGGTATTTCAGATAAAATTGAACCTTTTCTTACAGATAAATCAGGAGGCGAAACATCCATAAGCGTTCTCTCAAGAGAAGCCAGAATAGATTTAGATTCTGGGTTCATTAAAATACCATATTCCGAACACATATAACGTGCCAGCGCATAGCGTAAATACTCAAGATAAGAGGGGTCATAAACCGTTAATAAATCGGTATCAAGCGTGACATTAGTAAGTCCAAATTTACCCATCAACTTAATTGGGTATTCACCCATAGGTTTAAAGTAAAGATAAATAGAACCTCCGCCAAGAGACCTATTGAAATACCATGTTCCTGGTAGACTATTAATATTGTCTACTCTAGATGTTCCAAAATATTGGGTTCGTGTTGCTGGAGATGTCGCATATCTTACCGTTCCAATATTAAAAGTAAGGGATTCGACCGCGAATAAATTGGGAATGTAATACTGTTCAACGCCCACTTCTGCTGGAAATTCATAATACGTCCAATAAGGAATCAAATCGATCTGAATTGATTTCCAGTCAAGCAACGCATTAAGTAAAAAAAGGCCATCCGTGGCTTGGTCACCCGTAACGCTTTGCAGCCTACGGGCGACTATCCCTGATAAATACCAAGACCGCGTTACTAATTGCCTTCCTGTATAGGCCATAGATATTCATCCTTGAACTCATCCTTTAGATGAAGAACTCAAATGCTGCGACATTAATCGCCACACCACCTACGCCTGATACTTTGTAGTTGGAAGTAGGAACAGTAGCCACTAATTGTGATAATACCGAACCAAATCCAACAGTATGAGCGGTAGCGCCAGCAACAGGTGCGATAAGAGTCCATTGATCGCCTGTACCATTACCACCTTGCATATTAAACGTGTCAGCAGCAGCATTAGCTGTCCAGTTTGCACGGAAAATAACAGGTGTTTGATCAACAGCTGGTACTAATACTGAAAGATCAATTGCAGCATAAGTAGCTGAAGTACCTGCGGTGACAGAGGTTGCAAGAGGTGCATCATAGACAAAACGTCTAAAATTATTATTTCCTGAAATGTATGCTTTAAGGAAATGCACACTACTATCAGAAACAGCATATCCCACCAATCTATAAGAGTCATAACCGAATGGCATCAATGGAGTGCTATTTGATGCAAGGCTAATTAATCCTGCAGGTTGTTTCTTGTTAGTGGAATCGCCAATCACATAAATAGCATAGACTTTACTAGCTAATAAAACGCCTTGATCTAATCCATTAGGATCGCCAATCACTGCGGTATCAATCACCACAGCTGCAGATAAAACGATATCCATCGAATCGGAAGAATCTCTTGCTTGTCCGGCTGATAAATTAACTTTAGTGTTTGGGGTAGTTGCATTATTAGAAACGACTAATCCATTTACATATAAAAATGGTTGGTTTTCAACAGGTATGCTTTGTACGGCCATGTTCTTATCCTCTTAATCCATGAAGGGAAAGGGAGGGTGTAAAACACCTTCCCTCTACATTATTTACGCCTGAGTTAAAGGTACGATGACGCGCATACAATAGATCGGGACGCATTGTGATCCATGTGTTTCGTCATAAATAATACCTTTTTGGTTGGCGCCCAAGATGGAACCGTAGGTCATACGGAGGGACACGCCAGTTTCAGGATCATATTCGTTCGCAGTATCGAACGGACGTTGGTCGGGCAATTGTGGCATTGCAATGTAGAATGCATCACCGCCAACGACGAGACCTGCTTTGTGGGATGGAAGGATAGTTACTTGCATACCCGCTTGAAGAGCTTGATTTAAGTTTTGATTCTGACCACCAGCCCAGTTTAATGCTGGGGTAATACTAATGGTGACGGAACCTCCGCTAGATGCTGCATCTGCGGTTGCGCGCATTTGCACTTTATTAGCAGAAACTTTATGACCAATATAAGTTAAATATCTAAGGTTACGGAAACCAGAAACACCGTCATTAAACTGGAATAAATCACCAGATTTAACCGCATCTACGTCTGTTCCTGCACCTGAGAAAGTTAAGGTTGTAACATTCTGGCCAGTAGGATCATTGGTGCTAACAAGTGTTAGTACGGTACCAGCTTCGCCTAAGTTACCTGCATAGTGAATAGGTAATAAGTTAGATTGGTAGTATTTAACACGTGGAGTACCAAATTCACCAATTTCCCATGACATTGCATCGTTGTTATTACGTTCTGGCGCGAACTGATTTAACCCGGTACCTATGATAGGTGGGTAAACAGTATCTGGCAGATAAACTTTAATTCCATGTGAAACTGAGCCGAAGTTCTTAAACAACATGATCATTTGAGCTAATTGGTTATAGCTGGTGAGTTGAGTAATGCCATCACCAAAATAACGAAATGGACCAGATTCAACGTGTAATGCACCTGTTGGTATAGATTGACCATCTTGATCAACGGTCATAACAGGAACAGCGCTGATTGCATTGAGCGCTAAGTTACCTTCCACTTCGTTTGCCAATTCAGTTAAGAAGGATTTTCCGAACACTTCAATGTATTCGTCTTCGCCTTTTTCTAAATTGAAAATACGTTGTTGTGCAGTCACTGTGAATGAGCTGTTGAAAGCTTGATCGCAGGTTAATGTTTCAACTTGTTGTACAGCAGGTTGCCAAGATACAACTAAACCAGCCGACGTGGTTGCACGTGGTGGAGTATCAAATGTCACACTGGAACCTAAGTTAGCTTGAATCTTATCGAAATCTTTAAACTTAGTGTTTGCGGTGCTCACAAAACAGCATAAGTTCTGTAACAAGCCTAAAGACGATCTTTGATACGTCTGTACCTGTTGAAGAATATTATCAGCGTATAAAGCCATGCGTTATTACTCCTAACTATCAATCCATAAATAGTTCGGATAATTGGCGTGTTTATACTCGGTACTTCCTTTTATAGTCAGCCACTCCGAGCGCACGGTTATTATCCGTTCCGGCGTTAGAAGGTCTCAATTGACTAAGTGGTTCATTGGGAGATCGGAAGTTAGACGCTTGCTGATTTGCTTTAATTGAATCAGACAATCGTTTCATTTCCGCCATTGCTAATTTTGGTTGTCTGCCTGCCCTCATATCGATATCGATTAAGGTTTGAAGCGACCCAATTTTAGTTGGATTGCTTGCAAGCTCGAACATTATCTCTGCGGTATTATCCATCGTGCTCGCTAATTGCACGTGATAGGGTATAGACCGCAAATCCAAATCAGCCATGACTTTATCAAAGTTTTCGATTTTACCTTTACCTGCATCTAACTTTGTGAAGAACTCAGAGGCAATCCGTTGTGCATTTTGTTCTTCCGCATTCCGGTGCGACTCTTGAATCCACTCATTCCTTAAGCGCTGAGTTTCTTCCGCAGCCATCCTTCTGATTCGTTCTTCGGACTGTGCATCGTTTCCGGACTGATACGGCTGCTGCATGTTCCCCTGCGGATTCTGCTGAGGTGCATACTGCTGCTGTTGAGGCTGGTAGTTATTATGCGATGCGACACTCGTATCGCGTTTATACCGCTCAATTGCCTCGGACTTTGCTCGTCCAACGAGATCATTAACTTCTGACTGTTTAAAAGTTCTTTCTGCTTCGACTGGTGCCGATTGTGTTGGCGTAGTCGGAGTGTTCACAGGTATTGAGGCAAAGTTACTTGAACCTTGACCTTCTCCATTTACCATCTCTGTCATGCGATTCCCTTCTGACTGTTAACCCCGTCACGGTAGTGCCTCTCGTATCGCAAGAGTCTCGACTATTTTGTCATCATGATACGCATAGCTGCGTTGGCTGTTACCCCGCCACGGTTATAGACTCAGGTTAGCTTACCCAAATCTGCCCTACATACGCATAGGTCTCGTCTATTTTTACCCCATAGATAGGTTAATAATAATCTAATCCTTGCTTAATACTTTGTCAATAACTAGTGTCTCTGTCTTTTCATTTGCAATAAAAAGATAAATATCGTCTAGTATTGAGCTTTGATCTGTATAGGAAAATACGGGCTCAGGACTTGGGATGCCTAGCTTTCTTAAAATTCTTCTTATCCACTCGCGCATTTAACTTTTCCTCTAATTCCTTAATCTTATTTTCTAATTCCGTGAAATGCTTAACCACAATCTCTTCAAAACCTTTTACTCTATTTTCAATCTCACATGCAAAGAACTCAAATTCATATCGAGTGGACGCATTAAAAAGACGATTATTTCGCCTTTCTTCTAAAAATCTTTCTTCGTTAGCCGTTCTATCGATC
>Ga0137398_10000212_pt1 | contig 18712 bp, 11 predicted proteins | sample czorhiz216metaG_FD_106659 | JGI IMG/M metagenome (GOLD analysis project Ga0137398, IMG submission 106659) | Vadose zone soil microbial communities from Angelo Coast Range Reserve, California, USA - czorhiz2.16 metaG | ecosystem: Environmental > Terrestrial > Soil > Vadose zone | place: USA...
CTACAACACGCTGGGCGTGCCCATCGCCGCCGGGATCCTCTATCCGGCATTCGGAATCCTGTTGAGCCCCGAGATCGCCGCCGCCGCGATGAGCCTGAGCTCGGTCTCCGTGATCGGGAATGCGCTGCGGCTGAAGCGGGCCGCTCTGTGACGAAGGGGGAAGACGTGACGCGAGAGAAAAGAATCGGGGGCCTCGCCCGCGCGGCGAGAGGGATCGCGACGGTGGCTCTGGCGGTGGCGCTCGGGTGCGCCGCGGCCAAGCAGCTGGCCGCGCTGCGCCAGGTGGAGTTTCACTTGAACGGGGTGAGCGGCGCACGTCTCGCGGGCGTCACGCTCGACAACATTCGATCGTACTCGGACCTGAAGCCGGCGGACCTGGCCCGTCTGGGGCTCGCGATCGCCGCCCACCACGTGCCGCTGGATCTGACCCTGCAAGTCGAGGGGAGGAGTCCCGAGACCAATACCGTGACCGCGAAGCTCGTCGCGATGGAATGGACCTGCCTCGTGGACGACCACGAGGTCGTCTCGGGGCAGCTGAGCGAGCCGTACACGTTCGAGCCGGGGAAGGCCCGCGACATTCCGGTGCTCGTGAGCCTCGATCTCATGCAGACATTCGGAAGCCGGCGGCAGGACTTGATCGACGTGGCCTTGTCCCTCGCCGGACGGAACGCGAGCGCGCATCGGGCCACGCTGCGACTGACCCCCTCCGTGGCCACCGCGCTGGGGTCGATCCGCTATCCGGTCCCGGTCACGCTCACGATCTCGGCCCCGGGGGCTCGATGACCTCGCGACTTCTCCGGTACGGCCTCCTGGGCCTGGGTCTTGGTCTCTTCCCGATTCTCGTTCTCCTCATCCTCGGGCAGGGCTGCGCCGCCAAGAAGGCGCCGCGCGCTCCGCGCGTCGCGGTCACGACGGCCCGGGTGGAGCTGCGCGACATGCCGTTCGCGCTTTCGGCCACGGGGAGCGTGGAGGCGCTCCGGACCGCGAGCGTCGGGTCCCAGGTCGGGGGCGTGGTGACCCGGCTCTCCTTCCACGAGGGAGACGTGGTGCGGGAAGGGCAGGTCCTGATCCAGCTGGATCCACGGCCCTTCCATCAGGCCCTGGACCAGGCCCTGGGCGCTCTGGCGCGCGACCGGGCCATCGCGGAGGCGGCTCGAAACGAGGTGGAGCGCTCGCGCGTCCTCCACGATCAGAACGTCCTCTCGCAATCGGAATGGGATCAGAAGGTCTCGGACGCCGACGCGTCGTCGGCGACCGTGCGGGCGGATTCGGCCTCCGCGAACAGCGCGCGGCTGAATCTCGAGTACGCCGCGATCCGGGCGCCCATCTCCGGGCGGAGCGGACGGCTCATGGTCCACGTCGGTGACTACGTGAAGGCTTCGACCAGCGACCCCCTGGTCACGATCATCCAGCCGCACCCCATCCGGGTGTCGTTCAAGATCCCCGAACGGGACGTGCCCGTCCTGCAGCGCTACCGCGGCCAGAATCCCAAGGTTTGGATCGATCCGGACAGCGCCCGGGCCCAGCTCCAGGGCCGGCTGGTCTTCGTGGACAACGCGATCGACCCGGCGAGCGGGACCCTGCTTCTCAAGGGGGAATTCCCGAACCAGGACGGCCGCCTGGTGCCCGGCCAGTTCGTGGACGTCCGCCTGGTGCTCTACGTGGCGCCGCGGGCGACCGTGGTGCCGTCCCAGGCCGTGTCCACGGGACAGCAGGGCTCGTACGTGTACGTGGTCAATCAGGATTCGACGGCGACGCCGCGCCCGATCGAGGTGGAGCGCACCGTGGACGATGTGGCCGTGGTGACGCGCGGGCTGAGTCCGGGCGAGGCCGTGGTGACGGACGGTCAGATGCGTCTCTCCCCGGGCGCCAAGGTCCAGATTCGCCGGCCGGGCGGGAGGAAAGGGTGAACCTCTCCGAGCCCTTCATCCGGCGTCCCGTTGCCACCACCCTCGTGATGGCGGGGATTCTCATCTTTGGAATCGTCGGGTACCGGATCCTGCCGGTGAGCGATCTTCCGAACGTCGACTACCCGACGATCTCGGTCAACGCGAGCCTGCCCGGAGCGAGCCCGGAGACCATGGCGTCCGCGGTGGCGACCCCGCTGGAGAAGCAGTTCTCCACCATCGCCGGCATCGACGCCATGACCTCCTCCAGCGCCCAGGGGAGCACCTCGATCACGCTCCAGTTCACCCTGAGCCGCAGCATCGATGCGGCCGCGCAGGACGTGCAGGCGGCGATCGCGAAGACGCTGCGCTCGCTCCCGACCGGGATCACGCCCCCCAGCTACCAGAAGGTGAACCCGGCCGATCAGCCGATCCTCTTCCTGGTCGTGACCTCGAATCTCATGGCGCTCTCGGACCTGGATGAATACGCCGAGAACACCCTGGCGCAGCGGATCTCGATGGTGGACGGCGTGGCGCAGGTCTCGGTGTACGGATCCCAGAAGTACGCGGTCCGCATCCGCCTGGATCCCCGCGCCCTCTCCTCCCGCGGGCTCCCCATCAGCGACGTGAGCGATGCCGTGAATTCCGCCAACGTGAATCTACCGACCGGGATCCTGTACGGGCCCCTGAAGTCCTCCACGGTCATGGCCAGCGGCCAGCTCCAGAACGCGAAGGAATTCGGCGATCTCATCGTCTCCTACAAGGGCGGCTCGCCGGTTCGCCTCCACGACGTGGCCGACGTCACGGACGACGTGCAGAGCAACAAGGTGGCGAGCTGGTTCCAGGGGCGGCGGAACATCACCCTGGCCATCCAGCGCCAGCCCGGGGTCAACACCGTCGAGGTCGCCGCCGCGGTCCAGAAGCTGATCGCGGGCATGAGCTCCCAGCTTCCCCCCTCGATCGAGGTCCACACCCTCTACGACCGCTCGGTCTCGATCAAGAATTCGGTGCAGGACGTGCAGTTCACGCTCCTGCTCACGCTGGCGCTCGTGGTGCTGGTGATCTTCCTCTTCCTCCGCAATCTGCCCGCTACGGTCATCCCGAGCCTCTCCTTGCCGCTCTCGATCGTGGGAACGTTCGCCGTGATGCACCTCCTGAACTACAGCCTGGACAACCTTTCCCTGATGGCGCTGACGCTCTCGGTAGGGTTCGTGGTCGACGACGCGATCGTGATGCTCGAGAACATCCACCGTCACATGGAGATGGGCAAGGCCCCGCTCCAGGCAGCGCTGGACGGATCGAGCGAGATCGGGTTCACCATTCTCTCGATGACGGTCTCGCTGGTCGCGGTCTTCATCCCCATCCTTCTCCTGGGCGGGCTCCTGGGCCGTCTGTTCCACGAGTTCGCGGTGACGATCAGCGCGGCCATCCTCGTCTCGGGCGTGGTCTCCCTCACGCTCACGCCGATGCTCTGCAGCCGCTTCTTGAAATTGGACCACGGGCAGTCCCACAACCGCGCGTTCCGCGCCGTGGAGGGCGGGTACCAGCAGATGCACCGCTTCTACGAGCGCACCCTGGGTTGGGTGATGGACCACCGCCGCGCCACGATGGTGTTCTCGCTGGCGATCCTCGCCGGCACGGTCCTGCTCTACAAGATCGTGCCGAAAGGGTTCATCCCGAGCGAGGACACCGGGCGCATCACCGCGAGCACCGAGACCGCGGAGGGAACCTCGTTCGAGGCCATGTCCCAACACCAGCAGGAGATCGCCGCGATCGTCCAGAAGGATCCCGGCGTGGAGTCCCTCGTGTCTTCGGTCGGATCGGGGGGCGGCGTCTCCTCCACCAACCAGGGCCGGATCATCGTCAAGCTCAAGCCCAGGTCCCAGCGCAAGCTCTCGGCGGACGACATCATGAAGGAGCTCCAGCCCAAGCTCGGCCGCGTCCCCGGGATCCGCGTCTACTTGCAGAACCCGCCCGTGATCAACGTCGGGGGCAGGATCTCGAAGAGTCTCTACCAATTCACGCTTCAGAGCGCGGACCTGTCGACGCTCTATCCGGCCGTGAACGACCTGGTCGAGAAGTTGAGCCACCTTCCGGCCCTTCAGGACGTCACGTCGGACCTCCAGATCGCCAACCCCGAAGTGGACGTCGCGATCGACCGCGACCGCGCCGCGGCCCTGGGGGTGAGCGCGCAGCAGATCGAGGAGACGCTCTACGACGCGTTCGGATCGCGCCAGGTTTCGACCATCTTCACGGACACGAACCAGTACTGGGTCATCATGGAGGTGAAGCCGGAATTCCAGCGCGACATCACGGCCCTGCAGAACCTCTACATCGGAACGAGCTCGGGCACCCTGGTCCCGCTGGGCGCCGTGGCCCGCCTCACCCCCGGCGTGGGACCGCTCAGCGTGAACCACATGGGACAGATTCCCGCCGTCGCCATCTCCTTCAACCTGCGACCGGGTGTCTCCCTGGGCGATGCCGTCACCCAGGTCCAGCAGGTGGCCCGCGCGACGCTGCCCCCCACCATCACCACCAGCTTCTTCGGGACGGCGCAGGCGTTCCAGGCGAGCCAGCAGGGACTTCTGGTTCTTCTTCTCCTGGCGGTGCTGGTGATCTACCTGGTTCTCGGCATCCTCTACGAGAGCTTCATCCACCCGATCACCATTCTCTCGGGCCTCCCCTTCGCGGGGTTCGGCGCGCTCCTCACCCTCCTGATCTTCCACACCGAGCTCAGCATCTACGCCTTCGTGGGCATCATCATGCTGGTGGGCCTCGTGAAGAAGAACGCGATCATGATGATCGACTTCGCGCTCGAGGCCGAGCGGAAGGAAGGGAAGCCGCCTCGCGAGGCCATCGTGGAGGCCTGCTTGATCCGGTTCCGTCCGATCATGATGACCACCATGGCGGCCCTTATGGGCACCCTTCCGATCGCGATCGGCTTCGGCTCCGGGGCCGAGGCGCGCCGCCCGCTGGGCCTGGCGGTGGTCGGGGGCCTCGCGTTCTCCCAGCTCGTGACCCTGTACGTGACCCCCGTGATCTACACCTACCTGGACGCGCTCTCGAGCCGGCTCGGAACGAACAAGGAAACGGCCCCCGCTTCGATGCCCGGCGGCGGCGCCCGCGAATACCCCGCGCCCGCTTCCTGACCGTCCTGGAAATCGCAGTCCTGACCTGCTAGGATCGCGCCTCTCGTCGTCTTCTGAACCCGTCCACCCGTCTTCGCAGCAATCGAGGTTTGGATGGAGTCCCGCCCGCCGCAGGTCGGCCATTACACGATCGAATCCACGCTCGGCCAGGGTGGGATGGGGGTCGTGTATCTGGCGACCGACAACCTCCTCCACCGCCGCGTCGCGCTCAAGTTCCTTCCGCACGATCTCGCCCGCGACCCGGAGGCGCGCCGCCGCTTCCTGAACGAGGCCCGCGCCGCCGCCACCCTCAACCATCCGAACGCGGCCGTCCTGTACGAGGTCGGCTCCGAGGCGGACGACCTCTTCCTGGCCATGGAGTACGTGCCCGGCACCACCCTGCGTGCGATGGCGGCCTCGGGTCCGATCTCCTGGAGCGATGTTCTGACCATGAGCCTCGAGATCCTGGACGCGCTCGGGACCGCGCACCGTAACGGCATCGTGCACCGGGACATCAAGGCGACGAATCTGATGCGCACCCCCGAGGGCCGGGTGAAGGTCATGGACTTCGGGCTGGCCAAGATCTCGGGCGGCAGCACGCTCACGGCCAGCGACGCCATCCTCGGCACCGCGGCGTACATGTCGCCGCAGCAGATCATGGGCCGGGAGGTGGACGGGCGGACGGACCTCTTCTCGCTGGGCGTGGTCATGTACGAGCTCCTGACCGGACGCCTGCCGTTCACGGGGGACCAGGCGGTGGCGATGGCGCATGCGATCCTCCACGAGGATCCGATCACCATCCGGGAGCTCCAGTCCGAGGTGCCCGCGGATCTCGAGCACATCGTCTTCAAGGCGATGATGAAGAACGCCCAGGAGCGCTACCAGAGCGCGGCGGAGATGGCCGAGGATCTGATCCGCTTCCGCGAACACGACCGGCAGCTCCGGGCCGGCATCCACGAGGAGCTGGACCTGGTCGCCACGCGCGAGGGAATCGCCGCGCGGCGCGAGCGGTTCCTGGCGCCCCTCGTGGGCCGGGAGGAGCCCTCCGAGCGGCTGCGCGCACTTCACCGTGAGGCGCAGCTCGGCGATGGCGCGGCGGTCTGCCTCGCGGGCGAAGCGGGGATCGGGAAGAGCCGCCTGGTGGAGGAGCTCTGTCGGGGCTTCCGTCGCGAGGGAAGCCGCGTCCTGGTCTCGTCCTGTCTCTTCGGGGGAGGGAGCAGCTCCTACCTGCCGTTCGCGGACGCGCTCCGGCAGTACTTCACCCTGCGGGGCGTGGACTCGGCGCAGGCGCTCCAGCGCTTCCTCCTCGACCGTTCCCCGCGGCTCGCCGGTTCGGTTCCGGTGCTGAGCCGTTTCCTGCGCTTCGCCTTCGCCTCCAACGGGCCGACCAGCGAGGAGGAGCTCTGGGAGGTGCTGGACCAGATCCTGACCTTCATCGCCGAGGAGCGGCCGCTGGTCCTCGTCATCGAGGATCTGCAGTGGGCGGACGAGGCGACGGTACGGCTCTTCCACTTCCTCGCGCGCCGCGTGGCCGGGCGCCGGATGTTCCTTCTGGTCACCTACCGTCCGGAAGAGGCGATCGCCGAGTCCGGAGGCCGCGCGCATCCGCTCCAGGGTATCTTGCAGCTCCTCGGACGCGAGGAGCACTTCGAGCGGATCGAGCTCACGCGCCTGAGCCGCGCCGACGTGGGCGAGCTCCTGGTCCGCCTCTATCCGGGGAGCGAGTGGGGCGAAGAGTTCGGGACGATGCTCTTCCGCGAGGCGGAGGGGAATCCGTTCTTCATGGTGGAGATCCTCAAGCTGCTCACCGCGGAGAAGGTGCTCGCGAAGCGCGGTGAGACCTGGACGCTGGCCACGACCGTGGACAAGATCTCCATCCCGGACAAGGTCTACGACGTGGTGATGCGCCGGCTGAGCCGCCTGGGGGATCGGGAACGTGAGATCTTGGAGCTGGGCGCCGTGGAGGGGGATGTCTTCCACTCCGGGACCATTCTGCGGGGGCTCAACCTCGAGCGCATGCCTTTATTGAAGACCCTGCAGTTCCTCGAGCAGGTCCACCACCTGATCCGCGCCACGGGCCCGCAGTACCACTTCGACCACTCCAAGATTCGCGAGATCCTCTACGCCAGCATCCCGCCGGAACTGCGGATCGAGTACCACACCGTGGTGGGGCAGTTCCTGGCCGAGAGTTTCGGTGAATCCGAGGAGCACGCGGGGATCATCGCCCACAACCTCCTTCAGGCCGGCCTCCGGGAGGAGGCGCTGCCGTTTCTCGTGCTCGCCGCCCACGCCTCGGCCCGACTCTTCGCGCACGCCGACGCGATCGCCTACCTCGAGCGCGCGGAGGGCCTGCTCCACGACCTCTTCCCGGAGCGGCCTCCGATGGAGCGGGTCCGCGAGCTGGTGGGGATCCGCCAGCGCCGCGGGGACGAAGAGTACCTCGCGGGACGCTACCGCGCGGCCCTCGCCAGCTATGAGACGGCGCTGGATCAGACCCGCCTGGCCTCGGACCCGCGGCGGGAGGCCGACCTGGTCCGCGCGATCGGACGGATGCACTACCTCCTGGGGCACCCGGTCGAGGCGCTGAAGAGCTACGAAGAGGCCATCGCGCGGTACACCACCCTCACGGAGGAGGCGCGCGCCGCGGGGGACGCCTCGAGGCTCAACACGGCGCTCCGGGAGCTGGGCAAGCTCCACTTCTTCAAGGGAGAGCTGGAGACGGCGGAGGGCTTCCTGCGCGAGGCCATCACGATGGCGGAGGCGCGGGGAGACGACCGACTCCGGGCCGCGGCGCTCAACAACCTGAGCGGCATCCACTACGTGCGGGGCGATCTGGAGGAGGCGTTCACGTGCCACCGGACCTGCTTCACGCTCCGCGAGCGCCTGGGGGACGAGTCCGGCCTGGCCCAGACCCACAAGAATATCGGCATCCTCCATTACCGGCTGGGCGAGTCTCGGGAGGCGGAGCAGCACCTGAACGACGCGCTCGCGCTCTACCGCAAGGAAGTGGACCGCCGCGGGGAGGCCGTGACGCGCCGCCACCTGGGGAACCTCCACTACCAGGAGGGGGACCACGCCGGCGCGCAGCGGCACTGGGAAGCCTCGCTCTCCCTCTGCCGCGAGCTGGGAAACACCGAGGACCTCTGCTCCTGTCTCGCCAATCTGGGCCTGGTCCGGTTCGAGCAGGGGCACTACGCGAGCGCGGAGCGCCTCTACCGCGAGTCGCTCGAGATCCTGACCTCCCAGGCGCAGAAAAACCAATCCCTCGCGATCGTCCACAGCAACCTGGCGGACCTCTACCTGGATCTGCACCAGCTGGAGCGGGCGGAGAAGGAAGTGCGGCTGGCGGAGCAGATCGCGACCGACCTGGAATCCGCGACGGTGCTGGCCGAGGTGCACGCCAACCGCGCGCTTTTGAGCTCCGCCCGGGGGGGCCACGAGGAGGCGCGCGAGCACGCGAAGCGGGCCGTCTCCTTCGGCGAGCCGACGGGGAACGTGGTGAGCCTGATCAAGGCGCTGGTGGCCTCGGCCCAGGTCGAGCTCGGCGCCGGGAACCCCGGCGAGGCGAAGCGTTCGGCGCGGCAGGCGCGCGACATCGCGCGATGGTCCAAGATGCCGCACTTCGAGCTCCACGCGGCCCTCACGGCGGCGCGGGCGGCGTGCGGAGAGGGGACGGGCGCGGAATCCCTCGAGGAGCTGGGGGATCTGGTGCGGCGCGCGACCGAGCTCGGCTTCCGTTCCCTGGCGGCGCGGGGCCTGGACCTCATCGGCGAGATCCGCGCCCGGTCGGGCGACCTCGCCGGCGCGGCCGAGGAATTCACGCGGGCCGCGGATCTGATGAAGGACGTGCTGGCGTCCCTCTGCGAGGAGGATCGCCGCTCCCTCATGCACCATCCCGACTGGAAAGGGATGATGGCCAATCTCCTCGACACGCTGGTCCAGGTGGGACGCCGGGACGATGCGCTCGCCTACCTCGTGGCGTTCGGCGCCGGAAGCTGCGAGATCACGCCTCAGCCCGCCGAGGATTCATCCGCGCCGGACACCGCGCTCGCGGGCGCGGCCCGCGCGACCTAGCGCGCCGGCCAGGGGAAGAGCGACACGCCGACGCCGGCGACCAGCCGGTTCGAGCTCGCCCCGAATTCTCCCTGAGCGTTGCTCTCGTGCTGATAGCCCAGGCTCATGTTCACCGACGCCGAGGAGCCCACCAGCACGCGCATGCCGCCCGTGATCACGGGGGCGAGCACCGCCGTGTTGTTGAACGAGAAGCCGCTGTAGAAGAGGGCGCCGAAGCCCATGCTCGCGAAGGGAATCACGCCGCCCTGCGGCGCGAAGTTGTAGGTCAGACCCGCAGTCGCGCCCAGCGCGGTATCGCTCGATCCGGGCTGGGACTCGTGGCGCGTCATGAACCCGCCGGTGACCTCGTAGTGGCTCGAGACGCAGTAGCCCAGCGTGGGCGTGATCTCGAGCTTGGTGAATGAGTCCACGTTTCCGTACCCTTCGCGCTTCATGTTCCAGTGGCTGTACGATACCGAGGGCGAGAATTCGATCGTCCCGGCGGGGATGGACCGGGTCGTCTTCTCATGGGTGGCGATCTGGGCGCCGAGCGACGTCGCGGGCAGCGCCATCAGCGCCGCGGCGGCAAGCGGCACGAGTGCCGATCCGAGCCATCGAGAGTTCATGGCAAACGCTCCTTCCAGGGTTCTCCGATGCGTGGTTTTGCGGAAGCGCGGGCGTCCGGACCCCGACGGTGCGGCGCCCCTGGAGTTACGAAGCAAATTCCGAGCCCGCCCCCTGGCCCGACTCTTGCGGTTTTCCATTTCGCTCCAAACCCACCCATCGACGCTCGGGGGCGTTTCGATGCCGCATCATGAACGAGATTACGGAGATGAAGCAAGCCCGACCGGCCAGAGCCTAGTGACCGCCATCGTGCACGCCGTGCGCTTCCTGGGGCGAAACGGGTGGCGGATTGCCGCCATGGTTGCGATCTGCGCGGCGAGCCTTCACACGATCGGATGCGGAACGCTGCTCACCACCAAGCCCGATCCCGGCGAGCGATTCGACACGCCGCTCCCCGGGCTCGACAACGGGGAGCTCGGCGACTTCCAGGCCGGCCACACCCAATTCCGGAAATCATTCACCATCGCCGAAGGGCTGGGGCCGATCTTCAACAACGTGTCCTGCGCCTCCTGCCACAGCGGAGACGGGCGGGGACGTCCCGAGAACATCCTGACGCGGTTCAGCCGGGGCACCGATCTCGCGCCGGACATCGGGGGCCCGCAATTGCAAGACAAGGCGATTCCGGGCGCCGAGCCGGAGCATCTTCCGGCCGGCGTGGACATCTCCTACCGCATGCCGCCTCCCGTATTCGGCGTCGGCCTGATCGAGGCGATTCCCGATTCCGCGATCCTCTCGCACCAGGATCCGGCGGATTCGGACGGGGACGGAATTTCCGGGCGGGCGAACATGGTCACCCCGGCGCCCTATGTGCCGTCCACGGTTCCGGGCGGTGGTCCCGGGCTCCACGTGGGCCGGTTCGGACGGAAGGCGCAGGTCTCCAATCTGCTCCAGCAAACCGTCGAGGCGTATCACCAGGACATCGGGATGACCTCGTCCTATCGACCCGTCGAAAACATCAACCCGCTCGCCTCGCACGCGGCGGTCGACCCCGCGGCCGATCCCGAGCTGACCGATCGCGAGATCGAGAACGTCATTCAGTACATGAGAATGCTCGCTCCCCCGGCGCCGGGGGCTCCCACCGCGTCGCGGGTCCGGGGCGAGGCCCTGTTCGCCTCGGCGCGCTGCGCGGTGTGTCACCTTCCCTCGTTCCATACCGGGCCGCACGAGATCGAGACCCTGGCCGACCGAGACGTGGCCCTCTATTCGGACCTTCTGCTCCACGACATGGGGGACGGCCTCGCCGACAACCGCCCCGACGGGGACGCCGACGGACACGAGTGGCGCACGGCGCCGCTGTGGGGGCTCCGCGTGGCGCGCGAATTCCTGAACGGCCAGCTCTTCCTCCTGCACGACGGCCGCGCGCACAGCGTGGACGAGGCGATTCGTCTCCACGGCGGCGAGGCCGCCGGGGCGCGCGACGCTTTTCTGGCCATGCCCCCCGAGGACCAGGCGGCGCTCCTCGACTTCGTGGAGTCGCGATGAGGGGGCGCGGGCTCGTGCTCGCGGCCGCCGCGGTGCTGCTTCTCGCCTCGTGGTGGACGAGCGGGGCGCGCGCCGCCGTCCAGGGCCCGAAACGCGATCTCTTCGCGCCCCCCCCGCTCGCGACCCCCTATCACGGCTCGCTGGACGGTCTCGCCTGGGGCGGCGACGGCGCGCTTCGCTTCGCGGAGGACCGGCAGGCGGGGGTGACGAATCCCGAATGGTTTTCGGTCGGACGCGTGAACGGGTTCCTGCTCGCGCGCCTGAGCCCCAGCATCGACGTGGCGGGACAGGGCTGCTGGGACCGGGACTCGGATGACTTCACGATGGAGCGCGCCGAGATCGGGGTGCGCGTGCTGCGTTCCCGTCAGGCGCACGCGGGCATCTTCCCCGTCCCTCTGGGCCGGACCAACCTGTCGCACGACGGGCCCGACTACGATTTCGCCGAGCGGTCGCTCGTCGCCACCCAGCTCGTCGGCGTGCCCAACGCGCAGCTCGGAATCGGCGCGCGGAGCCTTCCCGGAGCGGGGAGGCGGCTCTTGTGGGAGGCCGATCTCGTGACCGGCTACGACGACGGCCTGATCACCGAGTCGCCCGGCGGCACGCGGCTCCCCTCGGGCAGGAACAATTACGGGGACAAGAACGGAATCCCGGCGCTCGCCTGGCGCGTGGCGCTCCAGGGCCGGTCGGGGAGCGAGGTGGGGCTCGCCGCGGAGAGCGGCCAGTACAACCAGACCGTCGTCGGCGGGGTCCACGTCGACAGCGCGCGCTGGATGCACCTCGTCGTCGCCGACGGGAACACCGCGTTCCATGGATTCCATCTCTTCTCGGAAGCGGCGTACGCGATCATCGACGTACCGCCCGGCTTGAGGGCCCTCTTCGCGGAGCAGCAGTGCGGCGCGTCCGTGGAAGTGACCCGGACGCTCTTCGACCCCTTGTTCCGGGGCTGGCGGGGTTCCTGCGTCACGGCGGGGATCCGCGCGGATGCCGTGGACTTCGATCGATCGATCCAGGGGGATTCCAGGTCGCGACTCTCGGCGAGCGTGAACCTCCGCTCGCGCCCTCTGGCCGTCACGCGGTTCGGCTGGTACTACGAGGTTCGACGCGATCGCTTCAACAACGCCACACCCCTCGCGGGCCTCACCCTGACGGCGGCCACCTACTTCTAGCCGCATTTCCGGCTTGGAGTCGCACCCGTCCGGCCGCATCATGATGGTCCATGGCCGACTTCGCCGCCATCGACCGATACCTGGAACAGCACCTGGACGAGAGTCTGTCCGAGCTGATCCGCTATGCGGCCCAGCCCAGCGTCGCGGCCCAGAACGTGGGGATGGAAGATTGCGCGCGCCTCGTCGCCGAGATGCTCCGCGCCCGCGGGTTCGCCGTGGATATCCTCCCTTCGGGCGGATCTCCGGTCGTGATCGCCGAGCGCGAGGGCGCTCGGGACCGCACCCTCCTCATCTACAACCACTACGACGTCCAGCCCGCGGAGCCGCTGGAGCTCTGGACCAGCCCCCCGTTCACGCCGACCCTGCGCGACGGGCATCTCTTCGGCCGCGGCGTGAGCGACGACAAAGGGCATCTGACCGCTCGTCTCCTCGCTCTGGACGCGCTTCTGGATCAGGCCGGAACGCTGCCGTGCCGGATCAAGTTCGTGATCGAGGGGGAGGAGGAGATCGGGAGCGTTCGTCTGCCCGGGTTCGTGAGGCAGCACCGCGAGCGGTTGAAAGGGGACGCGTGCCTCTGGGAATTCGGCTACGTGGATCACCGCGACATCCCGCTCCAGTACGCGGGCCTGCGAGGCATCTGCTACGTGGAGCTCTCCGTGGAGTGTCTGACCCGCGACGTTCACTCTGGAATCGGCGGCTCCATATTCCCCAACGCCGCCTGGCGGCTCACGTGGGCGCTGGCGAGCCTCAAGGGCCAGGACGGGCGCATCCGAATCCCGGGATTCTACGATCCCGTGCGTCCGCCGACCGCGCGCGATCGCGAGCTCATGGGCCAAGCGCCGGACATGGCGGAGGATTACCGGGCGCGCTACGGCGTGAAGGAATTCCTGCGCGGCATGAAGGGAGGGCCGGAGCTCTCCATCGCCGAGGTCTTCGAGCCCACCTGCACGATCTGCGGGCTCACGGCGGGCTACCAGGGCAAGGGCTCGAAGACCGTCCTTCCCGCGCGCGCGTCGGCGAAGGTGGATTTCCGGCTCGTTCCCGACATGACCCCCGACCAGGTCTTGAAGCAGCTCCGCTCCCATCTGGACCATGAGGGGTTTCCCGACATCAAGATCGAGTTCCTGGGAGGGAATCCCGCGGGCCGCACCGATCCCGACGATCCCTTTCTCCAGCTGGTCTCGGAAACCGCGCGGCCCGTGTACGGCGTTCCGATGCAGATCGTGCCCATGGTCGGCGGCTCGGGACCCAACCATGCCTTCATTCACGAGCTGGGGGTCCCGGTCGCGACGGCCGGGTTCGGAAATCCGGACACGCGCGCCCACGCGCCCGACGAGAACCTGCGCGTGGACCTCTACCTGAAGCACGCGAAGCACGTGGCGCGCATGGTCCAGGCCTTCGCGGAGGCTCCGGCCCGGTGAATGTTCTGGTGATCGAAGACAGCGGGCCGACGAGAAGCCTCCTGGCCCGCGCGCTCGAGGCGGACCGGATGACCGTCGAGGTGGCCGCGCGCTTCTCGACCGGCCTCCGCCAGGCCATGGCCGCGCGGCACGACGTCATCGTTCTCGACCTGATGCTCCCCGACGGGGACGGTCTGGACCTGTGCCGCCTTCTTCGCGCGGAGGGGGTCCTCACCCCGGTGCTCTGCTTGACGGCCCGCGGGGACGTGGCCGATCGGGTCCAGGGGCTGGACGCCGGCGCCGACGATTACATGAAGAAGCCCTTCGCCCTCGCGGAGCTGCGCGCCCGCATCCGCGCGCTGGCGCGGCGTCAGGGGCTCTCCCCGCCGAAGCGCGTCGAGGCCGGGGTGGTCCGGGTGGACTTCACGGCCCGGCGACTGGAGCGCGGTGGCAAGGAAATCCCGGTGACCGCGCGGGAATGGGCGGTTCTCGAAGCCCTGGCCGCGAAGCGGGGACGCGTGGTGGGCCGGGCCGATCTTCTGGACAGCATCTGGCACGGGCGGGGCCGCCCCGCGTCGGACAGCCTCGACGTCATCTTGAGCCGCCTCCGCCGGAAGCTCGGAAGCGACGCGGGGGGGTGCTCGATCCGGACCATTCGCGGCGAAGGGTTCGTGTTCGAGATCTCGCCATGAAGGCGCACTCGCTCGTGCGGCGGCTGGCCTCCCTCCAGCAGGCGATGGCCGCCCTCCTCATCCTGGTCTTCGCCGGGTTCACGATCTGGATCTCGGCCCATACCCTGAAGCGCCAGGAATCCACGTTCCTTCTCGATGCGGCGACCCAGATGGCGAGCAGCATCGCCTCCGAATGGAAGGATGAGGGAGACTTCGGACGCGCCGCGCGCGAGGCCCTGTCGGAAAGCGCGCCGGTCGGCGTTCACATTCGAGTGCTGGACGCGCGCGGCCGGGGCGTCGACTCCTCGCCCGGCGTGGATCGGAGCCCCGGAGGCCCCTGGAGCGAAGTCCGGGTCCCGATTCCGGGCGGCGGCTGGGTGGTGGCCTCCGCGCCGGTCGATGCGCGCCGGCGCGCGATCCTGGCGCTGATCTCCGCGCTCCTCGTGACGGGGATCCCGCTCCTCCTGGTCGTGACCGCGCTGAGCCGCACGATCGCGCGGCGCGCCCTGGGTCCCCTCTCGCGCATCGCCTCGCAGGCGGAGCGGGCCACCGGGGACGCGCCCCCGAAGCGCTTCGGCAGCGCCTCCGACCCGACCGAGGTGGCCGCCCTGGCCGGCGCGTTCGAGAGCCTCCTCGAACGGATCCAGGAGGTCCTCGCGGCGGAGCGGCACTTCACGCGGGACGCGGCCCACGAGCTTCGGACGCCGCTCACGATCCTCTGCGGCGAGCTGGAGTTCGCGTTACAAGATCCCTCCCTCTCGCCACGCGCCCGGGAAGGGCTGGACCGCGCCCTGCTTCAGGGACGCGCCATGTCCGACCTGGTGGAGGCGCTTCTCCTCCTGCGCGATTCGGACCGCGATCCCCGGATGCGGGAGGAGCTGAGCCAGCCTGTGAACCTGAGCGACCTGGTCCGGGATGTGGAACGCGAGTTCCGCGAGCCCGCGCCGGAGCGGACGCGCGACATCGAGGTGGCGGCGGAGGACGAGGTCCTGGTCGCCGGCCACTCGACCCTTCTCACCTCGGCGATCCGAAACCTCCTGTCCAACGCGCTCAAGTTCACCTCCGGGGGCCAGTCCGTGTGCGTGCGCGTGTTCAATGCGGACGGGCGCGGCACCGTCGTCGTCGAGGACGCCGGCCCCGGCATTCCGGCCGCGGAGCGGGAGCGCGTGTTCGACGTTTTCTACCGGAGCGCGGAGGCGCGCGGGGCCCACGACGGGTTCGGGCTCGGCCTGCCCATCCTGCGTCGGGTCGCCAGGGCCCACGGCGGCGACGTCGTGATCTCCCCGTCCCCCCTCGGTGGCGCGCGCTTCGAGCTCTTCATCCCTTCCTGGAGCTCGCGCTCCTGAGTTCTCCACGCCACCGTTCAGCCTCCGTTAACCCCCCCTGCCGAACATCTCCCCATGAGGAGAACGCCGCGTTCCATCCACCCCGGATCTCCACGCTGCGGGTGACGCCATGTGCGGGTTAGCCGGCTTCTATCGCTTCGGCGTCCCGGGGCCCGGCGCGGAAGCACCGGCCGATGGGGAAGCCATTCTCCATCGAATGAATCGCGCCCTGGCCCATCGCGGCCCGGACGGGCAGGGGATCTGGCACCAGGACGGAGTCGGCCTGGCCCATGTCCGCCTCGCCGTGGTCGACCTGACCGGCGGCGCCCAGCCCTTCGAGAGCGAGGACGGCCGGCTGGTCTTGATCCTGAACGGCGAGATCTACAACCACGACGAGCTGCGCGAGGAGCTGCGCCGCGAGGGACGCCGATTCCGCACCCGCACCGACACCGAGGTGCTCCTTCAGCTCTACGATGCCATGGGAGAGCGATGCCTGAGCCGCTTGCGGGGCATGTTCGCGTTCGCGCTCTGGGATCGGCGTGAACGACGGCTCTGGCTCGTCCGCGACAGACTCGGACTCAAGCCCCTCTACTATCGCCTCGGCGGCAACGCGCTCGTCTTCGCCTCGGAGCTGAAGGGCATCCTCGAATACCCCGGCGTGCCCCGGGACGTGGACGAACGCGCGATCGAGGAATTCTTCACGTTCGGGTACGTGCCGGCTCCGCGCACCATCCTCCACGGGATTTCCAAGCTCGAGGCGGGCGAGTCACTCTCCGTCACGGCGCGCGGCGTCGAGCGGACGCGGTACTGGGATCTGGATTTTTCGCCGGAGGCGCGCGGCGGGGAGGCCCCGGTCGCCCGGCTGAGGCAGGCCCTGGAGGAGGCGGTCACGGGCCAGATGGGCTCGGACGTTCCGATCGGGACGCTCCTCTCCGGCGGGATCGATTCGACCGCGGTTCTCGGCTTCATGACGAATCACCTCGAAGAACCGGTTCCCTCCTTCACGGCGAGCTTTCCGGGAACCCGCGACGAGGACGCCGCCTATGCGGACCTGGCCGCGCGCAGGTACGGATCGGAATGGGAGGACGTGCCCGTGCCGGAGCCCACGTCGGAGCTTCTCGACGCGATGGCCTGGCACTTCGACGAGCCGTTCGCGGATCCCTCCGCCGTGCCGACGTTCGTCCTGTGCGCCCACGCGCGGAAGCGGGTCACGGTCTGTCTTTCCGGGGACGGCGGCGACGAGAGCTTCGGAGGGTACCGGAGATATCGCGACAACGAATCCAGCCAGGCGGTGCGCCGGCTCATGCCCGTGGGCAACGCCGACGCCCTTCTCGCGGCCGTGGGCCGGTGGGCCCCCGAGGGCAAGTGGGTTCCCAAACCGCTTCGCCTCCGCTCGCTCTTTCGAGACGCGTCCGAGGGGCCGCAGGCCTCCTACGCGAACGTGATGTCGATCTGCGATGCGGAATCCAGGCGGAGACTCTTCGGGGGGCCGTTCGGGGAGCGCCTGGCCGGGTACGACGCTCGTTCCGTCCTGGACGAGTGCTTTCGGCGCTCCGCGCGCTGGGACTCGACGTCCCAGCTTCAGTACGCCGATTTCAAGACCTACCTCGCGGACGGGATCCTGACGAAGGTGGACCGTGCCAGCATGGCGCATGGGCTCGAGGTTCGGGTCCCGCTCCTGGACCACAACCTCGTGGAATTCATGGGACACCTTCCGTCCTCCTCCAAGGTGGCCTGGGGGAGGGGAAAGCAGCTCTTGAAGCGTTCCCTCCGGGGCGTGGTGCCGGAGCAGATCTTAGGCCGGCGCAAGCGCGGGTTCACCCCGCCGCTCGGGCGGTGGCTCGAAGGATCGATGGGATGTCTCTTCGAGCTCCGCGTGCTGGAGGGGAGCTCGTTCGTCTCGCGATTCCTGGATATGGCCGAGGTGCGGCGCCTCTGGACCGAGCATCGGGCCGGGGCGCGGGGCCGTTCGCAGCTCCTCTGGGCCATTCTCGTTCTAGAGACCTGGGGCCGCTGTTTCCAGTAGCATTGATTGGATGAGGAAACTCGGCGCCGTGTGCATCGCCCTCCAGCTCAGCATGACCGCGCCGCACGCTTCCGCGGCATCCGGGGCGCTTTCGGCGCCTCTTCTGCCCGATACCCTGACCGTCGAGGCGTGCGCTGAGCTCGCCCGCCACCGCGCGCCGGCCATCGTCGCCGCGGATCTGGAAGGACAAGCCGCGGCGTTCGAGTCCTCGGCCGTCGCCCACAACAAGAGACCCGACCTGGCCTTCGTCGGGCGCGCGTTCGTGGCGCCCAAGGGATTCTACGATCCCGTCGTCACGAACCTGGGCGAGTACGAGGCGAGGCTCGTGCTCGACTATGGTCTCCTGGACGGCGGCGCGAGAGGCCGCGCTCGCGCGCGGGGCACCCTCGACCTGGCCGCCGCGCGCCTCGCGGCCTCGCGCGAGGCTCGCGATGTGGGACTCGAGGCCGCGGACTTCGCGATCGACCACCTCCGCCTGGCCGAGGTGGAGGGCGTGCAACGCCGGAACATCGATTGGATCGATCGCCTCGCCTCGCTCCTGCGCGGCGCGGTGCGCGCCGGCGTGAGAAGCACGACCGACTCGGTCCGGATCTCCCTGGAGCGAAACGCCGCGGAGGCGGCTCTCGAGAAGACCCTCTTCGACAAGCGCACGGGAGAGATCGATCTCCTCGCCGTGCTGGGATTCGAGGCGGAATCGACGGTGGTCGTGGTTCCTCCCGGGTTCCCGGACCGGCCGCCGACACCGGAGGACTCGGTTCGGATCATGATCAGCGTCGGCCGCCAGCCGGAGATCGGCATCGCGAGGATCGCGGAGGAGCGCGGCCGCCTCGACCTCATCGAGGCGAGACGGACCGGGGCCCCCACCGTGGATCTGTCGCTCGATGCCGGGCTGTCGGGGGCGCATCTGACGAGGGTCACCCCGGAGGATCTCAAAGCCATGGATCCCGATGC
>Ga0137398_10000213_pt1 | contig 18679 bp, 14 predicted proteins | sample czorhiz216metaG_FD_106659 | JGI IMG/M metagenome (GOLD analysis project Ga0137398, IMG submission 106659) | Vadose zone soil microbial communities from Angelo Coast Range Reserve, California, USA - czorhiz2.16 metaG | ecosystem: Environmental > Terrestrial > Soil > Vadose zone | place: USA...
CGTTTTGTCGTTATGCCAACCATTGTTGGAGAAGGCAGACGATTGATGGAGGGCGTCAGCCTGCCCGAGAAATTGCAATTGAAACTGATTGAGTCAAAGCCATGTAAATCAGGATGCGTTGCGCTTCGTTACTTGAAACAGTGCGAGAGACAGTAATCCAGAGCGGGACATGCGATAGGTAACGAGTCGGCTAGTAATAAGCTATTCTAGTTCTTGAGCCCACTTGGCCGAAAAACGCGCTCTCGAAGAAGTGGCTTGGCATGTGCCCCAAATGCCACACCTGTGCTTACTTCGACTTTTTGTACCCGAGAACCCGATCGACAATCGGAGCATCTCCCTTGAGAGGACGGCTCGTTACAGACCGAGTGAGAAAGTTCTGGGCGTAAGCGGGTAACACCCCTACGCCGCCCTTGGTCGCTATTAAGGACACTCACGCCATCTTAATGGCGAGGATAGTGTAGCCGAATGCGAACAACGACTTAGGGTTTCGCTCCAGGAACTTTCAACTTGATGCGGTACACACTGGTGCTGGCCGTAATGTAGAGCGTCTTGCCATCTTTGTCGCCCCACGCCACATTGCTCACGGCCTCGGGGACTTTGATTGTGCCGAGGTGTTTACCTTGGGGAGAAATAATCCACACGCCGCCCGGACCGGCACCGTAGAGGTTTCCTTTTTTGTCCACCCGGATGCCGTCTGGCACCCCAGGCGCACTATCGTGAGAAGCATCGAGAAACAATGCGCCATCCGTAACCGATCCGTCAGGCTGCACTCGATAGCGCATCCAGACCTTCTTGCCGGAATCCGCGATGTACAAATACTTCTCGTCCGGCGAAAAACAGATTCCGTTCGGCCGCGGAAGGTCCTTAATTACAAGCTGGACTTGGTCCCGGGCCGGTTCTGTCCCAGGCTTCTGGTGCCGTGCTCCAGGAATACGATAGACACCGTTGACCTGCAGTTCCTTTTGTGGATCGTTGTCCTCTTGGGTGGGCAGACCGTAAGGAGGATCAGTGAAATAAAGGGAACCATCGGATTTGTACGCCAGATCATTGGGGCTATTGAACTTCTTTCCTTGATAGAAGTCGGCTAGAATCGTGAATTGCGCTTTCGGGTCGAGGGACTCCATGCGCCATACGTTCCGTCTGGCGTGTCCTGCCACTGTCACTCGACCATCAGTATCCAGGATCATTCCATTTGAGCCTGGCTCCGTCCCATTGAATGGCTCTGCACCTGTATATCCGCTAGGGTGCATGAAAACGCTCGCGCCCTTCCCCGGAATCCAAATGTCGATGTTGTTTGCTGGGATCTCCGCAAACAGAAGAGTTCCTTGGCGCGTCCAAACTGGGCCTTCAGTCCACTTGTTGAAGCCAGTAGCTATGCGCTCCAGCCTGGAATCAGGACCCACCAACTGCTCGAGGCCGGCGTCGAGCTTCTGAATGTCCTGCGCCAATGCCGGCGCGGTGAAAGTCACGATCAGGAGAAAGAGCCGTTGTATCGCAATCGAGGTCATGGTGCGGCGGAAACTACAGCTTAATGGAAATGTGTTCATGTTTCCTCCTCGAGGCTTCGATTTGCATCGAGCTATCGACCTGCTCATATTGCCCCTTGGTGTTCCACGTCCAGGGCCGGCACGCCGGTGAACGCCATTTCTTTCACCGTTGCACCGAAGGCCTGGTCCGATCCGACGGCCTTGCAGCGTGCTTAGAGTTCAGCGGGAATCCGCGTAAGCCGGGCGAGTTGACCAATCCACCTGTCGAATAGCGCCGACAATAAATGTCCAGGACCGAGAGCCCAGCAAGGCCAAGGCCGTGACCGCGGTGATGATGAAAGCACAAGAACCGTCCCGTATTGTCCACAATCAAACCCGTCACCACAGGCGCGATCCACCCAGCCAGATTACCTAAGAAGTTTTGCAACCCGGTCCACTTGCCAGCTGCCTGGGGTCCTGCAAGCGTTTGAGTAATTGCCCAAGTATTGGAAGCGCTGATACTCCAGAACGCCGCCAACAGCAGGGATACTAGCGAGACCACTGGCCCGCTGACGACGCAGGCAACAAGCGAGATTCCGGCGCCCACCTGTCGCACGACCATAAACGTCTTGCGAACGAGCGTTGGAGTTTTTCCTGTGGAAATGTAGCGATCGGAGGCCCATCCTGCTGACGTGGCTGCGACAGCCATCAGGAAATATGCGAACCCAACGATCTTCGCCATCGCGGCCAAGGGAAGATGAAGTTCGTACGTGAGATAGAAAAGCAGCCAGGCCAAGAGAAACCGATTCTCCTGCATCCAGCGCCAATCGTACATAATGTGCCGAATGCATGCGCCAAGCCCGTAGCGGCGGTTGCTGCGGACCAGAGGGAAAAACCGCTGACGATCACCCATTTCACATCGAGGCGATCGACCAGCCAACCGGAAACTGGCAGAAAGAATGAGTAGGTCCAAAAGAAGGACGACAGCAGAATTCCGAGCTGCGTCGCCGAAAGTTGGAACTCATTCTTGAGCAGCGGTGCCGCAAGCGAGAGATTGCCGCGATCCAGGTAATTAATGAAAACGGAAAGCGCGAGCAGGAGCAGCACGCGCGAGAGCCGGATCTCGTCCGCTGCCGGTTTGGCGGTCATCGTTCAAGTCTCAAGTAACTTTCGGGCAACCCGTTAATTAAGCTTTCATACATTTGCCGATTGCAGGTGGAAAATCGCCTCATTTTACGAATTCGCCGCTCATTTCACGGTACTCAATTCAGCAGCTGGGGTTCCTTCAACCAGAACAGGCCGATAGCCGCGTACTGCGAAGTAGAGCACATAGGCCTGGCAGATCAGGGGCACTATAAAGGCCACGCGAATGCTGCTGTGATCGGAAATAAACCCCATGATGGCGGGGCAGACCGCCCCACCGAGAATCGAAGCCACCAACAAGGACGATCCCAGTTTTGTGTATCGCCCAAGATGCTTAATGCTCAGGGCAAAGATGGTTGGGAACATGATCGAATGAAAAAAACCGATCAGAACAACCGCCCAGAGGGGAGCCAGGCCGGAGCCGAGAAGGACTACGAGGAGACACATCAGAGTTGAGAAGGCAAACAAGGAAAGCAACCTGGCAGCAGGCATCCGCTTCATGATGTAGGAACCGGAGAACCTTCCGAGCATGAATCCAATCAAGTGCAACTTCAAATAGTACGAAGCATCCTTTTGGAGCATTCCCGGAATACTGTGCTGCGCCAGGCGTATGACGAAACTTGCCACCGCGATTTGAGCGCCCACATAAAAGAATTGTGCGATAACTCCTTTTACCAAATGGCTGTAACGCAAGATATCGCGCAGCTCTTCCCCCGTTGACTCCTGCTTTACGGCTCCGTCGGTTGAGCCGACCTCTGGCAACCTGGAAACAAAAATCACAACAGCGTAGGCGAAAAAAATTCCTGCTATAACGACGTAAGGCATCCTGACCGTGCTGACCACGGCCGTGCGATACGCAGCAATCTCTGTGGGCGTCATGGTCGTCAACTGTGCACGCGAATACTCGAGAGCCGACAGGATAAAAGCCGCGCCAATGAACGGAGTTACCACTGCGCCAACAGCATTGAACGACTGTGCCAGATTTAGTCGCCGCTCTGAGCTATCTGCTGGACCCAGCAGTGTCACGTACGGGTTGGCAGCCACCTCGAGGACACCCTGGCCACAGGCCATCACAAATAACGCAAAAAGAAATAATCCATATACCTGAATCGAAGCCGCTGGAATAAACAGGAGCGCGCCCACCGCGCATGTAACCAAACCAACGACTATTCCATTCTTGTAGCCGATCTTTTCCAGCAGCCGTCCTGCAGGCAACGCGGAGAGGCAGTAGCCGCCGAAGAACGCCACCTGGATGAGTGCCGATTGAAAGTCGTTCAGATCGAAGACCTTCTTCAAATGCGGGATGAGAACATCATTGAGATTGACCGCCAGCGCCCAGAGAAAAAATAGGATGGTGACGAGAATCAGTGGGGTGACAAACCGCCGCTCGGTGATGGGCGCTGAGGTGGTCATCTCTTAAGTCAGCGCTCGATCGAGGTGCACGTAGCCGCCATCCACGAACACATGCTGGCCGGTTATGTGCGAGGCGCGGGCAGAAAGCAGGAATACCACCATTGCCGCGATCTCGTCGGGAGAAGTCATTCTTTTCTCCAAGGGGATCTTGGACAGGACAGACTGACGCTTCTGTTCGGGATCAGGAAAGGTGTCGAGCCACTGCTGGTAAAGCGGAGTCATGACCTCTGCAGGAATGACCGCGTTCACGCGGATGCCGTATGCCAGCAGCTCCGCTGCCCATTCGCGTGTCAGAGCCAATATTGCCCCCTTCGACGACGCGTATCCCGACGTGCCTCCTTGGCCAGTTATAGCGGTTTTAGAGCTGATGTTCACAATGCAGCCGTCCGTTTTCTTCAGATGCGGAAGCGCGAAATGCGCCATGTTGAAATAGTGCAGCAGATTGCGGCCAAGTGATTCTACGTACTGCTCTGGGGTCCCATGTTCCAGGCCGATTTTGTCGTTTATCCCCGCGTTGTTCACGAGAGCATCAAGGCGGCCGAACTTCTCGACAGTGGAATCGACTGCCTTTTGGCAATCCGCGGGCGACGACAGATCCGCGATGATCACGTGGGTGGTGCGCACCTCGCCGTGAAGCTTTTTGCTGGCCTGGACGTCTCGGTCCACAATGACAGGAATCGCAGCCTCCGCAGCGGAGGTTCGCACGATCGCGGCGCCAATGCCTTTGGCTCCGCCGGTGACGAGCACGACCTTATTTTCAAGTTGCAGGTCCACTCTGCTCTCGCAATCAGACGTGCAAATTCAGGAAACCGCCATCCAGAGGGTAATACACTCGGCAAGAACACGGCGAGGGCAAGCGAGGCTACCCATCCAGTTGCCCAACCTGCCGATCGGCTGCTTCTTTAGCAGATAAAAATACTTATTTGGTAATAAAAACACTCCAGTTGTATATTTCTCCAGGTCTCTGCTTGTCAAGGAGTTTTATTGCATACAAAGGGTTTCGTGGGAGGGCTGAAGCTACTTCCTCGTTGAATCAGGCAAGTCCTCGAATGCAAGCCGGACGATGCCTAAGACAGGTCACTCTAAAACTCGATCCCTTTCGGTCGGAGGGCTCTGATGCTTCGTTCATTCGACGGCTGCCGGCAAAGAGGCCATTGAAGGCACGCCCGCGCTGCTCAAAGCGACCACGGTGTAGACGTGCTTAGCGCCACTTTGCGCAGATGTATCAACATGGCTCATCTGAGGAAGCGGTGCGATTGGCGTGTCATGGTATGAGAGCCCTTGGAAGAGTGGCCGTCCATACACCGCCTCTGGAGGTAGCGTTGGAAGCTTCGCTATCCCACGCCCGTCGCGAAGCACAACGAAGCCACCGAGTCCACCGACGATCTCCGCCTCGGCTTCCCATGTGATCTCATTGCCACGATCTGCATCCGCTTTCGCTCGCACATTGAAGGGGGCGCTGGGTGCACGCGAGTCGGTGACCGTTCCGGTTCTAACGTACTCCATCCAGATTTTCGCCAGGGCCTCATTGGGCAACCATGCAGCCTTGTTAGTATCTCCTTTGAAGTCTGCTGCAGGCATGGCGGCATCCCCGAACGGAGTTGCCAGCCATGCGCAGCTCAGGTCCGCCGGCCTTAAGATCTTGTTCCATTCTGTTAGGCGCATTTGAAGGCAAGCGTCGAAGAATGGGATCGCTAGATATCGGGAATCCCCACAGAAATGTCCCGTACGCGGATCGGGAGCGAAGCCGATGGGGGCCCCTTGGGCTCGGTACTCCTGAAAAGTGGCAATGGAGCCGTCCCAGGGATGGTTTCCTCTCTCTCCTATGCCAAAGTTAACGATCGTGGGAATCTCATAGACTGCGGGCGGAACTTCAGGCTGGACGAATTCGTGCCTCGAACGGAACATCGCGGCAGTACCCGAACGGAGAAAAGCAGCGAGCACTCGGTCGGGGTGGAGGATGCTCATTACATTGGCCCATATTCCGCCACCAGAGTGTCCCCAGAGGCACCAGGGAGCCGTAGCGATTTCCGCGTGGCCCGACTTTGTCGCAAATTCTTCCAGGGCTCGGAGGAAGACACGGTCAGAACCTTGTCTCGGGTCGAACCACAACTCTGCGCCGCCTGGAGTTAAGTCAATCGCATCGTTCAGAACCTGGTAAGCAGGTCCAAGAAGAGCGCAGTTCCATTTTTTGGCAAGAGCTTGCCAGTGCAGATCGTAAGCAGAGGTTGCGCCCGCCTGAGCGGCTGGAATGCTGGCCCCGTGCTGATGAACGATAACCGCCCTTACGGTCTTCACATTGTCAGGGAGCCACAAAGTGTATATGACACCAAGTTGCAGCTCCCCTTTGGTTGTGGACGGCGGGTAAAAAAGCTGGAGATATCGACCTGCGCCGTTCGATGGAGTAAAAGGTCCCCACCCACCCTGGACTGGAGAAACCTGCGGGCCAGGAGTCGCCGGGTGATGATCCTGAGTCTGAGCAGCGATAGCCGGAGAGAGCGAGGAAGCGGCAAGCGTCGCGCTAAGACCTGCCATCCCTTTTATCAGTGATCGTCGCGACAGCGACTCCAGACAAGGTAGCCCTTCGTTTCGGTTCATCTCGTGCATTCTCTTGTCCTTGTCCCGAAACTTTAGTTAGTGCGCTTCGCACTTGCGCGCGCGTTGCGCACCGCATAGCTCAAGACTGTTCCATCAGCCGCAATCCCTCTCGTTCGGGATTGTTGCGCACTTCGCAGGGCGAGTCGAAATACATGGTTGCCCGATTTTCAGCCGTGTACGTGGGCCAATGCGGCAGGCCGTCGTGATTGGGATTACCGGTTCGGGCAAAGTTCACCCAGGCAGTACTGATCTGCTTCGACAGAACGAATGCTTCGGGCGTGCCTCCACTGTAATGGTCGCAAATCTCTGCGTTGTCGAACGTGAACGCGATTTCACAGGCGTGGAAAGAGCCCGGACGACCGTCCAATACTGGCGTCCGCCAAGAGTAGATATATGAGTATGCCGGCGCGGCACCTAAAGCAGCCTTTCTGAGGGCCTGTTCGAACGCCGGGCGGCGAAAGGAAGCGGCGGCAATGATGGCATACAGTCCAAAGGGAGTCGCTTTAGGGTAATCGCGCCGGTACGCGTCGATGATCGTCTGGCTGCTGCCGCCAAATTCTTCCTTAACTAATCGGTCCAGTTCTTCCGCTCCCATCGCATTGGCATTGGAACGATCGAGCCCACTTACGGCCTCGTGAAGATCTGTGCCGGTTAATAATGGAACGTCCGCAGAGATTTGTGGAGCTACTGGATCGAACGGATGTCGAGGCAGTATGCGGCCGTCAACTGTCGGCCCCCAATCGTATTCGCCGTAAGCAGTGCGAATCGAAGATTTGGGCCGAGGCATCTTCTTCATGGCTTCCGCGGCAGCGCCCGAAAGGCGATCAACGGGGATTGACTGCAGTTCGCTCAACTGCGATTTGGATAAACCCAATTCTGCGACGACCAGCTCAGCCAGTCGTCCCGAGTAATCAGGAGAGAGCGATTTAAGAAAGGGTCCACTCTGCACAATCGCACGGTGAAACAAGCCTTTTGCCGCTGGCATCGCCATTAGAGCGAGGACCTTTCCACCTCCGCCCGACTGGCCAAAAATGGTTACGCTACCCGGGTCTCCCCCAAACGTCGCGATGTTGTCGCGAACCCAGGCCAGGACCGCTACGAGGTCAAGCATGCCAACGTTGGCGCAGCTGGCATATTCTTCTCCTCCCAAGGCTCCAAGGTTCAGATAGCCATATACGTTCAGCCGATGGTTGTGCGTCAATACGACTACATCATGATTGCGGGCGAGACTTTCGCCGTCATAGGAAAGAAGATCATGCCCGCTGCCGGCGGAAAATCCTCCGCCGTGCATGTACACCATGACCGGGCGCTTACGAGAGGCATTGATATCCGGTGTCCAAAGATTGAGGCGCAGGCAGTCCTCACCTGGAACGGTCCCGGCTGCGCCACGATGCAGCACGAACGCATCTTCGTCGGAGTTCGCCAGGTTTTTCCCGTCAGTATTAGAGTGAGCAGAATCCTGGTACGGGCACACACGTCCATATTGCAGCGCGTTCCGGATTCCTTTCCAGGGTTCGGGCTTGACTGGCGGCATGAAGCGCCTCGCGCCAGCGGTTGAGGCGCCATAGGGCACACCTTTGAAAATGTAGACACCGTTGCGCTTGAAGCCGCGGATCTTCCCAGCGTTTGTTTCTGCGACCGTTGCCGCGTCGGAAGCAGTGACCGAGCTGCCTCCGCAACCACTCGCTGTGGATTTTGTTTTCGGAGGGACCTCCCGCTGTGGATGCGCCCTCGCGGTTGTGGGTAGGATGACCGAACTGGCTAAGCCTGCTCCCAAGGTCGCCATGCCGCCAATGAAGAGACGCCGCCCCTCGGAAGCAGGTGCCGACTCGGGATTTGGCTTTTTTTGAACGCGAGTATCTTTCATCGAACGCCTCCAGGGGCTTATGCTTTTTTTATGCATACCGAAATTCCGAACGAGTCAGTTTTTGTTCACTCCCGTTTTTATGTCACTCGCACCGCGCAGATTCTCAAGCGCATCCATCGCCTTCTTCGTATCAACATCACTCGGATCTATTTCCAGCGCTGCCCGAAGCTCCTTTTCTCCATCTTCGAGATTGCCGGTGCGGCAGTACATCAATCCTAAGTTCCTGCGAAGGTGAGCGGCCTCACCGCAATACCCACAAACAGCGATAGCTTCTTTCATTTGTGCCAAAGCTCGCGGCCAATCCTGGGCGTTGGCGGACTGAATCGCAGAATTTCCCAAGTTGGCCACCCGGTCAGTTGTCTGCTCGTTCCTTTGCAGTTTGTCGTACCGGTCCTGAAATTGCTGCGCCTGAGGGTCGTGCAACTTGTTCAAGATTCTTGCCAGGCTATAGAGAGCTTCGGAGTGATTGGGATTGGCCTTGACAGCCATTTTCCAGTGCTCGATGGCCTCGGCCGTCTTTCCCAGGTGCTCAAGGCTTTGCCCCAGGAGGAATTGTGCGTCCGTATTGTCGGGATGGAGCGCAACAACTTTCCGGAATAACTCCGTGGACCGCTCGAAGTTATTATCTTGCCTTTCCGTAAGAGCTAGAAAATAGAAGGCGCTCGCGAATTTCGGTTCCAGACTCGTGGCTTTTTCCAGTTCCCTGCGTGCTTCATCGTATTTGCCGGTCTCGAAATAGAATCGGCCGAGGTTGTAGTGAGGTCGGCCATAACTAGGATTTAGCTGTGCGGCTTTGGTGAACTCGTCAAATCCGGCTTTCCGATCGAATTGGTCCACGAGCGCGATGCCCAGGTTCAAATGTGCGTCGGAGGAATCCGGCTTCAGCGCTACCACTTTTCGAAAGTTTTCGATCGCCTCTTTTCCCCGGCCCAACTTGGCTTCAACCATGCCAAGCGACGTGTAGACCTCCGCCATTTGAGGGTCGATTCGTAGTGCCGACTGGAATTCTTGTTCCGCTGCTGCAAATTCGCCTTTATTCGCCATCGCCAGTCCCAAATTTGCATGAGCTTGCGCATTGTTTGGATCGTTCTGGATCGCCTGCCGAAGAAGCGCTTCAGCTTCCGCACTCTTACCCTGTGAGGGGTCCGCGCTGCGGCCGATAGTCGCGTGATTCTGAGCGACAGCCGGGATTGCACCCGCGAGAATTATTAACGTCCTCAGCCCAACGAAACGCACAGTTTCACTCCCCTCCTCCGTAGGATCACCCTCCGGGGGTTTTGATTTGTATCTTGTTGACGTTGCGGGTCTGTTTTGAATCCACTCCACCGCCTTCGCGTACCACGTAGTACCGATTCGCCTCCAGACCCTTCAGCGTTTCAACCAGCCCGTTAGGCCAACGGATCACGACCCTTTCTGCCTTTTCGGCTTTGCCAAGACCGAAGTGAACTCGCAAGTCGCTTTGCGAAATAAAACTGTCGCCGCTCCGAATCTCTTTCTGGTACGTGCCGCCATTTTGTTTCAGGGTTACCTGCGCTCCCAAAGCGGCGCGGTTTGACTTCACACCAACCAGTTGAATGCTGATGAAGTTGCCCACCGGCGCCGTGTTGTAATAAAGCGAAGGAGTTTCGTTCATGTTATTCACCAGCGCCTCTTCGCGGCCGTTGTTAAATAAGTCGCCGAGGGCCAAGCCGCGGGCAGAGTGCATCTCATGGAGCGTGTCTCCGGAGTGCGCGGTAATGTTGGCAAACTTTCCGTTGTGCAAATTGGAATACAGCACTTTCGGCTGGCGATAGCTCGTTCCCAGATTCTTGCCGTCCACCTCCGGGTAGATATGGCCGTTGCATATCAAAACACCGGGCCACCCGCTGTTATCGAAATCGTAGAACTGCACTCCCCATCCCAGCCAGCTCGTAATTCTGCCCAGGCCGGCTGTACGTGTTACATCGTCAAATGCATCGTTGCCGCGGTTGAGAAAGACTGTTGGCGTGTCGTCACTAAAATTGGTCTTCACGATATCCTGATAGCCATCGTGCATGTAGTCGCCTGCAGAGACGCCCATACCTGCCTGCATGGATCCGTCTTCGCTGTACGCGACACCGGCCGTCTTGCCGATTTCGGTAAAGGTGCCGTTCTGATTGTTGTGGTAGAGAAGATTTGGCGTCGTATCACAAGCAACGTACACGTCGGGCCATCCATCGTTGTCGAAATCGGCAGGCAGCGCAGTAAATCCATAGCAACCGGAGGCTTTCGTGATTCCAGAGGCTTGCGATACATCCGTGAATGTACCGTCGCCATTATTGTGGTAAAGCGCGTTGACGCTCATTTTGAGGCCGCGCGGTCCACACATGACGTATATCCCCTTCCATCTGCACCATTCGCCCTCGCCAGGCCTGGGCACCGTGTCATAACTGAAATCCACGTAGCGCGTTACGAAGAGGTCGACTCTCCCATCGCGGTCGTAGTCTAGAAAACTGCAGCCCGTGCTCCATTCGCTTTTGGCGGTCTTCAACCCGGCCGTTTCGGTCACTTCAGTGAAAGTCCCATTGCCGTTGTTGTGATACAGGATGTTCTGGCCCCAATAGGTAACAAATAAATCCAAATAACCATCGTTATCGTAGTCGCCGACACACCCGCCCTGGCCCCATCCCGGATGCGCGAGTCCAGCCTTTTCTGTGACATCTGTAAAGGTGCCATCTTGATTGTTGTGATAAAGGTGACCGGTCGGTTCCAAGCCTTTGGAGAATCCTTCCACTCGAGTGCCGTTCGGAAAAAAAATATCGGGCCATCCGTCGTTATCGTAGTCGAAGATAACCGCACCAACGCCAGTGCCTTCGATCAGGAACACGTTATGCCGGTCGCTCCCGTTCACGTTCAGAGCCGTCAGGCCCGCTAGAGGTGCGATATTCTCGAAATGGACTGCGTTCGACTTGACGATGCCCTGGTTGTTTTTTGATCCACTCGGCGCCTGCGCGAAAGCAAACGCTGTCGCCGCCAAAATACCAGGCAGAAAAAGCCCTAATCCCTTCGCCCATCTCTCCGCCCGAGATCGGAATTGGAACCACACGCTCGTCCTGCTTGTCCGTTGATTCATGGATGCTCTTGAGGCACATGGCAAGTGACAGGTAATGAGAATCCCGATCACGTGCCAGCGTCTTCGCACGGTATTTTCGCATATAAAACGACAGTTTTAATCGTAAATTTCTTCCAACGCCGTGACTTTCTGGTTTTAGCCGGGCTGCGATTGGTTGTCTCGTTGTGGACTTAGATTTTTCTAGCTGCGGGGTTTCCAGGCGGTGACTTCCTGCCGGGATGTTCCCAGGCCATCGATTCCCAGTGCCACTACATCTCCCGGCCGCAAGAAGGTAGGCGGGCGCATTCCCAGGCCGACCCCGGCGGGAGTGCCCGTACTGATGATGTCACCCGGCAAAAGCGTCATGAACTCGCTTACATAGCTGACCAGCGTAGGTCCGTCAAAAACCATTTCGGCCGTGTTGCTTCTTTGCCTGAATTCGCCATTCACGGTCAACCACATCCCTAGCTGATCGGGTTTCGGGACTTCATCCCTGGTTGCCAAAAACGGCCCGAGCGGAGCGAACGTGTCCGCGCTCTTTCCCTTCATCCACTGACCGCCTCTCTCCAACTGGAAGCTCCGCTCGGAATAATCGTTATGCAGCGCATAACCCGCGATGAATTCGCTGGCTTGTTCTTTCGGCACATAGCTGGCCTCTTTTTCGATAATCACAGCCAGTTCCACCTCCCAGTCGACTTTCTCCGCGCCCCTGGGAATCACGAGTACATCATTGGGCCCCACCAGCGAGGATGTGGCTTTGAAAAACAGCACTGGTTCGGAAGGAAGCTGCATGCCACTTTCGGCGGCATGATCGCGATAATTAAGCCCAACACAGACGATCTTGCTAGGACGGCGGATGGGCGGTCCCAGGCGGTCCTGTGGACTTACACGATACCGAGCGGAGGCCTCGCCATTCATCAGCCACTGTCGCAGCCGTGCCAGACCGCCGCTTCCAAAAAACTCCTCGTCATAGTCGGAAACAAAGCTCGAGACATCAACCCGCGTCTGATCGGCCAGCAATACGCCCGGCTTCTCCGCTCCTGGTTCGCCAAATCGAATGAGTTTCATTTTGTGAGCGAATGTTTACTGCAACACGTCGCAAGCCTCCCGGTCTTCATTTCGATCAAACTGCCTGTCTGGTGCAGCATCCTCGAATCGTCTGAAAGCAGTTCGAATGGCCGGCGTCCTCGAGTGCAATGATACTCAGATGTCGCGGACGCCATTTGCTGCGGCAAGTGTGTTTTCCTCGCTGCATTCAGCCGGCTTACCAATTTGCAGGAACGCTCGCGTACGAACGATCCAACGCCGCGATCGAAGCGCACCCCAGCAGACGAAGTGTGCGCTCGACGTCCGCCCGCAGGATTTCTAAAGCCCGCGTCACGCCGGCCTCACCCGCAACGGCCAGTCCATAAGCGTACGCACGCCCGCATAAAACCGCGCGAGCTCCCAGACAGACTGCCTTGACGATGTCGGCTCCGCGGCGAATTCCGCCGTCCATCAGCACCTCCGCCCGGCCGTTCACGGCCGCAGCCACTTCCGGCAGCGCTCTCAATGGAGCAGCTACGCAATCAAGCTGTCGTCCGCCGTGGTTCGAAACCACTACGGCGGCAGCTCCTTCGTCAACGGCCCGGCGCGCGTCGTCACCGGTTAGCACACCCTTCACCACAATCGGGCCGTGCCAACGATCGCGGATCCAACGTAAGTCTTCCCAACACACCGCGGAGCTCGCCAGAGCCGCGCTGACGTCGACGAGCGGCATCGGTCCACGGCCCGGTATGACAACGTTCGGCAGCTTTGGCACGCCACCGTCGAGCAGGAAACCGGCGAGCCAACCCGGATGGGTGACAATCTCCGGAAGAAACCGCGCTTTTGCCAAGAGGCTGCCACTGAGCAACTCCTTCACCCCATTGCGAAAGTCTCGTTCGCGCATTCCGGCTACCGGTGTGTCGATGGTGACAACCAAACCCGAGAAACCTGCAGCTCTTGCACGGTCTATCGCGCCTTCGGCGGCCACTCTCCCGCCCAACAGGTAGAGTTGGTAGAAGACTGGTCCGCAGGAACTTGCTTTGACCTCCTCCAGAGGATGTCCAGAAACGGTGGAGAGAATGTAGGCGGTGCCTGCGAGACCAGCAGCTCGCGCGGCGGCTACTTCGCCACCGGGATGCATCAGGCGGCTGTAGCCAATGGGCGCCAGCAGGGCAGGGAAAGATAGTTCTGAGCCCAATAAACTTGTACGCAAATCACACCCGGGCACAGGCACTGCCTGACGTGCCCGAAACGTGACGTCTTCAAACACGCGGCAATTCTCCCGCAGCGTGACCTCGCCTTCGGCGCCACCGTCGAGGTAGTCGAAAACCGCCTTCGGCAATCGGCGCCGGGATAGGGAACGGAAATCCGCGATGCTCACGACACGGGAAGATATCGCTGCACGGGACACCTTAGTCATCGGTGATGTCCATATCTTCCCTCGGTGAGTTCGAACCGATCCTCAGCTCCGACAGATTTGTTTCAGGAACCTGAATCGCCTCATAACCAAAGAGGATCAGCGCTCCAACTCGAAAATCTTTTCCATCAACACCCATTTCTCCCCGGGCTTCGCCTGGGGCAATGATTGCTGAAACTTCCACATCAGATTTTCCCATTCCTGCACTTTCGGGTTGGACTGATCGGCCCTGCGCTTGGCTTCGAAAGAGAAATGTTCATTCACTTCCATCACCATGAACATGCGCGCGCCGAACAGATAAATTTCCAAGGCTTCAATGCCAGCGTCCCTGATGCTCCGCGTGATTTCAGGCCAGATTTTTTCGTGATACCGCCGGTATTCCGCGATCAGTTTCGGATCGTCCTTCAGGTCCAGCGTCAAACAGAGGCGCCGTTTCATTTGGTTGTCCTCGGTCCAATTCTTGCGACTTGCTTTTTATTCGTTTCCACAACACGAATCTTGGAACCGATGCGTTAGCCTCGTAGATTTAAAAAACCGCCATCCAGGGGATAATCCGCGCCGGTGATGAAGGATGCTTCATCCGAACATAAGAAGAGGGCAAGCGAGGCCACTTCATCCGGTTCGGCCATTCTGCCGATGGGCTGCGCTTTAGACAGTTTCTCGAACATCTCCTTTTCCCGTCCGGGATAAGCATTTCGCAGATATCCATCGACAAATGGTGTATGGACCCTGGCCGGCGAGATGCAATTGCAGCGAATGTTATAACTCAGATAGTCCTTCGCCACGGAGTAGGTCATAGCGATCACGGCGCCTTTGCTCGTCGAATAAGCAAACCGGTCGGCAAGACCGGAGGATCCCGCAATGGAAGCCATATTCAGGATCACGCCGCCACCGCTGGCTTTCATGTGCCCGATGGAAGCGAACATGCAATTATAAAACCCCTTCACATTCACCCGGAAAATGCGCTCGAAGTCCGCTTCCGTCGTGTTCTCCAGCGATCCGATGTGCGAAACACCTGCGTTGTTTACAAGAATGTGAATGAGCGCTGAGCTGAAGAGTTCCTCGAAACGAGAAGTCACTTCTTTCTGGTTCGTCACATCGCAGAGAAGCGCTGACGCATTTCCGCCCTCGGCAGTAATTTCTTGGCAAACTGCTCTCGCCTCGTCTTCATTAACGTCCAGAATGCGAACCGTGGCACCGTTCGCCGCAAATCTCAGGGCGATGGCTCGGCCAATGCCACTGCCGCCACCGGTTACCACCGCGACTTTGCCGTCCAGTCGGAAACTCTTCGTATGGGTGTGTTGATTTGTCAGAGAGATTTGCCTCTTTTCCAGGGGTGAAGTCTTGCCACCTCATTGCGGAGCATCGGCATCACCATCGCATTTATTTCAGCCATTGCCAAATGCGTGCTGTGATTCGCGGCTCAGTTGCTTTTGCCGCATGCCTAGCTTCCAAAACTGATCCGCGTTTCCACCCAATATAGCCGCTTGCACCTCGGTCGGGTGCCGACTGAGGTAACTCTGCACCAGAGTAATGGTGCGTGTATATGAGGCGGCTAACGTGCACACGGGCCAATCGGAACCGATCATCAGCCGGCTGGGTCCGAAGGATTCCAACGCAACATCTATATATGGAGCAATGTGCTCGGGCTTCCAGTTCTGCCAGTCGTCTTCCGTCACTAATCCGGATAATTTGCAGAAGACGTTCGGAAATGTCCCCAGTTCCCGCATTCCGAGTTTCCAAGGGTGAAGCTTTCCGCTCTTGATGGGTGGCTTGGCAAGATGATCCAAAACGAAGCGTTGGCGAGGAAAGTGTTTCACAAACTCCGCCGCCACAGAAAGATGTTTGGGATAGATGAGTATGTCGTAGGCGAGATCAAACTCTGCAAGCAAGGAAATGCCCCGGAGAAATTCCGGTTGCAGCAGGAATCGATCGTTTGGTTCGCTCTGCGCGATGTGGCGAATCCCAACCAGCTTGGGGTTTGCTGCCAAAGCTTTTAATTGCGGACGGACGTCGGGGGACTGTAAATCCACCCATCCGACCACACCGAGAATGAACGAGGCGTCCGTGGCCAGTTCGAGAAGCCATCGAGTCTCTTCTAGAGTCTGCCGCGCCTGAACTACCACGGAACCCTGAAATCCGTTGCGCTCCAGTTCGGGTTTTACGTCGTTCGGAAGGAAATCACGACGTAGCAATGCCATCGAATCATCAATCCAAGCATATTCGCGTTGGTTATAAAGCCAGAAATGCTGATGAGCATCAATGCGCATCATTCATCGCCTGTCTTGCAGGCTTGCAACCGGAGTCCCTTTGAGTGGTCAATCGGACGACACTTCATTTCCCGCCCATCCTCCGCATGGCTCAGGACAAAGGTCCTATAACTTTCAGCACGTTCGCGTAGCGCCCTGGAAGAGTAGCGGGCAAACTGACTTTAATGGCTTCGCCCCGTTGAGACCAAAGCAGTGGATTTACTTGGCCGAGCAGGTAAATCTGCGAACCGGTCTTCAGAGAGAGAGACTTAAGCGTGATGTCGGTTGTCTTTGGCTGTCCGAGGAGGGTCGCATAAACCGCAGAATCTTTTTCGGTGAAACGGACGGGAATGCCTTCAGCGGTCTCGCCGGAAGCTCGTTTCCACGGATGTGTGCCATAGATTGCGTCGCCATTCATTTGAAGCCATGAACCGAGTGCAAGCAAACGGTCCATTTGGACCGGGGGAATAGTGCCGTCGGCTTCCGGGCCTACATCGAGCAGAAGGTTTCCATTCTTGCTCACAATGTCCACGAATAGGTAGATTAGATCGGCTGGAGCGATCGTCTCGGCTTCACCTTCGGCGCGGTTATATCCGAAAGAGCGTCCGAGACCACGGCACTCCTCCCACTTGGCAGGGCTGATCTTGTCCAGGGTCACGTATTCCGGAGATATAAAATCAGAGTGTTTGACGCCGAAGCGGTCGTCGATGACGCCGTCCGGGACCGTGTTGTAGTACTCCGCCATAATCTGCAGGGGATGCCCGGACTTAGGATAGTCGATGTCGTTCCAAAGCAACGCTGGATGATAGCGCTCGATGAGTTCCCGCATGTGCGCGTCAACGTATTTGCCATAGGTCTCGCTTTGGGGCTTCACCGCTTCATAATCAGCTGAAACACGAATAGGGCCTGGGACAAATGTCCAGTCGTAGCCGCCGGAATAGTACAGACCCATGCGCAAACCCTGTTTGCCGACGGCGGCTGTCAACTCACCGACGAGGTCGCGCGTAGCATGCTGCCGTTCGGCCGGTAGTTTGGGGTTGGGCGTCGAGCTGGGCCAGAGCGTAAATCCATCGTGGTGTTTGGTGGTGAGCACCACATATTTCGCGCCGGCGTCATGGAATATTTTGGCCCAGGTGCCGGGATTCCACTTTTGAATCTCCTGGTCGAAAATCGGAGCAAAGTTGTAGTAATCATAGTCAGCGCCATAATGCTCGCGATGGTAAGCCTGGGTCGGCGATCCGTCGAGTCGCATGCTGTTCAGGTACCACTCCGCATAGGGGTTGTGAGTGATGTACTCCTGTGACGTGAAGTCGTGCTCTGGGTGAACGAGCGGGGCCCAGCCAGGGACGGAATAAAGGCCCCAGTGAATGAATATCCCGAGTTTTGCATCGGCATACCATTGAGGAAGCGGATGCTTGTTGAGCGATTCGAGAGTTGGTTCGAAGTGCGCAGTGGACTGCGCCAGTAGACCGGGGGAAACGAGAAAACACGACAGCAGAATGATCGCCGTCCTGCTCGATTTACAAAGCCGAAAGAAAAACATTCTGTATCTCCTCACTGAACAAAATCACTACCTGAGAAACTAGGGCGATGGTTCCCCCAATAAACTGACAGCAAGTGGTTAAATATAAGGAGACCGCTTGCGCCGGTCACTTCCCTCGGATTGCCCGCCGCAACTGGCGCATCATGTCCATGGAACTCTGTTCAACCGTGCCATCCTGATAGATTCCGATATTGATCGTGGTGACCGCCTGCTGCTCGATGTTGGCTCTGACATAGGCGATCAGGTCCTCCGCGCTAAATTGAGGCGCGGGAATTGGCCCTGGTTTGCCGTGGACCCACGACTCCAGCGTGGATAACAGGGCATGCGCTTGAAATCCCTTGCCAGCGCCCCGTTGGATGTAACGAGAAGCGAACGGATTATGCAGACTGTTGAGTTCGCCTGCCCAATAATCCTGGTACGGCGTTAGAACCGGGAAGATCCAGAAGTTAAAACAGGTGATCCGTTCGGGATTTCCTACTTTGCAAGCGCGGTAAACGGCATCGATCGGAACATCCGGATAGGCAGCCAGCGATTGATACCACGAATCGAACCAGTACCCGGCGAGTCTTTTCCCGTAGCGAGCGCCGATTTCACTCAAAACATCCCTGTGAATTTCCGCAAATTGCTCTTCACTGAAAGTCAACTGGTAGAGGCCCGTTGGCCCGATGTTGCCAAGCTTCGTCAATGTCGGAGAATTGATGTACAGGAGGAATCTGATATTGCGCGCCTGCAGCGCATCGGCGAGATCACCGAGTAAGTCGCGCCGCGTTGTCCATCCCGGATGAATCGCTTCCCAGGATTGGATGGGGGCGGCGCAGTGCGGATGCGCATGGTTCAAGGTAAGAACTACGTAACCCGCTCCCATCTCCTCGATCATGCTCGCAAAG
>Ga0137398_10000214_pt1 | contig 18666 bp, 21 predicted proteins | sample czorhiz216metaG_FD_106659 | JGI IMG/M metagenome (GOLD analysis project Ga0137398, IMG submission 106659) | Vadose zone soil microbial communities from Angelo Coast Range Reserve, California, USA - czorhiz2.16 metaG | ecosystem: Environmental > Terrestrial > Soil > Vadose zone | place: USA...
CGCATTCTATAGCCAGAAGGCCGGGAATGGCGAACGTGGCGGACTAAGTTCTCTGGTGTGGAGTGGAAACCAAGGAGAATTTGACCGCAGGCATTGGGGTTCCCTGAGACAGGGGTTCCCTGAGCACTGCGCTTGATACAAACCCGTGCTAAACTTTATGGATTCTAGGCCCGTAGCTCAGTTGGTTAGAGCGCTACCTTGACACGGTAGAGGTCTGGGGTTCGAGTCCCCACGGGCCTACCATATTTTCAATAACTTCCGGCGACGGTGCTTCAACCACATCCTGCTTTGTGTCGTTGTTTGTGTCGTAACCTAAGCTCTGGCTCTTCGTGAACCAGCTTCCTGTCGGCCTCGCCGAAAGTGCCGCCACTGCTTGCCGTCTCGCCTCGCTCCGCACATGCGAATAGCGGGCCAACATCTTCTGGCTGACATGGCCTGCGATGGCCATTATGGTTTGATCAGAGACCTGGGATTCGGCGAGCTCAGTGATTGCAAGGTGCCTTAGATCGTGAAACCGCAATCCGGCGAGTTGACTCTTGATGCCCTGAATCTTGGCCTGGCATTCTTTATCGACGCACTTATTTCCTGGCGGCTGCAACTTGCCACAGGTGGGACACTGAATCGCTCTGGTTAAATTACGCCATGCGGTCCTAAAGCTCTTTTGGTGCCGGGTCGGATCGACGTGGCCGTGCTCACAGGCGGGAAAAATGTAGTGGTGTTTTTCGATACCGTTGAATCGTTTGGCGCGCTCTCGCAGACGCAAAATGACTTCATTGGCTTCCTTGTTCATCGGGATCAATCGCTGTCCCGCTTCCGTCTTGCTGACGTGAACTAAGATGACCCGATTCAGAAAATCGATATCCTGCCACTGGAGCTGCTTGATCTCGCATCCCCGCATCGTGGTACAGAGCGCCAGAGACATCGCAGCTTCAGCACGTTGCCATTCTTCATTCTGTCCGGCAGTGTGCAGCAAACCCAGCTTTTCATCGTAGGTGAGCGCCTTTCCAATAGAGCGTGGTTCCTTCAGCGGGCGAATGTCAGCTCCGAACAAGTGCCAACGCCTTGCCCGCTTCAGCATGCGTCGAATAACTCCAACCTCCATGTTGATTAGGGCTGGTCCTACGCCGCTCTTGCTTCTCCATTCCCTGAAGCGCAGGACATCCTCTGCCGTGATCTTCGAGAGGCACTTCTGTTGAAAGAACTCGCACGGCTTGACCAAAAGTTGCCGCTCCTTCTTCTGGCTGGATTCGCCTAACTCAAGTTTTCGGCCACTGAAATAGCTCTCGGCAGCTTGGGCAAAGGCCAGCTTGCCAAAGCCTTTGTGCGAAGCGTTGAGGTTGCCTTGAGCCGCTTGTGCGATGAGTTCCTTTTCCTTAGATTGAGCTTCCCTCCAGTCGCTAGTCTCAAGGGATTGCCGATATCGGACGCCATCGACAAAGAAGTGTGTATGCCAAGTCTTACCGCGTTTTGTGAGGGCCATTCTCTCTCCTTTGTCGGGCTGACCCACTCTCCAAATCTCAAAGCTTTCTGTAGCGCGCCCGGCGCCTCGCCCTAAATTCTGCAGACGTTTGGTAATCTCGAATCCTGCATTCTTCCTGGCAGAAGCGACGGTGATTGTAGTTTGCATAAAACCATCGCTTGCACCGCGCGCAAATCCGCACCCTGCCAAGAAGGCCGCGATCTCCTAGTCTCACGATCATCATGATTGCCATGGCGACTAAATTTCCAGCATTCGAATGCCAGCCGAACCACCACGTAGGCTCTGCGAATGTTTTAGTGCCGCTCTGTGTTGGGACCACCTGTTTAGTCTCGACCCAGAGCTTGTAGCGTGACAACTCCTTGTCAATATGCGCCACGAGCTTGTGATCTCTTCTACCATCGATAAACAACTGCGCACTCTTGTTCATGTCCTTAATCAAGCGCCCTATCCTGGCTCTCTTCTTGGTCTCCTTCCGGTATTCGGCGCGATCCCCATTCAGCCACGTTGTTAGTTCCGCGGCTTCTGCTTGACCGAGATACGCATTCTTTCGTTTCCTAATCGTTGTCATCGTCTACTGTCTTTTAGTATTTGCCATATCTTGTTTGCCTTAGACACTAGCACAACAACAACCGACAATCAAGAGCGTGCGAGGAGGAAATCATGTCGCGACGCAACGAGACGGTTGGCACGAGAGAAGCGGCCAGATTGCTCGGGGTAACTATCAAATACGTTTACGACCTTCTCTGGGCTGGAAAACTCACAGCTCAGAAGATTGGAAAGACTTGGCAAGTCTCCGTCAGAGGGCTTCGTGACAGAAAGAAAAAGGCAGCTCACAATGCACGCTCAAATACCTAATCTGCTGACGCTGACTGCTGTGGCAAAAGCGTTAGCAGTCAGCCCACACACTGTCAGATCTTGGGTTCGCAAGGGCAAACTCCGTCCTTTAAGAGTCTGTCGCAAGCTGCTTTTTCACCCTGATGAAGTGTCTCGGTTTCTAGACGAGGCAAGATGAATATCGCTATCCGCGGGCGTGACAATGGCCTCGCGAGCAAGACAGGTAATCAGACCGGAGAGAAGAGCGGCCGCGAACGATGAGCATCGACACAGAAAAGAATGCGGCCAACATCACAAAGTTGATTGATACGTACATTAAAAAGCATCGAGGGCGCTACCTTCGTGGCGAGGACGGCAATCTGAGCGTAGTGGTTGGTGGCCGACGAATTCTCCTTAACTTCGATCGCGAAAATACACCGCTCGTAGAACTCATGATCGCGGCGTGCAAAATGGGCACGCTTTCGCCAGCAGCGCAGGGAGCGATTCAGCGGATCCGCGTTGTCGCGTCACAGAAAGCGGCGCGAATGAAGTCGCGCACTTTTTCATTCATAGACGGTGATAGCCAGCGCCTCTATATCCCGCTCGCAGACCAAGCTGGAAGAGTTCTCCGCATTACATGTGATCACGCGGAGGCACTCGATAACGGAACAGATGAACTTTGGATCGAGCATCCACTTGGCGACGCCCTTCAGTACAAGATCGTTGACCCGAGCGAGCGACTCAAAGCTTTTGAACGATTGTTGGTTGACACGCAGGCGTGTATTCGACCAGAGATGCGCTGGCTGGTGGCGATGCAACTGGGACTCTTCCCATACATACGAGACCTGTGTTCAGCACGATTTCTGTTGCAACTCCAAGGGCCGAGCCAGACCGGAGGTAAAACAACAGGGGCGCAGAGATTCACTTTGCTACATGGACTCGGTAGCGTAAAGGGAGATTTCAGCGTTGCGGCGCTCCAGAACGAAGGCGACATCGGTTTGCTTGTCCTCGACAACAAGGAGCAAGCCAACTTCACACAACCGCTAACCGACTTCTGTTTATTTCTCGCGACGGGCGCGGAACACGGGCGGTCAAGCAAAGATGGCGCTGTCCGTGTCAGGCGGAGCCGTCCGGTCTGTGCTCTGACGACGATCGAGGGCGTGGCAAAACAGGAGCTACAAACCCGTGCCGTAACTGTGGACTACCGCATTTCCGGCCAGACCCTTGGTCGCACAGCCATTGAGCAGGAGATAAAGCAGCGGCGACACGAGCTGTTGTCGGCATTCGTACCAGTATTTCAGTTCTTCTTGAAGACAAGAGGTGAGAGAAACACACCTGTGGCGCTGCCTAACTTCCAGGAGAACTTCGAGTGCATTGCAGACCTCCTGCGATCGTTCGCAGCGGTCGCAGGAAAGGATCCGGCATGGGCCGAGGAGATCATCGCGGCATGGGTAGCGGCCATTCAGGGACACGAGATTGAGGAAAACGAGCTTGAACACCCGATCGGCCGCGTCGTGGCAGAGGGCCTGTTGGAGGGCCTACCCCAAGAGTCCTACGATGGAAGGCCAGGCAAGTTGTATGTCACCTCATCGGGGGAACTGCTCACGGCGCTTCAGAAACTTTCGGTGCGCGACCGATCTTTGCCCACCACTCCCGAGGGATTGGGACGCAGGCTGCGAAGCCAGCAGTTCTGCTCGTTCGAGGTCGTGGATGACCCTAACGTCCCGGCGCTTCGGCGCAAGGGCAGGCTGCGGCCGATCGGCCTGTTCTTTCCTGAGGAATGATGAGGCGTGACAGCAATGACAGATGGTGACAGGTCCATTTTTCCTAACTGTCACCGACTAACTTGCTGGCAGGACGGCACTTGACCATGACGATGACAGATATGACAGTTTTATTTATTTACTACGCGTGAGACTGCATCAGCCTCAGTTTCTCTCGTGCGGCAAACTGTCACAACTGTCATCCGACCGTCTAAGTCTTGGAAGATCAGCTCCGTATGCGATGACAGTTCAATGGGAACGCAGACTAGGGATCGGTTGAGCGGTCTCTTTTCAGTGGTTGGGCTTCCCAATACAGGGTCTCCTCGATGCACTGCGCGTCCTGCAGCAGTTCCGGAATGCCGAACGCGCGTGAAAACTGACGCATTTGTTTGCACCATCTTCTGATGCCGCGCACACTTCGCGGGAAGGAGCCGTGCTTGCTTGTGTTAAGGAAAGCTCGGAGCGCTCGGCCCCTGATCGCGCTAGCGCTCTTACGGTATTGATCCCTGTACGCAAGCCCAAGGCAGGATCGACAGACGAATTCGCGAGAGCCCTCGGACGCGTATAGCTTGCGTCGTCTAACTTTACATCGAGGGCAGCTGTACCAGAAGCGGGCGCCACCGAAGTGCGGCTTGGTTACTAAGAGACTAAAGATCTGTATCGTCGTCTTGCCATCCGGCCATGTAAACGTTCTCGTGACAGTCGAGTGCGCGGAACGCATGTCCCCAAGGGCTGGTCTGGGACGCGGGAGATGGGCGGCGTCAACCGCAAAGTATTCCCCGACGAACTCTCTGGCTGACGATCTCGGCCGGCCTCGCATACTCGCTGAATTATCTAAATCAATAGGCCTCAGAGTCAACCGTGTACATGTTATTCAGCGCACCTTAGCACAGGATCCAACTCCCATCCCTAATGTTGCTTGTGAGAAGCTGATCGGTGGGACCGTTCTCATAGTCAAATAGTATCTTGACATACGACATGAAGTCTAATATTATTTATACACAAGTCCTTATGAAATTAGATAAGGAACATATGCTGTTCAAAAGTCCAATCTTGGGTGCCGAAGAAGAAGGCGTAATCAAAGCCATCTCGCATATGCATAAGGCGCTAAAGTATTCACTTTCCACGCCTTCTCGGTGGGAGGGCGTGCTCCGTCGGAATGCCTTCGCTCGCGCTATCCAGGGCTCAAACAGTATTGAAGGTTACGTCGTTACAAAGGACGATGCGATAGCGGCAGCCGAGGGGGAAGAGCCAATTAGTGCCCAGCATGACACGTGGCTGGCTGTGACAGGATACCGCAACGCAATGACTTTTGTTTTGCAGCTCTCTAAAGACCCCGATTTTGAGTTTAATGAGGGTTTTCTACGCAGTCTGCACTACATGATGTTGCAGCATGATCTTACAAAACATCCCGGAAATTGGCGCCCTGGCTCTATCTATGTACGGGACGAGGCAAAAGGCATAAACGTTTACGAAGGACCATCAGTTGAACTCGTCCATAAATTAATTCCCGAATTGATCGTCTATCTCAACAGTCCAAGAGATGAAGGTCACATGCTTATCAAAGGGGCAATGGCGCACCTGAATTTAGTGATGATTCACCCATTCTCCGATGGGAACGGGCGAATGGCTCGATGCTTACAAACTCTTGTCATCTCCCAGAAAGGAGTTTGTGACCCTACATTTTCTTCCATCGAAGAATATCTAGGCCGAAATACGCAAGACTACTACGCGGTGCTCGGAGAAGTTGGGCAAGGAAAGTGGAATCCACAGAACGATACCAGGCCGTGGATACGGTTAAACCTAACCGCCCACTATCGGCAAGCTGGTACTGCGTTGAGACGTGCTCGGTTGATTTCAAAGCTCTGGGAGGAATTGGAGCGAGAAATGCGGAAACACCGTCTGCCAGACCGAACGATCTTTGCGTTGTCGGATGCGGCGATGGGGTATCGCATACGCAGTTCTCACTACAGACGCATTGCTGAAGTAAGCGGCGTAGTTGCAAGCCGTGATCTACGGGCCATCGTGAATGCAGGGTTATTGGTTGCAAAGGGTGAGCGTCGAGGAAGACTTTATATAGCCACAGAGTACTTGAGAATATTGGCGCAGAAAATACGAGAGACAGAACCGAAAGACATTGACGACCCATTTGTCAGCGGCGTTATGATGATTGCGTAGATCCTGAACAATAAGAGTTAGGGCGTGGGGGGCAATGGCCCGCCGTCAGCACGGAGGGGTTCCGCCCGCCTCACGGACCCAAGCGCGTGTCTTCTCCAAGAGCTCTTCCTTTTCGAACGGACAGACAAGGATGTCAAAGGGCCAGCCTCTGGCACGAAATATCTCCAGGTCCGACGTCTCGGCCTCACTCGTCAGCACGACTTTCGTCCGGGGATCATTCATTCTGAGCTTCTCAGCGAGCTTGAAGCCGTCCATTCGCGGCATGATCTCACCGAGCAAAGCCATGTGAGGCTTGAACTGTCGGGCAATCTCAAACGCCTCAAGGGAATTGAGAGTGGACCGAACCTCATATCCAGCCTCACGGAGGAGTTTTTCGAGGTATTCGACGATAGCTTCCTCGTCGTCACAAATCAGGACACGCGCCCCTTGGGGAAGCGGAACTGCGCGCTCAGGTCTGAGACTCGCCAGCTCCTCCAGCCCTCTGCGAATCAGGCCGGAGCCAGGTTTTGTTAGTTCGTCACCGACACTCGGCACTATGGCACGCGGATTTTTCTCTGGGTCGTCGGTCAAGAGGCCCGCTCGTTTGAAAATTGGTTCAATTGTCTTCGTGCCTCGTCGATTCGTTGTCCGACCGCTTTAGCCATCTCCATCAGAACATCGCGCCCTTGTTTAGTTCCCTCTTCAACGCGATTCTTCAAGTCCATCAGCTCCAGTTGCATGAAGCGTTTCAGTTCTCCGTCGATCTCAGAGAGCCGCCGCTTCACCTGTGAAATCTTGCGAATGACCCGCACCAACTCGGCGCCGACGCCCTCGCCGACGACAGCGTCGGGACTACTTTCGTACTCTTCTAGGATCGCTCTCAGACGGGCTTCGTCGCCTTCCCCGTAGGCACGATTCGCCTGAGCCATGAATCGTTGACGGCGGGCTCTGTCCGCTTCGTCAGTGGCGAGGTCGGGATGAATCCGTCTGGCGACTTCACGGTATAAGTTCTTCAGTTCCAGGGATGGCCTGAACCGCTTCGCGACCTGGAGAGCTGCCTCGCCGACTGCAGAGCGAGACTCGGCCGCCTTTTGGCGAGCTTGTCGGGCTGTTCCTTGAGCGTCCACATTGGAAGGACTTCGGCTTGCGATTAACTCGGCGATCCTAGCCTCAATCTCATCTAATTCGGCGTAAAGCACTCCGACCGTCTTCAGGTAGAGTCGCTCGAAGGCCGCCAATTCCGCACGCTGCCCAGCTAGGTGAAGCTCTTTTTCTACGAGGTCTCTTTCAAGGTCTTCAAGTTCTGAGCGCTTCAGTCGCAGCTCATCCTCTTCAGGTCGCGGGCGGAGATTGATCTTGCTGCTCACTGGTGACGGCCTCGGTATTGCTTGAATCCGCGCGGAACGCCCGGTCGCGATTACAGCCCTTCGCGAACTGTCAGGAGCCATGCTAATGCCACCCGTAATCTCATTCGGTGGTGGACGTAACCATACTACGGCAGACTCCCGCTTGGAAAGTTGCTCCAAGTGGCCTCACTGCGAAAGAAATTCGGGCAGCACCTGCGGTTCATTCGTGCCGAACGCCGAATGACCCAAGAGCGTTTTGCGGAATCTCTCGATATCTCGGTGGATTTTCTGAGCCTGATGGAGCGGGGTGTGAGTGCCCCTTCGTTCGAGACCTTGGAGCGAATGGCCAAACGGCTCCGCGTACCTGTCGCTGAATTGTTTAGGTTCGACCGAAATCCAGGCTGACTGACAAGACCGGGCAGATGGGGCTTTACACGTTGTCCTGGTGCTGCTTGGTCAAAAACCCGATTCCTCCTGTGTTTGTAACTGACTCCATCGACGCGCCGCGGACGTGAAATTCGCCCCGGGGCAAATCACAAGATTTTAGGCAGTGGAAATTCACTGTTTCGTTGCTAATCTTCGCTGGTGAAACGGACTCCGTATGAGGTTCCAGCGAGGCGTACAACAAAATCACGATGGTTGGCCTCAAATTCGGCTCTAACGTCGCCTACGTAGCGCCAATCGCCGGGCCGTGGTTTCTTATCTGGACAAAAATCACAGTAGGTGCGCTTAAATTCCGCGTACGCTATGTCCTGCTCTCGGCCTTCGACGTGGAAATTGTGAAGTGTGCAGTTAACTACCTTGGAGCCTGCTGTGATGATATTGAAGATTCTCCGTATCTGCCGAGCGGCAGGTCCTGTCGCCCCGAGACTGACAAGCAGGTGTTCACAGTTGGCGAGTATGCGCTCTGGACTGTCATCCCTGGCCGCAATCCTAAGCCCGCGTACCAGCGGGCTGCTCTGATCGCTGATGTCAACACCGAGTCCTGCCGCCATGTTCTCAATAATCTGCCATATCGTATCCCCCTGGTGGTCCCCTTCAACAGGTTCGTGCCTCCAGCGCCGTTTGATTCGATCAATTAGTCGAAGTGCGTCTGAGCGAAGTTCTGGATCGACTATGGCGTTGATAACCTGCATAGCCCATTGATACGCCTCTGAGTTTTCTGAGTGAGTCGTCATAAGTGCGTCGAGCATTGCCAGCTTGACGCCCTGACCGTCATCTGTCTCCTGACATATCCATGCTGATGCTTTGCAGATTTGGAGGGCCGACCGCGCAAATGCGTTTTCTGATTCCACTATGCCCTCTATGCTGAGAGTTATGAGGTACGGCGCAATCGCCTTTACGATCCTGAGGATTGCACGTCCGAGCATCCATCTATCAGGATAATTGCTTGCGTATCGGGCTAATCGAACGCAGCGGTTGTATTTCGTCACGATGCGTTGCGTGAGGGCCGCGCGCCTTGCGTAAAGCCCAAGCACCATCATGGGATTCCCTGCGTTCCGAGCATGCTGATGGAGTGCCATGAAAAGGCCCAGACTCTCGTGCACCAGAATCTCCAGTTCAGCGGCTTGTCTCGCGATCAGAGAATAGAACTTGAGGTATTTCGGTCCCGATGCAGTCAGTCCCTGGAATGCCTTCGCGTGCTTGAGAGTCACCTTTGGCAATTCGCTTTGCGGCTTTCCGGACTGGACCGTCTCACTAAAGTCGATGCCTTCCAGTTGGGTCTGGGCCCAAAACTTTGTTTCGACTGTAGAATCTGGGTCTGCGACTATTCCATCAGCGCGGAGTCTTGCTTCGTCGTACTTCCTCTCGTTGTAAAGATCGCTGATTTTGTAAAGCTTGAGCAGGTCATTCTTTTCCTGGAAAGCTCTGTATAGCTTCCCCTGGTCGGGCAAGGTTCTCAAATTCTCAGCAAATGACTGTGCGGGAGCTGATGTAAGCTCTCGGGTGGCTAGTACGAGATGAATCCTTTCAACGCTTTTGAATAGCTCAGGGGCAGTGGCCGGGAGCTTCTGGCGAGTTGGAACCCTAAATGTAGTCGACTCCGCTTTTGTGTTAGTAAGGACCACGACTAGATGGCGGTCCAATTGAGGTGCATACCAATAGACGCTCTTTGATTCCACGTCGGCGTGAATCACTAGCAATGGCTCACGCATTTCCAGTGCGTAGTGTCGAGCGTGATCCATGGTAATTTCTTGCGAAATGAATGTGCGGTCAGCGGAATACTGTGAAGAGGCGGAGCTTTTTAGTTGGACATGAAACCACGTCCCGCTCGGAGACGCTCCATCGAAAATCTGTACGTTGTAGTCTATCCCATAATCTCTTTCCACCGCATTAACCACGCACCCCAGTGGCTCAAGGACTTCTCGAAGCAGACGTTCGCCAGCACTGTCAATGTCGTGTGCTTCTGGCTTAGAAATCACAGTCGGGCGCTTTCGTTGGGAAGTCCGTTCGAATAAATTCTACACTTGCAGGTCAAGAGCCCGCGCCCTCTATTGCGACTCTGCTGCGCGGCGGCTGTGTGGAATTGAGGGCGGAAGCTCCCGGTCAGCGGGCGAGCCACAATCACTTGATTTTACCCCGCATCAATTATCGAAGGCCAACCCGCTGATTTCATGGAGATGCAGTGTCGCTCGGCCGGAGGTTTTTGTCACGGTCAGGCTGTCGGGGCAACTAAGTAGGAGGGCCTACGGAGTGCCAAAGAACCAGTCGATCGCGGTCAGCACCGCGGAAGCCGCTGCGACGGCGTTCGTTTCCGTAACCTCCATCTCGCCTTCGTGGAGCAGCTTATTACGAAGTTTTGGAAGATCGTTCAGCATCCGGCGAGCGTACTCGAAGTGTTCCTTCGCCCTGCCGGTAGATTGATCAATCGCATCTTGAAGGAGCGCGCAGCCCTTAGCAGCCTCCGCAAACTTGCGGAGTAATCCAATACCCCTACTGTCCGCGGCGATGAGGTAGGCTGGATCACGGTTGGAAGCGACACCTGCTAGATAGTGACGGAGCGTCGTTTCCCAGGCAGCACAGGCCATGATAATTCCGCGAGTCGGGTCACGCTGGGCGAAGTAGGTCGCGTCAAGTGCGAAACGAGTGTAGACGGGCACGGGTTGGTTGCCTTTGAGTCGATTCACTGCTTCGATCCACCATGTATCGGTCAGTTGGATTGCGGGAGGTCCCCGGCGCGCCATACTTTGCACCAGTGGATTGCCATCGAAAGTCCAATCGACGCGGCATAGACTCACCAGAGGATTGTCCGCAATTTCGTGAGTCGGAACGACAGGGTACATGAAGACGGTGTTGTCCAGACGCAGCGCCGCTTCACGGATCGCCTCGAAGAATTGCCAGAACGCTCGTGCCGCGTCCGTGTCCATGTGGAAAGTGTCGCGCAGCTTGGCGCGGGTATCGGCTTGTGTCGCCGTGCATTCCCTCTCGACGCGCAACACCATCTCATCAAACCTTTCGAGCTCTGGCTTTTCTGGGGCTGGCCCGGGTTTCGGATATTCGATCGAGACGGTGTTCTTTGTGTCGGCGAACTTGATGACCGCCGGCTGTTGATTGACCGCATGCGCGAGCAATGGGAACGACAAACGGATCGTGAATCGAGCTTCTAATTTGCCCATAGGCCGTTAACTCCATCGCTGCCATTTTCGCATCTAAAACATTGGCATAAAAGCTTCGGCTGCTGTTTTCTGCCGCCTGCGTGCACGGGGTTGCGGTAGTAACTACCCCTCCTGCAAGCGACTAGTCTGCTTCGTATATGACCCAGATGGCCGCGTGGCGAATCAACGCGATCTGAGCCGAATCGAGGATGGGTTTGCGGTGATCGTTATCATCGCTCCGCGGGGCTAGCGACTGTCTCCGCGCGGGTGGGTTACGCAGAAACATCTGTTTTTGCCTCGGGAGTAGCCAGCCAACGAACGATGGGAGTCAGCGAGCAATGAGTCCACGGAGGGATCTTGCCACTGCCGAGCCGAACTCGGAACTCCTTGATCCAGTACGCTCACGGCCTCGCTAATCGATTCAATTGGCACCGCCCAAGAAGAATACCCTTGCGGGCGTGTCTGACCAGCTGACGCTGAAAAATGGTTTAAATGGTTTGAATTCCTTGAAAGACTTGAAGGGCAAAAATTGCTTGAAGCTTTTTGGCGGAGCGGGACTCACGGAACCCTTAAATGCTTCTGGTAACGCGGCGACGATATTGCCGTCGTGGTCGTATATGGCGCTTCCTTTAAGCCAGCCTAAATGCTTGCCGTTGAACCCATACACACTATCCTCGTCCAGATACCCAACTGGCTTGCCGTCCCAGAGATAAATTGTTAGATTCTCATCCTCCGCAATGTACGCAACAGCTCGGCCCCGAGAGTCATAGAAGTCCAAACCAGTAGGACTGGTTGCTGACTTGACGCTAGCCGCGCTGGGCAATTCAGATTCCAAGTTCATTCTAATTAAATTTAGAACGCGAAAAATGGCTGCGTTGAGAGCAGCGATTTCATCGGGATTGAGCTTTGAAAGTCCTGCCTTCTTGAAGTCATTTGCTGAAAAAAGATCCGTGATCCTCGGCACGTTCGTGGCAGTCTGACCACCAACTAATACAGAAGCCACTATCAGTAGGATTAAAAATGAGAGGCTAATCTTCATAAACACTCCAGCGCGATCAGAAGTGGGCCGCTTAGAACGGCGCGCGCCCGGCCGCAATTGTCCACCATTTTGATCCCTCCATCGGTGGCAAACAACTCATGCCAGATAGACAGGTTGGAGCGCGCCGTCCGCCGTTCTAAGCACAAACGGCAACGTCCCAGAACCCCGTTTCTGGACCGCGTGCCGTGGTGGGAATGGTCCGCATTGCGCTGCAAAATGCCACATGCCCACAACGCACGGCAACTCGTTACTTATCAGCTGAATCTCTCGGGAAGAATACGCGCGTATGGATTTTTTGCGGAGCACAAGGTACATTCGCATTCACTGCGGCGGGCTGGCCCGGCACCTTGTATCCCGAAGGTTTGCTTGAACACGCCGCAAGGAACGAATCGTGGAATGCGGTGTAGTTCTTCTCCGAGATAATAGGAGATCACCACATTGTTCTCCGACTGGAATTCGGCTGACTGGGCATCGATTACGATTGGGCTCGTCCTGTTTGTCGTTGGCTGGTGGCTAAGCCGCAGGCAGGGTCAAATCATTGAGCACGTAGGGCACCTTGCCGAAAGTCAGACGCAAGTACTTGGTCAAGTCGGAACACTGACTGGTGAGATTCACGACCTCCAATCAGCGGTGGCGGAACTACAAATTCGGGAGAAAGTGGGCGTTATTAGGGAGGGCGCATACCAGGTACAACAGGGTGATCAAAGTGCCGTTTTCACTTTGCTGCAAGATACCTTGTCCGTCTTACCCCTTTATGAATATGCCGGAACCGAGTTACGAACAATTTACGAGGACGCCCTGTGTACAGCATTGGAGACGGTCTGGCGGCACGAGGACCCGGGGGGCAAGAGCCTTCAGGAAGACATGGCAGCGACTGTCGTTTCTCGCATCAGGCAGCTCGAGGGCAAAGGGCGTCGAGAACGGGAGCTGGCTGGAGCACTCAGATTGATCATGGCAAGAAGTGCTGGTCGTATTTATCGATCCGGAGACATTCAATCGGCTCAAAAACTCTGCTCTCTCGTCTTCCCAGCGAGTGTTGTCGCTGCCCTGATCCAAGCCAGCGAAGTCGAACTCCAGGAGAAACTAAAAGCGTCCAGCTTTCAACTGCCCAGCGAGCAGCGCACGCTCGACTACTACACTGATGCACCTCCCGACTTGTTTGCAAGTTTTTTTCGGTCGGCTATCCGCGTTTCTTTCAACTGGAACAGGTTCTTAACGGAACGATGGCCGGTCAAAATCATTGTGCTTGGTGACCGCGCACATCTTGCAGATTTTTATCCGCCCTGGTACCTTTCGCCATCCGGGAGGGAGGTTGGCTATCGCGATGAAGGCGCACGGCCTTTCCCGTTCTCTGCTATTTCGGAGTCGATGAACGGCTTACAGCAAGAGCGCCAAGAATCGATCAGACGCTTTTCCACAATGCTCGCTAGGTCCCGAGAGCCCGTTCATTTGCTTGTACCAGCTTATGCGCTCCAGGATACTCGATACCTACTTCTGGACGGTAGTCATCGCGTTGCGGCTTTGTTGCTCTCGGATGTGACGTTTAGGATGATGGTATTCGTCGTCTACGGGCCATTAGATGCTGGAGCCGCAAGGGACTTGGTCCACTGGGCGGCACCGAGTTAGGGTGTCTGTGATGCGGAGTTCAACCAGTTCATCGAAGTCATGGATAATTTGGGCGAGAAACTAGAGCCACTGTTGTTCCAGTTCGGTGACCTGACCGGGCCTTTTTTGTACCAGTGAGCGGCCACGGTATTTTTAATCCACTTCAAAGGTTAGTTTCCGGCAAAATCTAACATCTCCAGAAGGGAGATTTGCCGTGAAACAGAAGCGATTCAACGTCGAACAGATCGTGGCAGTGTTAAAGCAGGCCGAAGCCGGGGTGCCGCTCGCGGAGCTGATCCGGCGCGTGGGCATTTCTGAACAGACCTTCTGTCGGTGGAAAAAGCAGTACGTTGGATTGGTGGTCGACCAGGGTCGTCAACTCAAGCAACTCCAGGAAGAGAAATTTTGCGTGCAGGTCAACGAGTAAGGTAGTTGCAGGCAACAAGCCAGAGCCCGCTATCGATAGGATGATTCGAAAAAGCCAGCCGTTGCTCTGCCACATTGGACCAAAAACCCAACGACCTAAAGCAATGACAGAAAATCCAAACAAAGCACCAATGCCGGCGGCTTCGGCGTATTCGTTTGGTCCCGAGGTGAAACTACTACAGCGAAGACCATGCCGCCTACGCCTTCATGGCCGATTGCGATTGGCGGATCGCAGGGTGTACCTGCTATGAACAGAAACATGGCCGCGCGAAGTCTCTCGGCTAAGAATCGGTAATCAATCCATTTGCGGTGCCATCCTCCGAGAGCCGAAACGGTCCCGAAGTCCGGTTCGCGGACATCACCACTGATCTCCTCGAACCCCGTTTTCGGGAATGAGTAGGCCTTCTCGCTGCGGGTCGTCGTGTCTCCTTCCCTTTTCATTACATACTTAGCTTACTTAGCTTAATTGTTGACTTTCTATCACTAAAGTACGAATCTTGGCCAACACTTCTAGTTGCCCCTTGATTGCATTTCTGTCGCCTCGTGAGGATTATATGAATGAGCACGAATCGGCGGATCGGTCGGCCGAAGTTAACGCTCTGAAAGCGCAGTATGTGGTTGCTCTCCGCAATCGCTCCGAAGCCCCTTCTGTAGAGGGTCCCGCGTCCGATGCAGGGCTCCGCGTTGCTTACGATAAACGGGAGCGCGAGTTCTTTTTAGATCGGCTACGGTTTCGCCTGAGGAAATTGGGGCTCTCCTCCCGGGAAATTGAGGCACTTGAAAAAGAGCCTGAGGTATCGTTGAAATCTGTGGGGCCTGCACCGACTCGGTCTATTCTGCAACACGTCAAAACGGCGATCCTGGTGATCCACGGAATCGGGGAGCAAAAGCCCTATGAAACCTTGGATCAATTCGCGCGGAACCTTACCCGATATCTGCGCTATGAGGGGGGCATAGATGACTTGGTCCTGAGCGCGCAGAAGATCGATCACAATGATTGGGTGGAAGCCATGATTCGGCTAGAGACGGCCAAGCACGGACCGAGAGCGCAGGAAGGTCAGCAGCGTGCCTACGTAGATCTCTATGAGTACTACTGGGCCCCGGAAACGGAGGACAAGATCAGTTACAAGCAGACTATCGCCTGGCTAATTAAAACCACGCTGACTCCCATCCGTATGCTTGATCAGAACATCACTGCAATCGAAAACGAGACCCACACGGAGGGGCTCAGCCGATCGGCAATCCTGTACAGAGAATTGCGGCGAATTGCTTACCTCTATATCCCGCTAGTAGTATTCATGGTTTTACTTGGAGCGTGGCTGCCTTCTGCGCTGAACCTCGTAGGTGATCTCAAAGAGGCGGCACAGCAGTGGAACGCGGACCATCCGATTGTACGGGCGATCATGACTGTGCTGTTCGCGATCTCGCTAGTGATGTACTGGGTGGTCTTGAAAGAACTGGTAGCGAAAGCGTTTCGCAGGCTGCGCCAACAGACAGCTATGGTCAGTTCGTGGGTGACGACGAATACGTTTGCCGCCGGTGCGTTGTTAATCCTTTCGGGTATTGGAATTGGCTATCTCTTTAACGTAAACCTCGTACAGTACGTCAACCCTGTGCTGAATGTGCATATCGTTTTTGCGCTTGCGGCCCTTGGGGTTGCCAGAGTCATACAGCTTTTTCTTGTCAACTTCGTAGGGGACATAGCGGTATATGTAAATGCTGACGCCAAGGCGAAGAACTTTGCCGCTCGGCGCGCCGTATTGAACGGTGCTGTCTCTGCCATCAATCGCATTCTGAAAGATAAAGCGAGGGCCTACGAAAACGTAATCGTGGCTGGCCATTCCCTGGGGAGTGTCATTGCATATGACAGCCTCAACGAACTCATGAACCGCTGCCAGACTGGCGGTGACCACGATCAAGCCATTTATGCGACACCCGATCAGATCGTCGGGGACCAGCCTGCCGGGGCTGCGATCCATCGAGGCGACCTAGCCCGTATTAAGGGACTGGTGACATTTGGTTCGCCCCTCGACAAGGTGCATTATTTCTTCCGAGAATACGTGCCGGAAAACGAGAGCGCCCGCGCTCAGATCCTTTCCTTATTGCGTTCCTTCCGGACTCGTCCTTCCGGCAGCGATTACGGCATCTACCGGCTCGAACCGTACGTTGCAAACCAGCTGAACAATGTCAAATGGTTGAACGCTTGGTCCAAGCAGGATCCGGTGAGCGGGATGTTGCACTTCTACGCACCTGTTACCCGCCAGCACTTCGATTACTTAATCCCTATTTATGCACATCTCAGTTATTGGGAAGATCTGCGCTTCTACGCCTTCTTCGCTGAGCCATTGCTACTGGGAAAAGACGCGATGCCGCCACCCAAGGTGAAATACGCCGTGGCGTGAGGATAGGGCTGCTGCCGATCTATCTGAGACCTCGTTGCTCTCACCGCTGGTTAGCGATATCAACGCAGCCGGCCATTTACTGAATCGCAATTGTACGGGCCTTGGCGATTGACAGGAGGGAGTAGTACCCGTTCCACAAATCGTTTCAAAAAAATCATCGAACTAACGACACGATAGTTGAGCGTGTTTCTGCGAAGCGGGCCAGAAGTCCGCTTGTGGCGGACGTGCCCCGTCTATCACCGACTGCTGATCGCTTGTTTGCGTACCACCAGCAATCGGCATCAGTCCTTTGCCCGTTCCCATTTTTTTCAAGAGTTTTTATGAGACGTTCACAGCCGATCTGCGGGATTCGACCACCCCGGGGCGCCCCCCTGAAAAATGATCATCGAAAATATTCTCGATGGGTAGAGAGAAAGTTACACCGTGCCAGACTTCACGTTCCGACCTGCCGCACCGACCGTTTGAAAAGTGTGCTGAAAATAGCATGAAACTGCGTCGCGGATTCGCGTGCGATTTACCGAGTCACAAGCAATATGCGTTCCAAGTCAGCAGAATTATTTTCTCTGCGCGTGCGTTTTATGCTTGACAGTAATATATGCTCAACGTATATACATGGCATGAAGCGTATTTCCATGTTCCTCTCGGAATCGCAGATCACTAACCTGAAGAAACTGTCAAAGCGAACGGGGATTAAGGCGTCGGAACTGGTTCGGCGCTTCATTGATGAGGGCTTGAAGAAAGCCTAAGAATAGAACGGGCCTGCCGACTGTTAGAAGCAGCCGACAAGCCCTAACCGAATTGCACAATGGAGGTGCAACGTGGCTACTGCAATTGTAAGTCAGTCTGTCCGTTCGTCTGTACCCTATCCCATCCAACCTGAGGCAGGTGGTCCGAGGCCGCACGCATCGGTCTACGAGATCGTCACCGAGCAAGTCATCAAGCAACTGGAGTCTGGCGTCGCACCTTGGCGCAAGCCCTGGCGTACAGAGATGCCGTGCAATCTGGTCTCCGGCAAAGCCTATCGAGGCATGAACGTCTTCTTGCTTGGCTCGCAAGGGTATGCCTCGCGGTACTGGCTCACGTTCAACCAAGCCAACAAACTCGGCGGACATGTAAAGAGGGGAGAGCAGTCCTCCGTAGTCACGTTCTGGCATATCGGGGAAGAGAAGGTCAGGACAGATGGCAGCAAGACGCGGCCATTCTTGCTTCGCTACTACCGCGTTTTCAATGTCTGCCAAACGGAAGGGATCGCAGAGAAGTTAGGACTAGGCGAGTCGGCCCGGCCTGTAGCGTCGATCGAGCAATGCGAGGCAATCGTAGCAGGCATGCCGAACGCGCCACGAATGGAGCAGTCCATCGGGGCCTGGTATCGGCCATCTACAGACTCAGTGGGGATGCCAGCACGCGCGCTGTTCACTTCCGCCGAAGAGTATTATTCGACGTTCTTCCATGAATTGACGCATTCGACGGGCCATGCCTCACGCGTCGGCCGCGAGGGAATCGAGCAATTGAACACGTTCGGCAGTGAATCCTACTCGAAGGAGGAATTGGTTGCGGAGATGGGAGCGGCAATGCTGTGCGGCGTCACTGGCATCGCCCCTGCTACCCTCCAAAACTCTGCCGCGTATCTCAAAACTTGGATTGAACGGCTCAAGTCTGATTCCCGCCTGCTAGTGTCGGCCGCGTCTGCCGCGCAAAAGGCTGCCGATTATATTCGGGGGGAGTCTGCAAAGGACTCCCCTGCGAGCGGTGGGCAATCCGATGACAACTAGAGTAGCGATTTACGCCCGAGTCTCCACGACCAACCACGGTCAAGACGTTGGCCTACAAACGCGGGAACTACGGCAATTCGCGGAGGCACGCGCCTGGACGGTCGCTGGTGAATATATCGATGCGGGAGTGAGCGGCGCCAAAGACTCCCGGCCAGAGTTGAATCGACTGATGGCCGACGCGCACAAGAGACGCTTCGACGTGGTTTGCGTGTGGCGCTTCGACAGGTTCGCCCGTTCAGTTTCCCACCTGCTACGGGCCTTGGAGAC
>Ga0137398_10000215_pt1 | contig 18655 bp, 17 predicted proteins | sample czorhiz216metaG_FD_106659 | JGI IMG/M metagenome (GOLD analysis project Ga0137398, IMG submission 106659) | Vadose zone soil microbial communities from Angelo Coast Range Reserve, California, USA - czorhiz2.16 metaG | ecosystem: Environmental > Terrestrial > Soil > Vadose zone | place: USA...
CTCCCGCGTCATGCTTGACCACCTTCATGGACGATTCCGAACCCACATTCAGCACCGAACCGTCGTCCAGCGCGATGCGCGCGCGCGCATTCGCCTGGGTATTCACCAGGTCTTGCCAATCGACGGCGGTCTTCGCCGAGGCGGTGATGGTCTTCCCGCTGCGAGCTATGTTCACGGCCGGAATCACGCGGGAGACTTCACCGGCGCGCTGTCCCGCCGCCTGGGGCGCGGCCCAAACGTCTGCCGGGATCGCGATGAGAAACGACAGCAATAGGGCCAGCCCGAAGGCATACGAGGACTTCGTCTTCATCGAGGAGTCTCCTGGTGTTACCAGTTATTACTTACTGGAGGGCCCCGGACCTGTCAACGCCAAACGGGGAGCGGTTTGCCCACTCTCTACATGCTCTTGTGAGCACAAGCACCGGCATCGCTCAACTGCAAAGATGAAAGAGTGCCGCAGCCATATCGTCTTGCTGTTCCCGCCCTTGGGAAAAATTCTCGACCGCAGCGAAGACCCGTCCTAGCAGCTGGGTGGGCGAGGCGAACTGCTGGGTGTCCTAAAGCTCTTGCAGCTGTTCGATTCCGAATTGTTTCTTCCTTTCGCCTAAATGCATCCGAGATGCCATCCGTGCAGAAGAGCACCGAATCACCTGCGAGCAATCGCCGGGTCAGCGTCTCGTGGTTCGCCGCGGCGAATAAGCCCGGGGGGATCCCGCAGAGTCTCAGGTTGCGGCAGCCGCTGGTGGAGAGATGAAATGGACCGGGCATGCCCGCTCTGGATCGCGCGAGCTTCTTCGAGCTCTTCTTCTCTTAGTTTTTCGAGGGCATGCAGTTCGAACGGCGGCGCAGTCGTATTCATTCGTCTGTCCGAAGGGGAGGCGTTACACTGGAGAGGGAAATTCGGCGGTAGGCAGGAGGCTAGCAGAGCGGCTGCGATTCAGGGCGAAAATGGGTGACGTTGTTTCCTACAGCACGTCGTCGTGCGTTCCGCTTGCCGCGCATGGCGGGCAGGCCCACAATTCTTCCATGCGCTCTCTTGTCGGCGTCTTGGTAGGTGCCGCCCTTCTCTTTGTCGTATATCACTTCTATTTGAAGAGAATGCCAGTCACGGATGAAGGCACCGCTCCGACCCAGGCCATCAGCCTGACGGGCGTTCGAAGTGACCTCCTCCAGATCGCCCAGGCAGAACGCGGCTACATCGCCACGAGTGGCCATTGCGCTTCTCTCGACGAACTCATCTCCTCCAATTCTCTTTCCATGGCGCGGACCGAGCGCGACGGTTATTCCTACACGCTCGAGTGTTCGGGCGGCGAATTCGCCGCCGCGGCACGGCATCTGCCCGCACCTGCCGGCTCCCCCATTCGCTATCCCAATCTCGCCATCAACGCCACGATGCAAGTCCGCGAAATCGACTGACCATCTGACGAGCACGGTCATTACTCGAGAGCGGAGCGCTTCGAGAGACTTCTTCCTAAATTCCGGGAACTTTTTCTGCGGGCTCCGCGTACTTCCTATTGAAAGCGGTTCCCCCAACGAAACGCGCCTACCCGGCGCCTACAAAAAGAAAGAAGGAGCACACCATGGGCGGAGAATTGATTGGATTGGTGGCCGTGACTCTGGGGATGGGAGTCCCCCTCGGCGCGCTATACACCTATTACCGGGTCCGCAAGCTGCGCAGCGAAGAGCGGCTCGCGGCCATCGCCCGCGGAGTCGACATTCCGATGGAGCCTGAATTGAACCAGGCGGCGCGTTCCCGCCGTGCGGGCATCCTGCTGGTCAGCGGCGCGCTTGGCTACATCGCTACTTTTGGATTGATTGCGAGCATCCAAGCGGATCGTGACATTTGGACGGCTGCCGCGTTCGGCATCATTCCTCTCGCGATTGGAATCGGATATTTTCTCGATTGGTCGTTCATCCGCCGCGACGCCCGCGCCTAAGAACGCGGAAATTCGGCTGGCGTTCAATAGAAAAGCGCGGATCGGTCCTTACGTTTCTCGCGAAGGGCCGGTCCGCATTTCATTTGATTTCGAGCGGTGTAAAAGCGTCTCCACGTTTCACTGCCAGCCGGATAGGCCGCGGCGGTCCTTTTGGTGGAACCGTTACCTCCACCCACAATTCCTCGCCCGGCTGGTGCCGCGACGGATCGATTGCGTGTTCCGGCAAAAAGTAATCCACCGGCTCGCTGAGGACTGCAGCCACATCTCCGGTGCGCGCCCTCCATCGCGTAACGCGCAGCCCTGTGGGCGTGGGAGCGGGGCTTGCTACGAGGTGGCCGTTCTCGGCGTGCAAATATATATCCCGCATCTCGCCCCAGAAATTGCCCAGGTTGCCTTTTGGCAGTTCCGAACCGCCGTAGACTCGATCCGCATCGACGCGCAATCGCACGCTCAAGTACCGGCCGCGAATCGGTAGATCGGGATCATAGGCCACCGTCTGCGCCCAAACGCGCGGAAACCGCGCGCGATCGATTGCATATTTCGCAGCCAGGCTTGCGACAATTGCCAACTGCAGCACCGCCAGGATGACCCCCTTCCGAGATGGACTCATTGCGTTCCTCCCGCGACTCGCGCGACCAGTTGCCGGCGCGTTCGCTCCAGTGCCCATCCACCGAACAAGAACAATACTCCCAGCCCAATCAGGCTCGCTGAACGGCCCAGCTTATCCATAACGTCCGAGAAATAGAAAATGATCACCGTTAGCGCAAAGCCCGCGACTCCCAGGTTGATGCGCTCGCGCCGTCGCTCCAGCAATCCCCAGCCCACCATTCCCAGCGCTCCAACCCCCGCCCAAAGATAAGGACCGAGTGAATTCCAGGCAAACATCGAGATGGTTCGGCCAGTATCCTCATGCGTAGCTCGAAGAGTTCCGATCACGAGAACCCAGGCCACCACGATTGCGTTTGTCCATGCCGCACTCTTGCGCAGCGCGAAAGCCAACGCTACGGGCGCACAGATCGCGATCGCCCAACCGGTGAAGAGCAGCAGAGGTGGCACATCTGGGCTGTTCCGCCAACCCCATCCATAGGTTTCCCGGCCTTCGAGGAACGCCCATACGCCGAGAGGCAACACTGCAAGTCCGCCAATCCACGCCAGCGCCCGCCGCGCCGGAGAATCTTCTCCACTCGTTCTTGCGCTTAAGTAGGTGATCGCGAGCAGCAACAGCCCTTCGGTCAGCAACCGGTTGCTGACGGCAAAACCCTCGGTACGCACTTCCCATTCCCCGGCCAGCCACGCGGGCACAAGCAGTGCCATCAGTGCTGCCTGCGTCCAATGCCGCAACAGAAGCCAACCAGCAAGCGCCCCGATGGCCCACATCAGAATCCCGCTCGGCCAGTGTTCCTGCAGATTGAAGATTTGTGCCGTGAGAAAAACTCCCGCGCCAACGCAAACCGTTCCGATGGCGTAGAACGTCGTAGACAGCGCAGGAAACCGTTCCTCTGTCAGAGCCCCGGCGATAGGAAACACCGCCACGAGGAAAAGGACCAGCGTGAAGCGCCAAGCCGGCGAGAGTTCGTCCCAATGCGCGGCCACGAATAGCAACACACCGGCGCAAAGCAGCACTCCGCCGAGCGCCACCGCCAGCAACACCGGCCAGCGCAGACGCTCGCTTGGGCTTTGCGACTCTTCAAACGTTCGAATGCGAGCCGCCATGCTTGCATCGACTACTCCGGCGGAAACCCAACGTTCCAGTTGCTTATCCAGGGGAATTGCCATAGGGGGCATTCCTCTCGTCAGCTACTTTTCGCCAACACATCGCCAAGCCAGCGTTTTTTCGAACAACGGAAGCAAGACACATCGTACTGCGCGCCGCTCCCTCACGGCGTGCTTTTTTGATCTGCCACCAGCACGCCGGCTTCGGCGTAATTTGTCGATGGGACATCGTGAAACGACACGTGAATATTTTCGCGTTTGGCTTTGCCATCCTCGATCAGCACGGTCGTGACGCGTTCCGCGATTTTCCGTTTTTGCTCCGGCGTCCGCCCCTCCACCCAGGTAATTTGCACGTGCGGCATGTTCAATCCTCCTTGGAACCAGCGACTCCCGAACTCTTGCATGCAAAACGCAGGCATTCTATCCGCCGCTGCGGTTCCCGCAAAGCCTGCCGCGTCCCTGTGCTAGAATTACCTACCGATGCATCCGGCGATTCCTCATCTTATTGAGCTGCAACGCGTTGACCACCAGATCGCCGTTTTGCGCGCGGAACTGGACGGATTTCCGAAACGTATCCGCGAAGCGGAAGCCAAACTTGGCAGCGCGCGCGCCGAGGTCGCCTCCGCCAAAGAGGTCCACGCACAAGCCGTGGCGGAACGTAAGAAGTTCGAGTTCGACGGACAACAATGGAAAGACCGCGCGCGCAAATACCGCGATCAAAGCGGAGCCGTGAAAACCAACGAAGCCTACAAAGCGTTGCAGCACGAAATCGCCAATGCCGAAGCCGAAGTGGCCAAGGCCGATGACCGTCAGCTCGAAGTGATGATGGGTGCGGAAGAAGTCGAACGCCGGGTAAAAATCGCGGAGTCCAGACTTAAGGAAGCCGAGCAGACCGTCGCGGCGGAACGAAAAGAAATTCAGCTGCAAGGTGCGGAGAAGAAAAAACAGCTGGAAGCCGCCACCGCCGAGCGCGAAAAAATTATCGCTCCGGTACCGGAGGATTTGCGCGAGCTTTATGCGCGCATCGCCAAGCGGCACAACGGCACCGCCATGGCCGAAGCGCGCGACGGGCAGTGCCGCGGTTGCGGCATGCGCGTCCTGCCGCATATCCTTCAGGAACTGCGGACGGAAAACAACGAGGAGGTTTACCGCTGCGAAAGCTGCGGCCTCATCCTGTACACCCTGGAACCAATTCCTATCGCGAGTCCTGCAGTTGGTTCCACGGGCAGATCCTCCACGGCTTCGACAAATTCCTGATGCCGCGCCGTCCACCAACTCCTCGTGGAAAAGGCCTCTTTGGGGAGGCTCCTTCGGAGCCCAAGCCGGCTGCTGCGGCTTATCGCGCAAACATTGACGGCGCCTCTCGAGGCAATCCCGGGCCGGCTGCTTACGGCGTGGCCATCCGCGATGGACGTGGCGAAATCGTCGCCAAGCTGAAGAAATACATCGGCCGCCTGACCAACAACGTCGCCGAATACTATGGGCTGATCGCCGCGCTGGATTATGCGGAATCGCACAGCGTGCGAGCGATTCGCGTCGAGAGCGATTCCGAACTGCTGGTCAAGCAGATGCGCGGGCAGTACAAAGTGAAGAGCGAGGATCTGCGCCCGCTCTTCGAGCGCGCCCAAAAAATGTCGAAGGCGTTCGATTCCTTCCGTATCGAGCACGTCTATCGTGAGCAGAACCGCGAAGCCGACGCACTCGCCAACGAAGCACTGGATGAAACGGAAGGAAAGACGCCCGGCGCGACGGCAACAAAGAAGACCGAAGCGCCCAGCACCAAAACCGAACCGGCCAGCTCCAAATCCGCACCGCCCAGCTCCCAACCCGAACCGCGAAAAATCCAAGCGCGTTTCCGCGGCGGAGTTCTGTATCTCCTGGAAGATGTCGAATTGCCCGACGGGATGGTCGTCGATGTCTCGATTCACCTGCGCCCCAAACCTCCCGCTTAGTTCCGGCGCGCCGCATAGCTCTGCAACTTCCGAACTCATTTCAGCACATAACTCCGGTAAAGGGTGTCGCGTTGGGCGGGGAGGAAGCCGGCGTCGGAAATGATGCGGCGGAGTTCGCCTTCGTTGGTGCGATTTTTCACGCCAGCGGCGAAGACGACGTTTTCTTCGATGAGGATGCTTCCGACGTCGTCGGCCCCGAATTGCAAACCGACTTGGCAGACTTTGATTCCGGGCGTGAGCCAGCTTGACTGGATGTGGTCGACGCTGTCGAGATACAGGCGGCTGACGGCGAGCGTCTTCAGATAATCGACCGCCGTGGCTTCCTGGACTTTTTTTCCGAGGGCGGTATTTTCAGTGGCAAACATCCATGGAATGAACGCCGTGAAGCCGCCGGTATCTTCCTGAATCCGCCGCAGCCTTTCGAGATGGTTGACGCGATGGCGCAATTCTTCGCCGCAGCCAAACATCATGGTAGCGGTGGTGCGCAGTCCCAGCGAATGGGCCACGCGGTGCATTTCTTCCCAGTCGTCGCTGGTGCACTTCAGCCGCGCAATCTTGGCGCGGACTTCATCGTCGAGAATTTCCGCGCCGCCGCCGGGAATGGATTGCAGCCCCGCGTCCATCAGGCGCTGGATGGTTTCGCGGATACTGATTTCAGAAACTTCAGCGATGCACAGAATTTCGGGCGCCGAAAAGCAATGCAGATGTACCCGCGGATAGCGCGCCTTCAGGGAGCGCAGTAGATTTTCGTAATAGCCGATCTGCAAGTCCGGGTGCAGTCCGCCCTGGAGCAAAATTCCGGTGCCGCCGAGTTCCAGCATTTCGTCGATTTTCTTGTAGATCTCCTCGAACGACAGGATGTAGCCGTCCTTGGCGCCCATTGGGCGATAAAAGGCGCAGAAGGAGCAATACTCGGTACAGAAATTCGTGTAGTTGATGTTGCGGTCGATCTGATAAGTGACCACGCGGGGGTCGTTTTTCTTCAGGCGCATTTGGTGCGCGGCCATACCGAGGCCCACGAGGTCATCGGATTCGAGCATTTCTAGAGCTTGTTGTTTCGTCAGTCCCAAGATAATCCTTTGTGATCTTTCGATTTCATTGTAACCAATGCCTTATTCAATCTCGATGGGGCGATTTCGCCGAGACGGGCGCAGCGTGCTGCGCCACTGCAACTTCACGGCACTCCGCTTTCGCTGCGGCGTAGGCGAGCGGTTTCGCTTGGGGGATCAGGCCGTATTTTGCGGCATAGGTGAAATACATTTCCAGGCCGCGGCGATTTTCCTCATCCAGTGAATAGTCAATGTTGTGGCGCAGGTACGACTCGAGCGTCCGTTGCGGCAATTCCAGTTCGCGCGCCGCGTCGAAGCAGATTTCGGTGATGCGCGACAAGCCGAAATCCCGGGAGGCGAGGAAATCGGCGGTCAATTCGGGAGTAGCGATTTCTCGCCTGCACGCCCAGGCCGCCAGGACGGCAGGCAATCCCGTCAAGTTCCGCCATTCGCCGACCACGTCGTAGACGTAGAGCAATTCCGAGCTGGTAATCCCGAGCGTTGCCGCCTGGCATACCGCTTGGCCTTGCGTGCCGGGCCGAGCATCCTTTTCGATCGCCACGGCAATTCGCAGTGCCGGGTCCCCAATCAGCAGCGCCGCGTCTGCAGGCTCCAACATGGCGCCCAAGTCCGGCGGGGCTTCAAAGAACTGCGGCGCGATCTTCCACTTTTCCGCGCACAGGATGCGCGTCAGCGTTTGCGTGCTGCGCGAACTGCCGTCCAGCGCGAAGCTCTTCACCTGATCGATGGGCTTCTTGGCAATGATCAGCAGGCTTCGCACCTGCTTCTTCGAGGCAATGGCCATGTCCGGCAGAATCACCAAATCATCGATGCGCTGGTATTCGATGGCCGGGATAATCGCGACGTCCGCCTGGCCGGTTCGCAACTGTTCGGCGCACTGCCAGGGCACGGTGAAGGACAAATCATACTTGCCGCGTAGCAGGCCGTTGGTGAAGCCCCAGACGAGCGGCGCGGTGTTCAGGTACTGAACGATGGAGATGCGAAGTTTGGTCACGGTCGGGCTCGTTTAACCCTTAGTATAGCAGACGCGAATTTCCCGCACGGTAGACATCATCTGTTATAAAACGTTTCATCGCTTTTGGAGGGTTTGAATATGTCGAAGCCTTCGCGCTGGTTTTTCCCCATTCTCATGGTTTCTGCGGCGTCCGGTGTAGCGGCTCCTCGGCCCGAAACGCCGCAAACGTCCACGATCGCTGAGAAAACCGCGGGAGCCCAGAAACTTCCTGGTTATTTCAACCTTTACTGGGATGCAAAGCAGGGGAAGGTCTGGCTCGAAATCGACAAATGGAGCAGCGAATTTCTGTACCAGAGCGGGCTTCCGGCGGGGATCGGTTCGAATGATATTGGGCTGGACCGTGGGCAGCTTGGTGCGACGCGCATCGTGCGCTTTGAGCGCAGCGGCCCGAAGGTCCTGCTCATTCAGGAAAACCTCGATTATCGGGCGGTGAGCAACGACGCGGACGAGCGGCGCGCGGTACACGACTCTTTCGCGGAATCGGCATTGTGGGGCTTCACTGTGGCTGCGGAGGAGAAGGACCACGCGCTGGTGGACGCCACGGATTTTTTTCTGCGCGATGCGCACGGGATTCCAGCGGCGCTCCACCGGTCGAAGCAGGGCTCCTATCATGTGGATGCGTCGCGCTGCGCTATTTATTTGCCGCAAACGAAAAATTTTCAGTTAAATACGGAAGTGGAGGCCACACTCACGTTTGCGGGAGAGGAACCGGGCCGCTGGGTCCGTGATGTGACGCCTTCTCCCGAATCGATCACCGTGCGCGAGCATCACTCGTTCGTGCAGCTTCCCCCGCCGGGGTACAAGACGCGCGCCTACGATCCGCGGGCGAGTTTTTTCGGCATTGGCTACATGGATTACGCCACGCCCATTAGCGAACCGATCGTGAAACGCTTTATCGCGCGGCACCGGCTGGAGAAAAAAGATCCAAGGGCGGCGGTCAGCGAGCCTGTGCAGCCGATCGTGTATTACCTCGACCGCGGAGCGCCGGAGCCGATTCGTTCGGCGCTGCTGGAAGGGGCGCGGTGGTGGAATCAGGCGTTTGAGGCCGCCGGGTACAAGAACGCTTTCCGCGTCGAATTGATGCCGGAAGGCGCGGACCTGATGGACCTGCGGTACAACGTGATTCAGTGGGTGCACCGCGCGACGCGCGGGTGGTCGTATGGCGCGGCGGTGATTGATCCGCGCACGGGTGAAATCATCAAGGGGCATGTGACGCTGGGGTCGCTGCGGGTGCGGCAGGATTTCCTGATTGCGGAGAGTCTCCTGGCGCCCTACGAAAAAGGCAAATCAGTCTCGCCGAAGATACAGGAGATGGCGCTGGCGCGGCTGAGGCAGCTTGCGGCACATGAAGTCGGGCACACGCTGGGCCTGATGCACAATTATTCCGCGAGCACGGTCAACCGTTCTTCCGTAATGGATTACCCGCCGCCGTACGTGAAACTCGCGGCGGACGGCACGCCGGACGTTTCTTCGGCTTACGCGACGGGAATCGGCGAGTGGGACAAAGTGTCCATCGCGTTTGGCTATCAGGATTTTGTGCCGGAGACGAACGAAGCAGCGGCGCTGAGCAAAATTCTGCTAGACGCATACCGCCGAGGGCTGCGGTATTTGACGGACCAGGACGCGCGTCCAGCGGGGTCTTCCAGCAGCGTGGCGCATCTGTGGGATTCAGGCGCGAATGCGGTCGACGAACTTAACCGGCTCATGCAAGCTCGCGGGGCAGCGCTGAAGCGCTTCGGCGAGAACAATATCCGCGAAGATGCGCCGCTGGCGGCACTCGAAGACGTGCTTGTGCCTCTGTATATGCTTCATCGCTATCAGGTGGAGGCGGCGAGCAAACTCGTTGGCGGCATGGACTACACGTTTGCGCTGCGCGGCGACGGACAAACGCCCACGCAGATCGTCGCGCCGGCCGAACAGCGGCGGGCTCTTGCGGCCGTGCTGGCAACGCTGAAGCCGGAGGTGCTGGCGCTGCCGGAGCCGCTGCTGAAGATGATCCCGCCGCGTCCGCCGGATTACGAGCGGGGCCGCGAACATTTCAAGATTCGGACCAGCCCGGCGTTTGATGCCTTGGCTCCGGCGGAAGCGGAGGCGCAGCATACACTGCAGTTTCTGTTCAATCCGGAACGGGCGGCGCGGCTAGTGGAATTTCATGCCCGAAACGCGGAGAACCCGGGATTAGAGGAAGTCCTGGAGGCCATTCTGGCTGCGACCTGGAAAACGCCACATGATGAAGGCTACAAAGGGCAAATCGCCAATGCCGTGGACATGGTTGTTCTGTACGACCTAATGGCGCTGAGCGCCAACGGTCATGCCTCGAATGAAGTTCGCGCGATCGCCAGGCTCGAGCTGCAGGAGTTAAAGCGGTGGGTTTATGCACCCCTCCCTAGCATAAAGGATCAGGCGCATATTGCCTTCGCGTCATGGCAAATCGAGCAGTTTGAGAAAGATCCGAAGCAAATCAGCGTGACGCCCCCAGCTGAGCCTCCTGATGGGCCACCCATTGGAACGGACGACGATGGGGATGGCTGGGAATGATTTTTCGGCTGGATAGCACGTGACCAATCACTTCCTCCGTCGTCTATAGGGGCAGGGGGGACCGCATGCCTCGACGCAACTTCTTTTTTCTGATTTCGTTGTCTGCTCTGCTCGCCCTCGGCTTTACGAGCGCACGAGCGAACCGGCATCGCCGCTCCGTCAACATCTCCGACGGGCACAAGCAGCCAGCAACCGATTGTTCCGAACTTCGCATCCGGTTTGACTACCGGGATGCCCTGGTGCGTTCCGAAGCGCACACTTTGACCAAGACCGAAGCCGCGGTCCTGCAGATTCAGCCGCATAACAACGGCGGCGTTCAGGTCGTGGGCTGGGACAAAGAGACCTATTCCGTGACGGCGTGCAAAGCCGCGGCGGGCTCCGGCGATACGGCCGAGAGAATACTGTCCCAGATCAGCGTGTCCATTGAACACGGCAAGATCTCGACAAAAGGTCCCGGGGAGGAGGGCGATTGGACGGTTTATTTGCTCATTCGCACCCCAAAGTCCGCGTCCATCGATATGGAGACGATGAACGGTCCCATTTCCCTGTACGACGTGGACGGCAAACTCACGGCGCGTGCCCACAACGGTCCGATCAGCTTGAAGAATTTTACGGGCGACGCAGAGATCACCGCTGTGAACGGCCCAATCAGCCTGGAGGGCAGCAGCGGAAGCGTGCGCATTCATACGGAGAATGGGCCGATTTCCGTGGCGCTGAGAGGAAAGATGTGGAGCGGCACGGGCCTCTCCGCCGATGCAAAGAACGGCCCCTTGACGCTGATGGTCCCGAACGACTATCAGTCCAGCTTCGTGGTCGAATCCACAAACTACGCGCCGGTAAGTTGCCAGGCGAGCATTTGCGACAATGCCCGCAAGACCTGGGACGACAATCACCGCCGCATCGAATATGGCAACGCACCAGCGATGATCCGGCTCTCCACCGTGAATGGACCGGTTTCCGTCCGAGAGTCGAGAGAAAAACTCTAAGAGGCAGGGATTCCGCGCTGAGGAGCAGCGCCGCGGAATTCTTGAGCCCCGGGATGGACGCACTCCGGCTCTTGCGGATAAGATTTGGTGCATGCTGCTGGAGGCCCGCGTAGCGCAACCTGTGACCGAAACGGAAGCGGTTCGCTTGGCGCGCGAACTTTACGGGCTTGAAGCAAGCGCCCGGGCGCTGCCGGGCGAATACGACGACAACTTCCACCTTAGGAGCGCGGACGGGCATGCGTTCGTGCTCAAAGTAATGCATCCGGCCCGGGAGCGTTCCTTCATTGATCTGCAATGCCGGGCGCTGACGCACCTGGCGCAACGCGCGTCTCAATTGCCCTTGCCTCGCGTCACACCGAATCGCGGCGGTGAACAGTTTACTTCGATTGCCGCGGCGGACGGCTCGACGCGGCTTGTCTGGCTGCTCACCTTTGTGCACGGAACCGTTCTCGCGGAAGTTCGCCCGCACCCGCCGGAGCTTCTTGGCGATCTCGGCCGGTTTCTCGGCGAGATGGATGCGGCGCTGCAATCGTTTACGCATGCCGCTGCACATCGCGAGCTGAAATGGGATTCTTCCCGGGCTGGCTGGATCAAGGACTACGTCAAGCATATTGCGGGGTCGAAGCGGCGCGCGCTTGTGGAAAAATTTCTCTCGCTCTACGAGGCGGAAGTCGTTCCGGTCTTGCCGCGCCTGCGCCGCGCCGTGATCTATGGAGATGCGAACGACCACAACGTGCTGGTCAGCGATCCCTGGCCGCAGCCGCGCAAGGTCGCAGGGGTGATTGATTTTGGCGACATACACTACGGGCTCACTGCATCTGAGCCGGCGATTGCCGCCGCTTACGCCATTCTTGGGAAAGAAGATCCGCTGCAAGCAGCGGCCGCCGTCGTCGCGGGATATCACGGCGCGTTTCCACTCGACGAGGTGGAGTTGTCGGTTCTGTATGCTTTGATGGGCGCGCGGCTGGCCGTCAGCGTCACTAATTCCACACACTGCAAAACCCTCAAGCCGGACGACCCGTACGTCACGGTCAGCGAAGCGCCCGCGTGGGAAGCCTTGGAGCGGCTCGAAAAAATCCACCCGCGTTTCGCCGACTACACTTTTCGCTCTGCTTGCGGGTTTCCGCCCGTTCCGCAAGGTGAAAAGATCAGGCAGTGGCTGGAAGCGCGCGCGGGCTCCGCGGCTTCGATTTTGGGCGTTGATTTGCGAACGGCTGCGAGCCTTGTTTTTGACTTGAGTGTTGCCAGCACGTTTCTTGGCGCCGACCCCGGCGCCGCGGAAACTCCCGCGCTCACGGAAAAAATATTTCACGCAATGAAGTGCGCCGGCGCGTCTGTCGGTGTCGGCCGTTACGATGAGCCGCGACTACTTTACACTTCTCCCCTGTTCGGCGCGAGCGGCAATCCCACAGAGGAACGGCGCACCATTCACCTCGGCATGGACCTATTTGTTGAGCCGGGCGCTCCACTCAGCGCCCCGCTGGATGGCGTGGTCCATGTCGTCGCGAATAATTCCGCTCCGCAGGACTACGAACCGCTGGTCATCCTGCGACATGAAACCAGCGACGGCGAGGACTTCTTCACGCTCTACGGGCATGTCTCCAAAGAGTCGCTGGTTAGCTTAGAAGTAGGCCAGCGTGTTAGCCGGGGTCAACCATTCGCGCGCGTCGGTTCAGCGCAGGAGAACGGTGGGCGGACGCCACACGTTCATTTTCAGATCATTCTCGATCTGCTTGAGCTTGGCGCCGATTTCCCGGGCGTTGCTTATGCTTCGCAGCGTTCCGTATGGAAGAGTCTCTCGCCTGATCCGAATCTCCTGCTCGGAATTCCGGCCGGTCGTTTTCCAGAGAAAGAGCTGGAGTTCCCAGAGACACTTGCCGCACGCCGCGCCTTGCTGGGGAAAAACCTCAGCGTTTCTTATCAACGCCCGCTGAAAATCGTTCGCGGCTGGATGCAGCATTTGTATGACGAAACGGGACGAGCGTATCTCGACGTTTACAACAACGTGCCGCTGGTGGGGCACAGCCACCCTCGCGTGGTCCAGGCGGCGCAGGCGCAGCTCGCGTTGCTCAACACCAACACGCGCTATCTTCACGACAACGTCAACCGTTATGCCGAGCGGCTGACGCGGCTGCTTCCCGAATCGCTCCGCGTGTGTTTTTTTGTGAACTCCGGCAGTGAAGCCAACGAGCTGGCTTTGCGCCTTGCGCGCACGCATACAGGCCGGGAAGACATCATCGTTCTGGAACACGCCTACCACGGCCATACCAATTCGCTCATCGACATCAGCCCCTACAAATTTGACGGTCCCGGAGGCCACGGAAAAAAACCTTGGGTGCACGTTGCTCCGCTCGCGGATGATTACCGCGGCGCGTATCGCCGTGACGACAAACAAGCAGGTGTGAAATATGCGCGTCATGTTGCGGAGATTCTCGACCGCGCGCGCGCTGACGGACGTGGTGTTGCAGCGTATATCGCAGAAACGCTGCCCAGCGTCGGCGGCCAGATCGTTTTTCCGCCGGATTATCTGGCGGAGGTTTACCGTCACGTGCGCGGGACAGCCGCGGTTTGCATCGCCGACGAAGTGCAGGTCGGATTCGGGCGTCTTGGAACGCATTTTTGGGGATTCGACACGCAAGGCGTGGTTCCAGACATCGTTGTACTGGGCAAACCGATCGGCAATGCTTTTCCGCTGGCGGCAGTCATCACGACGGCGGAAATTGCCAATTCATTTAACAACGGGATGGAATTTTTCAGCACGTTTGGGGGCAATCCCGTGGCTTGCGCGGCGGGTCTGGCCGTTCTGGACGTCCTGGAAGAAGGGCACTTGCAGCCTAACGCCTTGCGCGTCGGCGCGCATCTCATCGAGGGCTTGAAAACTTTGCAGACGCGCCACGCGTTGATAGGCGATGTGCGAGGCTCGGGATTGTTCGTGGGGATCGATTTTGTGCTCGACCGTGAAACGCGCGAGCCTGCTCCGTTGCAAGCCTCCTATGTGGTCAATCGCCTTCGCGATTGCGGCATTCTCGCCGGCACCGACGGCCCGCATCACAACGTCATCAAGCTGCGCCCGCCGCTGGTTTTCTCCGAATTTGACGCGGAACTCTTCCTGAAGACCCTGGATCTCGTCCTGCAAGAAGACGCGGCGCAGCCCCGCCGCTAATTTGTCTCTTTTCGGCCCGTTGCGACGCTAGGATGCCTTCTGAGGGTTCGCGAAGAAACAACGATGCCTCGGCCGAGAGGAGTCACAAGCAATGCGCGATTCTGGCCGGCCATCCAATTTGCTGTTCCGAGCGTCTCAGGTAGGGTTCAAGCGCTGGGCACGGTGGACGGGCTGCAAGCAAAGCGCTATCGTTCACACTGATAGACTGATAGTAGGTGCGGCCTCAAGCTTCCAACCCTTAGGTTGTGCCCAGGTAAAATAACCATGATTTTTATCAGGCGCCTCTCTCTTTTTATACTGCTGATCCCTTGCTGTCTTCCGGCGGCATCGGCGCAATCCCATCCGGTGGAGAATCCTGAGCGCCCCGCCGTTCATGCGACACAGGCAACTTGTGATGAAGCCCCGCGCGAAGACGCGCTCGTCTCGCTGTGCGTGCCGCCTTCTTCTTCTGAGGAGGAGGCCGCTCCTCCCGCCAGCGAGTTCGTTGCAAGAATCTCTCTCAACCTGCCCAATGGCACGCCGCTGCGCATCGCGCTCGACCAGCGCGCGCGCGTCGATCATCCCGGCGAGATGGTTCACGGCAAAGTCGTGGAAACGGTTTACGCCTTCGACCAGCCCGTTATTCCAGCCGGCAGTATCGTGAGTGGCCGAATCATCAGCATTAGTCCGGTGTCCGGGGTAAAGCGCACACGGGCTTATGCCAACGGCAATTTTTCTCCATTTCACAAGTACGAAGTCACATTTGAGATGCTCACGCTACCCAACGGCAGGCAGTTCCCAATAAAAACTACGGTTTCATCGGGAACTGCTGAAGTCGTACACCTGGTGAGCAATCCTGATAAAGCGAAGCAGAAGAGTGCGGCCGGCCGCGCGGCGGACAACGCCAAGCAGGAAGCCAAAGGAAAGGTACAAGGAGCGAGAGAGCAGGTGCATGAAACCTGGCAAAAGATGACTGCGCCGGGACGCATGCACCGATTCAAGCAGTTTTTGCTTTCGCAATCGCCGTATCGCCGGCAGTACCTGGAGCCGGGGACCCGCTTTGTTGCGGACCTCGACGCGCCTCTCGATTTTGGCGAGACCACGCGCACCGGCGGACAGCTCGCCGCTGTGGGAGGCGCGCCAGTGTCTGACAGCACCTGCAAAGCGCGGTTGGTTGCTGAAGTCAGCTCAGCGACTGCTACGCGCGGCACCGCGGTCACAGCCGTTCTGACGGAACCGCTCTATTCGCCGGCGCACCAGTTAATTCTTCCCGCGAATAGCCGCCTGGTCGGCAGAATTCTGCGAGCGAAACCCGCGCGTAAGCTGCACCACAACGGAGAACTGCGCGTGATCTTCGAGCGCATTGAGACTTCCGAAGAAGCCGTTCAGGCGTTGTCTCGGATGCAAACACATGCGGAGAACTTTCAAGCAAGTTCGCAGGCCATGGCCGGCAACCTGGAAGGTCTTGAAGTGGCTCGTAGCGCACATATGAAGCTCGACGAGGAAGGCGGGGCGCGCACAACCGACAGCAAGACGCGGTATCTGTCGACCGGGCTCGCGGTACTGCTGGCCGCGGCCGCAACGCATCCGGATGGCGAACATGGCACGACGGACGCTGCCGGTGATCCAGGCGTGCGCACGGCCGCCGGCGGCTCTGGTTTTCGTTTGACGGGCGCCCTGTTGAGCCTGGCAGTGAAGTCCGCGCCGGTCTCGATGGCCTTCGGCGTCTATGGGGCTTCGGCGTCAATCTACTCGAATTTCATCTCCCGCGGACAAGACGTCGTGCTTCCCAAAGACACGTCGCTCGAAGTCGGCTTCGGCAGACCTCATCCTGCGGTAGCATCGCAGCCGAGGTCTCAATAACCGCGGCCTTACAGCACCCTACTTTTTCCATACACACTACTTGACAAGTCGGTTACTCTGCGCGTAGGCTCGCCCCGCAATGCAGGCGGACGCTTCCCTCCCGTGGCTCGCGCTGGCGCTGACGCCTGGCTTGGCTTCGCGTTTGTCCGCGCGCGTGCTGCGCCGCTTTGACTCGCCGGAGGGTGTCTTCCGCGCCACACTTCCCGATCTCGAGTCCTGGCATCTCCCAGCTCAAGTCGCCAAAGCCATCGTGAAGAAGGAAAGTTTCAAGCGCGCTCCAGAAGGAATTGACGGGCGTTCAGAAGATTGCAGGCTGCTGCCTCTTGAACTGGACGGAGCCCGAATATCCGCAGACGCTCTTACAAATCTACGATCCGCCGGTCCTGCGCTAGGGTTCGCGGTGATCCGCAAGTTCTGAATCTGCCCAGCTTCAGCATCGTGGGGACGCGCCGGCCAACTCTCTACGGAACGCAAATGGCGCACCGTCTTGGCAGGGACCTGGCCGCGCGTGGCCTCGTCATCGTCATTGGAATGGCCTGCGGGTTTGATGCCATCGGGCATCAGGGAGCGATGGATGCCGACGGCCGCCCGATCGGACTGCTGGGCGCAGGCATGGACGCCTGTTATCCAAAGGAAAACAAAAAGGTGTACGAAAAAGTGCTGGAGCGCGGCGCGATCATCAGCGAATTTCCGCTGTGCACACCTTCCGCACCGGAAGATTTTCTGATGCGAAATCGCATCGTTGCCGGCATGCCGCTCGGAGTGGTGGTGGTGGAAGGCGCGCAGTACAGCGGGTGGCTGATCACCGCGCGCTTGGCCCTGGAGTTCGGCAGAGAAGTATTCGGCGTACCGGGGAACGCTACGCAGCCCGTGAGTTTCCCGCCGAACCAACTCATCAAGCAGGGCGCGAAGCTCGCCACCTGCGCCGAGGACGTGATCGAAGAGCTGCCCACGCCCATCTGTGCCGCCCTCCTGCAGGCCGAGCAGCGAAATCTATTGGCCGCCGCCGCACTGAATGGCTCGGAGAAAAAGTTCTACGAGCTGCTCAGCGCCGAGGAGCCGGTACACATTGATGAGATTGCGGAACGCTCCGGCTTGAATTCTTCCGAAGTTCTGGCTACGCTTCTTGATCTGGAGATGAAAGGCATCATCCGGCAGTTGCCGGGAAAGCAGTTCAGCAAAGTCTTGCTGTAGAGGCAGATAGGGAATTGCATCGCCGGCCTCGATGCCGACATCCAATAGCATAGCGCATCCACATGGGCGATCGCCGCATCAAAATGGCGACCCAGTTGGAATCCGGGCTGGGCGCTTAAGGTAGCGAGAAGGACACACGCCGCGCGGTCAGCCCTTCCTGCAATACATTACGGAGTTACAAAGGCAACATGGCTCGTTCGCTCGTTATTGTCGAATCGCCTGCAAAGGCGAAAACGATTAACAAATATCTGGGGCGGAACTTCACCGTGAAAGCATCCATCGGCCACGTGATGGACCTGCCCAAGAAAACGATCGGCATTCGTCTGCCTGGCGAGGAAGAGGGCGGCAAGAAGAAGAAAAAGAGCAAAGCCAAAAAAGGGAGCAAGAAAACAAAGGCTCAGGAGAAAGCGCCCGGGAAACTGATCAGCATTGATGATGACAAGATTTTTGAGCCTACGCTGCAAATCATTGCGGGCAAGGGCAAAGTCATCAATGATCTTCGCAAGGCGGCGATCACCGCGGATGCCGTCTATCTGGCGGGCGACCCGGATCGCGAAGGGGAGGCCATTTCGGCGCATCTCGCCATGGTGCTCTCCAAGCCTGCCAAGTACGTTGAGCAGGAGCCGAGCGTTTCGAGATTCAAGAAGAAAGACGCAAAACCCGAAGAGCCGCTCAAGAAGGAAGAAGAGAACGAGCCTAAAAAAGAAGTTGTGGCCATCGATCCGAAAAAGATTTTTCGCGTCACCTTCAACGAAATCACGCCTAAAGCGATTCGCGCGGCCTTCGATAAGCCCCGGCAGGTTGATAGCAATCTGGTGGATGCGCAGCAGGCGCGCCGCGTGCTCGATCGCATTGTGGGCTACAAAGTTTCTCCAATTCTTTGGGACAAAGTGCGCCGCGGGCTTTCCGCCGGGCGCGTGCAGACCGTGGCGCTGCGGCTGATCGTCGAGCGCGAAATGCTGATCCGCGCCTTCGTTCCGCAGGAGTATTGGACGATTCACGCGATGCTGGATGCCGGGCAGCCGCCGCTCTTCGAAGCCAAGCTCTTCAAACACAATGGCGAAGATATCGCCGTCTCAAACCAGGAGACCGCGGACAAGATTGTCACCGCGGTGAGCAAGGCCAAATGGCAAGTCGCCAGCGTTGCGCAAAAAGAAAAGAAACGCAATCCGCCGCCGCCTTTCACGACTTCCAAATTGCAGCAGGCGGCTTACAACCGGCTGCGCTATACCGCCAAGCGCACCA
>Ga0137398_10000216_pt1 | contig 18617 bp, 13 predicted proteins | sample czorhiz216metaG_FD_106659 | JGI IMG/M metagenome (GOLD analysis project Ga0137398, IMG submission 106659) | Vadose zone soil microbial communities from Angelo Coast Range Reserve, California, USA - czorhiz2.16 metaG | ecosystem: Environmental > Terrestrial > Soil > Vadose zone | place: USA...
CGGCGAAAAAATCACCGAAGGCCGATGGGCCCGGCAGTTTGGGGTGGCGCAAGTTTCCATTCGGGAGGCGCTCAATATTCTCACGGCGGATGGCTACGTGACCAAGGGACACGGCCGAAGCGCCCGCGTGCTAAAACTTAGAGATCCAGACATTATCCATATTTACCAGGTTCGGGGCGTGCTTGAGGGGTTGGCGGCGAGACTGACTGTCGAACGGCGATTTCCGGTGGACGATCTGGAATCAGCCATGGTAGCGCTGAGGGAAGCTGTTGAGACCAATGACGTTCGGAAAGTGGTTGAGCGCGTTCAGCATTTTCACGTTTGTCTTCTGGAAAAACCGGGAAATCCGATCCTGCGAGAGCACGGGCGCCGGGTGGTCATACCGTTGTACGCCTTCACATTGATGCGCGCCTTGGCCAAGAACCTTGATGCTAGCCCTTGGGCACTTCAGCTTGGAAACCATCAACGGATTATTGATGCAATCCATATGAGGAATCCTCATGTGGCTGAGCAAGTCGTGGTTCATGTCATCAACCTATTTCTAGAATCGGCCTTGAAAGTATGGGCCCACTAGCCCAAAAGCTTCGCAATACAAAAGTAGACATTGCCGTATCCCTGCTTCGTTTGCACACGATTCGACGCGCGGAATTTCTGTCGGTATTTCTGATTTTCAAACTACATTGCCTGTGTACGCTCAGGCCCTAACGCCAGCGAAGCACTCTGCGCAACAGAAGCTCGTGGAGTTGATTCAACCCACCAATGGAAGCGCAAGTCTAGGAGTTGTATTTTTTGTGTTCCCGCAACGGAAGCCAATCTTCTGGAAGTTATTGAAAAGTGGCGGGGACCACGGTTGTCCTTCGCCAAAATTCAAAATGCGTTTGAAATGATAAGCATGCGGAGGGACTTGTGAGACCGCTATGTTACAGAATTCAGGGCCTTGCAGAGTTTTGGCGAATGACAGGCGGAACTGTGCCCACGGTTTGATGATTGATTCGGTCGTGACAGCTTTCGCCTTAAGCTGGTCTCTGGCGAGATTTTTTAGCGCCTTTCGCAAAAAGCAGGCGCGCCACTGTGCTATGGACTGTGCAAGAATGCAACGTTTTCACGCCATTGGGGATAGTTTTGAGCGAGAAGCAGATTCCCCGATTTGTTGGAAACGTTAGCGGTTAGAAGTGATGGATAGAGTGGGTGGAGTCGAGTCTCGTGCTTTGCAAGCAGGGGGTCGCCGGTTCGATCCCGGCCACGTCCACCAACCATATTCGTTTCAATGAAATATCGTTGAAATGTCCCTCACATAACCCCTGCCACTCAAGCAGGGGGTCAAGGGTTCGAACCTCCGAACCTCCTCCCGCCCACCAACCTAATTCAATGGTTTGCGCGAGAAGCGATCCAAACTGACCATCCGCTTTTTCAGCAGGGCTCTCCCAACTGAGCTACACGCCCACGCGGTGTCTTCATTCTTCGTGATGAACATACATGATGATTCTCAGTGAGAATCAGCCTGAAGACTTCCTACGAATACACGTCCGCCTGCTTGCCGGGGAAGGATGCTTGTGGGTTCCTTTTTCAGAACTGGGATAACAAACGTGGAACTGCGCTCTCAAAAGAGCGCCGAGGAACTACCTGTCTTGCGTCGGGTGCCAGATGTGCAGGATTTCAACGGCGTCGTGTTTCATGCGGTAGGCGATGATGTGCGGCAACCGCCGGTGCAACAGTTCGCGGGTGCTTTCCTCACGTCCCTTGCGTCCACGCTGGGGAAACTTTTTAAGCGAGCGGACGGATTTACGGATTTCAATGACGGTGGGCTTCGCTAAATGAGGCTCGTGTTCTCTCAGGTAATCGTATATGTTTTGCAAGTCCGCTGCGGCGGTTGGCGTCCAGCGGATACGCATCAAGAGTTAAGCATCCGCTCGATACGCGCGTCCATCTCTTCCTCTTCGATAAATTCCCCCCGGTCGGCTTGGGCGATGCCTTCCCGTACGGCGGCGCGAAAACGAGCGTCCTGTTCAAGCAGGCGCAAGACCGCATCCTTTACTAGCCGCTCGGTATCCGTACCGGCATGGCTGGCGATTTGGGACAGCTGCGCTTCCTGCTCGGGGGTGAAATGGACTTCCATGTCTGCCAGTGTAGGGACGCGAGTCTATGCTGTCAACGGGCGTTGCCTCGCCAGGGTCTCGGGGGATAACAGCGGGTTTTCAGTAAAGCGCTTTGAAACCCTCCTGTCAGGGGGGGCAGCACTCCCCAAAAATTCGGATGATCTAATTCCAGCCCATGTTGCAATGTCAACGTACAACTACGATGCCGTAGGTAATCTACCACCCTGAGCTTCACTCCCCAGGCAGGATTTGTTGGGCGCTTCAAATCGCGCTTTTCCCTCGAACGGACCTTGCTATCGTTCACCCCAGAATCTCGGTACAACTTCGGGACATTTGGAGAGCGAGAATTTTGTTGATTGTCCGTATAAGCGACACCATCAAAGCACTTTAGTGTTTTCTCCTCCCTGCTTTGCAAGCAGGGGGTCGCCGGTTCGATCCCGGTCACGTCCACCAACCATATTCGTATCAATGAAGTATCGTCGAAGTGTCCCTCGCATACCCCCTGCCGCTCAAGCAGGGGGCCGCGGGTTCGAGTCCCGCCACGTCCACAAGCTTAATCCAGCTCTCTCAACTGAAACAGAGGAGACCGCGGATCTGATTCCGACAGATTATTGGACGACGATCAATTCTATCTCCTCGTCTAGATTCTGCCCATTCATGCGCGGGTTAGTTAGAGCGCGTCGCCGACACGGGCGTATTCGCACTGTTCCTCTTTGGATTCGCGGCAAATCCAAACTCCCAACTACCAACTGTAGTGCACCTTGTAATTTACGGTCTTCTCTCCGTCGCGTGGAATCTGCACCAAGAACTCAATCGTCTGGGCGTCGCTTTTCTTGAATGGATCCGAATTCTTCACGATATCCCAGCTCGTCCAGCGGTAGAGATGCTCCACGATGCGCACCTCGACGGGCTCGGTCTTGTGATTCCGCACCTTGATCTCAAACGATTCATCAATCCACCGTGCATTGTAGTCGGACCGGAATTCCGTCCGGCTGCGCTCCCCGGTCATGTCAAACGCGCTGCCGGTATACAGCCGAATCGTCTCGTCCTTGGGCGTGTGGTCCATATCGTTCTCGCCAGTGAACTCGAGCTGTCCATCGTCGTCACGGCGATAGAACCGTACTCGCCCTTTTGGAAGCGGCATACCCAGATGATTCGCGGTGCTGTTCTTGAACTCCTGCATCACCCATACTTTTGGATTGGAGAGAGTGCCGTAGCTCTCCTGCTGCCGGATATTCTCAAAGGTCCAGCCCTGGTAGTTCTGGTCAACTTTAAATCCGTCGTAAACATAGACCGTCTGCGACTGGATCCCCGCCGCGCGGACAAATTCCACTTGCTTTGTTTCACGGTCATGAAGAGTCGTGGCGTGCTCCAGTGTGTACAGGTGATACTCGTCGAAGGTTTTTTCCGTGACTGGGGGACCGAATTGCCCTCCACCCCTTCCAAACGTCGAAATTGCCCCCATTGCCATCGCCATTCCCTGCGGGGGCTGGACTTTATTTACATCACCGGCCATCAGCTTGACCTGCGCGTCACGGAACGTCCTGCCACTTTGATTGTCCACCGTCACCCAGCCCACGATCTCCAACGCATTGCCTTTTGGCGGTGCGACTGCGTTATAGCTGGCCTCCCAGTTCATCCCACCCGTCACGTAGCTGAATTCCGCCATCGTGGCGCCCGGCTTGTCCGTTTGTAGCTCCCAGGACAACGTGGGTTTGAGCACCGTGTCGTCGGCCAGCGCCGGAAAAAGCGGTTGCCCCGGAAGGGAAAACTGTAGCTTGCCGTTCACTTCAATCACTGGCTGTTCTCCGCCGCCCTGCGCGTTCGAAGCCTGCTGCTGGTAATACTGCTGACCGTAAGCATGCATGGCGGCGTAATGGGGCACATAGCCGCTGCGGATGATTTTTCCTTGCAGGAGGTGCGGGTTGGCGTCCTTGTCCGTCTGCAGGAAATCAATCGTCTTGCCTTCGTAGAGGGACAGCAGCAACTGCTGAGAGACGGGATCATTGCGGTAGTTTTGCTCCAGAATCTGGAGACGACGGCCCGCATCGAGCGGGCGCAGGATCACCGAATCTGGCTCCAGATGCGCCGTAATGTCCGTGACTTGCACGTGGTTCACGCCTAACTTCAAATCGAGCGGCATTTTCTGCCGCACCACCGCAAACTGTTGGTTGTAAATCGTCAGTGCGGACGCTTCGCCCTTCGGCTCATCGTCTCCCCCCGCGGCCCACGCCTGGTCGATTGGTTTGAGCACTCCCCATAGAAGTACTGCGCATAAACTCAAACTGCCGATCCCCTGCATGATTTTCACGGGTAACCTCCTGAGCAAGGCCATTGCCCCCGTTAGACGCCAACCGGTTCCCCGCTGTTGCCACACCCCCAGAGAATAGCTTGCTGGGTGTCCCACCCCACCTGCCTATTGCTCGTGTGGCGCAACACTTCCGTTATCCCTGGTAGACCCTTTCACTGGGCCCCTTACAACGAGGCCGTTACAACAAGGAAGGACAACATGAGTTCCACTAAGAACACCGGCAGATTCGCTGGCTTGCTGTATGTACTAACGTGTCGGAGGCGAATTACTAAAATCAGGCGGCCATCGGCGTCTGGTATAAGCCTCGACAATGCTTCTGCCATCGATAACAACTGAGATTTGCGGGTGAGCGGCCGGCGTTGACGCCCGTTACCGGCGGGTGCCGTTGGCGTCCGGCGTGCGTTCGATGCTCATGATGGACGCCGAACGCTATGATCCGGCGCGAGTATTGATCCATGACGATCAGGACCCAGTGGGTACGCAACGATGCCGACTCGCACCTGCACAGATCCATACTCCAGAGGCTGTCTTTCATGTGGCCGAGGAACGTGAGCCAGCATGGGCCTCCCGAATCCGATTCCGGCCGGTAATGAACGCTGAGGATGTGGCCAACCACATCCTTGTCGATTGCAACGCCGAAAGCCAACGTGATCTGCTGGGCGATTCGGGGACAACCCCAGTTGAGATTACGCCGTTTCAATTCAACGACTGCGTCGATGAGTTCTTTATTCGGTCCTTTCGGGCCAGGCGGATGCCTCCGCTTGCGCGAAAACAACATGCGGTACTTTCGTTTGGCCAGCACGTGGTGGAGATGCAGCAGCGTGGATGGCTTCAGGACGATGGCGGAACGCAGAATGCGTGCCGGGTTCATGAAAAGGGCGCACAAACCGACGATGAAACGCTCTGCGGCGCGCAGGTTGGGAGCACGCTTGCGGCCGCGATTGAGGATGCCTAGTTGATGTTTGACGAGCAGCGACTCGGCAAGGACGGAACGGAGGCCTCCCCGCCGTGCAAGCCGGACGACGGTGACAATCAAATGAATCAAAAGGATGAGGACATCGCGCATCCAGGCATGGTATCAAAACCCGAAAGGACACCTAATTTTGGCCCAATTCAGTAATTCGCCACGGACTGGTCCCATCTGTTACGACTCGGGACGCAAATGGACCGAGCGGCAGAAATCGAAACGCGCAAACAGAATCAGACGGTCTCTAGAAACGAATAGCTCATTCAAAGCGAGCTATTTTGCGACAGAAAGTAGCTAGTCTTGGGCTTGCTCTGGGGAGAGAAAAAGGCATTCGGGCTTGTCGATCACCACCACTGAACGTGGCTGCTAAGCCGTTTGCGGAGGATTCCTGTAGTTCTCGGCAGCGTCCTCGTAGATGGTTTGGCTTTCGGGCGCCGCTTGGGGTATCCACCGATGAAACTGATTGATGTGTTTCAGCTTGATCTCCATCAGCAGTTTCAGGTTTTGGGATCCGCCGACTTCCTTGTAATCCGGATCCAGGAAAAGTTGCAGGTCGTGACCGGTTAGATTGGCCAGTTCGGCCGCCTTGTGGGGAGGCAAAGCAGCTTCGTCCACGCGTTTTTCAACGGCGGCAGGTTGGTAGAAGCCGGTCACGCGCTGGCGGAGCGTTCGCAGCAGGCGTTCCGCGCGCGTGGTGCTGGGGCCATTGACGCGGCGCGTCATGGCCTGGTAGCGCAGATCGTTGAGGGCGCGCTTAATCTCGCGGGGTGTGTCGCAGACCATGACAATGTAGTGGCCCCAAAGCTTGAGTGAGTCTTCGAACTCCGGGGAATTCTGTGCGTCCAGGTTGGTGCGCGCGCTCAGTTGGTAGGCAAGAATCCCAAACAGCGCCAGGAGAAATATCGCGTCCACTCCATAGGACCAGGCACTTCCTTCAACCTCGGCGACGTCAAGCTTCAAATCTCCCGGCTTGGTGTCCGGACGCTGGAAGGGAAGCGGTTTGCCAAAATCGTTCTGAGAGACAACAGGCTGTTGTGAAGACGGGTTGGAATTGACCTCCGCGTTTGACGACTTCTGCAAAGATGCCAGGGGCTGGATGACTCCCTTCTGGTAGCCGACAACTACAGAGGACACGAACGCGGCAAGGAGCAGCAGAACCGGAGCAATCTTGGCGGTCATGCGGCCGGTCTGGGCCAAACTCTCCCAGAGGCGCACGCGCCACAACCGCTCAACTGCCTGCTCTTCGTCCTCCTTGCGAAGAATCTCAGCCGCCTTGAGCTCGAGAACCCGCCGGCGCTGGTCCGATGTGGTCTTGGGCAGGGGCGCTACGATGTTCACCAGTTTCTTGATATAGAACGTGCCGTACTTGAAGCGCGCGACCGCTTTTTCCTGTTCGGTATTGCCGCCCCCTTCATAGGCGGCCTCTGCTAGCGCGATTTCCTTGAAACCGAGTCCCACGCAGTGCGTGACCTGGTTCCGGGCCATTCCGAGGACAATGATGCAGTCGCCGGCGGTAGTGAGGAAGTTGATGGACTCCAGAACGGTGACAACGCTCTCGGGCCGGCAACGGTCGAGGTCATCAATAAAGATGATCACCCGGCGGCCTCCCCAGGACCATGCATTGCAGAAGTCGCCAAATTCGCGGGCAAAGCGCGGGCGGACACCTGGGTCGGGTTTTACGTCTTTGATGGTGGCGGCATCGCGGAGATTGTCGGTGAGCTTTGAGGGGTTAATTCCGAAGGCACGGGCTTTTTGGAAGATAGCGGCGAGAACGGCGAGCACCGTTGCCACCACACTGTAATGCCCAATATCCGCGGGCAAGCGGTCCTGTCTGGACCAAGGCAGGAAATACTTGATCAGCGCGCTCATCTCTGAGGCAAAGGCTCTGATGTCTGGCAAACTCACGCCATGACGCGAAAGTTCGTAACTAAGAGAGCCGCAAAGGGCCAGCAAGAGGAGGATCATCAGGGGCCACTTGTCGCGAAGCCGAAAGTGCAAGAGGCGGGCGCGGAAGATCCAGTTGTCGATATGCCACCAGGGTGGCACAGCCTGGTCCTTGATGTGTTGCAGGAGAGCAGCCAGCAATTGCTCTTCGCTCTGGTGATGCCAGGCGTTGAACCACACGGGACGGTAGCGGGACTTTTCGAGGTCGCCACGGAGCAAAGACATAACCGAGCTTTTGCCTTCACCCCATTCGCCTTCGATGGCGATCGTGACGGGCGGTTGGGTCTTGGGATTGCGGATGAACCGCGAGAGTCCCAGAGCCATCGGAGTAAAGTCGAGCGAATCCACATCACCGGGCTTGAGGGGGGCATCGGTGACGGTCCAGTCGGCGACAGAGAACTCTGTTGGCGGGGGAGGCGGGGGAGTAGCCACCACCGCGGAACAAGTCACAATCAGCAGAAAGGCAAGTAGCCAATACCAGGGCGCAGGGAGGCGATGGTTCGGCAGGGCGGCTTCCGGGCCACGCGTTTCATGGAACCAAGTGGTGCCGTCGTCGGAAGTGGTGAGGACTAGACCGTGGTCGCCGGCAATGTAGCCCCGCGCTCCCTTGCCGAAAGCGAATGCCCGCAGTGCAGCGGTTGTTCGCGTGGGGACAACTGTGACCGGAGCGGCGCTTCCCTGAGCTGACGAGCTCTTGCCGATGAAGCCGTTTTCTCCAAGCAGGAGGCGCTGCAAAGAGTTATTCGACGAGGTGAAGGTATCGGCCAGGAAGATGACCGGGCCGTTCGCGAGCTGGCTGGCCTTGTCGATGGGCTGATTGCCCTTGAAGACGGAGCCATCGGACCAGGGCGCGCAGGTAAACGGGAGGCTTTTGTCCCGGGCCTCTGGAAGCGACGAGGTTGAGCACAGGTAGGGCGAGTCGCCAACTTTAGCGATTACTCTGCCGCCGTTCATCGCGGAAATGAGGGAAAGATCGCCTTGGGCACCGGCGGGAAGGTTGAACCGTGCCTGCTTAAAGGCCCACTCCTTGCCAGCAACGTTGTAAATCCTTCCGCTGCGACCGAGAGCGTGGCAGGTCTGGTTGGAACAGCTGACGTAGATCAGGTCGTCGTCCAACAAAAATGGCGTTGACGGTGGAACAGCATTGACACCCACATTGGAGTTTGCGCGCGACGAAACTTCTGCGGATGGAGTGTTGGTGGCCACCCCTGCCTGGGCAGGCACTTTGGCTTTTTCGGCCGCGTAGACCACAGGAACCAAGCGCTGAATTAGTAGACTGGCCGCCGCCTTCGGTGGGCTGCCGAGACGAACCATGACTGTTGTTTTTGGAGGGACCACCGTACCAGCGGAAGGTGACTGAGAAACCACGACCAGTGTCCGCGACGGACCTGGTTGTTGCTGCTGCTGTTGTTGCTTTTGCGGGGGCGCATTGGGTGCGGCCCCGGGCTCGTATTCCACTGCGAGTTGCAGTCCAACGCGGAGGGCAGTCGTGCGTGCAGCGTCCAGTCCCAAGCCGACGAGCGCTGGAACTCGGACAGCTGGCGTAGCGGCTGGAGTAGTGACACGCGGGTTCGCGGCGAATGGCCTGGGCGGCGTAGGTGTGGTGGATTGAGCTGGCGAAGGAGGCGGGCTAGCTTCGGCGCGCGCAGCGATTTTCAGTTGTTCCCAGTTGTACTGTCCGGCGGCCCGGTGTAAGACCAAACCAAAATTACCAACGGCCCATACTTCCGGCCGGGTGACCTGGGAGTCGTCGGCCGCGTTCGCAGCGTCGGGGATGCTGACCGCAATGCTGTTCAAGCGGCATGCGTAGTCGTCCGCCTTATCATTCGGACAGTCTACGTAGGGGAGGCGGGCGTAAGGATTGGTCTCACGCGGATACCAAAACCGCGTGGAAGGCGTGAAGCGAGTAGGCTCGGCGTTCAGTGGTTGGAGGACAGCGTAGATAGAACCGCCGAGCATCAGGACCATGCAGGTAGCAAGGATCGCCACCTTGGTCCGCGACTGCAGATAGAAACCGCCCGTGTCTCTCGAGCGTGTCGCGTCGGGAGAGGCCGGAGCTGAGGCCTTTGAAGTAGCGGATGCGCTCATGGGTCACACCTGCCTCAAAGATAGTGCAGGAAAGAGCCCGAGCGTGACGGAATATGGAGCGTTTTGCGCACTTGGCAATGGGGACTGGAGCTCGGCTTTCCGCACTGCACGCCCCCGACCAACGCCGAGCAGATTAATGAGGATTTGGGGTCGAGCCTGAAGAACACATCCGCCCGCAGGAAGCAGGGCGCAGATGTCAGTTTAAAAGGCCCCCTGCGCGGTACAAGCCGGCCGCGTGGGCCCGAGGTTACAACAGGCTGAAGGACCTCTTCATGGCGGCGGAGGCGCTGGTGCAAGCCTGGTTGAGCGACTTGGCACGCAGGGCGGCGTTGAAAGGCTCGGGCTGGATGGGGCCATCATAGTCGATCTGGACCAACGAACCCAGGAAGTCCTTCGCCGGAATGACGCCCGTGGCGGCAGGCAGCTCGCGGTGGTCATCCCGGTACTCATCCAGCGACAGGCCGGTGGGGGCATCGTTCAGGTCCACGGTCAGCACATCCGAGCCGCGCAGCGTAAACAGGTCCTTGCCCGTTTCTTCCGCGTTGAACCAATGCCAGCTATCGAGCTGAATGCCAAGGTTGTTCGTACCGATAGCGACCATCAGCTCCTTCATCTCGCTCATGGTGTGTATGAAGGGATGTCGCTGGCTCCGCAAGAGAGTGCGCGGCGCAACGTACTCCAAGCCGAGCTTCTGGCCGTGGTCGGCGAGAATCTGCGCGCACTGGCGCAAGCGGTCGGCGTGCTGGCGGAAGTTCTGAGGGTACGTGAGTTCATTACTGCAAGGGAGAACCCAGGTGCTGACGCGCCACACGCCAGCTCGCTCCAGGACTTCGGCCGTGGCCGGGAGGTTTTTCAGTCCGTCGTTAAATCTCGCCTCATCCTTGCGAAACTCCACCGGCAGACCCGCAGCGCCGAATCTGAGATTCTTCGCACGCAGTTCGTCAAGGAGGCGCTTGAGCCCATCGTCGCCCAGCGAAGCGAAGTAGTTCGGATCAGGATCCAGGCCTTCGAAACCGTGCTTGACGGTGAGTTCGAGCGACTCCGGAAAACTCGCTTGGAAACCAAGGCGTCCGAGGCTCAGAATCGCATAGAACTTGCGCCGTGGCATCTCGGCGGGCGCGGCAGCGCCAGCGAGTATGCCTGGGGTTGGCAGAGCTGCGACGCTTGCCGCGGCTCCGGCGGAGAGGAGCTGGCGTCGAGTGAGCTCGTTGGTCATAGTCGGCTCCAGGTCGTGCAGTGTAGCACCTGTGGCGTCGGGCGGTCGCGGGGCGCTGCGTCCGGCGCATGCCGTCGTCTGTTCCAAAGACTCTTTCGCGGGCATTGAAGTCCTTGGCTTTGATTCGCGCCATCAGTTCAGAGCGCAGGAAGGGATAATACAGAGATCGGTTTTTCTGTTCGGAAGGAATCCGTTCCCTTCGAAAGAGGGCATCAGACAGCACGTTGAAAATGACAAGCGGTGTGTTGAAGGCCCTGCCTGCAACCGGGTTAGTGAGCGCCACGGTGGCGGCGATCAGCGACGGTCCCGCCAACTCGGGAGAATTTAATCAGCTCTTTACAATTTTTTTGGCTCCCGGGTCCCACACCGCCACAGCCTTGTTGAAATAGGCATAATTGGCCAAATGGCAGCCGATCGCCGCGTTGTTGCCAAATACTTCATTTTCGACAACCGGCTTTCGACTCCGAACCGCATTGAAGAAATTAGCTTGATGATCTGGAACGGCGTCGTAACCCGGTGGTGTGGTGAACGTCTCCACTTCTTGGTCCACCCGGAAATCGAGAGGTGCTGGTAACGGATTTTCTTCGCCCCATTTCTTCAGGTATTCATCACGCAATTTAGCCGGCCAGCCGTGGATCGAGTAGCTCTCTGGTTGCGGGCGTGTGTCCTGCGGTTTAAACGTCAGTGTCGAGTCCTTGATGACCATCGTTCCTTTGGTGCCGTAAAACCCCAAAAGACCTCCGCCCTCATTGTTCAGGTTGCAGCGAAGGACAACACGAAAGTTGGGGTAATCGTAGAAGGTCTCGATCAGATCCGGAAATTCACGGCCATCTTTCCAACGGAAAAGGCCACCGGTAGACTGGGCGCGCCGCGCGATCGTGTTCGTGCCGGTAATGAAATGGATCCCAGAAATCAAATGAACAAAGAGGTCGCCAGCCAAGCCCTCGCCGTAGTCCGCAAAGCAACGCCATCGGAAGAACCGGACTGGATCAAAGGGTCGGTTTGGCGCTCCATCCACAAAGGCGTTCCAGTCGATCGTTTGTTCGTTTGCGTCTGGTGGGATGGGGTAGACCCAAGCACCGCTGGCGGTGTTGCGGTCCGAATACGCCTCAATCATGAACACGTCACCGAGCCTTCCCGAGTCAAAAATTTCCTTGGCTTTTGCGTAAAGGATAGAACTGACCCCCTGGCTGCCAATCTGCATGATGCGATTTGCCTTTTGTGCCGCATCGATCATGGCAAATCCGTCTTCCACCGTATGGGACATCGGTTTTTCGCAATAGACGTCCTTGCCGGCCGCACAGGCATCGGCAACCACCTTGCGATGCTGGTGGTCAGTCGTCGCGACGATGACGGCGTCGACATCCTTGCGGTCCAGAATTTTCTTATAATCGCGTGTGGCTGGAACGCCCTTCTTGATAGCTTCCCTGGCCGCCTCATGCCGTGAGTCGTAAAGGTCGCAAACGGCGACGCACTCAATGCCCGGAACACGAAGCGAAGCCTGAAGCAACTCGCAACCTCGGACCCCTGTGCCAATGGAGGCGAAGCGTACCGTGTCGCTTGGCGAAACCACGCGGGCGTAAGCGGAGAGCGCGTTGGGGTTCAGGACGGTAACTTTCGCGCCTGCGCTTGCCGCCATGGCTCCCGTGCCGACACGGATGAATTGGCGACGAGTTAGTGAACCATAGCCCATGAGAGTATGCCTCCCAAAATATCGATCTAGCGCCAGCATCACGGCGCGTTACGCCGCCTGCGTTCTTTTGGGTCGCGATTATCCCACGAAATTGGGTAGTTGCGAGACACTTGTGGGCGCCGAAATTACCGTTCATGCCAGATGGAAAGTGCGATCGTGCCGTCAAACTGCCACGCTACAACATCAGCCCGGAGGCGAATGCAGGCGTCCAGCCTAGAGTCTGGTAACCCAATTAGCAATTCCTCCTTGACACGTCGCCGGACTGCCTTATAGTCCCGAGTGAAAGTGGGACAGGAGACCGATCATTGTGACAAGGAACGATTCTTCGTCGATGCGTAGGCGTGGCGTAAGCCTAGCGGCAGCTCTACTGCTTTCTTTCCCAGCGAGCGAGGTGACTGTGTGCGCACAGGACCCGGCTGTTAGTGGAAACGAACAGTTCAACGGCCGCTGGGATATCAGAACCACTGGTGGGCGTTCTCGCGCCTGGTGGCTGGAGATTGAAAACGCGGGAACACCTACACCGCAAGGCAAGTTCATCAGCGCCTTTTCCGGCGATCTGAATGTGATCGAGGAAATCTCGATCAGCGGCCGCACCCTACGCTTCGGCTGGACGCGGCAGGAACGCCCGAGTCCGGGTGCCGAACCGGTCAGTCGGAAACTGGTCTACACGGCGAAACTGGTGAATGGGAGCCTACAAGGGGTTTTCGAAGTGGAAGGGTCGAACCAGCCTTTGCTCGAATGGATCGGCGTACGCGCGCCAGTGATCAAGGAAATGGATGACGGGACTTGGCGAGAAGGAAAGCCAATGGAACTGTTCAACGGCGAGAATATGACGGGCTGGGTGTCGTGGGACGGCCAAGAACCAGTCGGTTGGTCGGCAAAAGATGGCGCGTTGGCCTCGACGGGCCGTGGTCAGGACATCGTGTCCCAGCAGAAGTTCTGGAATTTCAAGCTGCACGTCGAGTTCCGCTTGGCCCAGCACAGCAACAGTGGAGTCGCGCTGCGGAATCGCTATGAAGTGCAAATCCTGGATGACTACGGCCGCCCCCCAAACGCTCATAGTGCAGGCGCCCTGTATAGCCGCATTGCACCGAGTGAAAACGCCAGCAAGCCTGCCGGTGAATGGGAAACCTACGACATTCGCTTGGTCGGGTGCCAGGTCACGGTGACGTTCAACGGTAAAAAGGTGATTGAGAACGGGGTCATCGATGGTCTAACGGCAATGGCGCACGACGCCGATGAAGGCGAGCCTGGCGGCATTGCTCTCCAGGGTGACCACGGTCCAGTCGAGTTTCGCAAGATTACGATCACACCGTTGGTGCACTAGCCGAGAAGTTGGCTAATCCAGGAGAGACTGTGGGCGATGGAAATGTCCACCGAAGTGCTTGTGCCTCACTAACCACCCCATATAAGATGACTAACTCAAGGGCTACCCAGACCTCCCGTGAGGTTTCTCCCAGTCGCTCTACAGTGAGGAGTAGATGGCACCTATCGAGAGATACCCTAATTCCGCTGCTGCACCTTTACCACCATTTCCCAAGACTCGTTCCGAAGTGGCGGCTCGTCCAGCTCTGATTGAACTCGAAACACTTGTAACCATTCATTGCGCTCGCATCGTCGAAGGCTCCGACAAGCGCGAACCCCTTTCCGAAACTACCAGGACGGTTCTGGTTTCTTCTCACGGTGCGGTTGTCCGGCTTGCCGCCACGCTGGTGCCGGGCCAGCTCATTTTTCTCTTCAACGAAAGAACACAGAAGGGAGTCGTCTGCGAGGTCGTGAAGTCCATACCAGGTGGTTCTGCCAGCGGCTTCGTCGAACTCCAATTTTCGGAGCCCGCCGCTGGCTTCTGGGACTTGCCTATTGCCGTTGCCCCTCCTGCGTCGGTCTCTGCTCCCCCTATTGCACCAGCAGACCTCGAGACGATTCCCCCGGTTCCCCCCGCTGTCGCCAAGGCCGCTGCCCCGAAGCCCGTTGCAACAGTTCCAACTTTCATCGCACCGGTAAACCCTACGATGGCTGCGCCTCCGTTTCCGACCGTAAAGCAGGAGGGCGCGACCCCGCAATCCGCTGCCTCAACGAATTCCGCTCCCCAGAGCTCGATTGTTCCTGCTGTGGCCGCTCCGCCCCCACCAAAGGTTTCGCCTACACAAGCTGGAGCGGTGCCAGCCTCTCCGGCCGTCCCTCCAGTGCCTGATGCACCCAACCCGGCAACTTCCACTTCCTCGCTTCGCGACTTTTCCAAAGAAATCAGCGTTCTTCTTGCTGCCGCTCTAGCTGCTGCCCCGAAGCCCTTTGCAACAGTTCCGACTTTCATCGCACCGGTAAACCCTACGATGGCTGCGCCTCCGTTTCCGACTGTAAAGCCGGAGGGCGCGACCCCGCAATCCGCTGCTTCAACGAATTCCGCTCCCCAGAGCTCAGTTGTTTCTCCTGTGGCCGCTCCGCTCACACCCCAGATTTCGTCAGCACAGGCTGGAACGCCTGCCTCTCCCGCCATCCCTCCGGCGCCTGTCGCGCCCAACCCGGCAATTGGCGCTTCCTCGCTGCTCGATTTTTCCAAAGAAGTCTCGGCTCCTGCTCGAACCGATGCGCCCAGTTCCCCGCAGGTTTCTCCGGTGACCTCAACTGCGCCGCGCCCCTCTCCAGCTTTTTCCCTGCCGTCGGTCGAGCAATTGATGCTCGCGGCCACGCCCCTGCAAGCAAGTCTCGAGTCACTGCGCTTCAGCGCAACTCCCCCGGCGCTTCCGGCTCCCTCCGCCCCACCAGCCCAGAACACTAAGCCCCCGTACACCCAGGCAGCGAAAACAGATCTCGAATTTGCCCGGAGCGAACCAGAGGCCGTGGTCAAGAGCGAGTCCGAGTCTTTCCTTCCTGGCCATCAAGAGATTCCTCCTTCTGTCGCCGTCGAATCCTGTCTCGGTGTTGCGGTGAGCTCCGAAGAATCAATTGATGTCTTGGTTGTCGAAGAGCCTCGTCGCTGGCAAATGGAGGAGTCCGATGCTGGACTGCTCTGCAAATCTCCCGTTCAGTCCGATCGAGTTACTTCGGCCGGTCCGAAAAAAGTCCTTACTCTCGGGCTCGCCGCCTCTGTGCTTCTTGTCCTTGGTGCGGTCACCTTTTACCTCCGGCAAGATCACTCCGCAACTAGAACTCCTGCTACCGCCCAGTCGTTGGGGGCTCCTCCTTCTCCGGTTTCCTTGCGACCTGCGAAGAACGCCGCAACGGTTCCCAGCCACGCGGCCTCCGCAACGGTTGCAACCAGCCAGCTGCCGAGCGCTCCAATCGCTAACTGGCTCGCTGCGTCTGCCCTTGTAGAACCTTCCTCGCTACCAGCACCCGTTGAGCCGTCACCCGCTCCTGCCGCCACGCAGGATCCGCAGCCTGGCGCAAATCCTCCGGCTGCTGAGTCACAATCCACAATCCCCAAGGGTGAGTTGACGACCGCCGGAACATCAAACGCCGCTCCAGAACCGGCTCCGGCCGATGTCCCTTCCCATACGACGGAAGTTGCCGAGGAGACCCCTGAACGGCGCCCAGGCGTTCAATTGGGTGGGCTTGAAAAGCCGTCAGCGGAATTGGCTGCTCTCGATCCGGACCGCCACCGCGTTTCTTTTGGAGAAGATGAAAGTCAAGCCTTCCAACAGGGCCAGCACGCAGGCTGCACCAAGAACGTCACCCTCGGCAGCGTCGGCAAAGAGAAACTCTATCTGGGTATTCCTGAATGGGCCTCACGTTGGATTGAAAAGAACAGCAAAAAATTACCCGGAATCTGTTTTTCGGATTCGCCCATGTCCGGCGCGCGGAATTTCTTGATCGTTTTTTATGCCTTGGCAGAACCCGCGCAGACCGAGCTGCTAACCACGGCTCCTTCTTCTTCCGCTGCTGCGTGGCCTGAGGGGCAGGGGGCCTTTACGACTAGTTACGGCTCGACGTGGCACTACCACCACGACGAGACCGTGGGCACCACCGTTACGTCTCTTCTCCCCGACGATTCTCCGCATGGCCGCCCTGCGCATGTCTCTTATGCAATGGCCTACACCGAGGACGGGATGCCAATTTCCCAACGGAGGCCCCCGACGGAGACTAAGAAATCGAAGGAATCCGCCAAACCCGGCAAAACACGTGATGAGTCTACCGGGGTTTACCGCGAACTCGACGCGCTGCTCAGCCTCGTCGTCACCGACATCGAAAAGCGGTAGCCTTCTCCGTCTCCGGTTGCCTTCTTGAAACTCTGCAAAATCGAAAGACCAGCCACTCCTTGTTGGGGGTGGATGGCTTTTCTTGCTTCACCGGTTGTCAAGAAAACTTCAGCGCGCAACCCTGCTCCCGGACGGGCCTGCTGAAGAATCTGCCGATCTGCATGACAGACGTCTCCGATGCTCCAATCTTGTCAGCGCCTGTGCTCCCGATCGGCGCGGCGATATAGGCCAATGCCACAATTGCGCGCGAGATGAAGATCTTCGTGAATCTGCGGATGGTTACGCTCCCACATCATTCTTGCTTCCCCCGCCCCGACCCTTTTCCAAGATGCGATAGCGGCCCAGTGTTTGGCCAACCATGAGGAAGGAACCTGCCTTGGCATCCTCTTATTATAGGTCCCACGCATAGGCAAGTCAACGCGCGGATCTTTTTTGAAGCATTGCTCCCTCATTCCGATGAACTCACGAACCAAGGGTCAAACGCTCCGGCACGCTCAACTGACCTTCTGATTGGGTGCTCCGCCTTCATACTCGCGGCCGACCTGCAGCCGGAACAATACACCTATCGGGCAGAGGGCAGTGCTTTGGATGGAGTGAGGCATGTCCACAAGCTGCTCAACACTGGCCATGGACAAATTGTAGACGCGCATCTAAGCGGCTACTTCGATAACCGTTTGGTCGGTGCTATTCGCCGAAGACAGGGGGAGCGTACATCGGTACAGTGCCTTCGAAGAAAAGTTGATCCGCATCTGCGAGGCGTATACTGGAAGCATGAAAGTACTTCAAGCATTTCAAGTTGCTGCTCGCGAAGACGGCTTCATCGAGGTGGAAGAATGTGGGGAAGGAACTGTGTTGTGGCTTAGGAAGCAGACAAAGGATACGGACACGAAGGCACATCAGCGTCTATGCATTGACAGCTTGCTGAAAAGCGTAACCATTTATCGGACTAACGTTCTGGGAAAGATAGACTCGAAGACCTTCCGTACCGTCTCGGGGTTGCAAGAATGGTTTGCGCTGCAACCTGTCCGTTAGGTGCGAGGAATAATATGACAAATCGTGAAGCCAGCCTGCGACTCTCTGTCGACACGGGCGAGGGTGCCGCCATGATCTCATCGCGCGACAACGACGCTGAATTCATCCGCGTCGATGGTACAGACGGACGGACCGATTTTAGACAGTGATGCGCCCCCGTGTTTTGACACTCCAACCAGGCCGTGATGTCCTCCTCGCGGAACCGCCAATATTTCCCGAGTGGCAAGCCCGGCAATCGCTCTCTAACAGATCGTTTGCGCTTACGTCCATACACCCACGAAACGGGCACGTACAGCAGGGCAGCCACTTCTTCGACCGGAAGTAGTCGGCCCTTTCCTGTTTCTGACTCACCTTGTGGCTTCGTTTTGATGGCGGTTAAGCGATGGCTCCGGCCTTCCTGCGTCGTAGGGTGTCGGTGACGTTGGTAGTTCTGCCCCGCTGTCCAAAACGGAACAGACGCCACTTTCTTACCTATCTAGGATGGCCACGAAGGGGTCGACCTCCTGACGGCTCGTTCATGTTGTCTTTATGGATGACTTCGGTGGTTCCGGGTGAGTGTTTCCATGTCGAGCCTGACTCAAAGCAAGTTCCAGTCTGATCAGAGAGGTTTCCGTCCTAAGAGCACCGATTTGTACAGATCGTGTCCTGTTCACATCCTTTTCATCCATCGCGATGCGGACACGGTAGAGTGCTGTCTGCAAGAGCTCAAGAAAGCGCGATTCGTTGTCAGTGCCGATACTGTTTTGAACTTAGCGCAGTGTACCGAACAGCTCCGCTCCCAGTCTTATGATGTGGTCGTTGCCGAGTACCCCAGTCCTAGCTGGAAAGGATCGCACGGTTTGCAATTCCTGCGTCAAACCGTGGAGGAAATCCCCCTGCTCTTCGTGACCACCTCCAAGGGAAAGGAATCCATCGCGGAATTAACCGCTCATGGCGCCTTCGATTACGTTGAGGGAGAGCACATCGCCCAGTTGCCCATGGCCGTTCGCCGCGCCCTGAACGAAAAGAAGCTGCGTGCGGAGTTGGAAGGGGCCGGAAAGGCCTTGCGGCATTCGCAATCGCTGTATCACG
>Ga0137398_10000217_pt1 | contig 18576 bp, 20 predicted proteins | sample czorhiz216metaG_FD_106659 | JGI IMG/M metagenome (GOLD analysis project Ga0137398, IMG submission 106659) | Vadose zone soil microbial communities from Angelo Coast Range Reserve, California, USA - czorhiz2.16 metaG | ecosystem: Environmental > Terrestrial > Soil > Vadose zone | place: USA...
GGCGCTGACGAAGCACCCCCTGTTCTGGACCGGGGACGAGGGCTACAAGCGCGCGGAGGTGACGGGAGGCGGGGTCGCCCTCGAGGAGATCGATCCCCGCACGCTGGAGAGCCGCCTCTGTCCGGGGCTTTTTCTCTGCGGGGAGATCCTGGACGCGTTCGGACCGATCGGGGGCTACAACTTCGCCTGGGCCTGGGCTACCGGGCGCGCCGCGGGGCTCGGCGCGGCGTCTCGAGAAGCAGATGGCAGTCCTTCGCCGTCAGCGTGAGCCCGCGCGTCTTGTCCAAGTGCTTTGCCACGAGATATACTCCCGCGAACCTTTGCCGGGAAGGAGTCGCGATGATCCGGGTATCTCGTGTTCGAGCCGCGTCCCTAGTCTGCGCCGTGGTCGCTCTGGCTTCGTTCGCCGCCGTCCGCGCGGCGCACGCCCAGCCCCGGTTCGAATGGCCGGAGCGGGCGAAGAACCTCAAGGTTCTTCCCAAGGACACTCCGAAGGAAAAGCTCACCGCCACCATGGTGGGGTTCACCCGGTCGCTGGGCGTTCGCTGCCCCTTCTGCCACGTGGGCCAGGAGGGCCAGCCGCTGACCACGTTCGACTTCGTTTCGGACAAGAAGCCGGAGAAGGATGTCGCGCGCGGCATGATGAAGATGGTGCGCGACGTGAACAAGAACCTGACCAAGATGAAGATTCCCGGGCCGAGCCGGGTGGAGGTCCAGTGCATCACGTGCCATCGCGGCCGCCCACGCCCCTTGACGCTGGCCGATGAGCTGTCCGGCGTGTACGCCACCGCCGGGATCGACAGCACCGTGGCCCGGTACACTCTTCTCCACGACCGCTTCTACGGGGCGGGATCCTACGACTTCACGGAGCGCAGCCTGAGCGAGTTCGGCGCCTCCCTGATGGCCAAGGGCAAGAGCGACGACGCCGTCCGCATCTTCCAGCTCAACGTCCAGCAGAACCCCAACTCATCCTTCGCCTATTCCAGCCTCGCCGACGCCTACGCCGCCGCCGGACAGAAAGACCTGGCCATCCAGAATTACGAGAAGGCGATCCAGCTCGAGCCCCGCAACCGGGACGCCGAGGAGAAGCTCAAGGGGCTGCGCGGCGAAGCGAAATAGGGCGTGATGGAGACGCGCGCGGTCCCGTTCCAGGCTCGGGTATGGGCCGCGCGCGGGTTGGCCTTGGTGGTGGACGGGATCCAGATCTTCGCCTTTCCCGCCTTCGGCGAGGGCGCGGCCTCGCCCCTGAACGACGCACTCGACCTCGTGGCGGGAGCCCTGTTCGTGCTCCTCCTCGGATGGCACGTCGCGTTCCTGCCGACGCTCCTCACGGAGCTCGTCCCGGTGGTCGATGTCTTTCCCACCTGGACCGCCGCGGTGGTGTTCGTGACGCGCGGCCGGAGCTGGCGGCCTTCCTAGTGGCGCTTGAAGTACTGCACGGCCCGCTCGTGCCGGAGCGCGGCCTGGCGTGTCTTGAAGGTGCCCAGATTCCGGCGCTTGCCCGTCTTGGGGTTCTGCTTTCTCGAGTACAGCCGATACTCGCCCGTCTTCAGTTTGCGGATCATCCGATCTCCCTTCACGACCCCCTCCCACGAGTCTAGGCCTGTTGCTTCCGGGGGCGAACCCCGGTGCTATACTCTTCGCCGACGGTTTCGCCCCGCGGCAGCAAGGACAAGCACCACGAGCGAACACGCGGTATGACGAGCTTCCTCTCCTCGAGAGCTCCAGATTCGGGCCGGACCCTCCGCGCGATGGGCGCGATCGCCGTTTCGCTCGCCCTCCTCTGCGGCGCTCGTGAATCGGGGGCGACGACGGCCCTCCTCGCCGTTCGCATCGCGCAGGGCCTCTCGATGCCCCTCTTCGTGACCTCGCCTCCCGGGGACACCACGCGTCTCTTCATCGTCGAGCAGCGGGGGAGCGACGCGCGGGGTCGAATCCAGATCCGCAAGAACGGGAGCATCCTGGGCACTCCGTTCCTCACCACCGGCCCCCTCGCGCAGGGAAGCGAGCAGGGGCTTCTGGGGCTCGCGTTCGCGCCCGACTACGCGACGAGCGGGCGTTTCTACATCGACTACACCGATTCCGTGGGCGACACGAAAATCGAACGGCACTCGGTCTCCGGCAATCCCGACGTCGCGAATCCCGCCGGAGCCGTGATCCTCTCCATCCGCCAGCCCTACGCCAATCACAACGGCGGCTGGCTGGGATTCGGTCCGGACGGATATCTCTACGTCTCGATGGGGGACGGCGGAAGCGGGGGGGACCCGGAGGATCGCGCTCAGAACGTCGACAGCCTGCTCGGAAAGATCCTGCGCCTGGACGTGAGCGGGTCCGGCTACACGATCCCGCCGGGGAATCCCTTCGCGGGCGGAGCCCCCGGGGCCGACGAAATCTGGGCGTTCGGGCTGCGCAACCCATGGAGACCGAGCTTCGACCGGCAGACCGGTGATCTCGTGATCGCCGACGTCGGCCAGAGCCAGCGCGAGGAAATCGACTTCGCTCCTGCGGGGACTCCCGGCGGCGTGAACTATGGCTGGCGTTGCTTCGAGGGCTCTCTACCCTATGCTTCGAGCAGCACCACGCCGTGCGGAACGTGCGCGGCGCCCTCGTGCACGGTCTTCCCAGCCTACGAGTACGATCACAGCCTCGGCCGGTGCGCGATCACCGGGGGTTACGTGTATCGGGGGTGCGCGATCCCGGATCTCCGCGGACGCTACTTCTTCGGCGACTACTGCGGCCGTCAGATCTACTCCGGAAGGTTCCAGAACGGCTTGCTCGCGGATGTGCGCGACAGCACCGTCGCGTTCGAAACCGGGGTCACGATCGGCTTGATCACGAGCTTCGGGGAGGACGCGCGCGGAGAGCTCTACGTCACCGACCAGGGTGGGCAGGTCTTCAAGGTCATGCCCAAGGCGGCCGTCCTCGAGTCGGACATGCCCGCGCTGCACCAGAGGACCGCGTTGGGGGACACCCTGGGCTCTACCTCCCCCGGCAATGCGCTCGCCACGGGAATCACTCCGTTCGCGGACGCGGGAAGCAGGATCCGCGGGGTGGGGTACTTGAGGGACGCGCTGCTCCGCGACTGCACGGCGATCGCGGGGAGCTGCCTCACCGCGCGGGCGCGCCTCGCTCCCTTCGACATCGATCTCCTGGCCTGCGTGGACTCCGCCGCCGCGACCCTGACGCGGAGGTTCGTCTTCACCAACACCGCGGCCCCGGCGCACCCCCTCGCCTTCGTCGACGTGGTCGCGCCCCGGCTGCGCGGCGACCCCAACAGCGCCGTCACGGCGGCCCCGGCGGGCTCGGGGCATACGGCCGTGCTGGTGCAGGCCGACGCGTTTTCCCCCGACCGTTGGATCGTGCATTCGGGATCGGGGTCGATCGGCGTCGCGGTAAGCGCCGACGTGGACACCGCGTCCCAGCTCGCGGCCCGGGTCGCCGCGGACCAGCCGCTGGGTGGGGGCACCTCGGCGGGGCCCGCTTCGGTCGGGATGGCCCTGGGGTTCGATTTCGGATCGGTCGCGCCGGCGCAGGCCGAGACGGTGACGGTGGTCACGAGAATCCAGGCGAGCGCTCCCAGCGGGGTCGCCCTCGATGGGCCCTGGCCGGCCCGGGGCGGGATCAGGGTCATGAGCCGGATTCCGTTCCAATCGGATCTGAGGCTGGAGGTGGCGCTGCCCCGGCCGGGGCGTGTCGCGCTCGACGTGTTCGACACGGCCGGGCGTCGCGTTCGCGCCCTTGGCGGCGGGTCGATGTCGGCGGGACGAAGCGTGGTCTCGTGGGACGGGAAGCTCGAAACCGGGGGTCTGGCGCCCTCGGGAATCTACTTCATCAAGCTCCGCACGGAAGACGGCTCTCAGATGCAGCGCGTGGTCCTGGTGCGCTAGCTACGCGGGCTCCGGGTTGGGCATCACGATCCACAGGATGATGTAGACCAGGATCCCCGGGAACGCGGCGCTGAAAATCGAGATCAGGACGTAGAGCACTCGGACCAGGGTGGGATCCCAGCCCAGCCAATCGGCGATGCCGCCGCACACGCCGGCGAGCAACCGGTTTTTGGACTTCCGAAGGCGCCTCGAGACATCCGTCATCGGATGCCGCCCCTACGCTTCACTCTCTTGGGGCGCGGCGTCGTCCGGATCCGGGGTCAGGATCTCGGGCTCCTTGTCGCCCCCGGCTTTCGCCGCGGCGCGCGCGGCAGCCTTCTCCGCGTTTCGCGCCTGGCGCGCGGCGCGCTTCTCGGTCGCCTTCTCCATGCGCTTCTTGGCTTTCTGATTCTTGAGGAACGACGGATTTCCTCTGCCCGCCATCATGGCCCTCCATGGTCGGTTTAAAGCGAAAACGCCCGGACCCTGAGTTTCGCCCTTGGGCGGGCCCGTTACAACATGAAACCGCGGGCTAGTTCCCGGCGAGAAGCGGCCCCGAGCTCGCGGCTCGCATCCGCTCCACCACGCGGGCCCCGATCTCGGTTCCCACCCGCGTCCCCTCCTCGTTGTCGTGGCGGAAGTGGATCCCACCGTAGAGCCGCGACAGCGCCGCCTCTTCGGACTGCTGGATGAAATAGTCGCGCTCCGCCGGGAAGACCTCCGCCAGCACCGCGGCGGCGGCGGCCGAGATCGTGGAATGCCCCGAGGTGTATGTGGGGAAGTTGGGCGTGGTGATGACGGTCACCAGGCCCGGAATGCGCTGGAACGGCCGCGCGATCCAATATTGGTACTTGCAGTCCCAGCATTCGATGAAGGCATCCGCCATGGCCACGTTGAGGTAGGCGCCGGCGCGCGCCGACGCGACCGGGTCCATATTCTGACCCACGATCCGGTCGTCCAGGAGGTCGTTCCAGATCGCCGGAGGGGTAACATCGGCCCACTTGTGGACGATCGCGATTTGCTCCGGGGTCCGGCTCAACGAGACGTCCAGCACTTCCTGGACGTCCGCCAGATCCTTCGCCGAGCCGAACGCGTAGGGCGGATCGGGCTGGATCTCATGTCCGGACTGGAGCACCCAGGTCTTCCACGTTCCACACATCGGGAGCACCGGATTCGTTCCGGTCCAGATCCCCTCCCCGGCGGGCGGCGTCCCCGTGTAGGGCGCATTCGAGCCGTCGGACATGCCGCGCGCCACGACCGCGTGGCCCACCACGTTCCCCACGGCCCACGCTCCCAGGGCGGATCTTCCGGAGAACGGATCGAGCGCGATCTCTTCCGAGGCTACTTCCCGGATCCGCGGCAGGCTTCCGGGAAAGAGGTACCCGAGGACGCGCGTGGCGGCGCCGGCCGCGAGCGAGTGCTGGGGCAGATTCCCACGGGCCCGGTCCGCCGAGGCGGCGAGGGCCTCGTAGAGGCCGACATGGACGAGCGCGTACGCGCGGGCCATGAGGGGCGGAGGCAACTTCGCGCCGATGCCCAGCTCCCGTGTGAGGCGGTCCCAGACGACCACTTCGTTCGGGCCCGCGGTCAGCTGGAGCGGCGCGGCCCTTCCCGCGAGGCGGCCGAAGGTTGCCCGGTCCTCGGGCGTCGCGGCCGCTTCCTCGAGCCCCGGCGCGGGCAGCCTCGGGTCGTTGCGACGAAGAACGAAGTGCGGGGCGCTCGATGTAGAGGAAGAAGCCGGCGCGACCGGCGTCATGGGGCTCTGGCGGGCGCAGCCGGCCGCGGCCAGGATCAGGAGGAATGGAATCGCCAGCTTGATGTCGGTGCGCATCGTGGGCATCCCTCAGTTGGAGAGTCGAGTAGCGGCAGAGGTGAGCGGCAAGGGTAACACGGCCTGGCCATTCCTTCCTCAACGCTCGTGCCGGTGCCCCGGGCGGGACACAAGATCGTCTCCCGCTCCACGCCCGCGGCGCGGCGCGCCCTTCGAACCGGTAATCCGATCTCGACTTCCGCGTTTCGCGGCGCGATCCCGGTTCCCGTGGCATGGCCCTTGATCATGGTCCCTGTAGGACCGACCGCCATCGTGGGGCCGGTCGTCCAACACAAGGAGGTGCAACATGAAGTCTCTGTCGATCGCAGCCGCTCTCATGCTCGCGCTTCTGGGCTCCACCTTCGCGCCGCCGGCTGGCGCGTTCGATCTCTCGGGAGTCGGCGCCCGGGTCGGCAATGTGAGCCCCGACGGGGCGGGAGACACGTTCATGGCCGGTGGGAACCTCGAGCTCGAGCAGAGCGGAACGCGCGTCCACCTCGAACCGGGCCTCATGGTCTGGTCGAGCGACGGCATCCGGGATATCAATCCCAACTTCGACGTGATGTACCATTTCGCGCGCGCGGGAGAGACCAGCCCCTACGTGGGGGCAGGCCTCGGGATGCACTTCTACTCCATCGACCTTCCCGGACCCAACGCCTCGAGCTCGGATCTGGGGGCGAACCTGTTCGGTGGAGTCCTGGTCCCCGTGAATTCCCTGCGCCTCTTCGGCGAGGCCCGATACGTTGCCACGGATCGCTCCCAGTTCATGATCTCCGGGGGAGTGACCCTTCCGATCGGTCATCCTTGATGGTGGCGCTCGTCCACGGCGATCCGGATTCGATCGTCCTCAAGTGAGGGCCGGGCCAGGGATGGCCCTGGGGCCGGGCCAGGGAAGGCCCGCCCCATCTGGTATAATGCCGCCTCATTCCCCTTGACCGGTCCGTCACGAAGCGGACCATCCAGGGATCGAGAGGATAAGGAGGCGGCCGTGCCGAAATACGTCATCGAGCGGGATCTTCCCGGAGCGGGACAACTGTCCAAACAGGAGCTGCAGGCCATATCCCTGAAATCGTGTGGGGTGCTCGAAAAGCTCGGCCCGCAGATCCAGTGGGTCCACAGCTACGTCACGGGCGACAGGATCTACTGTGTCTATATCGCGCCCAACGAGGGGATCCTTCGCGAGCACGCCAGGATGGGTGGATTCCCGGCCAACCGGGTCTCCGCCGTGAAGACGATGATCGATCCCACGACCGCCGAAGTCTGAGGCGGTTGCGGGTCGAAACGCGATGAAACTTCTCGTTCTGGGAGGAACGCAGTTCGTGGGCCGGCACATCGTCGAATCGGCCCTCGCCCGCGGACATGCCGTGACGCTCTTCCACCGGGGCAAGACGAACCCCGGCCTCTTTCCCGGCGTCGAGGAGATCCTGGGTGACCGGGACGGCGGGCTCGGCTCGCTTCAGGGCGGGACCTGGGACCAGGTCCTCGACGTGAACGGATACGTGCCCCGCCTGGTGCGCGACTCCGTTCGGGCGCCCTCCGGCGCCGCCGGGCGGTACCCCTACATCTCGACGCTCTCCGTGATGGCCGACTATTCGGTCAGCGGCCAGAACGAGGGCTCGCCGCGCGCCTCGTTCGAGAACGTCACCACCGAGGAGATCACCGGCGAGACCTATGGGCCGCTCAAGGCGGCGTGCGAGTCGGTGGTGGAGAAGGAGGCGCCCGGATGGGCGATCCTCCGCCCGGGTTTCATCGTGGGTCCGTGGGATCACACCGGACGGTTCAACTACTGGCTTCGCCGCGCGAGCGAGGGGGAAACGATGCTCGTTCCCGGCCCCCCGGAGGCGCCGGTCCAGTTCATCGACGCCCGGGATCTCGCCGCCTTCGCGCTCCTGGCCGTCGAATCGAAGAAGCACGGCACCTATCACTGTGTGGGCCCGCGCGAGCCATGGACGTGGGGCGGATTGCTCGAGGAATGCGGGCGGGTGACGGGCGCGGACCCGCGTGTGGCGTGGGTGCCGGAGAAGTTCCTCGATGCCTGCGGCATGCGGCCGGGCGAGCTCCCGATGCGCTTTCGCGGAGCCGACGGCCTGGCGCGCACCAGCAGCGCCAAGGCCATCGCGGAGGGACTCACGTTCCGCCCGGTGGGCGAGACGATCCGGGACACGCTGGCGTGGGATTCCCTCCACGGCAGGCGCGACGTCGGGCTCTCGCCCGAACGCGAGCGCGAGCTGCTCCTCGCCTGGGAGCAGGTCAGGGAAGCGGCCTAGCCCCAGGATTCGGCTGGATCTGCACGATATCCAGACACTGCGTGGTGCAGCGTAGGCAGCCCGCGCACAGGGTCTCCCGCAGCTTGAAATTCTCCCCACGGCCCCGAAACACGCGACGGATGCGCGACGATGTCCGGCTCGGCGCGGGCCTCGATGTGATAGCGTTGATAGGGGATCATCTCGGATCGGTGCTCATTTCCGGGCCCGGTCCGCGGAGAGGCTGTGGGAGCAAGGTTGGAGTCATGCGCGACAAGACCGCGATTCTACGCACCCGGAACCGAGGGGCAACTCCCGGCGCTTTTCCCGACGACGTGGCCGAGCGGGCGCAGTCCCAGGAGGACAGGGCGCGTCTCGCGGCCATCGTCGAATCCTCGGATGACGCCATCATCGGACAAACCCTGGAAGGGGTCGTGACGACCTGGAATCGCGCCGCGGAGCGTCTTTACGGGTACACGGCCGCGGAAGCCATTGGAAATCCCATCACGCTCACGGTGCCCCCGGAGCGGAGGGATGAGATCCGGGACTACCTGAGCCGGGTCCGGCATGGCGAGCGCGTGGACCACATCGAGACCGTCCGCGTCCGGAAGGATGGCTCGAGGATCGACGTCTCGATCACGGTCTCACCCATCCGCGACGACGCGGGAACCATCATCGGGCTGTCCAAGAGCGCGCGCGACATCACCGAGCGCAGGCGGTTCGAGGCGGAGCTGCGGCGGAAGAACATCGAGCTGGAGATCGCGAGCCGCGCGAACGACCACTTCCTGGCCTCGATGAGCCACGAGCTTCGAACGCCGCTCAACTCGATCATCGGATTTACGGGAACCCTGTTGATGAAGTTTCCCGGGGATCTCACGGAAGCCCAGGATCGGCAGCTGCAGCTCATCCAGGTCAACGCGCGGCACCTGCTCTCGCTCATCAACGATCTGCTCAACCTGGCCAAGGTGCGGTCCGGCCATGCGGAGGTGCAGCGGGAGCCGGTGGAGATCCGGGAGGTCGTGGAGGAAGTGGCCGCCACCCTGTGGCCCAGCGCCGAGGCGAAGGGGCTTCGGCTCGCAGCTTCCCTTCCACCCGATCGCCTTCAGATCAACACGGACCGGCGGTCCCTGATCCAGATCCTCATGAACCTCACCACGAACGCCATCAAGTTCACGAAGTCGGGCCACGTTCGCATCGATGTGGAGCGCGTCGAGCACGGGTCCCGGGGGCCGGAGGTCGCGCTTCACGTCGCGGACACCGGGCTGGGAATCGCCCCGGCGGATCAGAAGCGGCTCTTCGGCGCGTTCGAGCAGCTCCATCCCGGGATCGAGCAGGAGGATGGGGGATCGGGGCTGGGTCTCCACCTGAGCCAGCGGATGGCGGGGCTGCTCGGCGGGAGGATCGAGTTCGCGAGTGAGCTCGACAAGGGGAGCACGTTCACCCTGTTCCTCCCGGAGCGATAGAAATGGCCATTCGCGTCCTCGTCGTGGAAGACGATCCGGACAGCCTCGAGCTGATGACGTATCTCTTCCACGCCTTCGGCCACGAGGCGATCGGCGCCCACACGGGCGACGAGGCACTGGTCCTGGCCATGTCCGCTCGGCCGGATCTCATCCTCTGCGACCTTCGCCTGCCGGGCATGGACGGCTTCGAGCTTTTGTCGCGGCTCAAGTCCGACCCGTATCTCCAGTCCATTCCCGTGGTGGCCGTGACCGCCTACGCCATGCCCGGCGACCGGGAGCGCGTGATGAGCGCGGGCTTCCAGGGATATGTCACGAAGCCGATCGATCCCCAGACCTTCGTCCGTCAGGCTGAGGAGTTCTCCGCCCGGGCCTGAGCCGCATTTTTGTAAGTTCGAAGCGATGCGAATCGTTGAACGTGGAGGCGGTCGATGGAGAATACGAGGAAGAGGATCACTCGTCGAAGAGGATGGTGCTCTCCGAGTAGAAGCGGACGTGCTTCTGGGCGATCCGCTCCTCGATCCAGGCCACGAGCCAGCGGTTCTTCTCCTCGATCGTCTTGACGGGATCGGCGAGGATGCCGAGGGGAATGTTGACGCGAAGCGCGCGCCAGGGGATCACGTGCCGGGTGATCCCCGCCGGGAGGCGCGCGCCGCTCGTGGCGATCTCGATGATCTCGTCGGGATGGAACTTGGGAAAGACCACGAGCGCCGTCACGTCGGGAAACCGGGCATGCGCCTCGCTCCAGGAGTCGCGCGTGGCCCGGTGGAAGGGCACGCGGTCCCGGTAGAGGTCCACGACCGCGTTCAGGAGCGCGTTCCGCTCGTAGAGGCCGTGGTCGCCGAGCAGCGTGAGCGCCTCGTCGGGCCCCGAGAGGACGAACGCGAGGGCCTCGCGCCGCGCCAGGAGGGCACGCGCCTGGCTTTGTCCCTCGTGTCCGAGCGTCAGCCCGGGCACCCGCCCCAGCTCGCGCTCGAGGCGCTCGTACGGGAACCCCGAGAGGGCATGATGCCAGGTCGTCAGCTCGACCGACGCGTCGTCATAGCGGACCACCTGCACCAGGAAATGAGGCAAGCCCGCGGCACGGGCCGCGGAGACCCGGTTCGCGCCGTCCAGCACCACGAGGCGTGGGCCGCGCTCCGCGGAGACGACTTCCGTCACGATCGGCGGATTCTTGAGGACCCCCGCGCTGCGGAGCCGTTCGGAGAGTCGGCCGACGCGGCTCTCGTCCTCCTGTTCGTGGGGCACCAGGAGGTCCGTCGGGACGACGCGAAGGTCCGGAAGCTTGGGCTCGTGGGTCTCGGCTTGGGACATGGGCGACCACTCTAACGGATTTCTCTCCGCGGGAACATCAGGGGGCCGCCGCCTCGAGGCGGCCCGCCAGATCCGCCAGATCGCGCACGGAGAGATCCGCAGGGCCGAACCGGGCGTGCGCCCTCGTGACGTAGACGCAGGTCAGTCCCAGCCGGCGCGCCGTGTCCAAGTCATAATCGGCGTAGGCGGACACGTGCCACCAGCTCCGGCCGAAGGGAACGCCGCGCCGCGCCGCGACGTGCCGCCAGAACGCGGGGTCCGGCTTGTAGCAGCGGATCTCCTCCGCGCAGATCCACCCGTCGAGATGAAACCCCAGCGTCCGCTGCGCCTGCTTGCCGTGCTTCCCATCGCTGTTCGTGCTTGCGACGCAGGGCGCGATGCGGCGCAGCCGCCGCAGGGCGTCCCGCGAATCCGGGTAGAGGGGCCAGCCGCCGGCCTCCTCGGCGATCGCGCGTGCCGCGTGGAGCGGCACCCCGAGCGCGCGCACGAGGCTCGCGGTGACGATCGAGGCATAGGGCCGGAACGACCCCGACTCCAGCTCGGCCTGGATGTCGATCACGCGGTCGAAGTCCCCTGCGCGGAGCTCGGCGCCGTGCCGGCGAAGCGATTCGAAGAGTCCCCGCCTCCAGTCCAGGACGGTGCCGAAGATATCGAAGGTCAGGAGCCGGGGAATCATCGCGCGCCCCGGATCTGGCGCACGAACACCGTCCCGAGAATGAACCAGAGCGCGGTGCATGCGAAGACCACGGTGTAGCCCAGGAGCAAGGACCGGGACTTGAAGGCGGACAGGATCAGCCCGGTGACCGCGGGAGCGATCACTTGCGGAAGCACGAGCGAGACGTGCCAGATCCCCATGTCCTTGGCGGCCGACTCCCCCTGGGGAAGAACGTCGATCGCCAGCGCCCAGTCCACCGCCTGGTACGCGCCGTACCCGATGCCGAAGATCGCGCCGATCCAGTACATCGCCGCGAGGGAGGGGTGAACGCCCACGCCGATGAACAGGAGGGAGGCCGCCGCCATCAAGCCGCCGCTCGCGTACACGAGAGGCTTTCGTCCGAAATGGTCCGAGAGGGCCCCGGCGAGGAGGCTCGTGGGAATCCCCGTCGCGATGATGATCCCGATCAGGTAGGAGGCGTCGCGGACGGCGTTCTCCGAGCGGACGACGTCTTTCAGGAAGAACTGAAAGAAGGTGAACACCGAGTAGATCCCCATCATGACGAGCGCGCGCGTGAAGAGCACGAAGTAGAAGTCCCGGTATCGAGCGCCTCGAAGAAGGAAGGAGGCGGCGAACTCGCGGGCCCGGAGGGGCTGCGGCGCTTCTTCGAGCGGTCTCTCCTTCACGCCGAGCACCGTCACCGCGCTCAGGATCGCCAGGGTCGCCGCGATCGCCAGGTAGATCGCCTCGTAGCCCCGGCCCACGATCAGCGCTCCGGCCGCGCCCACCCCGAGCAGCGTGCCCGCCGCCGTCATCAGGGCGAGCCAGCCGCTGGCCTGGCCGCGCTGCTTCGCCGGCACGAGGTCGGGGATGAGCCCCGCGTAGGGACCGCCGGCCCAGTTGGCGCCGAGCTGGACGCCGAGGTAGGCGAGCAGGAAGAAGCCGATGCTTCCTCCGGCCCCGAACCGCGCGAGAAGGAGCAGGAAGGCGATGTTGATCGCGGTCCCCACCGCGAGAAACGGACGGCGGCGCCCGATCCGATTTCGAGAGCGGTCGGACAGAGCGCCCGCGACCGGTGTGGCCACGAGGGAGAGCGCGGCGCCGGCCGCGGGAATCAGGCCGTTGAAGAGCTCCTTCCGGCTGTCCCCCACGAGCGCCGCGATCTGGCTCGGGAGCACGACCGGCAGGAGGGCGCCCCACTCGAAGTTGTACGCGAGCCAGAAGCAGGAGAGGAGGATGTGGTCGCGGTCGTTCCGACGGGTCCGGGGCCGCTCGAACGCCACCTAGACGCCTTCCCGGTGGATCTCGTGGAGGGGATTCCCGCCCCAGACGGTGCCCGCGGGGAGGGTCTTCCCCTTGGGGAGGAGCGAGAGCGCGCCCAGGACCGAGCCCTCCTCCATGACCGCGCCGGGGAACACGACGGAGGATTGTCCCACGGTGCATCGAGGCCCGATCCGGACCGGGCGGATGCGCAGCATGCCGCGCTCCCCGACGTGGCCGATGATCACCGCGCCGCCTCCGATGAAAGCGCTGTCGCCGATCTCGATCAGATCGAAGTCGAAGATGTTGCTGGTGTTGATGAGCACGTTCCGGCCGATGCGCGCTCCCATCATGCGGTAGAACGCGTTCAGGACCGGCATGCCCCGGATGTGGTCCAGGATCAGGATCTTCGCCAGCCCCACCAGGGATCCCAGGAACGCCCACCGGATCGCGTAGGAGGAGACAAAGGGGTAGTCGCCCTCGCGGCTTCGAAACCGGATGAGATGGCGGATCAGGATGACCAGCACCAGATACGCCAGACCGAAGATGAGGTATCCGATGCCGAAGGCGAACGCGAGGAGGAGCGGCGAGCCCGAGGCCCAGAAGATTTTCACGAAGAGGACCGCCGGCAGGAGGGCCAAGCCCACGACCAGGAACTGGAAGATGAGGTACAGAAAGGACGCGAGCCGGAGGCCCAGGTCGAGCAGGTGTTTCATCAACCCTCCTGATCGGGACGGCGCATCCTAGCACGACCCCCTATTCGGTCGGCGTTTCCTGCGTGAGCCGGAGCGAGGCGGCGTAGCCGGGCCAGCGAGCCAGGATCTCGCGCCAGACCACCAGCGCGGAATCGGCGCGCCCGCTGCGGTAGAGCGCGAGGCCGAGGTTGTGGCGGAGGACCGGCAAGTCGCCCCGGATCCGCACCGCCTCTACCAGAGGCGGGACCGCCTCGGCGTACCGGCCCAGCTTGATGTAGCTCAGGCCGAGGTTGTAGTTCCCCTCCCATCGTTCCGGTCCGCGCCGGATCCCTTCGCGCAGATAGGGAACGGCCTCGTCGTGGCGGTCGAGCCGCATGAGCTCGTAGCCCACGTTGGTCCAGTTGCGCGGATTGGTGGGCTCGGCCAGGACCGCGGCGCGCGCGTAGGGCAGGGCGGCCCCGTATCGGCCGAGGTCTCGATAGTAGAGCTCGAGCACGCTCTTGCCGTACGCCCGGCCGTACCGTGACACGCGGACGGGATCGTTCACCAGCGCGCGGAAGCGCTGGACCGAGGCCTCCTCGCTCGCGTTCACGAGGACGAAGGAGAGGAGCGAGACCACGGAGATCCCGATCAGCCCGGCCGTCGTCGCAGCGTCCGGGCGATCCCCCCAGAGCCGCACGCCGGCGGCCACGCCGAGCACCGCGGCCGGAAGGAGAAAGATCACGGCCAGGTCCCAGTCCTGCGCCGGGGCCACGGGCGTCATCAGGGAGGCGAGAAGGAGGAAGCCGGGGACGGCGGCCGCGGCCAGGGTCCGGAGGTCCGGCGAGAACGGGCGGAAGCCTCCGCGCGTGGCCCCGGCCCACGCGAGGAGCAGGAGCGCCGGCACGGGCATCGCGAGAAGGACCGCGTTCAGGATGTCCGCCAGGTGCCCGTAGGAAAGGAACGCGTACGGCCGGTGGAAGGTCGCGCCCTCGAATCCCTCGCGAACGCCGCTCGTGGCCGCGCGCAGCGGGGCGGTCCACTGCGCGGGACGGTACTGGAGCGCGAAGAGGAGCGCCACGAGGATCAGGAAGGGAAGCGCGAGGAGAAGAAGGCGCTGCGCGACGGGCCTCTTGTCCAGCCACACGAGGACGAGGTACGAGGGAACGAGGTAGAGCGCGCCCAGGTGCGTCGCGGCCGCCACGCCGAGCGCCACCGGCAGGATCCACGGCGAATCGGCTCCGCGGGCACGGCGAAGAGCGAGCCATAGGTAGAGCAGGATGAAGACGGCCCCCGCCGGGTAGCTCTCGATGTACCCGAAGTAGAGCTGCGATCCGCCCAGCGTGAGGAGAAGCCCCAGGGCCAGGACGAAGCCCCGGGTCGAGGGCGCGATCTCCCTCGCGATTCCCGCGAGGATCGGGACGGCCGCCACCCCGCAGAGGATGGGGAAGAGCCCCATCGTGCTCGCGTCGGGCGCCGCCCCCGTGGCCCGCACGAGGCCCGCGAAGGCGTGCCAGAGCGCGGCGAAGAGGGGCTCGCTGTAGGCTCGATGCTCTCCGGACTTCGCCGTGGAGAGCCATACGGCGCCGTCGCCGAGAAGCTGCGTCCGCGCGCGCAGGAGCCAGAGAAGCGCCGCGTAAGGCGGCAGGAGGGCCAGCGCCCACACGAGGGAACGGCCCGTTCCCCGGGGCCGTCCCGGGGCCGCCGGGGGCCCCGCGGCATGCGCGGGCCGGAGCGCGCGAACGGCCAGGAGCGCGGCGAACCCGGCGAGGGCCGCGAGAAGGGCGATCCGGAGCGGAGGCGCCAGGAACCCGGCCGCGTGGAGCCCCCATCCGCGGGGCCCTGCGCGCATCGAGGCCGATAGAACCAGGAGCGTGTAGAGGACGCTCCCGGCGGCGAGCCACATCAGACCCGCTCTTAGCGGACGATGCAACGGTCGCAGGCGATGTATCCCAGCTTGATGAAATAGGCCGCGATGTGCGCGTTCTGATCCGCGTCCTTCTCCCCGAGCGAGCTGCTGGGGGTGCATTTCACGGCGATCTGGATTCCATCCGGATCCGAGTGACGGGACACCGAGTAGCCGTACCGGATGCCGGACCCCAGCGCCACGGGCGACGGATCATTCTGATAGGTGGGCGTTTCGTACGAGACCAGCACGGAGTCCTGCACGGATCGAAGCTTCATCGTGCTGTACCGGTCGATGAACTCCTGGGCGCGATCCCAGGTCTTGAGCGAGTGATCCCGGGGAACGAGGAACGTGAGCGGGGTATCCATGGCCAGACGGAGCCCGGCCTGCTCCTCCACGGAGAGCTGAAACACGGAGGAGGAGGCGCAGGAGAGCGCGGCCAGGGCGAGAGCGCATACCGTAGCGCCACGCAGGAGGAGCGATCGCACGGGGTGATCTTACCGGTGCGGTGGGCCGGGTTCCAGGCCCAAAGGCCGGGCAGGATCGCCTATAGTTTGGCCGGAAGGTGCCGAGACTTGTAGCTCGGAGAGTGCCCATGAGACCCCTCGCATCCATCATCAACGCCCGAACGCCGATCTGGATCGCCGCGATCCTGCTCCTCGTCGCGGCCGCGGCGTCTCCTGCGCGCGCGAATCTGGGCGCCGAAGGGGAGCCCACGTTCGGGATCTCCGGCTGGTTCAAGGCTCCGCCCCGCCTCAGCGAGGAGGCCACGCTCCTGGTTCGAATCTGGGGCGGGGACGCCTCCGATCATCCTGTCACCAGCGTGGCCCGCATCTCCATCCCCGAAGGAATCGAGATCGTCTCCGGAGACACCGTGAGCGTGGCCCGGGTGGATCGCCACTCGCGGAGGCGCGCGGACCGCGTGGTCTCGCTGGTGATCCGTGCCGTGCGGAGCGGAAACTACGTGATCCGCGGCCGGCTCGAGATCGACGAGGGCGAGGAGCATGGGCGGGACGAGACCGATTTCATCCTGCCCCTCACGCTGGAGCCCGAGACGCTGCCCGTCGCGCAGGCCCCGCGCGCCACGAGGTACGAGAACGTGCGCCACGGGCAGAGGTACCGCTACGCCGGGCGCTACCTCGTCCCGATCGACAGCACGGAGGCGCTCCTCGAGGAGGAGATCACCGCGAAGCCGAAACCGATGGCGCAGGATACGGCGTCGTGCCACGGCTGCCCGGGCCCTCTTCCCGCCGCCGTGCCCTTCGTCGTCATGGTGGGAAGCGATGGCCGGGTCCGCGACACGAGGTTCCTCGACATCCAGGAGGAGGGGACCATCGATCCCAACCTGGTCGCGGCCGCCGGCGCGGCGCTGGCCCACTGGCAGTTCCAGCCGGCGAAGGCGCGCGAGAAGCCGGTGGCCGATTACGCGGTGGTCTTTGTCCCGGTCCGGGACGGCCAGCCCTAGGGCGTCTCGCCGCTCAGAATTCTCGCCAGCTTCTTCGGATCGATGTTTCCGCCGGAGACGACGCAGACCACCTTCGTTCCCTCCGCCTCGCCCTTGAGGGCCGCCGCGACCGGGGCCGCGCCCGCCCCCTCGGCGACCACGCGGGTCCGCTCCACCAGGAGGCGGATCGCCGAGGCTACCTCCTCCAAGGTCACGAGGATCGATCCCTCCACCAGGCCCCGCACCATCGGCCACATCTCGGGGAGCACGCTCCTCCCCCCGATCCCGTCGACGAAACTGGGTCGATGCTCGATCGCTCGAGGCTCGCCCGCGGCGAGCGAAGCCGCCAGGGGAGCCGCCGTCTCGACCTCGCACGCGTACACCCGCGCGCCCGGCCGCTTCGCGAGCACGGCGATGGCGATGCCGGAGAGGAGACCCCCGCCTCCGTAGGGAACCAGGATGGAGTCCACGTCGGGCAGGTCCTCGAGGATCTCGAGCCCGATCGTGCCGTTGCCGGCGATCACGGCGGGGTCCGCCACCGGATGGATGAAGAGCCCGTCCCTCCCCGGGTCGCCGTGCTCCTCGATGACGCGCCACCAGGCCTCGAAGGGCACCTTCACGGTGGTGGCGCCCAGGCGCTCGATCGCGTCGAGCTTCATCTGCGGGGCATGATCGGGGACGATCGCGGTGCACCGGATTCCCATCGAGCGCGCCACCCAGGCGACCCCCTGCGCCATGTTTCCGGCGCTCGCCGTGTAGACGCCGGCGCGAAGCCGTTCGGGATCGGCGAGGCTCATGGCGTTCACGGCGCCCCTCAGCTTGAAGGAGCCGATCGGCTGGAGGTTCTCGAGCTTGAGGTAGATCCGCGCGGGAACGCCCGCGATCTCCAGCGGGACGAGCGGCGTGCGGACCGCGACCAGGGCGACGCGCTCCCGCGCCTGAGCGATCTCCTCGGGACGCGGCGGATCAAGGGCCTGGATCACGTTGACCTCCCAGATCCATGGCCATGCCGGCGCCGCGCTCGAGGGCGGCCCGGTAGATGGTGTGCGCCGCGGCCAGGTCCTCGACCGCGATCCCCAGCGACTTGAAGAGCGTGATCTCCTCGGGCGTGCGGCGCCCGGGCGCTGTTCCCAGGAGCGCCTCGCCCAGCTCGCCCAGGATGTGGTCCTCTCCGATCGCGCCCTCCGCGATGGGAATCAGGATGTCTCCGGCCTCGTGAAGCGCCGATTCGCGCAGATCCACGTAGAGCCTCGAGCGGAGGACGGCGCGCGTGTCGAGCTCGCGCCAGGCCGCGAAGCAGGCGCCCACCGCGTTGATGTGGGCTCCGGGCGCGATCCAATCGCCCCGCAGCACCGGCTCGCGCGAGGAGGTCGTGGTGCAGATCAGGTCGGCCCCCGAGACCGCGGCCCGCGCGTCCCCCACCGCCTCGACCGGGCAGGCGAGGCCGCGCGATTCGCGCTCGGCGAACGCGCTCGCTCGCCCGGAATCGCGGCTCCAGACCCGGACGCGGCGCAGGGGGCGGACCGCGCGCATGGCTTCGAGGTGGGTGCGCGCCTGAACGCCCGAGCCCAGGATCGCGAGATCCCCCGCGTCCTCGCGGGCCAGGAGCCGCGTTGCCGCCCCGCTCACCGCCGCGGTCCGGATCGCGGTGATGGACGTGGCATCGATCACCGTGAGGAGCGCGCCGTGGGCGACGTCGAAGAGGAGGACCACGCCCTGATGGGAGTCGTACTCCGTGCCGTGATTCCCCGGCATGACCGACACCACCTTGAGCCCGAAGGTGCGCGGGGACCCGAGGTACGCGGGCATCAGCCCCAGGAGGCCCGACCGGTCGGGGAGCCACACCATCGAGCGGAGCGGAAGGACCGCGTCGCCGCGGCTCGTCGCCCGGAGCGCCTCGGCCATGACGTCCACGCACTCCTTCATGGGGAGAAGGGAGGGCAC
>Ga0137398_10000219_pt1 | contig 18478 bp, 13 predicted proteins | sample czorhiz216metaG_FD_106659 | JGI IMG/M metagenome (GOLD analysis project Ga0137398, IMG submission 106659) | Vadose zone soil microbial communities from Angelo Coast Range Reserve, California, USA - czorhiz2.16 metaG | ecosystem: Environmental > Terrestrial > Soil > Vadose zone | place: USA...
CGTTCCCAGCTGGCTGGGCGGCCCGAAAATCACAAGCAAGATGAAAAGCACCGCAAGGAACTGCACCGCCACGCTCGTCACCGTGCGCAGCGTTTCGACCTGCCGACGATCCAGCGAGGTCCTGCCAAGCAAGCGCTCAAGCCAGTTATCGAAGAACAGTCCGATCAGCAAGATCCCAAGTATGACGGCTAGCCCGTTCAGTACGCCGTGCACGACGGAACGCTGCTTGGCGGCAATCACGTCGATCCAATTGCCGTATACGTCCGTCATCTGTTTCTCATCATTGACGCGCTTGTCAAAGCCGGCCAGCGCCTTCTCATCGGCCGAGCGCCGCTTGGTCGCTTTCAGCAGTGCGGTTGATTCTTCGCGGCCGCCGCTAGCGTGCTTTCCGGTACGGTCCACCTCGCTCGATTCCCTCCGAGCCGCAGCGATTTGCGCTTCCATCGCGTTGTGCTTCGCGGAAAACGATGCGGCCAGCGACTCAGCGTCCTGCTTGGCGCGCCACAAATCCAATTGTTTCTGATGGAGTACCGACCACTGCTGAAACCGGTGGATCAGCCCGCGCTCTTCCACAAGCGCGGTCACCGTCACCTTCAGGCTGTCCGCGGCGTGCGAAGCCGCTTCGTGCTCCTCGACCATCGTCTGAATGCGGCCCTGTGGATCGCCCCCGGCACGGATTAGATCTTGCTTCGCGTCATCAACTTCATCCTGATCCAACTCGAGTTGCGCCTTGGCCACATCAAGTTGATCATCCAGCGCGTCTCGTTTCTCTCCGGTGGCCTTTTCCTCCTCGGCCGTCAATTGTTTGACCTGCGCTTCATCCGCTTCGAGGGCCCTGTCTGCCTGCTGCAGCCGTGCCTGGATCCCCTTGGCTTCGGCGCTCAGCACCGGGGGATGCTCCTCTGCCTCTCGCACCGCCGCCGCAAACGCCAGGTCCATCTCTTGATCCCCGAGCCGCAACGCTTCCTGGGCAAACGGCAGTTCTTCCGCGCTGAGGGCCATCTTCGCAAACCGTTGCGCCGTCAAGAGGGGTGTCTGATCGACCATAGGCGCCTGCGCAGCGCCTCCATATTTCGTCCTGTCGGGCGTCACGGGCGCGTTTGCCGGCTGCCCCGTGCGGTACCATCCGTACATCGTGGCGCCGAGGAGCAGAACCACAATAATGGCGATGATTTTTTGCCTCGATTTCATTGACCTCTAGCCAGTCTCCACTGTTCTAATATGCATCAATTCGAAGCGTGTAACCGATAGAAATTCGCTGTTGGAGTGGGCATATCCTTGTCGAACCGCCCGGCGGGAGTCTGCTTGGCGTGGGTGTTGACTCGCGTAACTGCCTCAGTGCTGCCGCTATTGTTTCCGGTGGTAGTCTTATCCCCTCAGGCGTAAGGAACGCAAATGCAAGATGCCAGGCTGCCCAGAACATTATTTGCTGTCCTCGCCGCGGGCGCGGCAATTTATTTTTCGTCTTACTACGCGGAATTGCCGGAGGTGGTGGCTTCGCACTTCAACGCGCAGGGTGTCCCGAACGGCTGGCAAACCAAGTCTGCTTTCTTTGCGGTGTTCGTGGGAGTCAGTGTTCTGGCAGTGCTCGTCGGTTTTGGGATCCCGCGCATTATCTCCTTGATGCCGCCAGAATTGATCAACCTTCCAAAGAAGCAATACTGGCTCGCACCAGAACATCTTGCGGAAACGCACGCGTTCCTGAACTCCTATTACGCGTGGTTCGGCTGCGCCGTTTTCCTCATCCTGATTCTTACATTCGACTATGCCATCCAATCCAACCTGCATCCGGATAACCGGCCCGATATTTCCCGCATGTGGTACATCCTCGCCGGCTTTGTCCTGTTTACGCTGGTTTCGACCATCCGGATGCTGCTGCGGTTCGGCCGGGTTCCGCCGCGCGACAATTCATAGCGGGCTTCGGCGCCCGTGGCACTGCGCTGCCGCTGGGCTACATTTCGCGGCTCCCCACCGTCAGGGTCGTGCGGAACAATTCGCTCGAGAACATGGACAGATACATGGCCTGGCAATCGGCGCAAGGCGTCGAACGCGCAAGACCAGGTTGTGGCGTCACACTTGGCTACCGCGCTGATTCTGCCAAAGAAGGGGAAAACCACGAAATACGGACGGCAAAGACTCATTCCCTGGCGGAAGGAGAAATCGCGGATGCGGCACATCAGAACCCATCGAAGAGGCGGCACGGTGTGCGTAGGGAATCCCCCTCGTTCACGAGGGGGGATATCAATTTCGACTTCTTCTAGAGGTAATCGCGCGAGGGGCCTTCCAGGAACGCGCGCAGCTTCCGCGAACGCGACGGGTGGCGCAGCTTGCGCAGTGCCTTGGCTTCGATCTGGCGGATCCGTTCGCGAGTGACGGCGAACGACTGGCCGACTTCTTCGAGCGTGTGCTCGCTGCCGTCATCCAGACCAAAGCGCATCTTGATGACTTTTTCTTCGCGAGGCGTCAACGTCTTCAGCACCGAAGACGTTTGTTCCTTCAAATTCAAATTGATTACCGCATCGGATGGCGAGACTACCGCCTTGTCCTCGATGAAGTCGCCAAGATGCGAATCTTCCTCTTCGCCGATCGGCGTTTCGAGCGAAATTGGCTCCTGCGCGATCTTCAGAATCTTGCGTACCTTGGACACCGGAATGTCCATGCGCTTGGCGATCTCTTCGCTGGTCGGCTCGCGCCCGAGTTCCTGCACGAGCTGGCGGCTGGTGCGTACCAATTTGTTGATCGTCTCGATCATGTGCACCGGAATACGGATGGTGCGCGCCTGGTCGGCGATCGCGCGTGTGATGGCTTGCCGAATCCACCACGTCGCGTACGTTGAAAACTTGTACCCGCGGCGCCACTCGAACTTGTCCACCGCCTTCATCAGACCGATATTGCCTTCCTGAATCAGGTCGAGGAATTGCAATCCGCGGTTGGTGTATTTCTTGGCGATCGAAACAACCAGCCGCAGGTTGGCTTCGATCAGTTCCTTCTTGGCTTGTTCGGCTTCCGCCTCGCCGCGGTGAATGAACGTCAGCGTGCGCTTCAGTTCGGTGAGCCCGACCTCGCTGGCTTCCTCGATATCTTTCAGCTCCGTGCGCCGCGTGCGCAGCTCTTTGCGGGCTTCCGCCGCGACATCGCCTTTGGCTACGTCTGCGCGGCGCTCCAGCCGCCCGGCTTCGCGTTCCAGCGATTGCAGCCGCTCGACCGTGCCGCGCATTTTGTCGATCAGTCGCTTTTTCTCAAACGGATTGAAATCGATGTCGCGAATAGCGACGGAAATCTCCACGCGCGTCCGCGCCACGTCCCACTTCGCGCGGATGTACGACCTTTTCTTCGACTTCAGTGTTTTATCGAGCTTCGCGGCCTGCTTCAGAGCGGTCTCGTAAAGTTTGGCAATCTTGTCGATGTATTTCAGCGTCTGTTTGGTTTTGTTGGCGATCTTCTCTTCGGTCAGTTCTTCGTCGTCGAACTGCACGATCTCTTTGATGGAGCGCACACCCTTGCGCAAATCGTCGCCAACGGCAATCAGCTCCTTGATGACGATCGGCGAACGTGTGATCGACTTCATCACCACAAGTTGCCCGCGCTCGATGCGCTTGGCGATGGTGACTTCACCTTCGCGCGTCAGCAGCGGCACGGTGCCCATCTCGCGCAGGTACATGCGGACGGGATCGTTTGTCTTTTCCAGCGAACCCGGTGTCAAGTCGAGGTCGCTGCTGCCTTCGTCGGAGTGAACATCGTCCTTGACTACGACTTCATGCTCGCCGGCCTCGGCGGAGACTTCCACCGCACGCGCGGCCTTGGCCGAAGCCTGATCCTCATAAATCTCGATGCCGTTGCGCTCAAAGGTTGTGAGGAGATCATCGATTTCCTCGGAGGAATGGACCTCCGCCGGAAGCGAGTCGTTTACTTCGTCGTAGAGCAAGTAGCCGCGCTCTTTGCCCACCGCGATGAGCTGGCGTACCGCATCATATTTCTCTTCAAGGCCTACAGCTGCCACAAATTCCTCCCGCTATTGGACTGCCATTCCCAAGCACTCCCGGGCACATCGGTGACCGTCTTCATTCGCAGAGACACGCGCAGGCTGGCGCGCTGGCGCAAACCATGAGGGAGTTTCCCCAGAAGATCGCTGGCTATTTTTGTTTGAATGACTCTGCACCGCACCGCTGCCTGCCGCCCGCCCCGTGCGTTGCCCCGCACTTTGGGGGCCCGGCCCCCGCCGCCAAGTACATCCATATAGATGCGTTTAACGGCAAAACCGTTACTCGCGAAACCCTATTACGCTACACGTTTAAGTCCGGTCCCGTCAATCTTTTAATTCGTGGAAATCTGTGGAAGACCTGGCCGTCAGGGTTTGCTCTCCCTTCCCGATCGGAACGGAGAGATGCACGAGGCATGCGCTAGCGGCTCTGGGCACTCGAGCATGTTTCCACCGCCCAGACGAGGAGTCGCCCCGTTTGACAAGGTTCGACAGGCACCGTGGTTTTTTTCCTCGGACTGGCAATCGGGTGTCAGCGATCGGTGTCGGGCGATTTTACACGGATCGCGGTCTCGCCATGCTCCTCGGTGAGCTCCTCTGGATTGGGGCACCTGCCGGGATGCTAGCCGTTTCGGACTGCTTCTTTTGACGACGTGGCTCTCCCACCGACGCTTGCGCAGAAGACGTTTTCACCGTGCCGCGGCCAGCCGCCGCATCAATTCCTGCTTTTTTTCCAGGAGACCTCGCAATTCTTGCCCGGGCGGGTTTGCCTCGATGCTGCGTTGTACGTCAGCCAGCTCCCGCTCCGCCCGCCGGTGCTGCAGCGCCTCGATGCAACTCATGGCCTCTTCCCAGGTTGGCTCGTTGGCCTCTTCGAACAAAATCTCAAAAAGCAACCGCCGGTCACGGTCTTCCAGCGCCGCCCCTACTTCGGTGGCCTGTACAGGCTGGCCAGAAAGGCTGGCAATCACCAAAGCTTCAAATATCTTCTCCGTCTCCTGGCCGTGATACAACCGGGCATTTTGTAGTTGCTTGGCAAGTTCCTGCCGGAAGCCCTGCGCCTCGGCAAGCATGCGAATCAGCCGCCGCTCCACGGGCTTGGCCGCGCGGGCCACGAGTTCCGGCTGAATTTTCAGCTCGCTGCGGCGCTCCGCCGCCGCTTTGCTAAGTGCGGCACGCAGTACCGGCTCATCCAGTCGCAGTTGTTGGGCGATGCGGGTTGCCCATTCGGAGCGCAGGATGCGATTGGGAATTTTCTGAACGTAAGGCAACAGAAAATTCACGGCTTGTCGTTTCCCTTCCCCGCTCGTCAAGTCCATCTGTCTGGCTCGTGCAATTAGGTAATCCACGTAAGGTAGTGCCTCTTTCAACAGCTTGAGGTACTCCTCTGCCCCCTTTTCGCGGATAAATAAATCGGGGTCGGCCTTTTTATTGCCTATTGCCGGCAACGCGAGCACGCGCACTTCGAAGTCCTGCTCGAGGAGCAGCGAGAGTGATCTCTCCGTAGCGATCTGTCCCGCCGCGTCCGGGTCGTAGTTCACAATGACGCGCCGCGTGAAGCGCCCGAGCAACTTGATCTGCGGCTCCGCCAAGCTCGTGCCGCAACTCGCCACCACATTGCTGATTCCCGCGCGCGCCACCGCGATCGCATCCAGGTACCCTTCGACTAGAATTGCGAAATCCTGGCGGCGGATTCCTTCCTTCGCACGGTCCATATGATAGAGCACGTTGCTTTTGGAATAAATCGGTGTCTCCGGCGAGTTGAGATATTTCGGCAGGTCATCGCCCAGCGCACGAGCTCCGAAGGCCACGATCTTTCCCGACTCATTCGCAATAGGAAAGGTGATGCGCCGCCGAAACCGGTCAAAGAGCCGCCCGCCGCTTTGATCACGAGACACCAGCCCGGATTCGACCAGCAGCTTTTCGTTGCATTTGGGTTTCAGATGGCGCAGCAGCGCATCCCCGCCGCTCGGCGCGTACCCCATTCCGAAACGCGTCATCGCCTCCTTATCTAGCCCGCGATCCTCCAAATACGCCTGCCCGGCTTTTCCCTCGAGCGTGGCTTCGAGTTGCTTTACGAAAAAGGTTTGTGCCTCGCGGTGCATTTCCACGAGGAGGGCTCGCTGCTGATTCTCTTTCCGCTCCTCCGGCGAACGCTCCTTCTGTCGCGGGACGGCGATCCCGCATTTCTCCGCAACGATTCGAATCGCCTCGGGAAACGCGCACTTCTCCATCTCCATTACAAACTTGAACACATCTCCGCCCACGCCGCATCCAAAACAGTGATAAATCTGCTTTGTCGGATGCACCGCAAACGACGGCGACTTTTCCGCGTGAAACGGGCACAGTCCAGTGAAATTCTGCCCGCTCTTTTTCAGGCGGACGTATTCCCCCACCACGCGAACGATGTCCGCCTGCTGCTTTACCCGATCGGCAAATGATCCCGCTTCCGCCATTCCGTTCTCTAGCGAAGGTCACCGCTTGGCATAGTCGTTTTTGTAGACGGCGCCGCCCTTCATGACAAATTTCACGCGTTCCAGAATTGTGACGTCTTTCGTCGGATCGCCATCGACGGCAATCACGTCAGCCCACCGACCTGGCTCCAGCGAACCGACCAGATACTTCGGTCCAAGCAAGTCGGAAGCGTTGATGGTGGCTGTCTGAATCGCCGCCAGCGGCGTCATCCCCAGGTTCACGTAAACATGGAACTCACCGGCGTTCAGCCCGTGCGGATAGACCGCCGCGTCCGTTCCGAACGCCACCTTCACGCCGGCGGCAAATGCTTTCCCGATATTCTTACGCATGGCGGCGATGACATCGCGCATCTTTTGCTTCGAAAACTCCGGCACATCGCTGCGCTCCATGTTCTTTTCCATGTATTCACCGAGGAAAAGCGTGGGCACCAGATATGTTCCGTTTTTTTTCAGCGTGATGATCGCCGCGTCATCCATCAGATGACCATGCTCGACCGAATCGACACCGGCCTCCGAAGCCCAGCGCACCCCTTCGGCCCCGTGGGCATGCGCGGCCACACGTCGGCCGAGCCGGTGTGCGTCTGCCACAATCGCTTTCATCTCCTCAAGCGTGTACTGCGAGGCATTCGGGTCGTCTCCCTTTGAAAGTACTCCCCCGGTGGCACAAATCTTGATTACGTCCGCGCCATATTTTATGACTTCGCGAACCTTGTGCTGCACGCCCTCGAGGCCATCGGCCACTCCGGCTCCCTGAAAATGAAACGCAGGCGGAAGCAGGTTTTCGTCGCAGTGGCCGCCGGTGATTCCCAGCGCGGGGCCCGAGGCGACCATGCGCGGTCCGATGACGTCACCGTCATTAATCGCATCGCGCAGCGCGATATCTGCATAATCTTTCGCGCCCAGGTTTCGCACCGTTGTAAAACCTGCCTCCAGCGTCCGCCGCGCGTTCCTCGCGCCATGCAGCGCTTCGCGCGCCGTTGAAATCGACAGCCCTTGGTACCCCAGCGAGTTCAGATCAAACGTCAAATGTGTGTGCATGTCGATCAAGCCCGGCAACAAGGTGGCCTCCGGAAGATCGATGGTGGTGTCTCCGGGAGCGGCAGGTACTTCGCCGGACGGAGCAATTTGCGTAATCTTGTCGCCTTCAATCACCATGGCCTGGTTGGCGCGCAACTCTCCGGTGCGCACGTTGAGCACCCGCCCCGCGCGAATCACCACCCTCTTCGGCGCCTGCGCGCCGGCGGTGATCGCCATACCAGCCAGCGTGGCTAGCGCCACCGCGGCGACCACTCCCCGTCGGCTGATTCGACAACACTCTCTGGCTTGCGAAATTGAATCCTTCAAAGCTTCCATCAAAACACCTCATGGTCAATTGGTTGTCTGGTTGTCGGAACGCGGCGAGTATAGCAAAGCAGTGATGCCTGCACATCCACGGAGGCGGAGCTCGGAGCACCGTCTATTTCCCATTTTCTACATGCTGATTTCTATTTTCTGATTATCCTCTTCTATCTTTGCAACTCCACAATGGTGATGGCCTTTCCTCCGTGCTCCTCGGTCTCAAAGGAATGTTTCTCAACCAGTGGATGCGCGGCCAGGAACTCGCCAATCCCCTTGCGGAGTGCGCCTGTTCCGTGCCCGTGAATGACTCTGATGCGCGCCTTGCGCGCCAACGCGGCATCGTCCAGAAATTTGTCCAGGCGATCGGTGGCTTCTTCCACGGTCATGCCGATCACGTTGATTTCGTCATAGCTGCTGACCTCCCCGTGCTGCGAAGTCACCGTCACGCCCTGCAGCTTAGCCGGCGGCGAACTCGATTTCAACGCCGGGGCTGCCTCTTCCACGCCGGAGATTTCATCCACGGCTACTTTCATGCGCAGCGGTCCGGCTTCGATTTCCGCGGACGATCCGTCAATGCGCCGCAACAACACCGGCTTGCTGAACCCGCGGACGCGAATCTTCGCTCCGGGCTGCAGCCGGTCCGCGCTGACAGCATCGGGCGAAGCAGCATGGATGCCGAGATCCGCTTGCGATTCCGAGATGGTCTCGACGACCGCGGCGTGCAGTTCTTCGCGCGCCTCGCTGCGGATATCCTGCATTTTCCGCCGCGTGGTTTTCTCCACCTGCGCGCGCAGCTCCCGTTCTTTCACCGCTTCGACGACGCGCGCAACATTCTCGTCAAAGCGCTTGTGCATCTCCGCAAACTGCGCTTCCAGCTCCTTAATGCGCTTGTGCTGCCGTTCGACCCACTCGGTTCGCAGCTTGTTGCGCTCTTCGTCCAGCGCATGGCGCTCGGAGGTCATCTGCCGCTGCAGGCGATCCAGTTCGTCGCGGCTGCGATGCAAATAAGCGACTAGGTCGGCGGCTTCGCGTGCTTCGGGCGTCAGCAGTGACTGTGCGCGCTCGATGATTCCTGTGGCGATCCCCAGTCGCTTCGCGATGGCGATCCCGCTCGAGCCGCCCGGCACACCCACCATCAAGCGATATGTCGGCCGCAGATTGACCTCGTCAAATTCCACCGCGGCGTTTACCACGCCCGGCGTAGTCGATGCATACGTCTTCAATCGGTCGTGATGCGTGGTTGCCAGCACGATGCAGTTCTTGGCGCGAAATTCGTCCAACAGCGCCACCGCCAGAGCGGCGCCTTCCTCCGGCGCAGTTCCCGTGCCCATTTCATCCACCAGCACGAGAGAATTCGGCGTCGCGGCTTGAAGCATGGTCTTCAAGTTCAACATATGCGCCGAGAACGTGGACAAATCCGCCGCGATCGATTGCTCGTCGCCGATGTCCACTAGCACGCGGTCGAACAGCGGCAGGACCGCCCGCTCGGCGGCCACCGGAATTCCGGACTGCGCCGATAGCGCGGCTATTCCCGTCGTTTTCAGCACCACCGTCTTGCCGCCGGTGTTTGGTCCGCTGATCACCAGCACGCGTTCTTCTCCCCCCAGCGTCAAGGTCAGGGGAACAATGGAGCGGTTTTCTTTGCGGAGTTTGTCCTCCAGGCCCGGATGACGCGCGCCTTCCAGACGCAGTTCATTTGTCGCCGAGAATTCCGGCATCGCGGCGTCAAAATCCCGCGCGAACCGCGCCCGCGCAAACACGCCGTCGAGTTCCGCAATGGTCTCGGCCGCCGCCCGGAGCGGCCTTTGGATGATTTGCAGCTGTCCGGTGAGTTCCCGCAAAATCCGCACGATTTCCGCGGCTTCGTCATCGGCGAGCTGCACGAGCTGATTGTTGGCCTCCACGGTCTCAAACGGTTCCATGAAGACCGTCTGCCCTGTCGCGCTCGCTCCGTGCACCACGCCGGGAATGCTCCGCCGATGCTCGGCGCGCACCGGAATCACGAAACGATCGTTCCGCAGGGTGACGTAGTCTTCCCCCGCTTCCGCATTGCGTGCGCGCAAAATCTGCTTCAGGCTCTTCTGGATAGCATCGCGCGTCTCCGTGATGCTCACCCGGATTCGCCGCAGCGTCGCTGACGCAGCGTCGCTGATCTCGCCATTCGGCAGCACGCAACGCCGGATCGCTCCGTGGGCATCTCGAAAATCACCAAGCGCAGCGGCCCGCGCCGCTAACAAGGGAAACTTCATCGCTTCTTCGCGAAACTGCTGCCGCAGCCATCCCGCCGTTTCCAGCAACGACACCACATCCAGGAATTCGCCCGGCTCCAGCGCCGCGCCCAGCCCCTCGATCCGTTCGAGCCAGCCTTGCGGATCGGACAGCGCGCCAAATCCTAGCTCGCGTCCCGCGCGCAGCCACTCGGCCGCTTCGCGAATCAGCGCGAACGCCGATTCCAGCGCCGCGCGCTCCACCCCTGGCTCGAGTGCATTCACGGCTCGCCGCCCCGACGCGCACGTCGTCCTCAGTCGCAGCAATTCGCGCAGTCTGTCGAACTCCAGTACGTCTTGTGCCGTCCGTGACATCGTTATGTTTGCTTTAACTTCATGGTTAAATGATTTGCCACGTCGTCCGGTGACTTCGCCCTATACACCAGCCGCCCGTTGGCCTCGCCCCATGGCGCCGGGTGTCCCAATTCTACCTCCCGCACGCGATCCAAAACCGGGTGCCAGAAATCTCCGAGCACGGCGCACGGTTTCTCGCTCATCACCGACTTGTTGAGCATCTCCCACACCACCGCAAGCTCCACCAGCGTTCCCGTCCCGCCCTTACAGGCCACAAAACCATCCGCACGCCGGATTAGCTCAAACAGTCGCTCCTCCCATGACTCCATGCGCACTTCGACGTCAATCCAGGCATTGAGCTTCGCGGCTTTGAAGAATTCCGCAGTCACGCCGAATGTTTTCCCGCCGGCTTCCTTCGCGCCGCGGGACACCGCTTCCATCACTCCGCCGTAACCGCCGCTGCAAACAAAGAAACCGTGTTTCGCCAAGGACCGCCCAAGGATCCGCGCCTCTTCATAATCAGCGTCCCCTTCGTGCGGACGCGAACTCCCAAACACCGTGACCACCAATGCTCCGCCCATTTGCAATCTCGGTCTCACCGCGGGTGTTGGTGTTCCAACCGGCGCTTCGGCGGCGTCACGTTGAACTCCTCAAGCATCGCCACGCACAGCCCGGTCAAAGCATCCGCCGCTTCGTGACTCTTCCCGCCCTGATTGTTGCTCAAGAATGAAAAGATCACCCGCCGCCCGCCCGGCGTGTCGGCAAATCCTGAAAGCGTCCTTACGTGTTCCACCGACCCCGTCTTGGCGTGAATCCGTCCCGCCGCCGGTGTATTTTTCATGCGGTCTTCCAGCGTGCCGTCTACTCCCGCCACCGGAAGCGACGCAGCATACGGCCCGAACCAGGGTTGCTTCTGAGCAAAGCTCAACAGGGTCACAATGGCCCGCGGGGTCACCAAATCGTGCCGCGACAATCCGGAGGCGTCCGTTTGAATCACGTCGCCCGGCGCGATTCCCGCCGCCAGGTAGAAATCCGATGGAACTTTCATCAGTTCGTCCACCGTGGCCCACACTCCGTTTTGTCGCGCTACCGTCCGCAGCAGCATCTCCGCGTGCAGGTTCTGGCTGATCTTGTTGATCAGTTTCACGGTGTCACCTAGTGGTGCGGAAACGTGCTCCGCGAGAACAAGCGGATCCCCGGCCACTTCCCCCTGCTGGTGGCGTCCCCTAGCTACTCCACTCACCTTGATTCCTCGCTCCTCCAGCAGCCGCTTCAATAGCGTCGCGGCATGCTGCGCCGGCTCTTCGATTGCCAGAACCAGTTTCCGAGGCGCGCTCTTCGCTGGCAGACTGCCTTTCACGACGACCAGATTCGATCCCGGCTCGCGCGTAAGCGTCAAATCCGATTTCATCTCCGCGGCCGAAGTGGTTACATCATTCTCGACCGTGAAATCCGGCGTCGCGGGAGTCACCGCCGCCTGCACGGGATTCCCCGCTTGTTCGCCGGGCGTGAGCGTGAGCGCCACGGTGTTGTCGTCCACGACGATTGCGGAAATGGCCGCGCCGTACTCCCAGACCATGTCGTCGATCTCCCAGCCATTCGGGTAGCGCTCCCGCGGGAAATAGGTGTCGTCACCGATCACATCTCCCGAAATTGCCTTGACCCCTTTGGCCACCACCGCGTCGGCAAGCTCCAGGAGCGTCTTCTCCGGCAGACCATCAAATTCCTCCTTCAGCTCATACGGGAATTTTCTGTTCGATAGATTCGGGTCGCCACGCCCCACGAGCGTGAGATCTCCACCCAGCACTCCCTCGCTCGAAATCGCACCACGCGTCTCCACCGTGGTGTGGAAGCGGTACTCCGGCCCTAGTTTCGCCAGGGCCAGCGCCGTAGTGAACAGCTTCATATTCGAAGCCGGGACGAAATACTTATCCGCGTTCAGCTCGTAGAGCGTCTCGCCGCTCTCGGCATCCACGATGAGCAGTCCCCACTCACCCTTGCTCGCGGGCGTTGCTCCCAGCAACGCATCCATGCGCGCCGCGAATCTGGCCATGGCCTTCCTCGAAGCCACACTCTGTTTCCTTGCGCCACAGCACGCTGACGCCGTCCTTGCTTTCGATTGTGCACCCAGGGGTGGCACGCCGGTTCCGAGGGCCCACCAGGCGCTGGCCACTGTCACAGCCGCACATCGCTGCAGGATCTTCTCGATGTTCATGTTTCACTCGCGCATAAGTCGGTCTCAAAAAGTATAGTCGAAAGGCAACGCAATCTGTCGCCGGCGCGTCTCATTCACGGAACAAACCCCACTGCGAGGCCCGTTTCCAAGTCCCCAGGTTGCGCCCAGCCTGCGGGCACCCTATGATGGCTCTAGCCCAGAAGACTACGACGAGGTGAACAGTGATTAAGCGCACGATTTCTTCCCTAATGGCGTTGGCGCTCGTTGCGCTGCCGCTCTTGGCCGCGGGGGATAAGAAGGAAACCGAACGTCTGGAGAATTGCGGGGAGGTGATCAAAGAAGTCATGGACATCCCCGATGACATTCCTCAAGACCTGATCGATAAGGCCGAATGCCTGATCGTTTTTCCGTCGGTGCTCAAGGCTGCGTTTGTTATCGGCGGCAGCTACGGTCGCGGCGCGATGACATGCCGCACCGGTGAGCATTTCACCGGCCCGTGGAGCGCCCCCACGATGATGGCGCTGGAAGGCGGCAGCATTGGCTTGCAACTCGGAGGCCAGGCCACGGATTTCGTCTTGCTGGTCATGAATCCGCGTGGCGCTCGCGCCATCTTGAGCAGCAAGGTAAAGCTTGGCGCTGACGCCTCGGCAGCCGCTGGTCCCAAGGGGCGCACGGCAAATGCCTCCACCGATGTAACGATGCGCGCCGAAGTCTTGAGCTATTCCCGCGCCCGCGGCCTTTTCGCCGGCCTGTCACTAGAAGGCTCGACAGTTCGCCCGGACAATGACGCCAATGAGCGCATCTATGCCAAGAAAGTCGAGGCAGAATCGATTGTGTTTAAGGGTGCTGTCGCCGTTCCCCCCGCCGCCCAAAAAATGATTGCCTATCTAAACCAGAAGTCTCCGAAGAATACCTCGGATCCCGAGTCCCTCAAGTAGTAGCTCGAAAACCACGGCGCTTTTCTCAAGACACCCCGGCTGGAAACCGGGGTGTTCGAATTTCTATGGCTCCCACCTGGCGCTCTTGTAGCTAACGCCGTCAGGCCTCCTGGAGGTTTATGCTTGACACCGGGGACAATATGACCTAAAGTCATTTATGAGGATTGGTCATTATGACCCGCCATTCAAAACCCGCTCCCTGCGCTGATCGCTCAGCCTCAATCTCCACCTCCGACCGGCGCCGGCGCCGCAGCGCCGCTATTCGCGATCGTCTCTTCCGCGCCTCACTGGACCTTTTCGCTCAAAAGGGATTCGCCGAAACGACTGTCGAGGACATCACGGAGGCCGCCGACGTCGGTAAAGGCACCTTTTTCAATTATTTCCCGAGCAAAGACCATATCCTGCTGGCCTTCGGAGAGATGCAGCTCGGCAAGCTGGAAGCAGCCATCGAATTGGCCGGCCTCACGGGCGAGCCCATGCCCGACTTCTTGCGTTCGCTCGGTGTGCGCATGACCCAGGAACCGACTCGCAACCCCGCCATCATCCGTGCGCTTCTGCAGGCCTATCTTTCCACGACTCCGGTTCGTGAGGCCATGATGGACCTCCAAAAACGCGTCCATGCCCTCCATAGCCAGATGATTCAGCTCGGTCAGGATCGCGGCGAAATCCGCAACGACCTTCCAGCCGCGGAGATCGCCCACGTTTTTCGTCAGACTATTTTTGGCACACTTCTGATCTGGTCGCTTTACGGCGACGCCACTCTGCACTCCAGGATGGAGACCGCATTCAACCTGCTGTGGTCCGGCTTGGCGCCTCGCGGGAACTCGACGGCGCCGTTGCCGGTCCCTTTCTTCACCTCAGGAGACTAGTTTCATGAACCGCAAGCGCATCCTAATTTTCCTCGTGGCTGCGGCCGTGCTGACCGCTACTGGGCTCTATGCCGGCTGGTTCCGACGCGACATGGCCCTCGAAGGTTCCGGTACCGTCGAAGCCCGCAACATTCGCGTCGGTTCCAAGATCGGCGGCCGCATCGACCAGGTCCTGGTCCGCGAGGGCGATTCCGTCCAGCCGGGCCAGGTCTTGATCACCTTTGACGACAAGGAGTTGCAAGCTTCCCTCGAGCAGTCCCGGGCGAACGCGGAAAAAGCGCGGCACGGCTATCGCCCCGAAGAGATCGCGGAAACCCGAGCCCTCGCGGCTCAGGCCAAAGCCGAATACGAGATGAAGAGGAATGGCTATCGCCAGGAAGACATCGCCGCCGCACAAGCCGATCTCGATCGAGCGAAGGCCGACGAAATCCGTACGCATCTGGATTTCGACCGCTATGACGCACTCGCAAGAAAAGATCTCGTCTCCAAGCAACAGCGCGACACCGCCGAAGCCAATTGGAGAGTCGCCGTCGCGCAGCAACAGAGTGCCCGGCATAAGCTCGACGAACTTCAGCGCGGCTACCGTCTTGAGGAAATCGCCTCCGCCGAAGCGCACTACCATCAGGCGCTGGCAAACCTGGAAAAACTGGAGCGCGGCAATCGCCGCGAAGACGTGGACCTGGCCAAAGCGGCTTACGCCTACGACCAGGCCCGCTTCCGCGAACGCCGGGTCACCGCCCCGTCCGCCGCGATCGTCGAGGTTCTCGACGTCCGCCCAGGCGACCTCATCGCACCGAATACGCCCGTCGCTACGCTCTTAGAGAAAGATCAAATCTATGTTCGCATCTACATTCCGGAAACCCAATATGGCCGCCTCAAGCTCGGCCAGAAGGCCGAAGTCAGAGTCGACTCTTTTCCAAAAACTGTTTTCGAAGGGGTCCTCGAACAGATCAATCAGCAGGCTGAATTCCTGCCTCGCAACGTGCAGACCCGCGAGGAACGCGTGCACCAGGTTTTTGGCGTAAAAATTCGCATCAATGATCCCGGCGGCCAGGTCCTTGCCGGCATGGCTGCCGACGTGAAGCTGAAAGCGGGAAATTGACCCGATGGCGAAAAATCCAGCCGAAGCCGCTATCTCCGCCGAACATCTGGTTAGGCGCTTCGGCAATTTCACGGCCGTCAACGACGTCAGCTTTCGCGTCGAAAAGGGCGAAATCTTTGGTTTCCTCGGCCCCAACGGCAGCGGAAAAACCACCGTCATCAAAATGCTCACAGGTCTTCTGCCACTCAGCAGCGGCTCCGCCCTTGTCGAAGGCCTGGACGTCGGCGCAGATTCTGAATCCGTCCGCGAGCACATCGGCTACATGTCGCAAAACTTCAGCCTCTACTACGATCTGACCGTGGCGGAAAACTTGCAGTTTTACGGCCGCATCTACAGCCTGGAGCCCGCGCGCCTGAAGCGCCGCATCGAAGAAATTGTTCAGCTCAACGGCCTGGCACCCTATCTGACTCGTCTGGCCGCGCAGCTTTCTGGTGGCTGGAAGCAGCGCCTCGCTCTCGGCTGCGCTATGCTGCACGAGCCGGCCCTTCTTTTCCTCGACGAGCCCACCGCCGGCATCGACCCGGTCGCGCGCCGCCAACTCTGGGATCTCCTCTTCGAGCTTTCCGGTCATGGCATCACCTTCTTCGTCACCACCCACTACATGGACGAAGCCGAGCGCTGCAGCCACGTAGCCTATATTTATTACGGCAAGCTCATTGCCGACGGCACGCCCAATTCGCTCCGCGAGCTCCCCGACGTTCAGCCGCAAGGCACACTGCGCGTTGAAATCACCACGCCGGAAGTCACGCGCGCGCTCCGTTTCGCGCGCCAGATTCCCGGCATCCGCAGTGCCACCATCTTCGGCCAATCCATCCATGCACTCATCGAAGATCATTTCAATCTCGACGAGCTTCGCGACCAGCTCCTAAAGAACGGCATCGCCGTCACCGAAATTCGTCCCCTTGCTCCCAGCCTCGAAGACGTCTTTGTTGAGCTCACCTGCAAGCACCAAGCCATGCTCGAGGCCGCCGGTGCGTAACTTCTTTCGCGGTTTCGGTGCTGTCTTTTACAAGGAAGTCCTGCACGTCCGCCGCGACCCCGCAACTCTTTTTTTCTCTCTGGTCATTCCCCTGCTGCAAATGGTGGTGCTTGGTTTCGGCATTGACACCAACATCCGACAGGTCAACACGGTCGTTTACAACGCCGACGCTCGACGCGAAAGCCGTGAACTCATCGACCGCCTGAAAAACTCCGACACTTTTCACATCTGGCGCTACGTCGGCAACGATCAGGATCTCAACGATGCCATCATTGCTGGAAAGGCCCGCGTCGGCATCAAGATTCCGGTGGATTATTCTGACCGCCTCCTCCACAACATGAGTGCCCAGGTCCTCGTGCTCATCGACGGCTCGGACTCCTCAGTCGCCGGCCAGGCCATCAATGTCACCACGGCCATCGGTCTTGATGAATCCCTTCGTCGCGTTCTCGAGGATCGTTCCACCTTGGCCGTCGATATCCGTCCTAAACTGCTCTTCAACCCGGACTCCCGTTCTCCGAATTTCCTCTTGCCAGGCTTGACCGCCATTCTCCTGCTTAACGTCACCACTTTCCTCACCGCCTTCTCCATCGTGCGGGAAAAAGAGCGGGGCACGCTCGAACAATTGTTCGTCACGCCGGTCCGCCCCATGGGTCTTCTCCTCGGCAAGCTGCTTCCCTATCTGGCGATCGGTTTTTCCGAATTATCTCTGATTCTCTCCTTCATGCGCTTTGTCTTTCAGGTTCCCATTCACGGCAGTGTTCTACTTCTCGCCTTCCTGTCTCTTCCCTATCTTTTCGTTTCGCTTTCTATCGGCATTCTCGTCTCCAGCAAAGCCAATACCCAGTCCGAGGCCATCCAACTCGCCTTCCTGACCTTTCTCCCCAGCATCTTCTTCTCGGGCTACATCTTCCCGCGCGAGACCATGCCCACGGTCTTCTACGTCATCAGCTATTTCATTCCCGCTAGCTATTACATCAACATCACCCGCGGCATCATTCTTCGCGGGGCGGGCATCGCCCACCTCTGGATTGACGGTCTCGCCCTCTTCGCTATCGGCACCATTCTGCTGATCATCGCTGCCCGCCGCTTCCAGAACAAAGTCATCATGGCCTGAGCCTTCGCCCCCGCTTTTTGTCTTTTGCGGCGGCGCAGCGTATTCTGCTGAATTATTCTCGCGCCTAAGGAGACTTGGTGTCCTGTCCGATCTGTGAAAAGCGCAAAGCTGCTCGCTTCTGCCCCGCCAAGGGCGAAACGATCTGCGCGGTTTGCTGCGGCACCGAGCGCGAAGTTACTATCGATTGCCCCTCCGATTGCTCTTATCTGGTGGCCGCACACCGCTACGAAGGGCACCACCGCTCACTACCGGCGGATACTCCGTTGCTCGAGGAAAAAATTCCCGACGATACCATCTACACCCAGCAGCAACTCATGGCTGCGCTGGCCTTCTCCATCGCTAAGTTCTGCACCCTCCAGCCCGCCGCCGTGGACGCCGACGTCCTCGCCGCCATCCAGGCCCTCGCCCAGACCTACAAGACACTGAGCTCCGGCATCATCTACGAAAAACCGCCGGACGCACCGCTCCCGCGCGAACTCTATGCGCGATTGGTGGCGTTCATTTCCGAAGTCAAAAAGCAGCAAGCCGAACGCGCCAACTCCGCCACCATCAAGGACTCGGAACTTTTCTATCTGCTGGTTTTTCTCTATCGGATGGGTTTGCTGCGCACCAACGGCCGCCCACGCTCACGCCGCTTCATCGCCTTCCTTCGTAGCCAGTTCCCGCAAGCTCCCGAACTCAAACGCGAAGAATCCCGCATCATCGTCCCCTAGCTTCTGTGGAGTGCGGAAGCCTTGCTCCCTCTTTCCAATCGCGGCAGACAACCGCAAGACCCAGGCGAAGTTCGTATGCCTGAAATGCGGGCTGTCAGCCAATGCGGATTTCATCAGTGCGGTAAATATCCGAGAGGCGGGACTCGCCTCGCTAGCCTGTGCGCAACCTTGGCATGCAGTCAGTGCGTCGTGGCAGGAACCCACCGAAGGTATCCATCGCTTAGGCGTGGAACCC
>Ga0137398_10000220_pt1 | contig 18461 bp, 30 predicted proteins | sample czorhiz216metaG_FD_106659 | JGI IMG/M metagenome (GOLD analysis project Ga0137398, IMG submission 106659) | Vadose zone soil microbial communities from Angelo Coast Range Reserve, California, USA - czorhiz2.16 metaG | ecosystem: Environmental > Terrestrial > Soil > Vadose zone | place: USA...
ATGGCCAAGCAGAAATTCGAGCGGAACAAGCCTCACATCAACGTGGGGACGATTGGTCACGTGGATCACGGGAAGACGACGTTGACCGCGGCGATCACGATGGTGTTGTCGCAGAAGAACCCGAAGATCCAGGTGCGGGATTACGGTTCGATCGACAACGCGCCGGAAGAGCGGGAGCGTGGGATCACGATCGCGACGGCGCACGTGGAGTACGAGACGGACAAGCGTCACTACGCGCACGTGGACTGTCCCGGTCACGCGGACTACGTGAAGAACATGATCACGGGGGCGGCTCAGATGGACGGGGCGATTCTGGTGGTGTCGGCGGCGGACGGCCCGATGCCGCAGACGCGGGAGCACATTCTACTGGCCCGTCAGGTGGGGGTGCCGTTCATCGTGGTGTACATGAACAAGTGCGACATGGTGGACGATCCGGAGTTGCTGGACCTGGTGGAGCTGGAGGTACGGGAGCTGTTGAAGAAGTACGAGTTCCCGGGGGACGACATTCCTGTGATTCGCGGGAGCGCGAAGCAGGCGATGGACGGTGCCGGGAAGGACGCGAAGGCGAACGAGTCGATCTTGAAGCTGATGGACTCTGTGGATAGCTACATCCCGACGCCGCAGCGGGATGTGGAGAAGCCGTTCCAGATGGCGGTGGAGGACGTGTTCTCGATCTCGGGACGCGGGACGGTGGGAACGGGACGCGTGGAGCGGGGGAAGGTGAAGGTGGGGGAGAAGGTGGAGATCGTGGGGTTGCGCGAGACTCGGGAGTCGGTGGTGACGGGGGTGGAGATGTTCCGCAAGCTCCTGGACGAGGCCCAGGCGGGGGACAACGTGGGGTTGTTGCTCCGGGGGATCGACAAGGACGCGTTGGAGCGGGGGATGGTGATCGCGGCCCCGAAGAGCATCACGCCGCACAAGAAGTTCAAGGGGTCGGTGTACATCTTGACGAAGGAAGAGGGGGGGCGGCACACGCCGTTCTTCAATGGATATCGGCCTCAGTTCTATTTCCGGACGACGGACGTGACGGGAGTGGCGACGTTGCCGGAGGGTCGGGAGATGGTGATGCCGGGGGACAACGTGGACGTGACGGTGGAGCTGATCACGCCGATCGCGATGGAGAAGGAGCTGCGGTTCGCGATCCGCGAGGGTGGCCGAACCGTCGGCGCCGGCGTCGTTACGGAGATCGTCACATAATGCCCGCGACCGCGCCGGCTGGACAGAGAATCCGCATCCGTTTGCGTTCGTACGACCACGCCGTGCTGGATCAGTCGGCGGGCGAGATCGTGCGGACGGCGAAGCGCACCGGCGCCCGCACGGCGGGACCGATTCCGCTTCCGACGCAGCGCTCGGTGTACACCGTGCTCCGCTCGCCGCACGTGGACAAGAAGTCGCGGGAGCAGTTCGAGATCCGCGTCCACAAGCGGCTCATCGACATCGTGAAATCCACGCCGCAGACGATCGACGCGCTGATGAAGCTCGATCTGCCCGCCGGCGTCGATATCGAAATCAAGCTCTAGTGGGGATGACCCCAGGGACCGGATCATGATCGGATTGCTCGCTGAAAAAATAGGAATGACGCAGGTCTTCGACGAGCAGGGGCGCGTTCAACCCGTGACCATCCTGTCGGCGGGCCCGTGTCCGATCGTTCAGGTGAAGACGCCCGAGACGGACGGCTACGCGGCCCTCCAGATCGGCTTCGGCAAGAAGCGCGAGAGCCTGATTCCCAAGGGGCTCCAGGGCCACTTGAAGAAGCACAAGGCGGCGGGCGTACGCTCCCTCAAGGAAGTCCGGGTGGACGACACCTCGGCCTACGAGGTGGGGCAGGAGCTGACGGTCTCCCTCTTCGAGGTGGGGAGCAAGGTGGACGTGGTGGGTGTCTCCAAGGGTCGCGGCTTCGCCGGCGTGATCCGGCGCCATCACTTCACGTGCGGCCGCGAGACCCACGGGTGCGTGACGCACAAGCAGCCCGGCTCGATCGGCGCCAGCGCGTACCCGAGCCGCGTGATCAAGGGCAAGCGCCTGCCGGGCCGCATGGGCGGAGGGCGGGTCACGGTCAGGAACCTGAACGTGGTGGGCGTGGATCCCGAGCAGCACCTGATCTGGGTGCGCGGCTCGATCCCCGGTCCGCCGAAGTGCACCGTCCTCATCCGGAAGATCGGCGCGAAATGAAAGCCAAGCGATACGGAGTCGACGGCACGGAAAAGGGCTCGGTGGAGCTCCCCAAGGAGCTGTTCGAGGCGGAGGTCAACGAGCACCTGATCTGGGAAGCCGTGAAGATGTACCTCGGAAACCAGCGCCAGGGTACCGCCGCGGCGAAGAATCGCGCCAAGGTGAGCGGCGGTGGGCGGAAGCCGTGGCGTCAGAAGGGAACCGGCCGCGCCCGCGCGGGCTCGAATACGTCGCCGCTCTGGCCGGGAGGCGGCGTGGCCTTTCCGCCGCGGCCGCGCAGCTACACGACCCAGATGAACGCGAAGTCGCGGATGAAGGCGCTCTGCGGAGCGCTGACGGCGCGCGCGAAGGACGGCGGGGTGGTGATCGTGGACGCGCCGGTTCTGGATCAGCCCAAGACCAAGACCATGGCCGAGCTGATCGAGAAGATCGGGCTCCGGGAGAAGAAAGTGCTCTGGGTGTTCGACAAGATCGACGAGAAGGCTCTCAAGTCCACGCGGAATCTCGCGCGGGTCCGGACGGCCGAGAGCCGCACCCTCCACACCTACGCGCTCATGAACTGTGATTGCCTGGTCCTCACGGAAGGCGGTCTCAAGAGTCTGGCGGAGCGAGTGAACGCATGAACCGCGACCCCCGCACCATCGTGCGCCGCGCCATGGTCTCCGAGAAAGGCACCCAGCTTCGCGAGAAGCAGAATGGGTACCTGTTCGAGGTCTCGCGCGACGCGAACAAGATCGAGATCAAGCGCGCCATCGAGGCGATCTTCCCCGTGAAGGTGGACTCGGTGCGCACCATGCGCGTGCACGGCAAGCCGAAGCGGCAGGGCCGGTACGCGGGACATAGACCCGATTGGAAGAAGGCTCTCGTCACCCTGAGGAAGGGTGATTCGATCGAGCTCTTCGAGCAGGTATAGCCATGCCACTTCGCAAATACAGACCGCTCACGCCGGCCACCCGGTTCAAGACCCTTCCCACGTTCGACGAGATCACGCGCAACCGTCCGGAATCGCGCCTGGTCGAGCGGAAGAAGCGCACGGGCGGCAGGGACAACAAGGGACACATCTCCTCCTGGCAGCGCGGAGGCGGTCACCGGCGGAACTATCGCCTGATCGACTTCCGGCGCGACAAGAAGGGGATCCCGGCCAAGGTGGCGCACATCGAGTACGACCCGAACCGGAGCGCGCGCATCGCCCTCCTCCATTACGTGGACGGTGAGAAGCGCTACATCGTGGCGCCCCAGCAGCTGAAAGTCGGGGACATGGTGCTCTCCGGGCCCGAGGCGGAGATCAAGCCGGGGAACGCGATGCCGCTTCGCTCGATCCCGCTCGGCACGTTCGTCTACAACGTGGAGATGACGCCCGGGAAGGGCGGCCAGATCGCGCGCGGCGCCGGAACCTACTGTCAGGTGATGGCGAAGGAAGGGAGCGAGGCCGTGCTGCGGCTTCCCTCCGGAGAGACCCGCAAGTTGTCCGCCGAGTGCGCGTGCACCATCGGGCAGGTCGGAAACGAAGATCACCAGAACGTCGTCATCGGCAAGGCCGGCAAGTCGCGCTGGCTCGGCCGCAGGCCGAACGTCCGCGGCGTGGCCATGAACCCGGTGGACCATCCGATGGGCGGAGGCGAAGGCAAGTCCTCGGGCGGCCGGCATCCGTGCTCGCCGTGGGGGCTCCTGGCCAAGGGTAAGAAGACCCGCAAGAGCAAGCTCTCCGACAAGTACATCATTCGCAGTCGGAAGAAGCAGGGCTAAAGGGAGCGTGAGCGAGCTATGAGCCGTTCGGTCAAGAAGGGTCCGTTCGTGGACGTGAAGCTGCTGAAGAAGCTCGAAGGCCTGAACAAGGTGAACGAGCGGCGCGTGCTCAAGACCTGGGCGCGGCGCTCCACGATCTCTCCGGAGTTCGTGGGCCACACGCTCGCGGTGCACAACGGAAACAAGTTCATCCCCGTGTACATCACCGAGAACATGGTGGGACACAAACTGGGCGAGTTCGCGCCGACGCGGATCTTCCGCGGGCACGGCTCGCACGTGGAGAAGACAACGGCGGCCGCTGCGGCGTCCGGTCCGGGAGGCGGCCCCCCGAAATAATTATGGAAGCCAGAGCCGTCGCCAAATACGTCAGGGTCACCCCGCGCAAGGCGGATCAGGTGCTCCAGCTGATTCGCGGCAAGCGGGTCGACCAGGTCACCGAGATCCTGGATTTCACGCCGAAGCACGTCGCGAAGGTGATCGGCAAAGTATTGAAGAGCGCCGTGGCGAACGCCGTGGCGATCGAGGGAAAGATCAACATCGAGCATCTGCGCGTCAAGGAGGCCACGGCCGGGGCGGGACCCTCGCTCAAGCGGTTCCTCCCCCGCGCGCAGGGACGGGCCACGCCCATCATCAAGCGGACCAGCCACATCACGATCATCGTCGAAGGGGAAGCGCCGGCCGAAGACGCGACGACCAAGACAGCGCGCGCTCGTCGCCGCGCGCCCGCGAAGGAGGCGTAACGCCGTGGGACAGAAAACCAATCCGATCGGGATGCGGCTCGGAATCATCGCGACCTGGGATTCCCGATGGTTCGCCCGGAAGGACTACGCGAAGCTTCTCGAAGAGGACATCTTCATCCGCCGCTACCTCAAGAAGCGGCTCGCGCAGGCCGGCATCTCGAGAATCATCATCCAGCGCGCGATCGCGAAGGTGACGATCAACATCTCCACGGCGCGCCCCGGCCTCGTGATCGGGCGCCGCGGGCAGCAGGTGGATCAGCTTCGTGACGAGCTGCAGCACATCACCAAGAAGGAGATCTTCCTGAACATCGACGAGGTCAAGAAGCCCGATCTCGACGCGATCCTGGTCTCGGAGCACGTGGCCCGCCAGCTGGAGCAGCGCGTTTCGTTCCGCCGCGCCATGAAGAAGGCGATCGCCTCGAGCATGCGCTCGGGCGCGGGGGGAATCCGGATCGTGTGCTCGGGACGGCTGGGCGGCGCCGAGATGGCGCGGACCGAGGGATATCGCGAGGGCCGCGTGCCGCTCCACACGCTCCGCGCCGACATCGACTTCGCGCGCGGCACGGCGCGGACGATCTACGGCGCCGTGGGCGTGAAGGTGTGGATCTTCAAGGGCGAGGTGCTGGAGAAGAAGGAGACGCCCGTCGCGACGGCGCCCAGCCAGACCCGCTCCGCCACCACGACGGTGGCAGGATAAGGCGGCATGCTCGTACCGAAGCGGGTCAAGCATCGGAAGCAGATGCGCGGGCGCCGGAAGGGCATGGCGCAGCGCGGCGCGCACGTGGCGTTCGGCGAGTATGGATTGCAGGCCCTCGAGGCGGCGTGGATCACCAACCGCCAGATCGAGGCCGCGCGCGTCGCGATCACGCGCTTCATCAAGCGCGGCGGCAAGATGTGGATCCGCATCTTTCCGGACAAGCCGGTGACGGTGAAGCCGGCCGAGACGCGTATGGGAAAAGGAAAGGGCTCGCCCGAGTTCTGGGTGGCCGTCGTGAAGCCCGGGCGCGTGCTCTTCGAGCTCGAGGGAATCAGCGCGGAGCTGGCCAAGAAGGCCATGAAGCTCGGCGCGAGCAAGCTGCCGATCAAGACGAAGTTCGTCGAGCGGCAGGACCTGGCGGGGAGCTGAGATGAGAGAGCTGAAGGCGGAGAAGGTTCGCGACATGACCGTGGACGAGATCGAGAACCGCATCCGGGAGCTGCACGAGGAGCTGTTCAACCTTCGCTTCCGGAACGCGATGCGCCAGCTTCAGAATCCGGTTCTGATCCGGGAGCGGCGGCGCGATATCGCGCGCATGCGAACCATCCTCGTCGAGCACCGGACGGGGAAACGGAAGCTCTCCGGCCACGGTGACACGCCGCAGGCCGGCGCAGCCGTCGCGGCGCGCGAGCCCGCGAAAGCGGCGAAGGCGGTGAAGGAGCCGAAGCGGGAGACCACGGAGCGCAAGCGCGCGCCGAAAGAGGCGAAGAAAGCGGCCAAGGAGCCCAAGAAGTGACAGCAGACTCGAAGGATCGTGGGCGGGCGACGCCCGACTCGAAGGAACGCGGACGCCGGAAGCTGATGACCGGAACGGTGGTCAGCACGGCCATGCAGAAGACGGTGGTCGCTCAAATCGAGCGGCTCGTCAAGGACCCGGACTACGGCAAGTACATTCGCCGCCGGAACCGGTTCAAGGTCCACGACGAGAAAAGCGAATGCAAGGTGGGCGACGTGATCCGCTTCATGGAGACCCGTCCGCTGAGCAAGGACAAGTGTTGGCGCCTTCTCGACTTCGTCAAGCGCGTCGAGCGCTGAGCGGGCGGGGAGGAGGAGCTCATGGTTCAGCCACGCAGCATCATCACGATATCGGACAACTCCGGAGCGCGGGTGGCCCGCGTGGTCAAGGTGCTCGGAGGCACCCGGAAGCGCTACGGCCGTCTGGGCGACATCATCGTCGTCTCGATCCAGGACGCCCTTCCGGGCGCGCAGGTCAAGAAGGGCGACGTCCACAAGGCGGTGCTCATCCGGACCGTGAAGGAAGTGCGTCGGCGGGACGGGTCCTACATCCGATTCGACCAGAACGCCGCGGTGCTGATCGACGATCAGAAGGAGCCCAAGGGGACCCGCATCTTCGGTCCTGTGGCTCGTGAGCTGCGCGAGCGGGAGTTCATGAAGATCATCTCGCTGGCGCCTGAAGTCATCTGAGGTAACGAACGAATGTCCGCATTTACGAGAAACGATCAGGTGGTGGTGATCGCCGGCGACGACCGCGGCAAGACCGGCCGTGTGCTCAAAGTTCTTCTCGAGAAGAGCCGGGTGATCGTCGAGAAGGTCAATTTCATCAAGCGGCATACGAAGCCGCGGGGTCAGAAGACCCAGGGCGGGATCCTCGAGCGTGAGGCCCCGATCCATGTCTCCAACGTGATGCACCTCTGCCCGAAATGCCAGATGGGCGTCCGCGTGACCGTGAAGCGGGGCCAGGACGGCAAGCGCGAACGCTACTGCGCGCGATGCGGCGAGGCGATCCCGAGAGTGCGCTGATGGCCGACGACAAGGAAAAAGAGAAGAAGCCCGCGAAAGCCAAGCCGGAAGGCGCCGACGCGAAGCCGAAGGCCGAAGCGAAGCCCAAGGGCGAAGCGAAGGCCAAGGGCGACTCGAAGGGGAAGGGCAAGGGGGACTCGAGGCGAAAGGGCGGCGGCAAGGACCAGGCCCAGGGGCCGGCCGTCGGCGAAGCCGAGCCGCCGGCGCGCATTCCCCGGCTTCGCGAGCATTTCGAGAAGAGCGTCCTTCCGGAGCTGATGAAGCGCTTCTCGTACAAGAACCCGATGCAGGCGCCGCGCCTGAAGAAGATCGTCGTGAACATGGGCGTGGGCGACGCGCTGGTGAACATCAAGATGCTGGACGCCGCCGTGGCCGAGATGGCGACGATCACGGGGCAGAAGCCTTCGATACGGAAGGCGAAGAAGTCGATCGCGAACTTCAAGCTCCGCGAGGGCCAGCCCATCGGCTGCATGGTGACGCTGCGCGGGCCCCGGATGTACGAGTTCTACGACCGGCTCATCAACGTCGCGCTGCCGCGTATCCGCGATTTCCGCGGCGTGCCGACGAAATCGTTCGACGGGCAGGGCAATTACACGCTCGGGATCACCGAGCAGATCATCTTCCCGGAGATCAACTACGACAAGGTCGAGAAGATCCGCGGGATGGACATCACGTTCGTCACGTCGGCCGCGAACGACGAAGAGGGGCAGGAGCTCTTGAAGCTCATGAACATGCCCTTCCGTCAGCGCCAGGCCTGACGCCAAAGGAGCAACGTTGGCCAAGAAGTCTCTGATGGAGAAGTGGAAGCGGACGCCCAAGTTCAAGGTGCGCCGCTACAACCGTTGCCACCGCTGCGGCCGGTCGCGCGCGTTTCTGCGCGATTTCGGAATCTGCCGTATTTGCTTCCGGGAGCTCGCCCTCTTGGGCCAGGTCCCGGGCGTGGTCAAGGCGAGCTGGTAACCCGGGCTCTGAGCCCGAAGCCGAAAGGGAATCATGTCGGTTAGCGATCCCGTTGCGGATCTCTTGACGTGCATCCGCAACGCCTGCAAGGCGAAGCACAAGAAGGTGGACGTTCCGTCCTCGAATCTGAAGACGGAGCTGGTGCGGCTTTTGCTCAAGGAGAAGTTCATCAATAACTACAAGTCGATCGACGACAAGAAGCAGGGCCTTCTCCGCATCTATCTCAAGTACGACGCCAAGGAGCGAAGCGTCATCCAGGGGATCGAGCGCGTGAGCAAACCCGGCCGTCGCGTCTATCTGCGCCGTCACGAAATACCAAAAGTACAAGGAGGCATGGGCACGGCCGTCGTGTCCACGCCCAGCGGCGTCATGACCGACATCGAAGCGCGCGACGAGGGACTCGGTGGCGAGTACCTCTTCCGTGTCTGGTAGGAGCGGACCATGCCATCGCGTGTAGGAAAGATGCCGATCCAGATCCCGTCGGGCGTGCAGGTGAAGCGCGAGGCCCACGCGATCCACGTCAAGGGCCCGAAGGGGGAGCTCAAGTTCACGCTCGCCCACGGCGTCGACGTGAAGGTCGAGCCCAGCGAAATCCTGGTCGCCCAGGTCGGCGGCGGCAAGCAGGCCCTGGCCCTCCACGGGACCACGCGCGCCATCCTCGCGAACATGGTGGAAGGCGTCACGAAGGGGTTCAGCAAGGTGCTCGAGATCCAGGGCACGGGATACCGCGCCCAGATGAGCGGCAAGAAGCTGGTGTTGCAGCTGGGCTATTCGCATCCGATCGAGTTCGAGCCGCCGGCCGGCATCACGGTCGCGGCCGAGACGCAGACCAAGGTCGTCATCAGCGGCTACAACAAGGAGCAGGTCGGCCAGGTGGCCGCGATCATTCGCGACTTCCGGCCGCCCGAGCCGTACAAGGGGAAGGGCATCCGGTACGCCGGGGAGTACGTCCGTCGCAAGGCGGGCAAGGCGGCCGGCGGTAAGACCGCGGCCTAAGAGGGTAGAATGAAATCCACAGCGACACCCAGGCTCAAGGGCCGCTCCCGGCGGCACATGAGGATCCGGAAAAAGGTGATGGGCACGGCCGAGCGGCCGCGCCTCGCCGTGTACCGGAGCCTCAATCATATCTATGCGCAGCTGGTGGACGATCTCGCCGGCCGCACGATCATGACGGTCTCCTCGCTCGACAAGGAAGTCGTCCCGAAGAGCGATCCCGCCCGCAAGGGGAAGATCGAGGCGGGCAAGCTGGTCGGGAAGAAGATCGCCGCGAGGGCCAAAGAACAAGGCATCGACCGCGTGTGCTTCGACCGCGGCGGTTATCTCTATCACGGCCGCGTGAAAGCGGTCGCTGAGGGCGCCCGCGAGGGCGGCCTCAACTTCTAGGAGAGTTCATGGCTTACCCAGGAATGCGCGGACGCATGCAGTCCCAGCAGGACTCCGAGTTCATCGAGCGCGTGATCCACGTGAATCGCGTTGCCAAGGTGGTGAAGGGCGGACGCCGGTTCAGCTTCAACGCGATCGTGGCGGTCGGGGACGGCAAGGGGCGCGTCGGCGTGGGCCTCGGCAAGGCGAACGAAGTCTCGGACGCCATCCGCAAAGCGGGCGAGGCGGCGAAGAAAGGGATGTTCGCGGTTCCGCTCAAGCGCTCCACCATTCCGCACCAGGTGACGGGGCGCTTCGGCGCCGGCGTGGTTCTCATGAAGCCGGCGACCCCGGGAACGGGTGTGATCGCGGGCGGCACGGTGCGCGCGGTTCTCGAGGCGGCCGGCATCCACGACGTGCTCACCAAGTCGCTCGGGTCGGGAAATCCGCACAACGTCGTGAAGGCCACGGTGGCCGGCCTTCAGAGCCTGCGGCACGCGAGCGAGGTCGCCGCGACGCGCGGGAAGACGGTCCACGAGCTACTGGGGATCCGGCCGAAAGCGCCGGCGGCGGGCGATGGCACTCGTTAAGATCACACAGGAGCGGAGCAAGATCCGCTGCATCGAAAAGCACAAGCGCACGCTGGTGGCGCTGGGCTTGCGCCGGATCGATCATTCGGTGATCAAGGAAGACACGCCCCAGATCCGGGGGATGGTGCATCTGGTTCGCTATCTCGTCCGCGTCGAGCCCGCCGAGGGCGGAACGGGCGGGCCCGGGGCGGCGAAGGCCATGAAGAAGAAGCCGCGCAGCTCCGCGGGCGCGAAGCGGAAGGCCGGCATCACGAAGCGCGCCACGAAGACGCTCCGGGCCGCATCCGGGGCGACGAAGAAGAGGGCATCGCAATCATGAAGATCGGACAGCTCAAGCCGGCACGCGGCGCGACGCACCCGAAGAAACGGCGCGGACTCGGTCCGGCGTCGGGTCTCGGCGGCACCGCCGGCCGCGGCCACAAGGGACAGAGAGCGCGCTCGGGAAGCGGATCCATGGTTCCAGGCTGGTTCGAGGGCGGGCAGATGCCCCTCCAGCGCCGGATCCCCAAGCGCGGATTTACCAACAACTTCCGTGTGGAGTACCAGGCGCTGAACGTGGGGTCGCTGTCCCGGCTGGGCCCAGGCGGCAAGGTGGATCGGGAGGCGCTTCTGGCGAAGCGCTTGATCTCCCGCGGCGATCGTCCGGTGAAGCTCCTGGGCGAGGGCGAGGTCACGGCCGCGTTCCAGATCGCGGTGGACGCGGCGAGCGCCACGGCCCGGGCGAAGATCGAGGCGGCGGGCGGCACGATCACGCTCCCCGCGCCCAAGAAGCGGCGTATTCGGGGTGAGGGCAAAGTGCGTCACGCGCCGACGGCGGACAAGGTCGTGCGCGGCCGCAGGCCCAAGCATCACGAGCGACACTAGAGAATGCTCGAGAGCATCCAGAACGTATTTCGCATCCCGGAGCTGAAGCGGCGGATTCTGTTCACGATCGCGCTTCTCTGCGTCTACCGCCTGGGCGGGCACATCCCGACCCCGGGGGTGAACAGCGCGGCGCTGGTCACCGCGTTCGCGAGCCAGGCCAACTCGCTCTTCGGCCTGTACGACCTCTTCGTCGGCGGCAGCTTCGCCAAGGCGACGGTCTTCGCGCTCGGGATCATGCCGTACATCTCGGCCTCGATCATCCTGCAGCTCTTGGGGGCGGTGGTTCCGTACTTCGAGAAGCTGCAGAAGGAAGGGGAAGAGGGCCGGAAGAAGATCACGCAGTACACGCGCGTCGGCACGGTGGGGCTGGCCGCGGTGCAGTCGATCGCGTTCTCGAAGTTCCTGGAATCCCTCGGCGCGCAGGGCGTGCCGGTGGTGCCGCACCCGGGTCCCGCGTTCGAGCTCATGACGATGATCACCCAGACCGCCGGGACGATCCTCATCATGTGGTTGGGCGAGCAGATCACGGAGCGGGGGATCGGAAACGGGATCTCGCTGATCATCTTCATCGGAATCGTGGCGCGCTTCCCGGCGGACATCGTGAACAGCGTCCGGGCGCTCCGCGTCGGGACGCTCTCGCCCATCGTGGCCGTCTTGATGCTCGCGATCATGGTCGCGGTGATCGGGGCGGTGGTCGCGATGACGCAGGCGCAGCGGAAGATTCCGGTGCAGTATGCGAAAAGGGTCGTGGGGCGAAAGATGTACGGGGGCCAGAACACGCACATCCCGCTCCGCGTGAACACCGCGGGTGTGATCCCGATCATCTTCGCGCAGTCGGTGATCATGCTGCCGAGCACCCTGGCGCTGTACTTCCACGGAAGCGGCGTGATCCAGGGCCTGGCCAACGTGTTCGCGGTGGGGAGCATCGTTCACATCGTGGTCTATTCGGTCACGATCATCTTCTTCACGTATTTCTACACCGCCATCGTCCTGAATCCGACGGACATGGCGGACAACATGAAAAAGTACGGCGGCTTCATCCCTGGGATCCGTCCCGGGCGGAAGACCTCCGAATACATCGACCGGGTTCTCTCGCGCATCACGCTGCCGGGCGCCGTCTTCCTGGCCCTGATCGCGGTGCTCCCGGACATTCTGATCCGTCGCTTCAACGTGCCCTTCTACTTCGGCGGGACGAGCGTCCTGATCGTGGTCGGCGTGGCGCTGGACACGCTGCAGCAGATGGAATCGCATCTGCTCATGCGACACTACGAGGGTTTCGTCCGGAGCGGTAAGCTTCGGGGTCGCCGATGAGGGTCGTGCTCCTCGGACCGCCGGGGAGCGGCAAGGGCACACATGGACAGCGCCTCGCGGGGGATGTGAAGGCGCCGATCATCGCCACGGGCGAGATCCTGCGCCAGGCGATCCACGAGGGCACGGCGCTCGGAAAGAGCGCCGAGGACCACGTGAAGTCGGGGCGGTTGGTGCCGGACGAGGTGGTGCTGGGATTGATCGAGACGAGGCTCGGGCGCCCGGATGCAGCGCGGGGATTCATCCTGGACGGATTCCCGCGCACGGTCGCCCAGGCGGAGGGGCTGAAGGGGCTCCTGGGGGAGCGCCGGCTGGACCGTGTGCTCAATCTGGTCGTCCCGACGGAAATGGTGGTGAACCGGTTGCTGGAGCGGTGGCTCTGCCCGCAGTGCGGGGCCATCTACAACACGAGCACGGCTCCGCCCAAGGTCGCGGGACACTGCGATCGGTGCGGAAGCGCGCTCCAACAGCGGGCGGACGACCAGCCCGAGACGGTGCGCAAGCGCCTCGATGTGTACGCGCGGGAGACCGCGCCGCTCGTGGCGTACTACGAACGGGAGGGCGTCCTCCGAAACGTGGACGCGTCGGGACCCGCCGAGGAGGTTTATCAGGCGATCCAGCGCGCCATCGGGAAGTCCGCGTGAGCGGCCCGGCGAAGGGTGCGATGATTCAGATCCACGATCTGGACGAGGTGGAGCTGATCCGCGCCAGCGCGCGCATCGTGGGGCGGTGCCTCCTGATGCTGTCGCGGGAGGTCCGTCCCGGGGTGAGCACGATGGAGCTGGACCGGCTGGCGGAAGCGTTCATCCGCGATTCAGGCGGCGAGCCGGCGTTCAAGGGGTACCGGGGATTCCCGGCGAGCATCTGCGCCTCGATCAACGAGGAAGTGGTGCACGGGATCCCGGGCGCCAAACGAATCCTCCGCGAGGGGGACATCGTCTCGCTGGATATCGGGGTGAAGCGTGAGGGGTTCTTCGGCGACGCGGCGCGCACCTTCCCCGTGGGGGAGGTGAGCTCGACCGCGACCCGGCTCCTGGACGCGACGGAGCGGGCGCTGGAGGCGGGGATCGCGCAGGCGAGACCCGGGAACCGAGTGTCGGACATCTCGGCCGCGATCGAGAGCGAGGTGACGCGGCACCGGTTCCGGGTCGTGCGGGCGCTCGTGGGACACGGCATCGGGCGCGAGTTGCACGAGGAGCCCCAGGTGCCCAACTACGGGCGCATGGGAGAGGGACCGAAGCTCAAGGAAGGGATGGTTCTCGCGATCGAGCCGATGGTGAACGCGGGAACCGCGGAAGTGCTGACTCTTTCGGATCAGTGGACGGTGGTGACGGCGGATCGAAACCTGTCCGCGCATTTCGAGCACACCGTGGCGATCGGGTCCGAGGGGCCGGTCAATCTCTCCAAGATCGAGGCCGATTAGCGGAATGGCAAAAGAAGAGGGCGTCCAGGTCGAGGGAACCGTCATCGAGCCGCTCCCCAACGCGATGTTTCGCGTGGAGCTGGAAAATGGTCACAAGGTCCTGGCGCACATCTCCGGGAAGATGCGCATGAACTTCATCAAGATCCTGCCCGGGGACAAGGTCACGGTGGAGCTGTCGCCCTACGATCTGAACCGCGGGCGGATCATCTACCGATACAAGTAGGAAGAACGCTCGAGGCCGAGCGAGATGGGAGTCGGGCCGTGAAAGTGAAAGCATCCGTCACCAAGATCTGCGAGCACTGCAAAGTCGTCCGGCGCAAGGGCGTCGTGCGGATCATTTGCAAGAACCCGCGCCACAAGCAGCGCCAGGGTTAGGAGGAGAGTTTTGGCTCGTATCGCCGGAGTCGATCTACCGAACGAGAAGCGCATCGAGATCGCGCTGACCTACATCTTTGGGATCGGGCGCCCGACCTCGCAGAAGATCCTCGCCATGACGGGCGTCAGCCCGGACACGCGCGTGAAGGGTCTCACGGAAGAGGAGACCGGGCGGCTCCGCCAGGTGATCGAGTCGCAGCTCAAGGTGGAGGGAGCGCGCCGCAGCGAGGTCGCGATGAATATCAAGCGCCTGATGGACATCGGCGCGTACCGTGGACTGCGCCACCGGAAGAACCTTCCGGTGCGCGGCCAGCGCACCCGTACCAACGCGCGGACCCGCAAGGGTCCCAAGAAGACGGCCGGCGCGATCAAGAAGATCGCGTCCGCCCCGAAGCGCGCTCCGGCGAAAGCGCCGGGGGCGTGAGGAAACGAGAGGAGAATCTGAGTGGCTGAAGCGGCAGCGACACCGACTCCGGCGGCGGCACCCAAGCCGAAGAAGAAGCGCGAGCGGAAGGTGGGCATCAACGGGATCGCCCACGTCCAATCGACGTTCAACAACACCATCGTGACGATCACCGACATGGACGGGCATACGGTCGCCTGGGCCAGCGCGGGGAAAGTCGGATTCAAGGGCTCGCGCAAGAGCACGCCGTTCGCGGCGCAGATCTCGGCGGAGTCCGCGGCCAAGGAAGCGATCTCGCTCGGTTTGAAGAAGGTGGAAGTGTGGGTGAAGGGCCCGGGTTCTGGCCGCGAAGCCGCGATCCGCTCGCTCCAGGCGGCCGGTCTCGAGATCTCGGCCATCAAGGACGTCACGCCCATTCCTCACAACGGTTGCCGTCCGCCCAAGCGGCGGCGGGTCTAGGGGGCACATTCATGGCGACGTTTCACGATTCGAAGTGCCGGCTCTGCCGCCGGGAGGGAGAGAAGCTCTTCCTCAAAGGCGCGCGCTGCTTCACCGAGAAGTGCGCGTTCGAACGCCGCGGCTACGCGCCCGGGGAGCACGGGAAGGACCGCCGCTCCAAGGAAACGAGCTACGGTCTCCAGCTACGCATGAAGCAAAAGACCCGGCGTATCTACGGCATTCTGGAGCGGCAGTTCCGGAATTATTTCGAGAAGGCCGAGAGCCAGAAGGGCGTCACGGGCGAGAACCTGCTTCTCATGCTCGAACGGCGACTGGACAACATCGTCTTCCGCATGGGATTCGCTTCGTCTCGCGGCGCCGCCCGCCGTCTGGTCGGTCACCGTCACATCACGGTCAACGAGCGGATCGTCGACATCCCCAGCTTCCAGGTGAAGGTCGGCGACGAGGTCCGCATCCGGGCGCACAGCAAGGCCAACCCCTTCATCCTCGGATCCATCGAGGCGAGCAAGGGGCGGGATATGATGAGCTGGCTTTCGGTGGATTACGAGAAGATGTCCGGGCGTCTGCTGGAGTATCCGACGCGTGGCAGCATCCCGACGAAGGTTTCGGAGCAGCTCATCGTGGAGCTCTACTCCAAGTAACCGAAGAGTCTTTTGAGGAGGCAAGAAACCTATGAAGTGGAAGAATCTTCAAATGCCGAAGAACGTCGAGGTGGACGACAAGGTCTCGACCAACCGGTACGGCAAGTTCAGCATCGAGCCTCTGGAGCGCGGCTTCGGCGTCACGCTGGGGAACGCGCTGCGGCGCGGGCTTCTGTCCTCGCTTCCGGGCGCGGCCGTCACGGCGGTCAAGATCGACGGCGTCCAGCACGAGTTCTCCACCATGACGGGGATCAAGGAGGACGTGCCCGAGATCCTTCTCAATCTGAAGCAGATGCGCTTCAAGATTCACAGCGAGGGGCCCAAGACCGCCACGTTCGAAGCGCGCGGCGCGGGCGACGTGAAGGCGGGAGACCTCAAGACGGATCCGGATATCGAGCTCCTGAATCCCGAGCTCCACATCGCGACGTTGAACAAGGACGGTGAGTTCCGCGCGGAGGTCGAGATCGGCGCCGGACGCGGCTACGTGGCCGCCGAGAACCAGCCCACGGTGGACCGCCCCATCGGCGTCGTGCCTGTGGATTCGCTCTTCTCGCCCGTGACGAAGGTCAACTTCGAGGTCGAGAACACCCGGATTGGACAGCGCATCGACTACGACAAGCTGACGCTCGAGATCTGGACCGACGGGAGCGTGCTCCCGTCCGACGCTCTGGCGTACGCGGCCAAGATTCTGAAAGACCATTTCGCACTCTTCGTGCACTTCGAGGAAGAGATCGTCGAGGAGGTCGAGGAAGAGGTGGACGAGGAGTTCCTGCGCATCAAGACCCTGCTCGAGCGGAGCGTCGAGGAGCTGGAGCTTTCGGTGCGCTCGTCCAACTGCCTCAAGGCGGCCGACATCAAGACCATCGGCGACCTGGTGACGAAGTCCGAGGGCGAGATGCTCAAGTATCGGAACTTCGGCCGGAAGTCGCTCAAGGAGATCGCGGACATCCTGGGCGGCATGGGCCTGCACTTCGGGATGGACGTGTCCCGATACAAACTCGGAGAGAAGATCGAGGCTGCCTGATCGGAGCGGGGCTCCCGGGCGACACCGTAGAGGCGGAAACCAGACATGCGCCATCGTAAAGACCATCGAAAACTCAGCCGGACGCACTCGCACCGCCGGGCTCTGCTCCGGAACCTCGTGACCAGCCTCATCGAGCACGAGCGGATCGAGACCACCCTGGCCAAGGCGAAGGAAGCGCGCCGGGTGGGCGAGCGCATGATCACGTTCGCCAAGCGCGGAGATCTGCACGCCCGCCGCCACGTGGCGCGGTACGTCCACGGCGAGAGCAACGTGAAGAAGCTCTTCGACACGGTCGCCCCCTGGTACGAGACGCGGCAGGGCGGCTACACGCGGATCTTGAAGCTGGGAAGGCGGCTCGGCGACGCCGGCGAGATGGCGCTTCTCGAGCTGGTGAAATCGCCCGAATTGAAGGAAAAGATGCGCCGCGAGGAAGAGGCCGCGGCGAAGGCGGCGAAAGCCGCGGGCAAGGGTGCTCCGTCCCGAGGCAAGGGAGCCGCCAAGGGCGCCCCCGCCGAGGGGGTCGAGGCTGCCGCGGGCGCCGACGAAGGCGCCGGGGAGAAGAAGGCCCGCCGGGAGAAGAAGGCGAATCCGGCCAAGCCCGAGCGCGGGAAGGGTGTCGGCGGCGTCGCGCCGCCCAAGACCGGCAAGACGCGCGGGCGTCAGCGGGGGAAGTCGGGCGAGTAGCGCCTGAGTCGCGGCGCGTGGCGCGGCAGAGATCGAGATCGATACGGTCGGGCGGGAGAGGCTCCCGCCCGATCTTTTTGTGGGCCGTGGCGGCGGCGGTGGGGCTTCTTCTCGGCGCCGCGGCTCCGGGACGCGCGGAGGAGGAGACCCGCGCGCTCTGGGTGGTGCGCTACTCCCTGACCTCGATCGGCAGCGTGGAGCGCGTGGTCGAGATCGCCGATCAGATGAACATGAACACGCTCTTAGTCCAGGTTCGCGGCCGCGGCGACGCCTATTACCCGTCGGAAGTCGCCCCTCGCGCCGAAGAGCTGGAATCGATGCCGCGCGACTACGATCCCTTCACGCGCCTGATCGAGCGCGCCCACGCGCAGGGCCTCGAGGTGCAGGCCTGGATCAACTGCTATCTGGTCTGGTCCGCGGGCCGTCTGCCTTCCTCCCCGCTCCACGTCGTGAACGCGCATCCCGACTGGATCGCGGTCCGCTCGGACGGCCGGAAGCTGGTCGAGATGGTTCCCGAGGAATTCCAGGACGAGAAGGTGGAAGGGATGTACTTGGCACCCGGCAATCCCGAGGTGCGCCGGCACCTGCGCGACGTCGTCCGCGAGATCGTGACGCATTACCACGTGGACGGGATCCACCTTGACTACGTTCGAAACCCCGAGCCGGACGTGGGCTACGACGCGGGCACGCGGACCGCGTTCATGCGCGAGTTCGGGATCGATCCCGTCTCCTTCGCCTCGTCTCCGGATTCCTCGCTGCTCACCCGCGTGGGGACGGAGGGCATCGCCGACCTTCGCGCGCGCTGGATGCAGTGGCAGCGGGACCAGGTGACCGCCTTCGTCCGCGACGTGCGGAACGATCTCGATCTCATCAACCCCAAGCTCAAGCTCACGGCCGCGGTGATCGCGGATCAGACCGCGGCCCTGAACCGTTATCTGCAAGATTGGCCGCGATGGCTGCGGGAGGGGATCCTGGACGCGGCCATCCCCATGGCCTACTCGCCCAATACGGTCACCGTCGTGCGCCAGCTCGCCGCCGCGCGGGCCATCTCCACCGAGCATCACCTCTACGCCGGGATCGCGATCTACAACGAGGGGGCGCGGGACGCTGCGGACAAGATCCGGCGCGCGAGGGGAATGGGCGTGGACGGCATCGCGCTCTTCTCCTACGACGCGCTGGCCGCGCGGACGGG
>Ga0137398_10000222_pt1 | contig 18356 bp, 15 predicted proteins | sample czorhiz216metaG_FD_106659 | JGI IMG/M metagenome (GOLD analysis project Ga0137398, IMG submission 106659) | Vadose zone soil microbial communities from Angelo Coast Range Reserve, California, USA - czorhiz2.16 metaG | ecosystem: Environmental > Terrestrial > Soil > Vadose zone | place: USA...
CCACCGCGCTCTTGAACTTCTTGAGCGCCTTCCCGAACTTCTTCTTCGCGGAATCGGCCTTCCCGGCCGCGAGGTCCTTCTTGGCATCCTCCGAGATCTCCCAACCCTTGGCGTAGTCCTTCTCGGCGTCGGCGCGGCCCGGAACCAGGGTCGAATCCGCGCCATGGCCGAAGCCCGCTGGCGAAGCCTCGGAGGGCGGCGGCTCCTGCCTCGGCGGCGGCGAGGGGGCGGAGCCCGACGCGAGGGCGGCGGGCGCCATCGCGAGGACGGCGAGCATGGAGCAAGCGAGTACGAGCTTCGACATGCGAGATCCTCCTGAGAATGTGACCGGACGGGCTCCAGCCTACCAGATCGCCCCCGATGAGGGTATTCTCGCCCGCCATGCACGATCCCGTCACCCCGCTCCTCCTCCGGCTCGCCATCCTGCTCGGCGCGGCGAAGCTCGGTGGCTGGCTCGCGGTGCGGTCGCGCCAGCCCGCCGTCCTGGGCGAGATCCTGGCCGGGATCCTGCTCGGAAACGTCGCCCTCCTCGGCATCCACGGCCTCGATCCCATCCGATCCGATCCCGTTCTCGCGGTCCTGGCCTCGCTCGGCGTGATCGTGCTCCTCTTCGAGGTGGGCCTCCAGTCCACGGTGAAGCAGATGCTCCACGTCGGCGGATCCTCCGCGCTCGTCGCCGTGCTCGGCGTCCTCACACCCCTCCTGCTCGGGTGGGCCGTGGGGGCCTGGCTCCTGCCGCAGGAACCCACGCTGGTCCACGTCTTCCTCGGCGCGGTCTTGACCGCGACCAGCGTCGGGATCACGGCGCGGGTGCTGCGCGATCTGGGCTACGCGGCCACGATCGAAGCGCGGATCGTCCTGGGGGCCGCGGTCCTGGACGATGTGCTGGGCCTCGTGATCCTGGCCGCGCTCACGGGCATGATCACCGCGGCGGACCAGGGTGGGAGCCTCTCGACGGTCGCCGTGGTGGCGATCTCGGCGAAGGCGCTCGGCTTCCTGGCCGGATCGATCCTCCTCGGGCTCTGGCTCACGCCCCGGCTCCTGGGTCTCGTCTCGCGCATGAGGGTGACCGGGATGCTCCTCACCACGGGGCTTCTCTTCTGCTTCGCGCTCGCCTACCTCGGAACGCGCGTGGGCCTCTCCCCCATCGTGGGCGCCTTCGCGGCGGGCCTGATCCTCGAATCCCATCAGTTCCAGGGGTTCGAGGAGAGCCGCGCCCAAAGCCTCGAGTCCCTGCTCCACCCCATCTCGACCTTCCTGGTCCCGATCTTCTTCGTGCTCACCGGATTCCGGGTGGACCTGGCCGCGTTCGCGGACCCGGGAGTTCTCCTGCTGGGGCTGGCGCTGACGGCCGCCGCCTGGATCGGGAAGCAGGCCTGCTCGCTGGGCGTCCTGGAGCGCGGCGCAAACCGCGTCGCCATCGGCCTGGGGATGGTGCCGCGCGGCGAGGTGGGGCTCATCTTCGCGAGCGTGGGCGTGGCCCTGACGATCGGCGGGCGCCCCGTCATCCCGCCGGGGATCTACGCCGCCCTGGTCCTCATGGTGATCGTCACGACCCTCGTCACCCCGGCGGCGCTGAAGTGGAGCCTGGAGCGCGGTGGAGGGACCGCCCCAGCGCCGACCCCAGGAGATCCGTAGCGGCGCGCACGCGCCCTAAGTCGGGCGCGACGTCCGCGCCGCTCTGCGTGAGCGCCCAGATCACATCCTCGGTGGCCACGTTCCCCGAGGCTCCCGGCGCGAACGGGCACCCCCCGACGCCGCCCGCCGAGGAATCGAAGGTCGAGATCCCCCGCTCGTAGGAAGCGAGCACGTTCGCGATCGCGGTGCCGTAGGTGTCGTGGAAGTGCATCGCGAGCCGGTCCTGATCCACGTGGTCCAGCAGCCTGTCGAGCAGCGTCATCACGTCCGCGGGCACGGCCTTCCCGATCGTGTCGCCGATCGAGATCTCGTCCACGCCCAGGTCGGTGAGCCGTTTCACCACATCCACCACCGCCTCGGGGGCAATCTTCCCCTCGTAGGGACACCAGAACGCCGTGGAGACATAGCCGCGAACGGGAATCGAGGCGCCGCGCGCGCCCTCGACGACCGGCTTGAACCGCTCGATCGACTCGGCGATCGAGGCGTTCACGTTCTTGCGATTGAAGGTCTCCGACGCGGCCGTGAACACGGCGGCTTTCCCGATCCTGGCACGAAGCGCCCGCTCCAGCCCGCGCTCGTTCGGGACCAGGGCCGAGTAGAGGGTCCCTTCCCGTCGCCGGATCCGGGCGAAGACCTCCTCCGCGTCGGCGAGCTGGGGCACGCGATCGGGCGAGACGAAGGCGCTCACCTCGATCTCCTCGTATCCCGCCTCCGAGAGGGCGTCCACGAACCGGACCTTGACGTCGGTCGGAATGGTCTTCGCCTCGTTCTGGAGACCGTCGCGCGGCCCGACTTCCGTGACCTTGACCCTCACGCGCGCGGCTCCAGCACCACGAGCAGATCGCCCAGCTCGACGCGCGCTCCCGCCTCGCATCGCACCTCGGCGATCACCCCGTTCTCCGGCGCGACCAGGCGGAACTCCATCTTCATCGCCTCGATGGTCACGAGGAGATCCCCCTCGGACACCGAGGCGCCGGCCTCGGCCGCGACCTGGACCACCCGCCCGGTCATGGGAGCGCGCAGCTCGTCGGCGGAGGGCGTGCCCTTCGCCAAGGTCTCGCCGCGCTCCTCCTCGAGGAAGAAGCTCCGGCCCTCGCAGGAGACCCAGAGGCCTCGCCGTCCCCGCGCCACCGCGCACCGGGTCGCGCGTCCGCCCGAGCGAACGTCGAACCAGAAGCCCTCGTGGCTCACGTCCGCCTCGAAGCGGCGTCCCCCCAGGTCGAGCGCGACCCGCCCTCCCTTTCGCTCGTAGGTCAGCGCGATCGGGGTCCCGCCATGGCGCAGGAGGAGCTTCCGGCTCACCGCCGCCCCCACGCGCCGAGACGCTGCCAGGGCGAATAGCGGTCGGTATCCTCATCCCCTCCGCGCGCGCTCCGCGGCGTCGAGGCGTAGGCCGCGACCGCGGCGAGGGCCGGATCCGGAATCGTGTCCGGCGCGGGCCACGCGCGCGCCTCCACCGTGTCCGTGAAGGTCTCGCCCCCACGGAACGCGCCGTCCTCCAGGAGGTCGATCAGGAACGGCTGATTGGTGGTCACCCCGAGCAGCGCCGTGCCTCGGAGCGCCCGCACGAGCCGGGTCCTCGCCTCCTCCCGGTCGCGCCCGTGCGCGATGATCTTGGCGAGGAGCGAGTCGTAGTAGGGCGTCAGCGTCTGGCCCTCCGCGATGCCGGAGTCGACCCGCAGCCCATCCTCCTCGTGCCAGGCCAGCACGAGGAGCGTTCCCGTCTGCGGCAGGTAGCCGTGGTAGGGATCCTCCGCGCAGAGGCGCGCCTCGATGGCGTGGCCGCGCAGCTCGGGAGCTCCCCGCGAGCCCAGCGCCTCGGCGAGCGGCCGCCCGGCCGCGATCAGGACCTGGGCGCGCACCAGGTCCAGCCCGCTTCGCATCTCGGTCACCGTGTGCTCCACCTGGAGCCTCGTGTTCACCTCGAGGAAATAGAAGGCCCCGTCCGACCCGAGGAGGAACTCCGCCGTCATCGCGCCGGAATAGCCGGCGGCCGTCGCGAGCGCGACCGCGGCGCCCTGCATGGCGGCCCGGATCGCGGGCGTCACCGCGACCGATGGGGACTCCTCGATCAGCTTCTGGTGCCGCCGCTGCAGGCTGCATTCGCGCTCCCCCAGGGCCACCGCCTCGCGGCCGTCCGAGAGGATCTGGATCTCGACGTGGCGCGCCGGATGGACGTATTTCTCGAGCAGGAGCCGGTCGTCCCCGAACGCCGATTTCGCCTCGCGCTGAGCCGCGTCGAACGCCGACGGGATCTCCCCCGCCGCGCGGACGAGCCGCATGCCGCGCCCCCCGCCGCCGCCCGCCGCCTTCAGCATCACGGGAAACCCCACACGCTCCGCTTCCGTCCGCACGCGCGCCGCGGATCCGATCTCCTCGGCGCCCGGGACCAGGGGCACGCCCGCGGAGGCGGCGGTCCGGCGCGCCGCGGACTTGTCGCCGAGGCGGGCCATGCTCTCGGGCGAGGGGCCGATGAACGCGATCCCCGCCGCGCGGCATTCCGCCGCGAAGGCCGCGTTCTCGGAGAGGAACCCATAGCCGGGGTGGATCGCGTCGGCCCCCGTGCGCCGCGCGGCCTCGAGGATCGCCGCCGCGTGGAGATAGCTCTGCGCGGGCGGCGCGGGACCGATCGCGACCGATTCGTCGCCGGCGCGCGCGTGAGGCGCGCCGCGGTCCGGATCGGAGTACACCGTGACGGAGGGGATCCCCATGGCGCGGAGCGTGCGGCACACGCGCACGGCGATCTCGCCGCGGTTCGCGACGAGCACCTTCCGGAACGGCCCGCCGCTCATGGCTTCCAGGAGGGCGCGCGCTTCTCCAGAAAGGCGCCGAGGCCCTCCTGTCCCTCGGCCGAGGCGCGCAACGCCGCGATGACGCGGACCGCGTTTTCGATGGCGTCCTTGCGAGGGCGGCCGAGCGATTCCCGGATCAGGTTCTTCGCGGCCGAGACGGCGTGCGGCCCGTTCCCGTTCAGGGCGGCCATGAAACGATCCACCGCCGCGTCCAGATCCCCGGCCGGAACGACCTCGTGGACCAGCCCCATGGCCCGGGCCTCGGCGGCGCCGAAGATCTCGGCGGTGAGGAAGTAGCGGCGCGCGGCGGAGGCGCCGATCTTCGGAAGCACGAAGGCGGAGATCACCGCGGGCGCGATTCCCAGCCGGGCCTCCGTGAAGCCGAACTTCGCCGCGTCCACGGAGACCACGATGTCGCAGCAGGCGATGAGCCCCATGCCGCCGCCCAGGCAGGCGCCGTTCACGCGGGCGATGGTCGGGAGGGGAAGCTCGTCGAGCGCGCGGAGCATCGCCGCCATGCGCATGGCGTCCGCCTCGTTCTCGTCGCGCGAGGATCCCGCGCTCCGGCGCATCCAGTTCATGTCGGCGCCCGCGCAGAAGGTCTCGCCCCCGCCGGTCAGGATCAAGGCGCGCGGTGCCTGGCCTGCTGCCGCGTCCCAGGCCTCGTGCGTCTCCTGGAGCGCGTCCAGGATCTCCCCGATGAGCCGGTCGTCGAAGGCGTTTCGCACCTCGGGGCGATCGAGCGTGATGCGCGCGGCGGGAGGGGAGAGATCCAGCTTGAGGCGGGTGTAGGCTTTCATGGCTCCGCCGCTACATCCGGAAGACCGGCGCCAGGCCCCGGACGACCGGCGCGTTCAGCGCGGCGGAGAGGGCGAGCCCGACCGCTTCCCGCGTCTGCGCGGGATCGATGACGCCGTCGTCCCAGAGGTGTCCGGTCGCGAAGTAGGGGCTTCCCTCCGCCTCGTACTTCGCGAGCACCGGATCCGCGATCGCCCGGGCCTCCTCGGGCGAGAGGCTCTTCCCCTCGCGCTGGAGCTGCTCGCGCTTCACCTGGACCAGGACCTCGGCCGCCTGCTGGCCGCCCATGACCGAGATGCGCGAGTTCGGCCAGGCGAAGAGGAACCGCGGGCGATACCCGCGGCCGCACATGGCGTAGTTCCCCGCCCCGTGCGAGGCGCCGATGAGCACCGTGATGCGCGGGACCGCGGCGGTCGCGACGGCCTGGACCATCTTGGCGCCGTCCTTGGCGATCCCGCCCGCTTCGTATTTCTTCCCCACCATGAAGCCCGTGATGTTCTGGAGGAACACGAGCGGGATCCTGCGCTGCGCGCAGAGCTCGACGAAGTGGGCGCCCTTGAGCGCGCTCTCCGAGAAGAGCACGCCGTTGTTCGCGACGATCCCCACCGGGTAGCCCATCCACCGGCCGAAGCCGCAGACCAAGGTGGCGCCATAGCTCGCCTTGAATTCGTGGAAACGGCTTCCGTCCAGGAGCCGCGCCAGCACCTCGTGGACGTCGTAGGGTTGCTTGAGATCGGGCGGCAGCACGCCGTAGAGCTCCTCCGGCGGATACGCCGGATCCTCCGGCTCGGCCAGATCCAGATCGACCCTCTTCACCCGGTTCAGGTTGGCGACGATGTTCCGGACGATGGCGAGCGCTTCTTCCTCGTTCGCCGCCATGTGGTCCACCACCCCGCTCACGCGCGCGTGCACCTCGGCCCCGCCCAGGTCCTCCGGGGTCACCTCCTCGCCGGTCGCGGCCTTCACGAGCGGCGGCCCGGCCAGATAGATGGTTCCCGCGCCCTTCACGATCACGTTCTCGTCGGACATGGCCGGCACATAGGCGCCGCCCGCGGTGCACATGCCCAGCACCGCGGCGACCTGGGCGATGCCCTCGGAGGACATGACCGCCTGGTTGTAGAAGATGCGGCCGAAGTGCTCCTTGTCCGGAAAGACCTCGGCCTGCAGGGGCAGAAAGACGCCGCCCGAATCCACGAGGTAGACCGCGGGCATCCGGTTCTCGAGGGCGATCTCCTGGGCGCGGATGTGTTTCTTGATGGTGATCGGGTAGTAGGTGCCGCCCTTGACCGTCGGGTCGTTCGCGACGATCACGCATTCGGTCCCGGATATGGACCCGACCCCGGTCACGATCCCGGCGGCGGGTATCTCCTCCGCGTAGACGCCCCCCGCGGCCAGAGCGGAGAGCTCCAAGAACGGCGTGTCCGGGTCCAAGAGCCGCTCGATGCGCTCCCGCACGAGGAGCTTCCCACGCTTGCGCGAGAGCTCGACCGCCTGGGGCGAGGCCGCCCTGGCCACCCCGTCGAGACGGCGGCGAAGGTCCGCGGCCAGCGCCTCGTGGTGGGCGCGGTTCCGCTGAAACTCGGGGGAGTCGGTCTTGATGTGGCTGCGCAGGGTCTCCATGGGACCCAGACACTCTAATCGCTGATGGGCCAAAGGGAAAGGGGGGAGTATGGGGCTCCGATCGGGCTTCAGATGGGCGCTACGCGTGCCGATGGAACATCTGTCCTACACGCCCCCTCATCCGGAGGAATCTTTGTCCCGCGAAAAAACCAGCACGGTGCAGAAACAGGCCGATCGCAGGACGACGGCGCTCTTTGGGCTCGTCATCCTCGTCCTGCTGGGGTTCGCGTTCACCATCCAGACCCTCTGGGTCTCGGTGGTTCGATCCGGGTTCCTGGGGGACAACGCGCCCGCGGGCGGCTGGATGCTCCTCGTGGGGCTCGTGGGGCTCACCGTGCTCTTCTGCCTCTACATCATGCACCAGCAGGGTGAGATCAACCGCTTCCGGACGCGGCTCATGACCGAGCAGATGGAGCTGGAGCAATCGCGCGGGAGGTTGGCCGAGCTGACCTCGCTCTTCCAGCTCGGAAACAGCCTGCACATGGACCTCCCCCTGGACACGATCTTGGAGATCACGGTCCGCCGGGTGGCGAGCACGCTCCATTCGCACGACGTCTCGCTCTACCTCTACGATCCTCAGACGAAGCTATTGAAAGTAAGGGCCCGATTCGGGCTCACGCCGAAGGAGGCGGACGCGGAGGTGAAGCTGGGGGACGGGGCCGTGGGGTGGGTAGCGCGCCACCGCGAGCCGATCCTCATGCGCGCGACCGATCGGGAGGCGCGTTACGCCGACCATTTCACGGCTCATCCCGACGCGGGATCCGCCCTCATCCTTCCGGTCAACTTCGAGAACCGGTGCGTCGCGGTCTTGCAGGTACACCGCGCGGTGAAGGCGGAGCCCTTCCGGCTGGAGCACCGTGACGTGGGCCAGCTCTTCGCGGACAACGTCGCCGGCGTCATCGAGCGGGCTTTGGTCGTGCAACATCTGGAGGCGCGGGCCGTCGACATCAAGCCCGCCGCGAAGGCCGAGGCCGGGTCGCAGCAGCCGACTCCATTCCAGGACTCGTTCCTCTCCTCGGCGGAGAACGAGCTCAAGGCGCCCCTCACCACCATCCTGGCCTACTCGGAGGTGCTGGACCAGAACGACAAGCGCATGACCACCTCGATGCGGCGCGAGTTCACGGCGCGCGTCCGGGGCGAGGCGCTGCGCCTCCTGAACCTCGTGGACGACGTTCTGGACCTGGCCCGGCTCGAGACCGGACGCTTCCTGCTGGATCTCCGGGTGGACAACGTGAACAAGATCTCGCGGGCCGCGGTGGATGCGGTCCGGGGCGTCGCGTCCAGCAAGCAGGTGGACCTGGAGCTCAAGCTGGACGAGAAGATTCCGGATCAGCATCTGGACGCGGTGAAAGTACGCCAGGCGATCCTGCACCTTCTCCAGAACGGGATCCGCTTCTCCCCCGCGAAAGGCCGCGTGTCGCTCGCCACCTGGGTCGGGGACGACTACGTCCAGATCGAGGTGCGGGATTCGGGCCCCACGGTCGAGCCGGAGGCGGCGCCGCTGGTGTTCGACATCGAGGCCCAGGGCGAGGGGCTCAGCAAGCGGGTGAAGGACGGCTTGGGATTCGGCCTCCACCTCACGAAGCGTTTCGTGGAGCTGCACGGAGGCGAGGTCGGCGTGGGCGAGAGCCCGAGCGGCGCCGGAGCGGCGTTCTGGATCCGCCTCCCGCGCGGAGAGGGCCTCGAGAGCGTCCTCGGGCGCGATCCCTTCGCCGAGGAGATATGGCAGAAGCAGTGATGAGGGCCTAGGCGGGCCTACCCACGTTTTCCGGCGTCACCACCCTCGAAGACCGCCCGCATCCTGACGAACTCCGACTCCTGACCCGCGGCGATGAAGACGAAGAACGCGATCAGCATGAGGATGGGGTTGGAGCCGACCAGGCCCAGAAACCCCAGTACGAACGCGATCGCCTGTCCCACGATCGCCGCCACGCGCGTGGCCCGAACGTAGTCGAGGCGCATCGCGAGGATCGCGCGCAGCACCCGCCCCCCATCCATGGGAAACGCCGGGATCAGGTTGAACGCGGTGACGCCGACGTTGAACGCGAAGAGCCGGGCGATGAAGCTCCGCTCGAGCAGGCCCGGATCGCCGAAGTCGTACATGCGCGAGGAGAAACGCATGACGAGGAGGAGCGTCCCCGCGATCACCACGTTCACCAGCGGCCCGGCCAACGCCACCGCCACCTCCTGCGACGGACGGCGCGGGATGCGGTCGAGGCGGGCCACGCCGCCGATCGGCAGGAGCGTGATGTCCCGCGTCACGACGCCGTAGCGACGTCCGGTCAGGGCATGCCCGAACTCGTGGAGCACGACGCAGGCGAAGGCGGCGAGGATGAACCCGACGCCCTCCGCCGCGTGCGCCAGCCCGCGCGCGGCGCCCGACCAGAAGAGCCATACCAGGAGCAGGAAGAACGTCACGTGGATCCGGACCGGAATCCCGGCCACGCTCGCCACCTTCCAGGACCAGCGCATACTTCCATTCTGCGCCACCTCCGACGCGAATGCATCCGCCGGCTCGAAGATTCGGGTTGCGGCCGCGCTCTGTTCTATACTCATAGACGCTGTTTCGTTCCGCCCACTGGGCTCTTTCTTCTCTCGATTCGGAGGAACCCCATGTCTCGACGGATCCCCGTAGTCGCCGCCGTGGCCTTGTCCCTCTTCTCGTTCTTCCCCCTGTCGGCTCGAGCGGACGAGGAGCCTGGGGCGGTGCACAAGAGCGGCAGCATCGGATTTCACCAGTCCGCAGCTCCCATCGGCGTCCGCTGGTGGGTCGCGGGTCAGAAGGTGGGCCTCGATCTCGGGGTCGGTTTCGCCTCGGACCCGTCCTTGCCGTACCCGGGCGAGCATCTGAAGAGCGTCGCGTTCAGCGCGGGCGTCCCGATCTGCGTGCAGAGCTGGTCGCGGATGCATGTCCTCTTCCGGCCCGGCGTTCTGTATCAGACCCAGCAGGTCGAGTCCTCGGTCTTCCCGGCGGCCTTCGCGACCGAGAGTGAGAAGACCCTGACCTTGAGCGGCGAGATCGAGGCGGAGGCGTTCCTTCTCGAGAACTTCAGCGTCTCCGCGAGCACGGGAGTCGCCTACGAGAGCTTCGATCCCGGCTTCGGGGCCGACAAGGAGAAGAGCTTCCGGACCGTCGGCGGCAACTTCACCAGCGTCGGATTCCACGCGTACCTGTTCCACTAGAAACGAACGAGCCCCCGGGGGAACGCTCCCGGGGGCTCTTCGTTCGGTGGCCGAGGCCTATTTCCGGAGGTAGCGGGCCAGCCAGTCGTGCACCTCGCGGTTCCAGACGAGCGAGTTCCGGGGCTTCAGCACCCAGTGATTCTCGTCGGGAAAGAACACCAACCGCGCGTCCACGCCCTTCGCTTTGTAGATGTTGTACACCGCCAGCGCCTGGTTGTGCGGCACGCGGTAGTCGCGCTCGCCGTGGACGATGAGCATCGGCGTCTTGAAGCCGCGCGCGAAGCGGGCGGGATTCCAGCGGTCGATCGCCTCCAGCCGGTCCCACGGCTCGCCGCCGTAGGACTGATGCCGGCCCTGGGTGATGTCGCTCCCGTACTCGGCCAGGAGATCGAACACGCCCGCGTGATTCACCAGGCAGGCGAAGCGGTCCGTCTGCCCCGCGATCCAGCACACGAGGTAGCCGCCGTAGCTTCCGCCCGTGGCCGCCATGCGCTTCTCGTCGATGGTCCCGGTCTCGAGCAGGGTATCCGTGGCGCGCATGATGTCGGTGAAGGGCTTGTCCCCGTGGCCCCCCTGGATGCACGCCGCGAACTCCTGTCCCCACGAGGTCGATCCGTGAAAGTTGACGCACGCGACCACGTAGCCGGGGGCCGCGAACGCGTGGGGGCTCCAGCGGAAATGGAAGTTGTCGCCGGCGATTCCGTGCGGGCCGCCGTGGATCACCTGGACCAGGGGCCACTTCTTCGCGGGATCGAACCCCGGAGGAAGCACCACGAACATCTGAACGCGCCGCCCGTCCGCCCCGGCGAACTCCACCTCGCGCACCTCGCCGAGGGCGATCTCGCTCAGGAGCGCGTCGTTGAACCGGGTCAGCTTGAGGAGGTCCCGCCCGTCCAGCCGGCAGCTCATGGCCTCGGCCGGGGCCGAGATCGACTGCAGGGTGAAATAGACGCGGTTATTGCGGCCGATCTTCAACCCGGACACCGTGCCCTGCTCGAGGAGCGCTTTCGGCGTTCCGCCCGCGGCATCCATCGAGAAGAGGAGCACCCGGGCGCGATCCTCGGCCTCGAGGATGAGCGAGCCATCCGGAGCCACCTCCCAGGCGGCCGGCGATCGATCCCAGTCCTCGTTGAGCACCGTGTGGGTCCTGGCCGCCCGGTCGTAGCGAACGATGCGCACCCGGTCGGCGTAGAAATAGGGATCGCGCTGCATCCCGTAGTAGATCGACGCGCCGTCCGGCGCGTACCGGGGCCGCCAGCAATCGGCGCTCTGCGGGGGCGTCCCCTCCGGGGTGAGACACTGGACCTTGCCCCCTCCGCTCGTCGGCACCGTGTACAGCGCCCAGCGAAGGAGCTGATGCGGCGGAAGGCTCGCGTTCGCGGCGAACACGATCTCGGCTCCGTCGGGCGCCACGTCGTACTGCCCGGACGGATCCATCAGATCGAACCAGCCGGTTCCCGCCGGCGTGAGGTCGGTCAGGGCACGCGTCTCGAGATCCAGAACGAAGAGATGGGGGCGCTCGCCCTCGAGCAGCCAGTGATCCCAGTAGCGGTACACGCGGTCCTCGGTGATCTGCACCTTCACGGGATCCTTGGCCCGCTTCTCGATCAGCTCCTTCGTCCCCTCCGGAGTCGGAGCGGCGGCGAGCAGCATCGAGACGAAAGCGATCCTCTTCCCGTCCGGGAACCACCGGGGATCCAGCGCGCCCAGGGGGAGGTCGGTGAAGCGTTCGGCTTCGCCGCCGTCGAGCGGCATGACGTGGAGCTGCGGCTTTTCCTCGCCGCGGGCGCGGAGGAAGGAGAGCCGGCGTCCATCGGGCGAGATGGCGGGCTCGGTGCTGCTGTGCTCCTCCGAGGTGAGCGGGCGCGGCGCGCCCCCTTCGGGCGGAACGAGCCAGAGCCTCGTCTTCCCCTTGTTGGATTCCAGGTCGTAGGTTGTGACCGGAACGACCACCGTTCCATCCGGGGCCGGCACCGGCGTGCCGACGCGCGCGATCTTCCAGAGATCCTCGGCGGTCAGTCGGCGCTTTGTGGGATTGCTGGCTGGGTAGAGGACGGTTGTCTGGCTGTCGGCGACGTGCAAGCGCCCCTCCGAAAAAAGAACGGGAGCCCCCAAGCGGGGAGTGGTTCGCGGGACTCGGACCCGGGACTATACGCCCCCCGTTCGCTCGATTCCAGGGAGGACTTCCGGGTCAGAAGCGATAGATCGCGGCGATCGGTCCTGTGCCCGGCATCGAGGCGCGCGGGACCACGTAGACCTCGGCCCCGCGCTTGAATGCTTCCTCGGCGAGGTCGTCGAGCACGTCGGCGTCCTCCGCGTCTCTCTGCGCCTCGCGCCTCTCGATCGAACCGGTCTTCCGGTCCAGGACGCCCCAGACCGACTCGTCCTCGGCGACGAAGAGGCATTCCACGCGGCCCGCCACGGCCGCCGGTCCGATCTCCTCGATCTGGTCGGAGGCGAGGCCGGTTCCCAGCCGCTCCCGGAAGCGCTCCTTGCGGGAGCTCAGGCGCGCCTCGAGGACCCGGCTCACGATGGGCCAGGCATCGGCGTGGATCTTGTCCTCGTTCGCCCGCTCGTAATTCCCCACCAGCCCCTCGTCGAGGAGCCCCGGATAGCGGTTCGCCAGCTTGTAGATCGGATGGTAGTAGTCGACCGCCGCGAGAAGGAGCGGGACATGCTCGTTCCGGAGATACTCGTGGAGTCCGTGGTCGACGGCGTTGAAGAAGCGGAGCAGCTCCTCCTTCTTCAGCTCCTTGCCCGGCCCCTGCCCGTGAAACACCGCGCCCCGGAGGTAGCTGCTCTCGAGGCTCCGGTCGAAATCGGGCACCCCGATCGCGTCACGAAAACTCTTCGGCACGCCGTGCAGGTCCACGGGGCCCGCGCCGTAGGGGCCCCCCTCGTGGAGCGCGACCTCGTTCTGGCTCACGCAGAGCACGAGGTATCGCCCGTTCGAGCGCAGAAACCGGAGCAACGGCTTCGTGTGGTACGTGTCGGCGGCCACCACGATCTCCGGGACCGGCATGGGGAGCCGATAGGCCGCCACCGACGCCTCGGAGCGGAAGAGGGCCAGTCCGTCGAGCGCGTGCTCCGCGAGGGATTCCGCGTCGAGCTGACGCAGCGGCTCGAGAAAGGCCTCGACGTCACGGACCGCGTTCCTGGACTCCAAGAGCTCCTTCGCCCGATGGAGGAGCGAGTGGAGACGCGCCGAAACCTGCTTCCGGTCCGGATGGCGCCGCTGCGTCGGGAGATAGATCGACAGGTGCGGGCCCTGGCCGTCGGCGAGCAGGCTCTTCAGCGCCTCGACGCGAAAGGACTCGATCCGGACCGAGGTCCCGCCCGCGCGTGTCATGCCGGCTTGGGCGCGGGAGGCGGAAGAACGCGCGCCACGACGAGCGACTCGAAGCCGCACTTCGAGTGGGTCCCGTCGCAGAAGGGCTTGTTCGAGGATTGTCCGCAGCGGCAGAGCGAGACCGTCGTGCGGCCCGCCAGATCGAATGGCTTCCCGTCCTGATCCAGAATCTGGAATTCCCCCTCGATCCGGATGGAGGCGTTGTTGCGAATGGTGATCGTGGCTCCCGGCATGCGCCCTCCTCGTTCTCATCGATCCTCCCTTCGCATCGCGCCATCCGCGACACGGGAGGAGCGTTGAGTATATACTCCGTCCCCTTATGGCGGCCCAATACATCTTCACCATGAAGGACCTGCGCAAGGTCTATCCCCCGAACCGGGAAGTCCTGAAGGGGATCTGGCTCTCGTTCCTGCCCGGAGCCAAGATCGGCGTGCTCGGCCTGAACGGCGCCGGAAAGAGCACCCTGCTCCGCATCATGGCCGGCGTCGAGGAGCCTTCGGGGGGGGAGGCGCGCCCCGCGAAGGGAATCCGCGTCGGCTATCTCCCCCAGGAGCCCGTGCTCGATCCCTCCAAGGACGTGCTCGGCAACATCGAGGAAGGCGTCGCGGAGACGCGCGCGCTGCTCCACCGCTTCAACGAGCTCAATCTCAAGCTGGGCGAGACTCTGTCCGAGGGCGAGATGGAGCGCGTGCTCGAAGAGCACGGGCGGGTCATGGCCGAGATCGAGGCCAAGAACGCCTGGGAGCTGGATCGCACCGTGGAGATCGCGATGGACGCGCTGCGGGTCCCTCCGGGGGAAACGAAGGTCGAGACGTTGTCGGGCGGGGAGCGTAGACGCGTCGCGCTCTGCCGGCTCTTGTTGCAGCATCCCGACCTCCTTCTCCTCGATGAGCCCACGAACCATCTCGACGCCGAGTCGGTGGCCTGGCTCGAGCGCTTCCTGAAAGAGTATCCGGGCACCGTGGTGGCCGTGACCCATGACCGATACTTCCTGGACAACGTGGCGGGCTGGATCCTGGAATTGGACCGCGGCGCCGGCATCCCCTGGGAGGGGAATTATTCCTCGTGGCTGGAGCAAAAGCAGGAGCGCCTCTCCCTCGAGGAGAAGACCGAGTCGGCGCGGCAGCGCACCCTGAAGCGCGAGCTGGAGTGGATTCGCATGTCGCCCCGGGCGCGTCAGGCGAAGAGCAAGGCCCGCGTCACCGCCTACGAGGAGCTGCTGCGGCAGGAGACGGAGAAGCGCCAGGATGCCGTGGAGATCTCCATTCCCGCGGGGCCGCGTCTCGGGAACCTCGTCGTCGAGGCCCGGGATCTGGTCAAGGGGTACGGGGACCGCGTGCTCATCGACGGGCTCAGCTTCACGCTCCCGCCCGGGGGCATCGTGGGCATCATCGGGCCGAACGGCGCGGGCAAGACGACCCTGTTCCGCCTCATGGCGGCGCTGGAGCCGCCCGACGCCGGCACGGTGCGGGTGGGCGATACGGTGAAGCTGGCGGTCGTGGATCAGAGCCGCGACGCGCTGCGGGGCGAGAAGAACGTCTGGGAGGAGATTTCGGACGGCCAGGACGAGATCGAGCTGGGGAGCCGGACCATCCCCTCCCGCTCCTACGTCGCGATGTTCAACTTCAAGGGGGCGGATCAGCAGAAGCTGGTGAAGAACCTGAGCGGCGGAGAGCGGAACCGCGTGCACTTGGCCAAGCTGTTGCGCTCGGGAGGAAACCTCCTGCTCCTGGACGAGCCCACCAACGATCTCGACGTGGATACCCTGCGCGCGCTCGAGGAGGGTATTCTCAACTTCGCCGGCTCGATCTGCGTGATCAGCCACGATCGCTGGTTCCTGGACCGCATCGCCACCCACATGATCGCCTTCGAGGAGGACGGGAGCGTGGTCTGGTTCGAGGGGAACTACCAGGACTACGAGGTGAACCGGCACTCGCGCCTCGGCGCGGCCGCCGATCAGCCGCACCGCCTGAAGTTCAAGAAGCTCGTCCGGAAGTAGGCCGGAGGGAGACCCCATGCAGCAGAAACAGCTCGGCATCCTCCTCATCGTCCTGGGGATCGTGGCCTCCGCCTACGGCCTGGTAGGCTACAATCGGGAGACCGCCGTCATCAACGTGGGCGGATACAAAGCGACCGCCACGGAGCACGTCACGACGCCCCTCGCCACCGTCCTCGGAATCGTCGGGCTCGCCGGCGGCGTCATCCTCCTCGTGGGGTCCAAGCCCCGCCCCTGATGAGACGACTGCCTCCGCGGAGGCCCGGCGCTCTCCTGGCCGCCCTCGCGCTTCTGGCCTGCGCTCTCCTGTGGAACGCCCGCACGGCCGGCGCGGACCCTCGCTTCGGCGATTCCACCTGGGTGGCTCCCACCGTGGTCCTGGACCGTGATCCGACCGCGGACGGGCCGCGCGTGGCCGGTCCCGATCGGGAGCGGGGCTGGGAAACGGCGCTGCGCACCCCGTTTCGAATCGTGTTCCTTCCGCTGCGTCTGGTCGCGCGTGGCATGGAGATCGGCGTCGGCCAAGTGGGCGTTCACCCCCCGAGACCGGGACCGATCGCGCCCGAGATCGATTTCGGCGGAGTGACCGAGATCGGCCTCGGTCCCGCCCTCACCTGGCGCGGATTCCCTCCCGGCGATTCCAAGCTTCGCCTCGCCGGCACGTGGTCCACCACCGACCGGCGCCGCGTGCAGCTCCGGGGGCGAATCGGCAAGGCACGGCCCGTCGGGTTCCGGCTGAGCGCCGACTATGACCGCAAGCCGAACCTCCGCTTCTACGGCATCGGGAACGGAACCCCATCGGCGGACCGTTCGATCTTCCTGCTCGAGACAACGAGCGGTGAGGCCGCGCTCCTCTTCGGCCCATCGACGCTTCGTCAGTTGCGGCTCGTGGGCGGCTATTCGGCGATGACTCCGCTCCGCGGCTACCAGGGAAGCCCAGGGCTCGAGGACAAGTTCCCGCCCGGCACCCTGCCCTATCAGGACCGCGCGACGCGGGAAGTCTTGTACGGCGTGACGGGCGATCTTGCCGCGCTCGACGACGCGCGCGATCCCACGGCCGGTCTGCACGGCCGGGCCGAGTGGCGCCGCGCCGCCGGCCTGCGCGACCGCGATCCCGATTTCAACCAGTGGCTCGTGGAGGGCCGCGCCTACGCACCCGTGCTCTCGAAGCGCCGCGTGGTCGCGTTTCGCGGGGTCTACGCGGGAATCGATCCGGCCGGAGGGGCGGCGCAAGTGCCGTTCTACCGCCTGGTCCAGACCGACGGGCCTCTCCGATTCGCGGGCTATCCCTCGCATCGATTCCGGGACCGGCAGCTCTTGCTCGGCCGGATCGAGTATCGCTGGGCGATCTGGAGGAGCGTTCGAGCGGTCGCCCTGTACGAGCTGGGCGAGGTCACCCCCCAGGCGAGCGCGTTCACGGCCCGAGCCGCGCGGTGGGGGTACGGGGGCGGATTGCGTTACGGCCTGAACGAGGACTCAGCCCTCCGATTCGAGGTGGCGAACAGCGTCGAAGGAATCCAGGCGACGCTCACGGTCCGGAGCGGGTTCTGATGCTTCCCCGCACGCGCGCGGCGCTCGGGCTGGCCCTCTTCGGTGCGCTTCTGCTCGCCACTCCAGCAACGGCGGACGCGTCCGATCCCGGCCCGGACCGCGTCACGTGGGTCGACCACGACGGGCGCCCGATTCCCAAGCCGCCCGATGGGGAGCCCAACTTCGTGGGGCACCAGTTCCGGGAGGGACTCGTCGAGCCCCTCTCGCACGCCTTCGACATCCCGGACAAGATCCTGTTCGTGGCGCGGGCCCTGGGCGCGCGCACGCGTCGCGAGGCCGTGAACGTGAACGCGTTCGACGAGGTGCCGAATTCCACATGGTTCACCAATCGCAACCACATGCGCGCGGTCCCGGTCTCGGACCTCGCCCGGGGTCCCGATTCCTCGACCGCGGCCCCCGCGAAGCCCTGGATCGTCAAGCACGCCAAGAAAGGCGGGGCCAGCGCGGGCTTCCAGATCAAGGATGCCGACGGGAAGAAATGGCTCCTGAAGCTGGACCCGCGGGACCATCCCCAGCTCAGCGCGGGCGCCGACATGGTGGCGCGCACCCTGGTGCACGCCGCAGGGTACAACGTGCCCCACAATCAGCCGGTCCGCTTCACGAGAGCCGACCTGACGATCGACCCGGGCCTTGCGCGCGGCGCCGAGGGAGAGCTCTTCACCGAGGCCGATCTCGACACGATGCTGTCGCGCGGGGCGGTCTTCTCCGACGGCGCCTATTCGGCGTTCGCGAGCCTGTTCCTCCCGGGCCATGTCCTGGGCTCGCCCAGCATGCGACGGCTACGCCCCGGCGACTCCAACGACTGGTACCGGCACACGAACCGCCGCGAGCTGCGAGGCCTCTACGTCGTCTGCTCCTGGATCGACGACTGGGACACGAAGGATCCTCAGTTCCTCGACACGTTCCTGGCCCGTCCCGACAGCCTGGGCCACGTCGCGCACTACCTGCTCGACGTCGGTTCCTCGTTCGGGGCGCAGGCCAACGGCCCCAAGGCGCTGTGGCAGGGTTACGAGAACACCGTCGACTTCGGCTGGATCGCGCGGCACTTCGTGAGCCTGGGATTCGCGGTCGATCCGTGGATGCGGGCCCACGAGAACAGCGGGATCCCCTCGGTGGGAAACTTCGAGTCGGAGGTGTTCCACCCGCAGCACTTCGCGACGGAGCAGCAGGAGGCGGCCTTCCGCGAGATGACCGACGCGGACGCCTACTGGGGCGCGAAGATCGTGGCCTCCTTCTCCGACGCGCAGATCGCGGCGGCGGTGGGCTCGGCGCATTACGAGGATCCACGCGCGACCGAGTTTCTGGTGCAAAATTTGAAGGAGCGCCGCGAGAAGATCACGCGATTCTGGTTCGGCCGCGTGGCGCCGCTGGACTTCTTCTGGATGGATGGTGGCGTGCTCCGGTTTCACGACTTGGCCCAGGACATCGG
>Ga0137398_10000223_pt1 | contig 18289 bp, 20 predicted proteins | sample czorhiz216metaG_FD_106659 | JGI IMG/M metagenome (GOLD analysis project Ga0137398, IMG submission 106659) | Vadose zone soil microbial communities from Angelo Coast Range Reserve, California, USA - czorhiz2.16 metaG | ecosystem: Environmental > Terrestrial > Soil > Vadose zone | place: USA...
GATGGCGATAAAGGTGAAGCGCCGGTCTTTGCGAAGACTGCGCAGGGCGTACCGGAAATCGCGGAGTAGATTATCGAGGTGAGTTTCCCAGCGGGTGTCGCGGACTTCTTCTTTGACGCGTTCGAGGCCGCCGGATTCGAGTTTCGCGCGCCGGCGAGCTTCCTCGGGACTGATGCCCTCGGCCACATAGTCGGCGATCTGGCGATCGAGGTGGTCACAGAGTTCGGCGTCGAGGTGTTTTTCGGTTTGCTCTTTGCGAAAAAATCGAGTTAGCCAATTCAATGTCGCAACTCCTGTTCCGCCGTTCCGAGCATCATGGCTTTTCTGTTTTCGTTATTCATAACGTAGGGCAACGAGGGGATCGACGCGCGCGGCGCGGCGCGCGGGTAGTAGACTGGCGACGAGGCCGACAAACACCACGAGCGTCACCACTGCGGCGAAGGTCCAAGGGTCTGTGGCAGACACGCCGGAAATTTGGCTGGTTAGAAGGCGCGTAAGGGCGTAGCTGAAAAGCAGACCAACCAGAATGCCGCCGGCGACCAGACGGAAACCGTTGAGGAGCACAATGCGGAGGATATTTGCCTGTTGTGCGCCCAGCGCCATGCGAATGCCGATTTCGCGGGTCTGCAATTCCACAGCGTAGCCCAGAGAAATTGGAAAGTCAATCTAGCGTTAGGAGGGGCTTTGCGTCCCCGAGAATTAGTCGAATGCGTTTGTTTTGAGGCAAAGCTAAATTGACGCTCCGAATCGTGTCGAAAAATCGCTCGTAAACAGGTGAGTTCGACTCATACCATCCCCCTGCCGCTATCTGCCAGATCTGTTTGCGCTCGGCAAGAGGCACGGATTGGCCATCAAGCACATAACGGTCCATCAACGCCTGATACTGCGGGTTTCCGGTTTCAACGACGATGTCCTGTATCCTTCCGGGCAATCGAGGATCCATGACCAGGCGCGTCACGAAGTCATAGAACTCCAGGCACATATGTTGATCGCCTATTCCAACCATTGGGTATTCGTCCAGCTTCTTCAAAACAAATTCCACGGCATCAACCGGCGTGAGCCCCTGGGGCGGAGGAGGAAGAACCGCTGGCGTGCGCGGCGCGCGAGGATCGAGTGATCCGCGAAGGTCTAGGCCAGCCTTAAGTAGATCGAGAGTTTCTCCGTGAACAAGTCTCCAGCGACGGTTCAACTCCGCCCAAAACTCATCGTCTCGAAACAGGTATGCGAAGGGTTGAATTCGAGTCAGTTGGCTGCTCGCCCCAAGGTAGAGCACGGCATCTGCGGCTTGTTGTAGGCACTCCGAGCTCTCACCATCGGCTAAAAGAACAGAACCTAGCCAAGTGTCCCGCAGCAGGGCGATGCTGTCCGTGGGGATCTTCGCTTCGCGCGCCTCAATTTCTTTGTAAACATCTCCCGCGCCGAATCGGGATTCCGGGATCACGAAGAAGACCTGACCAGGATGCGTTTTCTCGATGAGCGCACGTGCGTTCGTGGAGTCACCTGGAACGTGCAACAAGTGGGACCGGGCGGCGACGACCAATGCTCGCTCATGTCTATTCAGAATTTCGTCAACCTTCTCTGCCAAAGCCTGCTCACGTGCTTGCCCCCTGAACGCAAGCCATTGCTCTTTGGTCTTCACTTTTCTCCAGAGGATCGGAGCATCACCCAATACGACATGAATTCTCCTTTCTTTAGGCACTGCCAGATTGGCCGCACGAATGGCATCGAAGAACTGTGCATATACGGGTGAATCCCACGTTAGGCTGGGCGACTCGGTGGTATCGTCCCAAACATGTCGGAGCACGCTCTCAGGCATCAATTCGCCGTCCACGACATAACGATCGACCACGGACTGGAAGATCGGATTGCCAAAGTCCACTACGACTACGTTGACTTTGGATCGGAAGCCGGGGGATTGCACCAGAGTTTGAAGAAATTGATGAAGCTCCTCGCAGCCGGGCAGATCTGAAATGGCCACGATAGAGTGCCGATCAAAGCTATTAAGGACAAATTGAACGCCATCCGATACCTCCAGATCGTGTCCTGGGGGTAAGTGGGGTTGGCCGAGACGGTTGCCGTCAGCAGCAGAGCAGCCACAGGCGCACACCAGTTCCTAAGGGAAAACATATTCATTCTCCTCTCGCACTTCTGTCGTTAGCTGTATTTGCTAAACTTTCTTGAGGACTGTTGCTCTAACTCCAGCCAGAATCGCGGCAGTAGTAACCGCGAAAATGGCAACTTCAATCGTTCCCACGCCAGCCAGCAGGATTCCCGCCACTAACGCGCATACTATGGCTGCCGTGCCATCGAAGATCCGAATCGGGCGCGTGGCGCGCGCTTCAGCGATCAAACGACGCCGTAGCTCCGCTCGCCACCATATCGCATTAGCACTGACGGGCGGCGTGTCTAGCTGTACCGCCGCAACACGCCTCATCCACCCTTGAAACTCGGCATCATCCATCGCTTTCCTCAAATCCGTGCTTCCTCAGCACGGCCTCCATCCTGCGCCGTGCTCGGTGCAACAGCACCTTCACGCTCATTTCCCTTAGGTGCAAGGTGCTGGCGATCTCCTGGTGGTCTGCCTCCTCGACGTAGGCAAGCCATAGCAGCGCTCGGTCTCGAATGCTTACTAGGGCAAAGAGTTGCCACACGTCAAAGCCGAGATCCAAGCCGCCACTTCTCACCTGCGTTGCGCGCCGAAACCACTCACCCCACCCGCGTTGGCGCCGATTCTCTGCTCGCCAGTGGTCCGTGATCAGGTTGGTCGCGACTCGATAGAGATACGACTTCCGCTCTCTCTCCGTCATTGGCGGTGCATTCAACAACCGAATATAGCTCTCCTGCAGGATGTCATCCGCAATTGCCTCGTTCGACGCGACTCGGCAGATGTAGAAGCGCAGACGAGACATGGTTCGCGTATAAAACCGCTCGAACTGTTCGTGGCTGAGCCTTTCGCGCTGGTCTGTCTCGGCGTAGTCCATCACTGCTATTGCCACCGTCACGAATCACTTCCTCGTCAGATCTGTCCGGTCCTCATTGGGATGTTTTTCGATGAGCCCCCAGGACCGCGACAAGCGATAAGAGACGCCCGCCGAAATTAGAATGCCGATGCCAACGCACAGCAACAAAAGACCGATAGTGGCGATCTCAGCAGTCAACTGAATCTTGACACCTGACCACCAGAGCCCTCCTCCGGACAACACCAGAATTATCCCTCTCTGGATTGCGGACATGACAGTACGGGCCGGAGTTTCCGAACCCGATAGCTCGGCCACGAACCTCTGGCCTGCTGGCGATTGCAGAAAGGTGGCAAAATCCTCGGCTCGACTGAACTTGTCAAGAACAGACTTATGAACGGACATCCGTTGCTTGGTCTGATAGCCGCTGAAAACGAGGTAGAGAATCACTGGGAATAGCACAGCAAAAGCAATCCAAGCGGCGTCTGTGTTCGTGATGTGATTCATATCGCTGCCCTTTCAACCTTATAACGCTCTCGGATGGCCGAAGGTTAACAGCAGATTGGCGCTTGTAGTGTGGCGGACCCATCGTCGATTCGGATTCTGGCCAGGGCTAGTGCAGTTCAGAACAGAAGCGGTGAACAGTTGCTGGGCACCGTGGCGATTTTCTATGCCTTGCTATTCGGCGGGATTCGCATGCAACGTTTGAAAGTCGTGCTATCGTTGCGCCCAGTCGCCACGGAGCAGCCTTTGGGCCCGTGATTTGGTGGCTCACGCCGCGAAGACGTGCAGTATGAAGCGTAAGTCGATCGGTTGCGACATTCAAAGTTTGTGGGATTGCGCGAGGACAAGAATCCTCGAAGCGTGGTCAAAGAGCACCATCCCAAATGTTGAAACTTACCTGGGCGGAGCCACACTCAACGGTCCTTGGTTATACTGTCCTCTCTGCCGTGAGCTATCGAGGAATCTCTTGATAGACTCCGTGGAACAGAGGTGATGAGTTGACGGAAATCGCAAGGACCACACTCCTCGGCGTCCCGTTGAGGGCGTTCGTTGCATCATTGGCGTTTTTTTCGGCGGCGTGTGCCGCGCGAGCTGCCACGTGTGAAAGCCTGGCGACACTGGCATTACCGGACACAACCATTGTCCTCGCAAAGCTGGAGCCGGCAGGGGTGGAGTTACATTTGCCTGGGCCTCCATTGGGGAACTTGCGGGCGTTTTGCCGCGTTGCGGGAGAAATCAAGCCGACAAAGGATTCCAACATCAAGTTTGAGGTATGGATGCCAGCTTCAGGCTGGAACCACAAGTTCATGGGGGTCGGGAACGGAGGTTGGTCAGGAGAAGTCTGGTATATCGACATGTCGGACGCGCTTCAACGAGGCTATGCCACCGCATCAACAGACACTGGGCACGAAGGCAGCGCAGGCGACGCCAGTTTCGCGCTCGGCCATCCAGAGAAGGTGATTGATTTTGGATATCGGGCGTTCCATGAAACGACTGTCAAGGCAAAAGCAATTCTTTCCGAGTATTACGGAGATGTTCCCAAGCATTCTTATTGGAACGGTTGCTCGACGGGTGGCAAACAAGGGCTCACAGAGGCACAGCGCTTCCCGCGCGACTATGACGGCATCATCGCCGGTGCACCCGCTAATTTCTGGACACATCTTATGGTCAGCGGCATCTGGATCGGCCAAGCAACTCACGAGAACCCTGCTAGCTACCTTCCGAAAGAAAAGTACGCCGTGTTACATAAAGCCGTGCTCGAAGCCTGCGATGCGCTGGATGGAGTGAGAGACGGCGTTCTAGAAAACCCGAAGAAGTGCCACTTTGATCCGAAGGTCCTGCTGTGCAAGGAAGCGAATGGCTCGGATTGCTTAACGGCCTCACAGGTGGACGCAGCCAGGAAGATTTATGCTGGGCCGAAGAACCCGCGGACCGGCGAGCAAATTTTCCCTGGTCTAGAACCTGGCAGCGAAAACGGGTGGAACTTTTTCGCGCGTGGCACGGACGCGCCGATTGTCGCGTCCCACTTCAAATACCTGGTATTCCAAGATCCGAACTGGGATTACCGTACTCTTAACTTCGATAGTGACGTGGCGCTCGCAGACAAACTGGACAACGGAGTGATCACTGCGACCGATCCAAATCTGAAAACATTTTTCGCGGCGGGAGGAAAGCTCCTCCTGTATCACGGTTGGAACGACCCCGCTATCGCCCCACAGAACACAATCGACTATTACAACAGTGTGGTTGCTGCGATGGGCGGCTCTAATAACGTACAGAACTCCATGCGTTTGCTGATGGTCCCTGGAATGAACCATTGTGGCGGCGGCGATGGTCCTTTTGACTTCGACGGCATCGCGGTGCTCGAACAATGGGTCGAGCAAGGTAAAGCCCCGGACCGCATCGTCGCGGCTCACTTCCCACCTGGTGCGCACGCTGCCAAGCCGGACCGCACTCGACCGTTGTGCCGGTATCCTCAAGTTGCTAAGTACGAGGGCTCCGGCAGCACGGACGACGCTTCCAATTTTGTCTGCACGAACGAGTAGGACCTAGTCCACCTCTAAGAAAAGGCTTGTGCCTCGCATTGGAGGCGGATTGGTCGTCATGCATAATACGGTTAGGAGATTAAAGCTAGACCCTCTGAATTTTGCCGAAGAAAAAAGATCCCGCCGCCGTCAAGCTTGGACGCAAGGGTGGGAAGGAGATCGCCAAGCGAGACTCGGGATACTTTAGCCAGCTACAAGCCAAACGCAAGAAGCGCAAGGGCGGTCGGCCTCCCAAGTCCAAGAAATCACTCCCAATAGGCCGTTCCAGCCTAGACGCTCCGCTTCTGGCGTCGCAGGCCTTCGTTCCGAGAGTGGCCAGTGGGGGGTAAGAGCTGCCTCGGCCAAACGGACCATCCTTCTCGAAGAATCTCTTGCCAAAAGTTATTCCACATAACTATCGCTCGCGATTGACATGGCGTGTGTTGAACTCGCCCGGCATGCTAAAAAGGACGCATCAGTTCGCCAGGCACAGGAAGGAGAACCTACCGTGAAGAAACTTCGAATCATCTTGAACACAGCCCTGCTCATATTGGCTCTCGGGACTCTGGCATCTCGGTCGGCCTCGTTAGGACAATTAACACAGCCGAAGTCGTCGAGCAATCTACTTACGGCTCGTTTGCATCATGGCAGACTCTTCTGGCGCACCAGCAAGAATATTTGAACGAGTGGCTCGCAAAAGTTTACTCGCGAGACCCCAATGTTCATTTCGGCCCCACGGCAGATATCTTGCCTGGGTGGAATCTGCGATTAATTGTGCCAACGGATGGCCAAGGTTGCATTGTCCTGTTAAAAGACGCGAAGGACGAAACGGGATATCAGTGCTCAGTGATGAAAGTGGAGTAATCAGGGAATGCAAACCCCTCCAGTGAACCGCGATTTAACAGGCCGCTAAGTCCCGGGAAGTGGGGTCACCGGCCAAGTGGTTTTGGAGCGACTTTTCCGGTAAGCGCGTTTTACGCGACATCTGGTATTGTCGCCTAGGGTGTTTTCATATTAGTATCTGCACATGGATTATTGGACTGTCCAAGTCATGAACTCCCTGGCCTCCTGGATCGTTCTTGCCTGGCTTATTTTTCCGCTTCTCCTAACAGGGTGGTCTGTCACTGATGCCAAACGAAGAAACAAGTCGCCGTTGCTTGTCGCCCTGATTGTCGTGTTGTTTTTTCCGATTGGGTTGATTGCTTGGCTCTTGTTTCGTCCTGAGCCAAATACCCCCAGCAGTGGGCGACGTCCCTTCAATTTGCAGGACTATCGGATTCAATAGCAAATCCTGCGGCACCTCCAGAATCCTGGTCGCTAGTACCTGAATTTCCAGCCGCGAGTGTCTGGTAATCCACTCGGATGTGTTCGCCTGCCTTCATCGCCGACGGCGGGAAACTCCTTAGCACCACCAGCTCTACGTGACCAGGAACCGGTCCGATACACGGATTCTCCTTGTGTACCTGGGGGGCTGACAGGTCCGACTTTTACCGTAGCAAGCACAGAAGCGTTTTTGGCGACCATCTCAAGCGGCCACACGAAAGTCGGATAAGAGTCGCAGATTGGAATGATTGCCAAGCAAACGAGGAAAGTGGCAAAGGTGCAATGCCTTGGTTTCAATCGAAATCCACGGACTGCCGTATGAGCTGTCATTTGCGCACGGGGAATATCATGTCACGAATGAAACCAGGATTGTGCCTGGTTTATCGCCTTCTCCTCCATTTGACGAGCTCCCTTTCGCGGCGGATTCCACATTGACGTGATCGCCGTTTACAGTTGCTCTTACTTCCTTGCAGTGGATGCTTGCTCTTCCGAGACAATGCGTGTCAGGAGACCTTCGGCGGTGCCGAGGAGAGCGTAGAGTTTTGGGAGCGGTGAATCTTCGTCCTCAGCAAGGGTCACAGCTTCGTTCTCTCGTCCTGCTTCGGCCAACATTGAAGTGAGGTTCCAAAGCGGCCACACTCGCGACCCTGGTTCTGGCATGCTTCGTACAATTTCTTGTGCCCCAGTGAAATCACCAAGTACACTCCGCGTGACCGCGATCATTTCCATCGCTCTGCCGGAAGACACCGGACCGGAACTTACTTCATTCGTGAACTCGAGGGCTCTTTGCGCTGTTAGAGCTGCGGCCGGATTATCAACGACTGCCTGTTCCAACGCTAGTACTCCGATAGCCTCCGAACGAGAAGCAGTGTCCGGGATTCTATCGATGGCCTCTATAGCATTGTGCCACGTCAAAACTCTGGCCGACCGCAGAATCAAGAGCTTACAACAATACTTCCAATCGTTGATCTGGTATAACTGCCTGCCATGTTAAGCCTGCTTCTCCTCTGGCTTGGAGCCCTGATCCGTCTTTTCCGCAGTCGCGGAAATCTTGCTTTGGAGAATCTCACGCTCCGACGACAACTCGCGGTACTGAAACGGCGGCATCCTCGCCCGAGCCTCGGCCTCTTCGATAAGCTCTTTTGGGTCATTGCTCGGCGGGTCTGGTCGGCTTGGAAGGAATCCCTCATCATCGTTACGCCCGAAACAGTCGTCCGCTGGCACCGGACTGGTTTTCGTATGTACTGGAGGCTGATCTCCAGAGTCCGGAGGGAGGTTGGAAGAAGACCGACGCCGAGGGAGGTTCGCGAGCTGATCTTTCGGATGGTTGCTGACAACCCAACCTGGGGAGCACCGAGGATACATGGGGAACTCCTCATGCTCGGCTTTGACCTTTCCGAGAGAACCATCTCTCGTTGGATGAAACGAGCACCGAGAGATCCTGACCCGGCCAAGCGCTGGCTGGCCTTCCTTCGAAACCATCGGGAAGCGATTGCGGCCATGGATTTATTCACCGTGCCAACGATCACGTTCGGCGCGCTCTACTGGCATGCCGCTTTGCCGATTATGCCGACTCCTGACCGGAGTCATCGGCTGGGAGGAGCTCGAATAGTGTTCAGAGTCGGCATAATCAGAGGCCTTCCAAGAAGCTCAGTAGCTTGTCACAAACGCGGTATTTTGCTTGATTGACGCCGAGCGGTGCAGTGCGCGCAAGCGCTTTCTCCTTCAAGCGCATGTCCGCATGAAGATACATCTGAATGGACTTCACGGATTCATGCCCCAGCCAGAGCGCGATCACAGAGCGGTCCACGCCGTGGTGAAGAAGGTCCATGGCTGCGGCGTGGCGACAGACATGCGGGGAGACCCGCTTCCCTTTAAGCGAGGGACATGTCTGCACGGCAACACGGGCGTACTTGGCGAGGAGACGCTCGACCGCATCGCGGCACAGTCGACGGCCCCGGCATTGGTCTCCTCCGTTTCCTGGATTTACTGCCAGGTCCGAGAAGACCGCAGGATTATGCCGAATGCAATTCGTAAGTAGAGCGAGGAATTTCGTGCAAAACAGCGGAAATGGGGATGTCACTTGCCTGAAGTCGGCATAATCGGCAAAGCGGCATGCCAGTACTTATGCTGCGCGCAGCATAAGTACTGCTTCTTCGTCATCAGCCACGATCGTCGACGCATCCTGCACGTTAACGTCACGAAGCATCCGACGAGCGGTTGGATCATCCAGCAGTTGCGGGAGGCGTTTCCATTTGGGTCTGCTCCCAGGTATCTCATCTTCGATCGGGATGCGAAATACGGGTTGGAAGTTCCCGGGACCCTCCGATCCCTGAATATATCCCCGGTCCGCACCTCCTTCGAAAGTCCCTGGCAGAACGGTGTAGCGGAGCGTTGGATCGAAAGTTGCCGACAAGACCTGCTGGACAACATTGTCGCGGTGAATGAACGCCATCTGAAGCGATTGCTCTCCGAGTATGTTCGTTACCACCATGAGGACCGCACGCATCTTGGGTTGGGGAAGGGAACCCCGGACTACAGAATTCGCTCCACCGCCTCGGGGCGCGTTCTTTCTCATGATCGACTGGGCGGGCTGCATCATCGTTACGTCCGGGCTGCCTGATCCGGACCAACTTTTCACCCATCCTTATATATGTATGCCGGATGTGCCCAGGTCCTTGCCTAAAGAGAACCTTCGCGCTCCCCTCAAAGCAACTCTTAACCGAATCCAGGCCCTCTTTTCAATCTGAGGCGCTAGAGGAATCGCACCATTTTCTACGCGGATGAGGTTTTGGCGAGACACACGAGCGAAAAAGAGGGAAACGGTACAGCAAGGGATTTAGGCAGCGAACTGGTGGAAAATGAAGAGCTGCGACAACATCACCAGGCCTTCGCGGAGACTCGGGATAAGTCGCAATCGGCTCCACCACTGGCGCAATCGATTTGATGAGTCCGGGCCTTCACTACTCAATTTGAATATGCTGTTAAAAGGCATGCGGCAGAACTTCTATGAGATCTTCTTTGCAGTCGTACCGTCGTACTAACGTTAGAAACATATTGCATGCGTGGAAGAAAAAAGTTTCACTTGCTTTTGGGCCTCGGCCTTTGCTAACGTGCGTCTCAGAAATTGCAGCTGAGAAGTCGCCCCTGTTGGGGCGGCAACCTACCCGCTCTCAGCTGTCGTGACGGAGGGCCTCCCAAGCCCCTACTTTTAGTTCTGCTCTCCTAACCCAGTCCTTTGAAGTTAGTTTAACGGGCGTGTGTACTCGCGGAGGCCATTGTGGCGGACCGAGTGCTTTTTTATTGCCAGCACGTTCTCGGCATCGGGCACCTTGTGCGTAGCGCCGAGATCGTGAGGGAGCTGTCCCGCAATTCTCAGATTCTCTTCATCTCCGGGGGAGAGAAACCGGACGGTTTTCGATTTCCGGAGCATGAAAATATTGACATCCTGCAGCTTCCACCGCTGAAAACGGATCCCGATTTTTCAAATCTCCAGGTGTGTGGTTCCTCGCGAAGCATGGACGAAACCAAGACGCTTCGCCGCCGACTGTTGCTGCAAGCCTTTGCTGACTTCCAGCCGGATGTAATGGTGACCGAGCTGTTCCCTTTCGGGCGCAAACAATTCCGTTTTGAGCTGCTCCCCGTGCTGGAGCATGTCCGGCAGCAGTCCCGCAGAACGATGGTGGTCTCGAGTGTCCGGGACATCCTGGTTACAAGAAGGGATCAGGAAGAGTACGAGCAGAGAGTCTGCGATCTTGTGAATACTTTTTACGATTTGATTCTGGTCCATGGCGATAAAAACTTTCAGAAGTTTGATGAGACGTTTTCGCATGTGAACGATCTGCGCTGTCCTGTGGCCTACACCGGCTATGTTGTACAGCAGAAGGATCCCAACACGACGGAAGCGTGCCGTTTACTGTTGAGCGAACAAGGGCAGCCCATGATCGTCGCAAGCAATGGCAGTGGGCAGTATCTAACGGGCCAAATGCTTTTGGAGACCGTTTTGCGCGCCGCCCAACTTATGCAGAGCCGGATTCCTCATGAATTCCATGTTTTCGCCGGCCCCTTGATGCCGGAAGAGGCTTACAGGCATCTGCAAGCTTTAGCGCGCGAGTCCGGGAACGTGAGGCTTTCTCGCTACACTCCAGATCTCGCAGCGGTGCTAAAGCGGGCCGAGGTATCCGTCAGCATGGCTGGCTACAACACTATGATGGACGTTTTGTCCAGTCGGGTACGCGCGTTGGTTTACCCGGTCACATCGAACGGCGATCAAGAACAATGCGTGCGAGCTGAAAGGCTGGCTAGAGCGGGAGTCATCGACGTGATCAGGACGGAGGAGCTTACACCAGAAGAATTAGCTCGCAAGATTGAGCGAGCTCTGAGCAAGACACCAACGCAGCTCACTGTGAATCGCGAGGGAGCCGCTAATAGCGCTCTTATATTGAAAAGATATCTCGCCGTACATCGTGAGTGCTTGCTCGACGCTCCGGAACTTGGTTCTGTTCGCAAGAAGGGAGCGTCAGACAGTGCCAAGCTACTGATTCAGGAAGAACAGGAAACTCCGAATAGGGAACCCTCATGCGGCTAATGGTCTATTCACATGATACGTTCGGGCTGGGAAATATTCGGCGGATGCTGGCCATTTGCAAGCACCTGCTTACGTCCATCCGTGATTTGTCCATCCTGATTGTGAGCGGGTCCCCCATGCTGCAGAGTTTCCGTGTAGAGCCCGGCATCGATTACATCAAGTTGCCCTGCCTCAAGCGTACCGAATTAGGGGAACTCGGCGTCCGTTTCCTAGACTTGGATGTAACTGAAATCGTTCACCTCCGGCGTGAGCTAATTCTCTCCACCGTCATGAGCTATCGCCCGGACGTTATTCTCGTGGACAAGAAGCCTGATGGTCTCGCCGGCGAGCTGGAGCCGAGCCTGCGGCACATCAAGTGCAGTCTGCCCCAAACACGAATCCACCTAGTGCTGCGTGACATTCTCGACTCTCCCAGCGCCACTGTGGACGCTTGGACGCGCCAGGGGTATTACAACATCCTGCGATGGTTTTACGACCGCGTGCTTGTCCTTGGGGACAAAAGCATCTTCGATGTTTGCGAGGAATATCAATTTCCGCAGGGTCTGCGGGAAAAGGTCCATCATTGTGGTTACGTTCAGCGCCAGCTTCCTGGACGTTCGCGCTCCGAGATCCGTAAGGAGCTCGGCGTTGCGGAAGAGGAGCACTTGGTCTTCGTAACGGCAGGTGGAGGTGAGGATGGCTACGAGCTGTTCTCCGCTTCACTGGCGGCCACTAGCAGCCTAGCCCAAAGGCTCCCGCTCAAGACTCTTCTGGTTACAGGCCCCGAACTCGGTACAGAACGGACCCAGACCATTTACAGGGCAGCGCAGTCCTGCGGTGGATTGCAGGTCATCGAGTTCACAGACGACGTAATGAGTTACATGAATGCAGCCGACATCGTCGTTTCCATGGCTGGCTACAATACCATCTGCGAACTACTTACCCTCACGAAGAGATCCATCGTGGTTCCCCGCGTTAGGCCTGTCGAGGAACAGAAGATCCGCGCCGAGCGGCTGGCCGGCTTCCGAGCGTTTCGAACCATTCTTCCCGATGAAATTACGCCACTCATTCTGGAAAGCGCAATCGAGGAAGAGCTGCAACTAGCACAGAGCAGAGTGCCGGTGCCCACTTGCATTGATCTCGGTGCACTTCCGCGTATTACCGCGATGCTTCAACGGGACGCATCGAGTACCGTTTCCGATCTTGAGTCGGCGGCCATCCGGGAACTGCTGGCGCCGACGGGGAGTGAATGGTGAGCGAACGTCTGCGCGTTGCCTATCTTGTGAAGACGTTTCCTCGGCTTTCGGAAACGTTCATCCTGAACGAGATTCTGGGTGTCGAAGAGCTCGGCTTGGAACTTGAGATATTCTCCCTGCGTAGACTACCGCCGGAAAGTGAACCGGTGCATCCGGATGTTGCCAAGGTCAAAGGACCTGTCAGATACATCCCATCGTTCATCCGGCCTCTTTGGCCTCCCGGTCTGGCTTTGCTGCTATTTTCCCATTTGGCGCTTCTGCTTGCTGCGCCGCAGCGATATTTCGCCGCCGTGCGGTTTCATTTCAGCTCTGGCAATCATCCGCGGCTCAAGGATTTCCTGCAAGCTGGCTATCTTGCCAGGACCCTGCTAAGAGGCAAATTCACGCACTTGCACGCTCACTTCGCCAACCTGCCCACGACGGTGGCCGAAATCGTAAAACGACTCACCGGGATTCGTTACAGCTTCACAGCCCACGCGAAAGACGTCTACCTTACGATGCCTTCGGAGTTAACCAGGAAGATTAAGGAAGCCGAATGCGTGCTGACCTGCACGGCGGTCAATCAGCGTTACTTAGCTGGACTGGCGGACCAAGGTACGCCGGTACGCCTGGCTTACCATGGCGTTGATGTCCACCGATTTCAGGCACTCCGGTCAGGAGATCCGCCGCGGAATGGTGATGAAGTCCCTCTTATTCTGAGTGTCGCGCGCCTTTGCGAGAAAAAGGGCCTCGAATTCCTTATCGAGGCATGCCGCATCCTGGTTGATCGCGGCATTACTTTTCAATGCCGAATTGTAGGCTATGGGCCCCTCGAGGATAAATTGAAGGAAATGATAGCCAGTCTGGCTTTGCGAGACAGGGTATTCCTGCCGGGAAAGATGACCCAGGATCAGCTGGCTGAGCTATATCCACAGGCGGACCTCTTCGTGCTTCCTTGTCAGGTTCTGAAAAACGGAGACCAGGACGGAATCCCTAACGTTCTGTTCGAAGCCATGGTCTGCGGGGTGCCGATAATTTCTACCGAGGTTGCCGGCGTACGCGAGCTCATTGAACATCAAAAGAACGGCCTCCTTGTGGAACAGCGCAACTCATATGCTCTCGCCGACGCCATGGAACTCCTAATCGGTTCCCCGGAGTTGAGGAACGAGCTAGCCCGCAAGGGACGCCAAACTGTGCTTGGGAGTTTCACGCGGGAGTCCAGTGCGCGTAACGTTTACAACATTTTTTCGTCGGTGCTGGGTTCCGCCCAGTCCAGTGACATCCTGCGGAAGCAGGCCGGTATGACTGTCTCGGAATACAGGGAAGTATGACTCGCCCGACTCCAACGCCACGACGGGCTGTAGCGGGGTGGCTTACGTTGATCCGCGCCTTCCACCCGGAGATAGCGCGGGAGCGACGGCTAATTTGGTTGTCCGCCGCCGCTGTGCTCGGTGGCGTGGTCTTGCGCGCGCTCGAACCGTGGCCGCTGAAATTTATTTATAACGCCCTTTTTCTGGGTCACAAGCACGGGATGTCCCTGGCCCTCCTGCAGGGTTTGTCACTCGAAATCCAAGTGGCCGTTTATACCGCCAGCATGGTTGTGATAACGGGGCTCGCGGCGACTCTCGAGTACGTGAGCACAGTGACGATGGGTGTAGCCGCTTCGCGCATCCTGGCGGACATTCGAGGACACCTCTTCCGGCACCTTTCGAATCTATCTGTCTCCTTTCACGGACGCAACAGGACGGGCGACCTCATCACCCACGTGACTTACGACGTGGACCGCATGCGAGAAGTGACCGTCTCTTCTCTTCTCCCTTTCTTAGTCAATGTGTTGACCCTCACAGCGATGTTGGGAGTGATGCTGTGGATGAACTGGAAGCTGGGCTGCATTGTGGCAGTCGTGTTTCCCGTGTTCTTCCTCGCAGTGGATCGCCTCATGACACGCATTAAAGAAGTTGCCCGGGAGCAACGTCGCCGGGAAGGATCCGTGGCCTCGGCGACGGCAGAGACCATCGGGTCCATTCGCACGGTGCAGGCGCTATCGTTGCAGTCCCGATTCATGGATATCTTCTCCGTCGCCAACCGTAGAAGTCTTCTGGCAGGAAATAAGGCGCAGCAGCTCTCTGCCGGGCTCGAGCGCATCATCGATCTGCTGGCCACTTCCACTACAGCGCTGGTGCTCTGGTTTGGAGTTCGCAATGTGCTTAAGGGCCAACTCACTCCAGGCGACCTTATCGTTTTTACTACCTACCTGCGAACTGGCTTCAAGCCCATCCGCCAACTTGCAAAGTATTTGGGGCAAATTGCGCGAGCGCTTGCCTCCGGAGACCGGATCCTCGGCCTGCTGACCACCCCTCTCGAAATCAAGGATGAAGTGGATGCGGTGGTTGCGCCGCCGTTTAAGGGACACATCCTTTTCGAGAACGTGTCTTTCGAATACGAACCGCAGCGAGTGGCACTCCGGAACGTCAGTTTTGAGGTGAAGCCAGGCCAAAAGGTGGTTCTGGCCGGCCCCTCGGGTAGCGGCAAATCCACCATCGCAAGCCTGCTGTTACGCCTCCACGATCCCTGCGAGGGCAGAATTCTGATTGATGGCAAGGATATACGTTCGTACACGCTGGAGTCCCTGCGTTCCCAGATCAGCATCGTGATGCAAGATAGCCCGCTGTTCGCTCTGAGCGTGCAGGACAACATTGCGCTGGGTAAGACGGCCGGAACTCCTCAAGAAGTCATTCAGGCCGCGCAAATTGCGAATGCTCATGACTTCGTCATCCAGATGCCGAAGCAGTACGACACCGTGCTTGGCGAACGGGGCGCTACTTTGTCCGGTGGTCAGCGCCAACGCATCGCGATAGCGCGCGCCGCTATCCGTCGGTCCCCCATTGTCATCCTTGATGAGCCCACCATCGGGCTGGACGGGAAGAACGAACGGGAAGTCTCAGCCGCCTTGGATCGCCTTAGCGAAAATTCTACAACGTTGCTCATCACTCATGACCTTCGATCTGCGGAAGACGCAGATCTTGTCTTGTTTCTCTCGGAAGGCCGCATCGTGGAAGCCGGCACAGCCGAGAGCCTGATGTCCTTGGACCGTGAGTTTGCTGCAATGGTTCACCGCCGGAAGCTTTCCAACCTGCACCGGGAGGTAGCCCGTGCGCGCAATGCCTGAAACTCAAGTTTGGCTCTTGCGTCATGGCGCAAGCACCTTCAATGCCCAACATCGGTGCCAGGGGTGTTGCGACGAGCCCGAACTGACCCCGCAGGGGCGAGAGGAGGCCTGCTTTAGTGGGGAGCGACTTTCTTCGGAATGGATTGAAGCCATCATTAGTAGCCCGTTACGGCGCGCCTCTGATACTGCCGAGCAAGTTGCAAAAGCGATTGTTGCGCAGGGCTGCAAAATCACGTTCGAAACCGATGCCCGGTTGCGAGAGATCGAACTTTACGGGTGGGAAGGTTTGCCGCTTGAAGGAATACCTCGTCGCTTTCCTGAACAATACCGCGATTGGCGCCTCCGACCGGGCGAGTTTCGCATGGAGTTGGCTAATAATGTGGTTCTATACCCCGTTCGCAGCCTTTATGATCAAGTCCGCTTGTTTTGGAATTATCTCCTCACAGCTTACGCTGGCAAGTCCATCCTATTGGTGTCGCACGGCGGAACTATACGCGCGCTCATCGCCACGGCTCTCGGTCTCGGCGCGGCGAATTTCCACAGTTTCCAACAATCCAATTGTGGCCTCAGCCGGCTCCGCTTTCCGTCTGATTCGCAGCAAGCGAGACTGGACCTCCTGAATGACACCACCCATCTTGGCGAGCGGCTTCCCAAGCTCAAAGAAGGGCGCCGCGGGATACGCTTCCTTTTCATGCCAGTGAGCGACTTAAATCATGCTGACATCGAGAGTCTCGCCTCAGCCCTCGAGGGCATTGTCATCGACAATCTCATCGCTGTGGGCTCGACTGCACGCAATGTGGCGGGTCAGCTCTTTCCATACCACTCTGATTCCTTTCGGGTGGTTTCCGAGGCCGCAGCGGAAACTGTCGTTGACCAGATGCTTCACTACGACTCTGGAGACCAACTTCGACACGTTGTCATCCTTGGTACCTTGGCGGTTTTGCGGCATACGCTTCGGCAGCAACTAGGCATTTCGGAGGCTGCAGCAGAATCCTTGGACTTGCGCCCACTCGAAATTACTTCCGTTCATCGGCCGGAGAACAAAGCCCCTTCGGTATTGCAAACAGTGAACATGTTGAAAGCAGTTCCAAGTCTGGTGGGGTATAGGCCATGAGAGTTTTGATTACGGGAGCGGCGGGCTTTATCGGCTTTCATCTTTCGAAGCGCTTGTTGGATGAGGACTGCCAAGTATTGGGAATCGATAATCTCAATAATTACTACGACACGAATCTGAAAAAGGCCCGATTGGCTCAACTTCCTCAGACATCGCGGTTCATTTTTGATCAGTTGGACCTAGCCGATGGGGGAAATCTCTGCCGTTTGGTTGCGGATTTCGAACCGGAAGTGGTTGTCAATCTGGCGGCCCAGGCCGGCGTACGGTACTCCCTGGAGAATCCACTCGCCTACGTGAACAGTAATCTCGTCGGGTTCGTCAATCTGATGGAAGCCTGCACACGGGCTGCAAGCCTGCGCCACTTTGTGTTTGCTTCGTCCAGTTCCGTTTACGGAGCCAACCGCAAGGTGCCCTTCTCCGAGCATGACAGCGTTGACCATCCGATTTCTCTATATGCCGCCACGAAGAAATCGAACGAATTAATCGCCCACTCCTATAGCCATCTCTACGACATGCCTGTCACGGGCCTTCGTTTTTTCACTGTATACGGGCCTTGGGGTCGCCCTGATATGGGCTACTTTAAGTTTACCGATGCGATTGTCCGCGGTAAGCCCATCGAGATTTACAACCACGGCCGGATGCAGCGGGACTTCACCTATATCGATGACGTCGTGGAAGCTATTGTGCGTGTGCTCGAATCTCCGCCAAAACGAAGCGTTCTGCAAGAGACTGCCGGAGCGTTTCTTAGCAATGCGCGGTACAAAATTTACAACTTGGGGAACCATCAGCCGGTCGACCTGCTTAAGTTCATCGAGATTATCGAGCAGGCCTTAGGCATCGAGGCTCGCAGGACTTTTCTCCCGATGCAGCCCGGAGATGTGGTTTCCACGTACGCACAGATGGACGATTTGTATGAAGCCACGGGATTCCGGCCCACGACTCCCGTTGAGGAGGGATTACCGAAATTCGTCCAATGGTATCGCGAATACTACGCCACCACAGGGCAGTTGGCATGCCTAGCACATTCTTGAGAGCAGAATGTTTCTTGTGGTCCTTGCACGCAGCTTGTCGCTCGTGGTTGCGCCCGTCATGCTGCGGCCGGGCCCGATACCGATTCCGCGCGTTCAGGCCGTTGACCATACTAACTGTTTGCTATGCGGTTCTGGCAGGCTTTGCGTTCGGACAGGGCACGGGAGCGCTGCGAGGCACGGTCAAAGACTCCTCGGGGCAAATTGTAGTCGGAGCCGATGTAAAACTCCGAAACCCGGCCACCGGCGAAGAACTCTCGACCAGTTCCGACGAGGAAGGTCGCTTCCGATTTAAAGGGCTCGTTTTGGGCAACTACCTTCTCGTCGTAACTAACCCAGGCTTCAAACCCGCAGAGCTGCCCGTCAGC
>Ga0137398_10000225_pt1 | contig 18281 bp, 14 predicted proteins | sample czorhiz216metaG_FD_106659 | JGI IMG/M metagenome (GOLD analysis project Ga0137398, IMG submission 106659) | Vadose zone soil microbial communities from Angelo Coast Range Reserve, California, USA - czorhiz2.16 metaG | ecosystem: Environmental > Terrestrial > Soil > Vadose zone | place: USA...
CGCCGCGAAGCCCGTGGAACGCCGGCTGATTCGCCTGCTGGCCGAAGGCGGAAGTTTTCGCAACGAGTTGGCGCATCAACTGCAGCAAGGCCAGCTCTATAGGGGCTTAGAGACGGAAAGAATCTTCAGCGCGTTGATTGCCGCCGGCCTCTCGAGCGAACCGATCGAGCCCAGCGAACTTGCCGCGGCGCTTGAGGAGCGCGACCGCAAGACTTTCTACGAAATTTTATTTGAGGATTCCAACGAAGCGAGCTGGGAGGAAGCGCAAAGTTGCATCGATGCGCTGCGGCATCGGCAGGCGGAGCAAGAGCTGGCCGATGTGCAGCGCAGCATCGAAGCGAATCCTGCGGGACCGGAATTGCGAGGCCTGCTGGAGCGCAAACAGAGTCTCATGCGGAGGCTGGCGGCGGCCCGCTGACCGGCAGGCGGGCTGCGACCTTCCGGAAATGAGGAGCATCTGATTAAAGGAGGGTGCCGCTCGTTTTGCACAGTTTGCAATCAACTAAATCATTGACACTGCCAGACTTAAACGTGTAGCGTGATAGGGTTTCGCGAGTAACGGTTTTGCCGCTAAGTGCATCTAAATTGATGGGATTAGCGGCAGGGGCGGCCAGTAAACGCGAGACGCCGCGGCGCACGGCGGGCACAAAAGGTTTGAAAAACGTTTAGAGGGACCGCACGGCGTCGGTCCGCGCCGCGGCGTTTTTTTTTGGAAACGGTCACCGTTCGTGTCGGCGAGCAGCCTGATTTGCGCCTCAGCGAAAAATTCGAAATTGCCCCGATGCTCCGCTCCAAGCGGCGGAGCGGCAGTGTAATTGGGGGAGGGAATTCGTGGCGGTAGTAGGTCTTGAAGAGAAATATGACGCGGTACGGCAGCTCATTGCCGTGGGCAAAGAGCGCGGCTATCTGCTCTACGATGAAGTGAACGATTCGCTCCCCGCGGAAGTGCACTCCTCGGAAGAGATCGACGACCTCCTCACTACATTTGAACGCAACGGCATCGAGATTTACGAGGATGCCGCCTCCGCCAAGGCCGCGCGCGCCGTCGAGGTGTCGGTCGAGCCCGGCGAGCGTGACACGGCGGTAAAGGAAGACGCCCACGAGGGCGAAAGCGATCTGGATTTGACCCCGGGCTCGCTCGAGAAAACCAACGACCCGGTGCGCATGTACCTGCGCGAAATGGGCACCGTCCCGCTGCTCACGCGTGAGGGCGAGGTTACCATCGCCAAGCGCATTGAGCGCGGGCAACTGGTGGTGATGAAGGCCATTACGCGCTCCCCGATCGTCATCAAGGAATTGATTTCCGTCGGCGAGGATTTGCGCAAGGGCGCGCGCTCCATCAAGGAAATCGTGCAGTTCGACGACGAAGAGCTCACCGAAGAAAAAATCGCGAATAAAACCAAGCAGACGCTCAAGCACATCGAAAAAATCGCGCGCCTGTATGACACCGCGCTGAAGCAAGCGGTCCGACTAGAAAAAACGCCCAGGGCCAAAAAGCGCACCTATGTGCGCGCGAAGTGGGATGTGTCGCGCACTCGCGTGGAAATTTCGCTGGCGGTTCGCGATATCGACTTCAACCCCTTCGAGAAGAAACGTCTCATCGACAAAATGCGCAACACGGTCGAGCGGCTGCAATCGCTAGAGCGCGAAGCCGGACGCCTGGAGCGCCGCGTTGACGTGGCCAAGGGCGACGTGGCCGCGGAAGCGCGCAAGGAGTTGCGGACCCGCCGCACGGAACTGAAAGACATCGAAGAGGCCAGCGAAGTCGGCCTCACCGAACTTAAGCGAACGCTTACCATCATTCACCGCGGCGAGGCCGAAGCCGAACAAGCCAAAAAAGAATTGATCGAAGCCAACCTGCGCTTGGTTGTTTCGATCGCGAAAAAATATACCAATCGCGGTTTGCAGTTCCTGGACCTGATTCAGGAAGGCAACATCGGCTTGATGAAGGCGGTCGATAAATTCGAGTGGCGCCGCGGCTACAAATTTTCGACCTACGCTACCTGGTGGATTCGCCAAGCCATCACCCGCGCCATTGCCGACCAGGCGCGCACCATCCGCATTCCGGTGCACATGATCGAAACGATTAACAAACTCGTGCGCACCAGCCGCCAATTGGTGCAGGAGCTCGGCCGCGAGCCGACCAGTGAAGAGATCGCCAAGCGCATGGACATTCCGGTGTCCAAGGTGCGCAAGATTTTGAAGATCGCCCAGGAGCCGATTTCCCTCGAAACGCCCATCGGCGAAGAGGAAGATTCGCATCTTGGCGATTTCATCGAAGACAAGGCGGTTGTGTCGCCCTCCGATGCAGTAATTAATTTGAATTTGAAGGAACAGACCTCTTCGGTGTTGAAGACGCTGACGCCGCGCGAGGAAAAAGTCATCAAGATGCGCTTTGGACTCGACGACGGCAGCGAGCACACCCTGGAAGAAGTGGGCCAGTCCTTCGCCGTCACCCGCGAACGCATCCGCCAGATCGAAGCGAAAGCGCTGCGCAAGCTGCGCCATCCGTCCCGCTCGCGCAAACTGCGCGCCTTCCTAGAAGGCCCCTCCCGCGATTACCTCTAGAGCAAAGCGGAAATGAAGACCGTAACGCCGCGCTCGCAATTCTCATAGAGTTCCCTCGCCTGCCCCGCTTTTTTCTCTCGGCGAGGGTATTGTTTCAGGGCCACCTCGATGGCTACTCTGGAGCCCTGGAGAAACGGAGTACCAAGCGTATACTCCACAGCGCAGAGAAAGCGACGAACAGGAGGAGTGCCAGCACAAAAGCCGCGGTGTTGAGCCGCGGCGGCTTCCGCAGATTGGCGCGGAAGACCAGCTCCATCACCAACAGCAAAAAAGCGAGCAGAGCGCAGCCGAACCACGCCATCTGCGCGCGCAGAAAACAGATCGTGTCCTCGCGCCGCTCCGGGCTCAGCCAGAAATCCTTATTCGGCAGATTGATGGCAGAAGCGGGCATCGCCGCAATCAGGCGCGGAATCCCGAACGACACGATGGTGGCCACGACAATGACCGTCAGCTCCACGGTGAAGAACGCCACCTTCGTTTGCCATGCGCTAGCGAAGCCGCTCGTATCGAAATGCGATCCCACAATTTCCGGCAATAGCTGAGCGTAATAGTTCAATTGCACCGCTGCCACCACGACCAGCGCGAAAAAAATGGAGTTCGGCAACCGTGTATTGGGCATGAACCCTCTTTCCCTCAGAGTACGTACTGCGATTTCCGGGGGCAAGCTCGGCATGGCACAGTGTTCCAAAGCCGCGCCTGTCCCATGGACCCGCTTGCCTCTGGCATAACGCCCCGGGCGTATTACAATTAGAGAGTCCATGAAATCGAAACAACGCGCAGTCGCCATCATTCTCGCGCTCCTTTTGGCCGCCGCGGTCTATGCATTGCTTCGCACGCGCGACGCACACAGCCCGCAAGTATCGAAGACTTCCTCCGCGGAGCAGGCGCCTCTTGTCGAGCAAACTCCTCTTCTCACCGCCCAGCAACTCGCCAAGATGCCCACCAGCGAAGAGGAGAAGCCCTTCGCCGAAGAAGCCTTGCGCCTGGGCGACCAGGAAATGGATCTCGCATTTGCCGCAGCGGTTCGCGATGCACAAATGAATCCGCCCGTCTTGAGCGCCCGAGCCAGGGAAATCCAGGGGCACTTGCGGAAAGCCGAAGACGGGCTGGACGCCGACAAAAAGCGCGTCGACCAAATCACCGCCGACGAGGCCAAAGCCACTGGTTCGCGCAAGGATTCTCTCGACGATCAACTCGACGTCGCCAAGGCGCAACTCGAGCTCGATCAGGATGAAGCCGACGAAGCCAGGCAAGATCTCCTGCGCGCCGGTGGCGACCCTCAAGGCCGCATCCAGTCCATGGTGGAAGAGCACGAAGCCGCTTCGCATTCCTCCGACGCCACGCACGTGACGGTTACCGCGCCCGTCCCGGCCCGTGGCCTGATCCAACTGTTCCAGCAATGGTCGGACCTGCACGGCAAGAAGTTGCAATTGTGGCGCGCCAAGCAGGATGCCGAAAGCCTCGCGGCATCGTTTTCCGCGAGGCACGCGGCCTTGGAGACGAAAGTGAACGCTGTCGCGGCGCAGCCATCTTCCCGAGCCGCGCCCGCTAACAACAAAGCCGCCGGTCCGACGCGCGAAGAATCCGAAGCCGTTGTGCAAAACACCAGGCTCCGCGCTAACGATCAGAAAACGCTGACGAATCTCGACAAACGCATCGACGATCAAAAACAGCTGGCCGACGTCTACGCTCGATGGATCAATGTCATCAGCGCCAAACAACGTAGCGTCCTCCATCAAGCCCTGGTCGGGCTCACGATGGTCTTGGGCATTCTGTTAGTCGGCGTTTTTTTCGACGGCTGGCTCGAGCGCCTTCTGGGCAAGACCTCGCTCGACCGCCGCCAACTCGCAACGCTGCGCACCGCGACCCGCGTGACGTTGCAAATTCTCGCGGTCTTGTTCATCTTGCTGGTCATTTTTGGACCCCCGACACAAATAGCCACGGTGCTGGGTCTCGCCGGCGCGGGCCTCACCGTCGCCCTCAAGGATTTCATCGTCGGTTTTCTCGGCTGGTTTGTGCTCATGGGCAAGAACGGCATTCGCCTCGGCGACTGGGTCGAAATCAACGGTGTCACCGGCGAAGTCGTCGAGCTCGGCATGTTTCACACCGTCCTTCTCGAGACCGGCAACTGGACCGATTCAAGCCATCCGACCGGGCGCCGCGTCACCTTCACCAACAGCTTCGCCATCGAAGGCCACTATTTTAATTTTTCCACTTCCGGACAGTGGCTTTGGGACGAGCTGCAGATCACCGTTCCTACCGGTCAGGATCCCTACCCCATCGTTACCGCCATTCAAAAGAAAGTGCTCGAAGCCACCTCCGAGGGCGCCAAGCAGGCGGAAACCGAATGGAAAAGTGCGGCGAAATCTCGCGAGCTGCGCAGCAGTTCGGCGGTGCCCGCCGTCAACATCAAGCCAGTCATCGGCGGCATCGAAATCTCGGTGCGCTACATCACCCGCGCCAACGAACGCTATCAATTGCGCGCGCAGCTGTATCAGGCTGCTGTCGAGCTCATGGGCCAGAGGCCCGCGGCCCCTCAGGTCGCCGCCAACGCTCCCGCGGACTGAAAACCGCCAGGCCAGCACCCGGCAGCTTGCGGCAATTCGGCCAGCGTCTTAGGGTCCGTGTATGGAATGAAACATCACCCGCGGTCAAACCAATGCGCGTAGACTCAATGCATGAAGCCCACGCCATCGCCATCGGGCGGGATCCTGCGGAAGATCATCGACTTTCACATGGATGAGCGCCGCGACTGGGTGGCCGAACTGGAGTGTGGCCATCAGCAGCACGTCCGCCACGACCCGCCCTACACCCATCATCATTGGGTGACCACTGCCCAAGGCCGCCTCGAACACATCGGTCAGCAGCTCAGCTGTTCCGCCTGCCGGCTCGCCGCCGCCTAATTCCGCGCCCACTTCTCGATGCGTTGCGTCTTCAGGTTGTGCCTTCGGCCTTTACATCCGCGGTGATGGCTAGCGCCGCGCGATAAAACGTTTTCAGGAATTCCGCCGCCGCCACCGGGCCCTTCTTCGCATGCTCGCCCAAAAGACCCTGCAAGTGTCCATCTCTCAAGAAAATCGTTTGCACCAGAATCGCCGCCGCCGTTTCGTTCCCCGCATCCATTGTATCCGCTCCTTCGTACCGCCTTTTGATCGCTATTGCACAGCGGAGTGTAGCACCGAGCGTACCCCGGGGCTTACCGCGCCATGACACGGCGCGCGCTCGAGCGTACACTGCCCTCTGGAGGCCGCCATGTCCATTCGACCCGTGAAACGCCTGATCCGGAGCAAACCTACCACCGAAGGCGCTGGAGTCCACCTTCGCCGCGCATTTGGGTTCGGCAACACCTCGGAGTTCGATCCCTTCCTCCTCCTCGACGACTTTCGCAACGACGTTCCCGAAGACTATCTCGCCGGTTTCCCATGGCACCCGCACCGCGGCATCGAAACCATCACCTACGTGCTCGCCGGGACCGTCGAGCACGGCGACAGCATCGGCAACCGCGGCGCCATCGCCGCCGGTGACGTCCAGTGGATGACCGCCGGTAGCGGCATCATCCATCAGGAAATGCCCAAGGGCGATCACGCCGGCCGCATGCACGGCTTTCAACTCTGGGCCAACCTCCCCGCATCTCTGAAGATGACCCCGCCGCGCTATCAGGAAGTCAAAGAGCCGGACGTTCCGCAAATTACCGACGACGATGGCACGCACGTCCGCCTGGTCTGCGGCAGTTTCTGGGGCAAGCGTGGCCCGGTCGATGGCATCGCCACCGATCCCGTCTACGTCGACGTCTCCGTGGCCCCCGGCCGCCGCAAATCTCTCCCCGTCGAAACCACCCGCCACGCCTTTGCCTACGTTTTTGCAGGCTCCGGCAAATTCTGCAACGCCAGCGAGCCGCTCTCGGTCCCCACCGAGTCCGTAGGCTGGCTCGACACCGCTCCGCCCTCCAGTGCCGACAATCGCTCGCTGGTCCTGTTCGATCGCGGCGACGAAGTAATTGTCCAAGCCGGCGACCAGGGCATCCGCTTCCTCCTGGTTTCCGGCAAGCCCCTCGAAGAGCCAGTAGCCTGGTACGGGCCCATAGTAATGAACACCCAAGACGAACTCCGCCAAGCCTTCACCGAACTAGAAAAAGGCACCTTCCTGAGGGAAGGCCGCACAAGAAAGGCCGGCGCAGAATAAACGCCCTGTAGCGAACGTCCCCAGGGGGGAATCGAATACCAGAAAACGGGGTTGGAGATGGCATCGAAAAACGAACACGCGGTTCAGCCGATCCGGATGGTGATAGCCGATGTCGATGGAACGCTCGTCACGCAGGAAAAGGCGCTCACCAAGCGCGCGGCCGAGGCCGTCTGGCGTCTGCACCAAGCCGGAATTCAATTCAGCGTCACTAGCGGGCGGCCTCCGCGCGGCATGGCCATGCTGATCGATCCGCTGAAACTCACCCAACCCCTAGCGGCGTTCAACGGCGGCGTGTTGATCCAGCCGGATCTTAAGACCGTCGTTGATCAAAAGTTTCTGCCGGCAGGGGTCCCGGAGAAGGTGATGGAGGCCATAGGGCACCATGGTCTGGACGTTTGGGTATACACCGACACCGAGTGGTTCGTGCGCGACCCGAACGCAGCCCACGTCGCACGCGAGCAGTGGACCGTGAAGTTTCCACCCACGGTGGTCAAGACCTTTGCTGGACTCCTTGGCCGCGTCGCGCAAATTGTGGGTGTCAGTGATGACCTCGACCGCGTGGCCAAATGCGAAAAGGATGTGCAGCAAGCTGGCGGGACGCACATTTCCGCGGCGCGCTCGCAGCCCTATTACCTCGATGTGACCCATTCGCAAGCGAACAAGGGCGAGGTCGTGCTTTCCATCTCGCGGCTACTGAACATTCCAGCCGCGGAGATCGCCACCGTCGGAGACATGCCCAACGACGTTCTGATGTTCAACAAGAGCGGCGTCAGCATCGCGATGGGAAACGCGAGCCCCGAAGTTCAGGCCTCCGCCACCTACGTCACGTCCACAAACGAACAGGAAGGATTTGCCAACGCCATCGACAAATTCGTATTGAACGCGCGTTCCGCAAACGTATGAAAGCATCCACCCGCAGGCCTAGCCGCGCCGGCGAAACTCCAACCAAAGATCGCCGCAGATCCTGGAGGCCGGGAACAGTAAATTTCCCCACGCTGCTGGCCTACATGTGGCCCGCAGTCTACGGAGTTTGCGGAAGGGTGAAAGTGAAATCGTAGCAGTGCCTGCCGTCGGAGGCCCTGGGGATGTGCTCCGACCTCGGTGTGCCCTGTGTTGCGCTTTTTCTTTCATTTTTGTTTCTATTTTTTCGCGTCAGAACAGGCGCGAGATGTATTCACGCATTTGATGCTTCCAGTACGGCCAGTCGTGCCCGCCTTGCGGGCCCCAATTATCGAGCGAATGGCGAATGCCTTTCCCCGCAAGAATCTCGGACAGTCGGTACGACGGGCCGGAATTTTCCCACTGGCCGGTGCCGGTGGCGATATGAATGTCGCAGGAGGCTAGTTGCTCGAACGACCAAAGATCGCTGAGGTTGGCCAAATAGTCGACCGGATTGTTGAAATAGAAATTGTCGTCATACATCCCGTCCATGAAATTTTTCAAGTCGTAGACGCCGGACATCGCAAAGCAGCGCTTGATGACGTCGGGATGCTTGAAGAGCGAGTTGGCCGCGTGGTACGCGCCGAACGACATGCCCATGGTGGAGATGCCGATTTGCGATTGGCAATTATTCCAAATGAATGGCACAACCTCTTCGCGCAAATACGAATCGAAAACGGACTGCACGTAGCTGCGATGAAACGGATGCGCGGACTTGTCGTAGAACGAAAGGCCGTTAATGGAATTAACGCTGAAGAATTTCACCCTGCCGGCGTCAATAAAATCGCCGAGGGCCCCGATCAGGCCCTGGCTTTCGAGCTCCCACTCGTCGCCCGCGGAGGTGGGAAAGCCGACCAGCGGCGGTCCCCAGTGGCCGTACACCACCACGCCCAGTTCGATGCCCAGGCGTGGCGATTGCCAGCGATGATATTCGCGCTTCATGGTTGGCCTCGTGGCACAGCCTACTCTGCGCCACCGCGCAAATCTGGCGCGATGAGTTCTGGCTGTGCGCCGATGCTTCCTCGCGGGGTGAGGCAGTATGCCAGCAGGTCGCCGATTGGAGCAATAAATTTCGCCATGTAGAATAGGAGCACTCAGCAAACCCACGGAGGCGATCACATGGCGACACCATCCACGGCAAACCGGCCCACGCCGGAACGTATTTTCAACGCACTGAATGCTTACCAGCAGACGGCGGCGTTGCGCACCGCAATCGAGCTTGACGTATTCAGCGCCATTGGCGCCGGCGCCAACACCGCTAGAGCGATTGCTGCGAAATCCGGAGCACAGGAAAAAGGCGTGCGTATTCTTTGCGACTTCATGACCATTCTGGGATTTCTGGGGAAGGAGCAAGGCAGGTATGCGCTGACCCAAGAATCGGCCATTTTTCTGGACCGCAAATCGCCGGCATGCCTGGCTTCGATGGCCGGATTTTTGGGCACCGAGGACGCGCGCAAGAACTTTGATTCGCTGACGCAGGCGGTGCGCAAAGGCGGATCAGTTTGGTCTGCGGGAGACAACACAAAACCCAATGATGAATTCTGGGTAGCGTTTGCGCACTCCATGGCCCCCCTTACCGTGCCCTCGTCGGAATTCATTGCCGGGCTGCTGCGCGCAGAGGAAGGCAAGCCGGCGAGGGTGTTGGACATAGCCGCAGGTCACGGCATGTACGGGATTACCGTGGCGCGCAAGAATCCGAAGGCCGAAATTGTCGCACTGGATTGGCCGAACGTGCTCGAGGTGGCGCGCGAGAACGCGCGGAAATTCGGCGTGGCAGACCGCTACAGCGTGCGTGCCGGAAGCGCGTTCGAGACGGAGATGGGTACCGGCTATGACTACGTGCTGCTGACCAACATTTTTCATCACTTCGACATGACCACGTGCGAGAAGCTGATGAAGCGGGTGCACGCCTCGCTGAAGCCGGGCGGCAAGGCCATCACACTGGAGTTCGTGCCCAATGAAGATCGCGTGACCCCGCCCACCGCGGCCGCCTTCAGCCTGATCATGCTGGCCAATACCGATGCCGGCGATGCCTACACCTTCGACGAATATGAGAAAATGTTTCGCAACGCAGGCTTTGCTAAATCGGCGCTGCACCCCGTGCCGGAAATGCCGCAGCAGGTGATCGTCTCGGAGAAATCGACTTGAAGAAAAACAAATCAAAACCGCGGGCCAAAGCCAAAAGCGCTTCCAGCGGAAAACGCCCGACGGGAAATACCGACGCGGCGCTGCGCCAGCATGTGGTGGATTTGCTGAAGGGCGGGTCCGCGCACGTGCATTTCACCGATGCGTTGGATGACTTTCCCCCGAACAAGCGCGGCACCTTCGCGCAGGGTTTGCAGCACACCGGCTGGCAATTGTTGGAGCACTCGCGCATCGCGCAGTGGGACATCCTGGAATTCAGCCGTAATCCCAAGCATCTCTCGCCCGGATTTCCGGAGGGCTACTGGCCGAAAACGCCAAACCCGCCCGGCGAAGCGGAGTGGGAGAACAGCGTCAAAGCGTTCCAGCGCGATCTGCACGAGATGGTCGAGCTGGTGAAAAATCCGCGCACGGATTTGTTCGCGAAAATTCCACACGGCGACGGTCAAACGATTTTGCGCCAGGCTCTGGTTCTGGCCGATCACAATTCGTATCACCTCGGGCAGTTGGTGGACCTGCGCCGCGCGCTGGGTGCCTGGCCTGCGGAATAGCGGCTGCGTCAGTAGCGCGCTTTATTGGGCTCCCGCTTCCAAAGTGCGAAAACGGCGAGCGCTTCTTCGCCAAGCAGCGGAATCATAGGAATGCTTCGCGACTCTGGCGCCCGCTTTAATTCGTCATAAATAAACGCATCATCAAAACCCGCCTCTGCTGCATCCGCTGCGACGCTGGCATAATACACGCGCGCCGGCCGTGCCCAATAAATCGCCCCAAGACACATGGGGCACGGCTCGCAGGTGGTGTACAGGTCACAGCCGGCGAGCTGAAAATTCCTAAGCACGCGGCAGGCTTCACGAATAGCGACGATTTCGGCGTGCGCTGTAGGATCGTTGGTCGCGGTCACGATGTTGGTGCCTGCAGCGACGACGCGGGCGTCTTTTGTAATGAGCGCGGCGAAGGGGCCGCCGCGGCGCGAGCGAACATTCTCCAGTGCCATCGCGATGGCCCGGCGCATGAATTCGGCAGACACGTCCGTCACATTCCGGGAATCAGCTTGCCTTGCGCCGCGGAAAACCGCAACGTGCTCGGGCAGCCGGCACTGACAGAATTCCCCCTGCCACCTGGCTTGCAGAAAACGGAATTGGCGGTAGGATGTAGCGTATCGATTTTAAGAAGGAAGCGGGAAGTCCGTAACTTATCGACTCGAAAGCACGAGGTTGGACGTGGGGGAGGGGCGATGATTTCCATTGAAAATTTCAGCCGGCGAGGATTTCTGAAGGGCGTGGTAGGTGCGGGCGCGCTAGTGCTGGGCGTGCGGCTGATGCCGGTGGATTTGTTGGCGGGCGGCGAGGTGCCGGTAGACCCGGCGGGGCCGATGAATAAAGCGGCGCTGCGCCCCGGCGTTTACGTGGCCGTCGATACGGACGGGACCGCGTACATCGTGGCGCACCGCTCGGAGATGGGGAACGGTGTGCGCACGGCGCTGCCACGGATTGTCGCGGACGAATTGGATGCGGATTGGGCGCGCGTGAAAGTGGTGCAGGCCACCGGCGACGAAAAGTACGGCGACCAGGATACCGACGGCTCGCACTCGGTGGTGACTTTCTTTGTGCCGCTGCGAGAAGCGGGGGCTACGGCGCGGTTGATGCTGGTGCGGGCGGCCGCGCAGCAGTGGAATGTGCCGGCGGGGGAATGCTCGACGGAATTGCACACGGTAGTGCACAAGAAATCGGGCAAGAAGCTGGGATACGGAGCACTGGCTACCGCGGCCGGGAAGCAAGAGGTTCCAAAGAAAGAAGAGTTGCACCTGAAGCCGCGGAGCGCATGGCGCTACATAGGAAAAGATGCCTCCGGCTACGACTTGGAGGATTTGTGCACCGGCAAAGGAGTGTACGGGCAAGACACGCGCATGGAAGGAATGCTGTATGCGACGGTGATGCATCCGCCGGTGATGGGCAGCACGGTGAAGTCGCTGGATAACAAAGAAGCGCTAGCGGTGAGTGGGGTGAAAGGAACGGAGACGATTCCAACGTTCAAGCCGCCGGTGAATATGCAGGCGCTCGGTGGCGTGGCGGTGCTGGCGGACAGCACCTGGGCGGCGATACAAGGGCGAAAGAAACTGAAAGTGGAATGGGACGAGAGTGCGCACAAAGTCTTTAATTCCGCACCGTATCGGAAGGAATTGGAAGAGACCGCGCGCAAGCCGGGGAAAGTGGTGCGGGAAGTGGGCAACGTCGACGACGGTTTTAGCAAAGGCGGGAAGATCGTAGAGGCGGAATATTATGCGCCGCTGCTGGCGCACGCTTCGATGGAGCCGCCAGCGGCGCTGGCGATTTATCGCGATGGAAAAGTGGAGGTGTGGGCGCCGACGCAGAGCCCGGTGGGCGCGCGCGATGCGGTCGCGGAAGCAGTGGGTGCAAAAAAAGAAGATGTGACCGTGAATGTGACCTTGCTGGGCGGGGCGTTCGGGCGGAAATCATTTCCGGATTTCGCGGTGGAAGCGGCGGTGCTGTCGAAGAAGACCGGGAAACCGGTGAAAGTGGTGTGGACCCGCGAGGACGACATCAAATTTGATAGCTACCACTCGGTTTCGGCGATGTACATGAAGGCAGCGCTGGCAGCGGATGGGAAGCCGACGGCCTGGCTGCAGCGCACGGTGTTTCCGCCGATCGGATCGACGTTTGACGCGAATGCGGTGTATTCGGCGGCGGATGAATTGGGGCTGGGGTTCACGGATTTACCTTACGCGATTCCGAATCACCGCTCGGAGAATGGCCCGGCGACAGCCCACGTGCGGATCGGGTGGCTGAGGTCGGTGGCGAATATTTATCACGCGTTCGCGATTCAGTCGTTCACGGATGAACTGGCGCATGCGGCGGGGAAGGATCCACTGGAGTACACGCTGGCGCTGCTGGGCCCCGACCGCATTGTTCCGAAGACGGAGCTGCCGAAGGATTACACAAATTACGGCGGCGATTATGAGCAATACCCCATTGATACAGGACGATTCAAGCGCGTTGTGGAGCTTGCGGCGGAAAAGGCGGGTTGGGGCAAAAAGAAAAACGGAAATGGATTTGGGATGGGGCTCGCGATGCACCGCAGTTTTTTGACGTATGCGGCCTCGGTGGTACAGGTCCAGATTGATGATGCGGGGAAAGTGCGGATCACGCGCGTCGATTCGGCGCTCGATGCGGGGACGGTAGTGAATCCGGAAATGGCGCGCAACCAGTTTGAAGGCGCGGCGGTGATGGGGACGAGCATCGCGTTTTGGGGAGAGATCACCGCGGCGAACGGTGCGGTGGAGCAAACGAACTTCGATACCTTCCCGGTGGCGCGCATGAATTCGGCGCCACGCGAGACGCACGTGCACATCGTAGAGAGCGAAGCGGCTCCGGGCGGGATCGGAGAGCCGGGTTTGCCGGCGATTGCTCCGGCGCTTTGCAACGCGATTTTTGCGGCGACGGGGAAGCGCATTCGTGAGTTGCCGCTGACGAAAGCGGGGCTGGCCTGATTGGAGTTGTTAGTTCCCAACAACTGCGCGTCCTGCCTTTCGAACAGACTTCTGTTCGGATTTCTCATCTTCATCACAGCGGGGCTGCCGGCGGCGGCGCAGCGGCGGCCGGTGCTGCCGCAGATTGACCTGCCGCACCCTTATTACTTTCGCGAAATGTACTTGCCGCAGTTGACCAGCGGACCGAGCGGCGTAGCCTGGTCGCCGGACTCCAAGCAAGTGGTGTATTCGATGGCTGGTTCCCTGTGGCGGCAGGCGATCGATTCGACGCTGGCGGTGCAGCTCACGGACGGGCCCGGGTACGACTATCAGCCGGATTGGTCGCCGGATGGGAAGAGCGTTGTGTTTGTGTCGTATCAGAAGGACGCGATGGAGTTGTGGCTGCTGGATTTGGCGTCGGGGAAGACGCGGCGGTTGACGAGCGAAGGGGCGGTGAACGTGGAGCCGCGCTGGTCACCGGACGGAAAGCGAATCGTTTTTGTGTCGACGGCATACCACAATCGCTTTCACCTGGTTCGAGCGGACGTGAACTACGGCACCCTGGAAAACGTGGTGCGGCTGACGGGAGAAACCAAGAGCGACTTGCCGCGCTATTACTACAGCGCGTTTGATATGGAGATTAGCCCGGTCTGGACGCGCGATGGGGCGGAGATTTTGTTTGTTTCCAATCGCGGACGCATTCACGGTACAGGTGGATTCTGGCGGATGAAGGCGGAGCCGGAATCGGAGCCGCGGGAGATTCACTACGAGGAGACGAATTGGAAAACGCGACCCGATTTTTCCCCGGATGGATCGCGTATGGTCTATAGCTCATATTTGGGAGGGCAGTGGCACCAGCTGTGGGTGATGCCGGCGAAGGGTGGGGATGCGTTTCCGGTTTCCTACGGGGATGGGGACGAGACGAATGTGCGATGGTCGCCGGACGGAAAGCAGTTAGCGTTTGTGTCGAATCGAACCGGCAACACGAGCCTGTGGCTGCAAATGATTCCGGGAGGCGAGCAGCGGCCATTGAAAATCGGCGAGCGCCGATATTTGAAGCCGAAGGCGCGCTTGCTTGTGAACGTGAGAAACGCGCGAGGAGGTTTAGTGGCGGCGCGGTTGTCCGTGACGGATACCGCGGGGCGATTTTATGCACCGCTGCAGGCGTGGATTCACGCGGATGATGGTTTCGATCGCGAGGAGCGGACGTTTGAGGCGCATTATTTTCATACCAACGGCGAAGCGGAGATTGCCGTGCCTACGGGAAAGGTCGAACTCGAGATTATTGCGGGAGTCGACGTTATCCGGCGGCACTCGTTTGATTTTAAGGCCGGGCAGACGGAACGGTACAGCGAACTGATTGCTCCGGCGAAGCAATCGAGTTTGAGTAGAGACCGATGGGTGAGCGGGGATTTGCACGTGCACATGAACTACGGAGGAACATACAGAAATACTCCGGAGCATCTGGTGCAGCAAGCGGAAGCAGAGCACCTGGACGTAGTGAACAACTTGCTTGTGAACAAGGAGCAGAGATTTCCGGACATTGCCTATGAAGAGCGGGGAGTCGATAAGGCGTCGAAGGCGGGTACGCTGCTTGTCCATGGGCAGGAGTTTCATAGCAGTTATTGGGGCCATCGCGGTTTGCTGAATTTGCGCGGCACGGTGCTCCTGCCGGGATACGCGGGGTATCCGAATACGGCGGCGGCAAGTTTGTATCCGATGAACGCGGACGTGTACGACCTGGCGCATGCGCAGGGAGCTCTGGTGGGGGCAGTGCATCCTTTTGATCAGGCGCCTGATCCTTTTGCGCAGCCTGCGCAAAGGATTGCGGACGAGTTGCCGGTCGATTTGGCGCTGGGAAAATTAGATTACATGGAGATTGTGGGGTTCAGCGATCACCGGTCGACGGCGGCGGTTTGGTATCGCTTGCTGAATCTGGGATTCCGGATTCCGGCGGGCGCGGGAACGGATGCGATGGCGAATTATGCTTCGCTGCGCGGGCCGGTGGGAATGAATCGAGTGTATGCGCGCGTGCCAGACGGACCGGTGAACATCGAAGGATTTCTCGGCGCGCTGAAGAGCGGACGCACGTTTGCGACGAATGGACCGCTGCTGGATTTGTCGCTGGGAGGCGCGGGGATTGGCGGGGAGTTGAAGTTTGCCGGGGCGCCTGAGGCGATTCCGTTTCGTGCGAAGATGCGATCGATCGTGCCAGTGGATCAATTGGAAATTGTCTGTAACGGGAGAGTGGTGAAAACGCTGGCCGGCAAAGATACCAACGCTGCGGTGAGTTCGCACGATGCTGCGGATCTCAGCGGGACTCTGGTGTTGAAGGAGAGCGGGTGGTGCTTGCTGCGGGCTTCGAGCGAGAAGGCGGAGTATCCGGTGCTGGACAACTATGTTTATGCAACCACGAGCCCGATTTACGTGACCATTGGCGGGAAGAAGCCGAGCTCGTCGGGGGATGCGAAATATTTTGTGGCGTGGATTGCGCGGGTGATGGAGGAGACCGGGATGTATCCGGATTGGAATTCGGCGTCGGAGAAAGAGTACGTTATGGGGAAGCTGGCGGAAGGGAAGCGAGTGTTTGAGGGGTTAGAGTGAACCCTAGATGAAGATAACGCAGAGAGCGCACAGATGCCCAGCGAAGAGCGCGCTTATTACCGAAAGCTTTTCGACGTGGCGTGACCGTTAAAGCGGCGGAAAGCCGCCGACCCTCCAAAAAACAGGGTTGCTGCAAATACGATTGCAATGGAGTCTACGCGGTGGAGGCTAGTTCGTAGAGGTATTCGACGTAGGAGCGCGTTGCACCGTCGAGACCTTGGACTTTGGGGTTGGCGGATTCGATTACGTAGTATTCGTCGGGAGCATGGGCGCCGCTGCCGTGCCCGAGGCCGAAATGGCCGCCGGGGAGACGCAGCGGGTCGCCGGTGAAAACGTAGCCGGGCCAGGAACCGGCGAGGCGCGGCATCATCACCGGATCTACGCCGTGGCGTTTGTAGACGGCGGTAGCTGCGCGGATGAGCGCGGCATCAGCGGGTGTGCTGGTGGGATCGTAGCCGCCGCTCATGTTGACCTCGATATCGGCGAAACCTTTTTTCGCGAGATGCGCCTTGAGCGCGGCGAGAGATTCCGCGGCGGTCATGTCCGGAACGAGTCGCATATCGATTTTGGCGACGGCGCGACCGGGAAGAATGGTTTTGCCGCCGGGGCCGGTGTAGCCGCCGACGAGGCCTTCGATGTTGACGGTCGGGCGCGAGGTGAGCAGTTCGAGCGATTCCTGAAAACTGACGTCGCGAACCCAATGCTGGACGCCGAGAAGTTTTTTTGCTTCGGTTTCATTGAGGCGTCGCGCGGCTTCAGCAATCATTTTCTTTTCGGAGTCAGAGAGCGGGCGAGCCTTGGCAGCGAAACCTTCAATGGCAGGATCGTTGCCGTCGGGAGAAACGAGCGTGGCAAGGGCTTCGACGAGATGCCACGCGGGGCTGTCGAGACGCGCTTTGTTGCTTGAGTGCACATCTTTGCGCGGGCCCCGGCCCCACTTTTCGCCGCTGGAGATGAGTTCGAGTTCGACGACACCTTTGGCTCCGAGGAATTGCGTGACTTCGCCGTCGAGGCCCTGCGACGGAAAGGGCATGAAGACGCCGTTGCATTTCTTGAGCGCGGCGAGAATGTCGGGTCGATGTACGACTTGGGGAAAATGCGGGGAGCCGATTTCTTCTTCACCTTCTGCGACGAAGACAAAGTTGACAGGAAGCTTGCGGCCTGCCGCGCGAATGGCGTGGAGGGCGGCGAGGAAAGTGGCTTCAGGGCCTTTCTGATTTGTGGCGCCGCGGCCGATGATGACTTTGCCGAGGCCGGGCTTGTCGACTAACGCGGCGTCCCACGGTGGAGAGGACCACTCCGCGGGATCGGCTTGCTTGACGTCATACATGAAATAAAGGCCGATGGTTTTGGGAGCGCCGGCGTCGAAGGTGGCGAAGATGCCGGGCTGGCCGTCGGTTGGAACTTTGGCGACTTGTGCGAAGCCGGCCTCCCGGAGCATTTGCATGGTTAGCTCGCAGCCTTCGTTCATGCCGCGATTTTCCGCGGCGATAGAGGGCTGGCGAATCCAGGTTTGCAGACGCTTGAGGGATTCGTCGTGGCGCTTTTCGATTTCGGCGAAAACAATGTCGAGTTCGGAGGCTGGCGCGGCAGCGCGCGTCCAGCGTGGTAACGCGAGTGCCGCTGCACCCGCGACAGCAGTTTGCAGGAAAATCCTACGGCCGGTCATATGGCCTTCCTCTCAAGGCGATTTCGCCTTATTTCGTAAGGACGAGAGACTACACGGTTGCGGCGATGGCGGCAAATCCTGGGACGAGAAGAGGATGCGAAACGGGGGGAGTCCATTTAGAGTGCCTATTTTGCTTGAGCGACCCGAGGCCCAGTGAGCGGCCTGGCACACGGGTGATGGTTTGTACCCGACAGATGGGTGACACTTTTTCCCTTACGGGAAGGAGTGTTCGGGCATGGATGAACGTGTTCACTTTCTGGCGCTTGCCGGACGCGGAGAAAATGGCGGCGCTTTGTCGAGAGTCCGCTATCTCTCGCAAGACCGGTTACAGATCTTTGACCGCTACAAAGAAAGGCCATGCAGACGGTACGCTGGGCGCGGATTTGTTGAGCTAAGGGAATTTGGATGGATATGGAGGAGAGCCAGGATGCGGTAAGGTGCTGCCAGCTATGTGCAAAGGATTGAAAGTACCAGGACTACCCGGCCATTCGTTGCGAGGTCTATGTGACATTGAATCAGCGACATAGAAATCCGTAAGCCTGGGCTGAACTTGGTATCTGGCGTGCCGCAACTTTGAACTAGGACGTTGAAGTATCCCTGACCTGCGTGTGGCGCCGGATGGCTGCTGCCGCTGAGCAGGGGGGAAAGAGGAGTGAATGATTGTGCTCAAGAGCAGATTCAGTTACGTAG
>Ga0137398_10000227_pt1 | contig 18208 bp, 14 predicted proteins | sample czorhiz216metaG_FD_106659 | JGI IMG/M metagenome (GOLD analysis project Ga0137398, IMG submission 106659) | Vadose zone soil microbial communities from Angelo Coast Range Reserve, California, USA - czorhiz2.16 metaG | ecosystem: Environmental > Terrestrial > Soil > Vadose zone | place: USA...
AATGAAACATAAAGCGGCGGGATCGCGAAGATGCCGACGAACGATGCGAGTATCATCCCGCCGAACACCGGGGTGCCAACATCGCGCCGGGCGAGTTGCGCAGCACCGGTAGCCACGACTAGCGGGTACAGGCCGAGGATGAAGGCGAACGACGTCATCATGACCGGACGGAAACGATCGCGAGCGCCGTCGATGGCAGCTTGCAGCAATGGTACGCCGTGCTCCCGCCGCTCCTTGGCGAACTCGACGATCAAAATGCCGTTCTTTGCCGCGAGGCCGATCAGCACGACTATGCCGATTTGAGCATACAGATCGAGCGTCAGGTGACCGATGACGATCGCTCCTACTGAGCCGACGATCCCAATCGCCACCGACAGAAGGACAGGGACGGGTATGGTCCAACTTTCATAAAGCGCCACCAGGAATAAATACGCAAACAGAATGGCAAAACCGAGGATGACTGCCGTTTTGCCCTCCGCCCGCTTCTCCTGGAAGGCGGTGTCGGTCCATTCACCGGCATAGCCCGGCGGCAACGTGCGCGCGGCGACTTCCTCCATCGCTTGCAACGCCTGGCCCGTCGAGACGCCGGGCGCCGGAGCACCCTGAATGGTGACCGCCTTTAGATTGTTGTAGCGGATCTGCGCCGGCGGACCGACGACGACACGCGCCTCAACAATGCTGCGGAGCGGGATCATCTTACCCTCGTCGCTCCGCACATTGATGCGATAGAGGTCATCTATGCCGGTGCGGTCCTGAGCCTCGGCTTGAACCTGGACCTGCCAAGTGCGCCCAAACAGGTTGACGTTGTTGACGAAGTACCCGCCAAGCGAGGCCTGCAGCGCCTGGAAAACGCTACTGAGTGGCACCCCGAGGATCTGCGCCTTCTCACGATCTATGTCGAGGTAGATCGAAGGGTTCGTCGCCGAGTAGGTACTGAAAATGCGGGAGAGCTGCGGCTCCTGGTTGGCCGCCACCGTCAGACCGCGAACGACCTGCGCGAGCGCCTTCGGATCGCCCCCACGCAGATCCTCCAAGACATAGGTGAATCCCCCACCCGTGCCGAGGCCGATAATCGGTGGCGGCGCGAGAGGTAGAACCAGACCGCCGCCGATTTGACGGAACGCCGTGCCTAGCCTGGCGATGATCTCGGCCGCGCCCGAACCCGGGGCCTTGCGCTCCACGAAAGGCTTCAGCGTGACGACGATGAAGGCGGCATTCGATTGTGAGTAGTTGTCGATGAAGTTCAACCCTACGACCGACGTGTAATCAGCTATCGCTTCTTCTTTCTTGAGAATTTCCTCGGTCTGGTGAACGACCTCCAGCGTCCGACCGACCGAAGCGCCGCCCGGCAGTTGGATGACGACGAAAAACGCCCCTTGATCATCCTCCGGCAAGAAGCCGGTCGGGGTCACTTTCAATAGGCTGACTGTACCGAAACCGGCGACGGCAACCATGACGAGGCCAATGACCGAAAACCGGACGATGCGCGCGACCGTCGACCCATAGGCGTCACGCACGCGATCGATTGTTCGCATCACCATCCCGATCGGCCCTCGACGCGGTCCGTGATGCGGCCTCAGAAGGACGCCGCACAGCGCCGGCGACAGGGTCAATGCGTTGATCGCAGACAGGAACATCGAGACCGCAACGGTGACGGCGAATTGCCGAAAGAGCTCTCCGGAAATCCCCGGAATGAATGCCACCGGTACGAACACTGACAGGAGAACCAGAGTAATAGCGATGATCGGCGCAGTGATCTCGGCCATTGCGCGTTTGACCGCATCCCCGGGCGTCAACTCTGGGTGTTCCTCCATAACGCGCTCGACATTTTCGACGACGACGATCGCATCATCGACGACAATGCCGATCGCGAGAACGATGGCGAGCAGGGAAACGGTGTTGGCGGAGTATCCGATCGCGTTGAGCACGATGAAGGTGCCGATCAGGCTGACCGGAACGGCCAGGGTTGGGATCAGAGTCGCCCGCAAACTGCCGAGAAACAGATAGACCACCAACACCACCAGGACGAACGCCTCGACGAGAGTCTTCTGGACTTCGTGGATTGTGTCGGTGACAAAGGCCGTCGGGTCGTAAGTCACTCTCCATGCCAGATCGTCAGGGAAGCGCTTCTGCAGTTCGTCCAGCCGACCCTTTACTGCCTTAAGCGTGGCGATCGCATTTGCGCCCGGTGTCTGGTAAATGGCAATTGCCGCGGCAGGGGAGCCGTTGAACCGAGTTTCACGATCGAGATTCGCGGCGCCCAGTTCCAGCCGCGCCACGTCGCCGAGCCGGAGAACCGAACCGTCCGAGTTGGTCCGGATCACGATATTTGAAAACTCGTCGACTGAGGTCAGCCGCCCTTTGGTTTGAATGTTCAGCTGCAATTGTTGGTCATTTGAGATCGGCCGGGCACCGATACGGCCCACGGCTGCCTGCACATTCTGCGACTGAATGGCTTTGATGATGTCGCCTGTCGTCAGGTCGAGCCCGGTCAAACTGTCGGTTCGCACCCAGGCGCGCATCGCATAGTCCTGAGCACCCCACAACACCGCATCGCCGACACCCGCAGTGCTCTTGATCTGATCGAGAATATTGATCGTGACATAATTCGACAGGAACAGCGGATCGTACGTGCGTTTTGGCGAATAGACCGCAGCCACCGCGAGCAAAGCGGAGGACTTCTTCTTGACGGTTATACCCTGTCGCTGCACTTCGTCGGGTAGGCTCGGGAGTGCAATTTGCACACGGTTATTGACGTTGACGGCATTGATGTCTGGATCGGTGCCGAGCTCGAATGAGCAAATCAGCGTGTAACTTCCGTCGTCGCCGCTGACGCTCTTCATGTATATCATTTTGTCGACGCCGACGACTTGGGCCTCGATCGCCTGTGCAACTGTCGCATCAACCACCCCGGAATTGGCGCCCGGGTACATCGTCGTAACCTGCACCTGGGGTGGAACAATGTCCGGATATTGCGCAAGCGGGATCACAAACAGCGACAGGAGACCGGCAATCGTCGTCACCAGCGCGATGACGATGGCCAGCCGCGGCCTGTCGACAAAAATCGCGGACAACATCGATTAGCTCCGGTTCAAGGATGGCGTCGCGGGTTTGGGCTGCACGCTTACTCCAACCCTGACCGTCTGCAGGCCTTCGACAATGACCTCCTCGCCGCCTGATAAGCCCTCTGTGACGACCATGTCATCGCCACTGGGGCCGCCAGTCTTGACGCGCCGGATCGCCACCTTGCTGGCTTCGACGACGAAAACGTATACCCCTTGCTGGTCGGTAATTAAGGCCGCCTGAGGGACCACGACCTGCTCTTGCGGCTTACCGGCCTCGAGATTAACCGCAACCAGTTGCCCGTCGATCAGGACACCCGAGGGGTTGGGAAAAACGGCACGGACCTGCACGGTATCGGTCGCGCGATCGACGGTTACATCGATGAAGTCGATCTGCCCGACGGGATCATAGGTCGATCCGTCGGGAAACCGTAATCTGGCTGTGACGCCGGTAAGGTTGGTCAGGTGACCCGCTTCGCGAGCACGCGAGAGCTGGCGCTGGCTTACCGGAAACAGCACGTACATCGGATCCTGACTGACGATTGTCGTCAGCGTGCCGCTTTGCGGGCTTACGACGTTTCCCTTGGTGATCGCGGTCCGGCCAATCTTGCCGGTAATCGGAGACACGATCTCCGTGTATCCGAGATTGGTCTTTGCGGTGTCCAGATTCGCTTGATCGATCAGTATTTGTGCATCGGCAGCGCGATCCGACGTCAATGCTTGATCGCGCGCGGCAACCGTACCGGCGCTTGTTTTCATCAGCTGTTCGGCTCGTTCATATTGGATCGCCGTAAGCAGCTTTTTTGCCTTGCTCGCCTCAACGGCTCCTTGCGCCTGGTCTACCGCCGCCTGGAACAAATCTTTCTCGATCTGGTAGAGGGGTCGGCCGTCTTTGACAAACTCGCCCTCTATAAACTTCACGTTCTCCAAATATCCGGTGATACGTGCGTGAACCTCGACGCGATCGATTGCTTGGATGCGCCCGACGAAATCCACCGTCTTGGTGATCGGTTTCCGCGCGGCCGTGACCGTACCGACTGGTATCGCGGCGGGGCCGGGCTGCTGCGCTAAGCTCGAAGCAGTAAGCCCGCAAACCATTATGGTAACGGCGATCAAAACGCGCATCGCGGTTCTCCAATAGCTCCGTAGGCGATCGAACCAGGACGACGCGATGAGATCGGCCGTACCTGCTCGCTTACTGCAGAACCTGTCATCGGGGACAATGGACACCCCTTACGTCGCGCAGAAGATGTCTTGAGACACGACCGCCGTGGCTAGGGACAATGTTCTTGGCCGCAATTCCAATTTGAGCATTAGGTAACGCGGGTCGCGGGCGCCAAACGCAGGCGTTCTCGGTTTGAGATGCAAGGGGCGCGTTGCCGCGCCGGAGCAATCTTTGTGCCCTTCGCCAGTCTCGCGCTTTGATTCAAATCAACGAGATCTGTCTAAGCGGATTTTGTTTCTAAGAGTGGTGGCGCCTTGTGCCAGGGAGAGCCTCGATTTCCCTTGGCGTAACCATAGTCGAAGAGTGCACGCAGATAGCCGGGATCAAAATTTTCGTGTTTTGTGTTCGGGAAATCCTCTTCGATATACGCGAGACTGTAGTCCACACCGTCGCGCTTCGTCGTCGCATAGATCCGCAAGATGTCGTTGTAGCCGCTGTAGTGGATCATTGTCGCAATGGCACGGCCAACAATGGTCAGAAAGCGGCGATCGACCGACGCCCAATCGGGATCGAGCCTTCCGTTGCGAACGATGTAGGCATGACGCTCGCGGGCGTATTTGCCGGAGTGCAGGTTTACTCGGAGGCCGATATCCGGCGGGTAGAGGAACGTTTGGACCACGGCGCCGCCATCGACATTCATTTCCTGGTAACGCCGCCCACCGGCTTCAACCTCGATCATCACCGGGGGGAACGCACCCGGTATCGCAGCCGACGCAAGCACGATTTTTCGAACCAGTTCGAGTGCCTCCCGCCGGCCGGTAGCGGCAATCGCGCCGATGTTCCAGATGATCGGGCGTTGCTCATCGAGGCTGGTCGTGCCGATCAGCAGCAAACGGCCCTTGGCGTATTCGCGTGCGATATCGGCGAGCATCTGCTCGTCGACGTAGCGCGAGATCAGCTGGAACAGAGGTGTGGTGTCGGCGAGCGCATCGCCGAACAGCGCCCCATAAAGCCCTCGTGTTTCGAGAATGTTATCCGGTTTTATCGTTGTGTATAGTGTTCGGAGGCGATCCTTATAGGCACCCTCAAGAAATACGAAAGGCGCGATCATGGCACCGGTGCTGACACCGGTCACCAGTTTGAAAGACGGCATCTTGCCCGTATCGGCCCAACCGCAAAGCAGACCAGCGCCAAAGGCGCCATCATCGCCACCGCCCGAGATCGCCAGAAAATTCGCCGGCCGAAGACGCCCTACGGGGTTATCCGCCGCAGCTCGTTCCCGCTGAAACGCCTGCGCGCCTTCACGAGCCAGTGCAGCGCCTTGCGTATCCGGCCAGAAACGCGCGTTCTGAATGCCCAGCACGGTGACCTGATCGGCGAGAGCTGCGGGCATTGGGGGATTTCGCTCCAATGCCGCGCAACCGGTGGCCAGCGACATCGCCGGCGCGCAGGCGGCCAGCCGGAGGAACGATCTGCGTCTCAATCGCAAGCATTCGGTCATGATGTCGTGACAGGCGGCTCTATGGACGATGCCCGGAAATTCATTTCTGGATCTCCCGACGGCGCTTATTTGAGGTTTTCCAATCGAGACAGAGAGGCGGTCTCGGTGCGCAGGCGCACTGAAACCGCCCTGATCCGTCCCGCGCGTCTTGCCGGCGGTCTTATTCCTGCACGACGATAACGACCGCGCGGTTCGTACGAAGCCGCACGCTGTCGGCGGTCCGCGCCAGCTGGGGGTCCTCGCCCTGGGCCCGGGTCATCACCCGCGTCGGGACAATGCCTGTCCCGAGAAGATAATCGCGTACGGCCGCCGCGCGCTTGTCGGAAAGCTCGAGATTGGTATCTTCCTTGCCGACCGAGTCGGTATGACCGAACAACCAGATGTTAGCGTAGCGGCATTTCCACGCCCTGACGAGCTGGTCGAGCGCAGCGCGGCTCTGCTGGTTGACCCAGGTCTTGTTGAACCCGAACTCCACCACATAGGCGCGGGGGGCATTGCCGGGGCTATCGGCGACCTTAATGGTGAGGCCCTTGGCGCCGAAGCCCAAGCCGATGCCCTGGGTTTCCGACTTGAGGTTCATCACCACATTGTTGCGGCGGTTCTTCAACGAGCTCCCGCCGGCCCCGGCTAGCAGCGTCACCTCACCCTCCGTCGCGCCGTAATCGCCGGAGAGGTCCGAGACTCTGGCCAGGTTCGCCACCGGGCCGGAAGCGCTTACTTTCGATATCCCGACTTGGATGCCTGCACCGAACCCTTCGACCTTGAAGGGATACTCGCAGTTCGTTCCCAAATTGGGGAGGTGCAGAACGCCATCGCCCGACTGTCCGCCGATGCCCAAGTTGAAGGACATGGATTCCATCTGGATCCATGGCAGGTTCTGAGTTTGGGCGATGGCGCTATGCGCACCGCCGACCAGGGCGACGAGTAACGATGCACAAATCGGCACGCATTTCATCGATTGCATTGGCAAAATCTCCTGTGCTTTTTGGGACGGGGAATTCGCCGGTGCTCACCCTTCGATACACCTTTGCCACGTACTAGCCCGACGAAAAGCGAGGGAACAATGAGCCCTTCCAATACTGCGGCATTGATCTATCTCAACTCGATTTCGCCGCCCGCTTGCCTGCGATAGGGGTGTCTCGCTAGTGCCGGATGCGGCGCGCGGACACTCCCGCAACCTTCTAAGCGTTGCGCGATCCAATACGCGGAGCAGTTCAGTCGGGGTTTTCAGCGATCGTCGGGCTTTGCTGGCGAGCGGCATGGGCTGTAGCTCGCCACGCCTGCAGTAGCGTAAAGAAGACAGCGATCAGCGTCGGGCCGACGAACAGACCCAGGAAACCGAATGCCACAAAGCCCCCGAAGACTCCGAGGATCGTCAGCGATAGAGGCATCTGGATACCGAAGCCGATAAGCCAAGGCTTGATAAAATTATCGATCGTGCTGACCAAGACACCCCAGGCGATCATGAAGCCGCCCATTAACTGATGGTCGAGCGCGAACAGCCACCAGGACGCTCCGCCCCAAATCACCACGATCAGAGGTGCTCCGATCTGGCTGATTGCGAGCAACAGGCCGACAAAGCCAAGCATTGCCGCTCCCGGAACACCCGCAATCGCGAGACCGACCGCGAGTAGGAGCGCTTGGATCGCCGCAGTTCCAACCACCCCATAGGCGACGCCGCGTATCGCTGAGCCCGCGATATCGAGCGTCTGCTCCGCGGTCGGGCCTCCAAGGCGCCGCAGGGTGTCGTGCAATGCCATCGCAAGAGCGTCACCATGCGCCCAGAACATTGTCGCAATCACCAGGGACAAAATCACTTGCAAGACACTGTCTGCCAAAGATCGCGCAGCAGTGATGATCGTCTGCTGCATGGTTTCAGCATAAGGCGCCGATAGGGCGCGAAGATTGCCTTCGGACTCGACAAGCCGGTCCCAGGCAAGTGCTAGGCGATCGCCGGCGAGGGGTACGCTTCCGAGCCAGCTTGGCGGCGCGGGCGACGCACCGAAATACGACTCCACGCGCTGTACTCCCTCACCGAGTTGCGCGGCAAGATCCGGCGCAACGCTGAGTGTTGGCAAACCGATCAGCGCGATGGACGCCAGCAGCAGCACTGTGGCGGCGGCGCCGTGACCAAGTCCGCGACTAACGAGTGCCTCACGCGCTGGCCAAACGGCTGTTGCTAGGGAAGCGCCGAATAGTATGGCCGTGATGAACGGCTTCACGATCGCGATAACACCGATAATCAGGGCAATGACGAGCAATACGAGCAGGCTGCGTTCGATCAGCGCGATCCTTGCGGCATCGTCTTGCTCGGCCCCGGTGGCAACAGCACGGTCGATTATCGGCGGCGCATTCCGGGCGATCGTGGAGTCGGAACTGAGCGTGGCGCGGGTGGCTCCGCCGGTCGCTCTTCCACCGTTGCTCATGCTGGCTGCCTAGTTTGAGCAGCTCGGGGTATAGGGCGGTCCGCATGGAGCCTGATAGTAGGGACGCTTATAGGGTGCCGCCGCGGCCGCGCCGACCGCCGCCCCGGCCACTACTCCAGCGGCAACCGCACCCGCCCCGCCGCGATAAGCACCACCATAGACGTTCCCGACCGCGACATTGCCTCCCGGCCCCCGCACGGCGGTGCCCCCGCCGGGACCTACGGCAGCGCCGCCGCCCATCGGACTGCGGAACTTCATCGGTCGCTCCTTTCGCCGCCCGCGCCGATCTAGGCGTCCAGACTTTCAAAAAAAGGACTTCACGGTACAACACCGTGTCCGGGCATTGATCTGGATCAACGATTATTCGACTAACGGTCGTACCAAACAGTCAACCGGCTGGGCTTCAATGACTTGGTAGGCCGCTTATAGGACTCCTCATCATCTCGCGCGCGTTCGGCGGCGAATCTTATTGGTTGGTAGGTACGGTGAACACTGGGGCAGCGCCCTTTGGTTCATAGCGACTGCGAGTGCCGCCTCGGAGTCCGGTCTCGAATCGGCTTCGCTGGGAACGGCATCACTCCGCAGCTTCCCCTTTGCCGGTCGCTTCGCCCCTTGATCGTGCCGGCGATCTGCGCCGCGCTGACCAGTCTCACGAGTTGCGCAAACCACTCGCCGGGTGATCGCCGGGGTCGGTTTGACCCATTGGGGTTCCGCCGCACGAAGGTTGACGCAAGTCAATGCACGCACTTCCCCGCTGAGGATCTTTAGCTTGCTTCGATCAAGCCGACGCATGCCGAACCATAGGTCCAATCGGTATCCAGGGATTGCCATGAAACGCAAGGATTACGACCGCGAAATACACCGATTGCAAACAGATCTCTGCAAGCTGCAGGAATGGGTGAAATTCAGGGGCTTGCGGGTGGTCATCGTGTTCGAAGGTCGCGACGCCGCCGGGAAGGGGGGCACGATCAAGGCGATAACGGAACGAGTGAGCCCGCGGGTTTTCCGTGTCGTCGCATTACCGGCGCCGTCCGACCGCGAGAAGTCTCAAATGTATCTCCAACGATATATACAGCATTTCCCTGCAGCCGGTGAAATCGTCATCTTCGATCGCAGCTGGTACAACCGTGCGGGCGTCGAGCACGTTATGGGCTTTTGCACCGAGGATCAGTATCGCGTCTTTCTTGGACTGGTGCCGTTGATCGAAAAAATTGCGACAGATGGCGATCTCATCTTGATCAAGTACTGGCTCGAAGTCAGCAAAGAAGAACAGGCACGCCGCTTTGAAGCCCGCATCGAGGATCCATTACGGCAGTGGAAGCTCAGTCCTATGGATATCGAGTCGTGGCGCCGGTGGGATGATTATACGCGGGCGCGCGACGGCATGCTGCAGGCGACGGATACCCCTCACGCCCCTTGGCACATCGTCCGATCGGACGACAAGAAGAAAGCGCGGCTTAACTGCATTTCACATTTTCTGAGTCTCATTCCGATCGGAGATATGCCGCGAGAAAAGGTCAAACTCCCAAAGCGATCGGCGAAGGACACACACGATTCAGAAGCCGGACTGCTCGGGAGAAGGTTCGTGCCGGAAACCTATTGAACTGGAGCGGATTACTGGTAGGCCGCGACAGCAGAGGGAAGGCAAATTGATTTAGATCACTGCGTCGCGCTCCTAAAACGCGGCAGTGGCCGACGATATCGCTGACCTGGATTGGCAAGGAGGGCAAAATGGACGAGGTGATCAGGCCGGATCAGCTGCACAAAACCACTCAGGCAAAAGAGCTCGAGAGAGCGCAGCAGATTTTCGATGCTGATAAGCGCCGTGCTGATGAGCGTCACCAGCTCCAAGACGCGTTTATGAACCGGGAGCTCCAAAGCGACGCCAAGGATCGCTTACGCAAGGCCCTGTTATTGGCGGCAGAGCGGGGGGACAATCATCTTCAAGTATTTACGTTTCCAAGCGAACTGTGCACTGATGGCGGCCGTGCCATAAATAACAGTGCCCCGAACTGGCCCGACACCTTGGTAGGCTATGCTAAGCGGGCATACGAATTTTATAAGATCGAACTGCAACCGCACGGCTATAGACTTCGTGCCGAGATCCTCAATTTTCCAGGAGGAAAGCCGGGCGAAGTGGGGATCACCTTAGCGTGGTGAGCTTCGGTTCGGCTACCGCTTGATGGCCTCGCTCGCATAGCTGGTCGCCGGCGTCGCACAGGCGTGCAACGCTGGTTGTCGTCCGCACCGTAGATAATGGCGCAGCCGATTTAATCGCCGCGGAGCTGAAATCCAGCGCGGAGTTTAGGTCGTGCTTGTTCGTTTGACCTAAATCAAGGCAACGCCCGTAAATAAGAGAAAACTGGGTGTCCGGGAATCATCGAGGCGATCTGACGATCGCCTAGTTTCAGACGCAGAATTATGAAGCTCCGATCGGCGCGGCTTATAGCGGTTATCTTCACGACTGGGCTTGCGCTAATCTGCTGTGAGAGCGCGATGGCCCGCTATCGCGAGCTTTTCGGCCAACATCCTTTAGATCACCATTTGGGTGGTTTCGGCTTCAACGGGTCGGCTCCTAGGCATGGCGTCACGGCTTTCAACAGCGAGACCAGCCAAGATAAGACAACCGATGCCCGACAACTCAATGACTTGGCGCTAGCGTATCAACACCAGGGTCATCTTGCTGAGGCCGAGCGGCTGTACCAGCGCAGCCTGGCGATCCTGGAGGAGAAACTCGGACCAAATCATCCTACTGTCGCCGCCACCTTGGGTAACTTGGCGTCGCTGTATCAAGATGAGGGCAGATACGTCGAAGCCGAGCGGCTGTGTCAGCGCAGCCTGACTGTTTTGGAAAAGGCATATGGACCGGATCATCTGGCGATGGCCGTTGGGCTGCACAACTTGGCCCTTCTGTACGAGCGCCAAGGCCGCGATGCCGAAGTCGAGCCGCTATATCGGCGCAGCCTGAAGATTCTCGAGAGTGCGCTCGACCCAGAGCATTACAGCATCGCCAGCACCCTCAACAATTTGGCCCGGCTTTACTATAGACAGGCGCGCTACACCGAGGCCGAGCCGCTTTACCAACGCAGCCTGGCAATCTTGGAAAAGACCCGCGGGCCTGATCACCCCGCTGTGGCGGAGAGTTTGAACAACTTGGCCGATCTTTACCGCAAGCAGGGCCGCGCCACCGAATCCGAAGCATTCTACAAAAGAAGTGAGGAAATTCGTAAAAAGGAACATGGCTCGTCGAATACGTGTCCAGAGTGCCGATGACCCGCAGTCGCTTCTATCTACGAGAAGCGAACTGCGAGGGATCTCGTGAGACACGGCGCGGCGAATGGGCGACCGCTACGCCATTTCCTTCCGAATGGCGTCGAGCAGAACCTGGGTTCCTAGCGGTTTTCTCAGAACCTGGCTGACACCCAATGCAGCCGCGCGCTGCTCGATGCTGGCGTCGCTGGCGGCGGTAATCATTATTACGGGCGCCGTTACCCCGTGCTTGCGCAGTTCCGATACAAGGTCGAGGCCGTTCAAAGCAGGCATCTGGTAGTCTATGATTATGCAAACGACGTCGGGGTTCTCGTGGAGGAAATCGCTGCCGCTTTGATAAGTACGCACACTGATGTTGTAGACTTCAAACAGGGCGCGTATCGAATCGCAGACCGCAATGTCATCATCAACGACAGCGACCGTTTTGCCTCCGAGATCAGCAAAGTGTCCGCTAGCCATTGTTTCCAGGTCGCCACCTTTTCCGCCGAACATTCGCAGCGCGCTCCGATCGCCATTCGCGCGACCAGCACTCTTGGTGAGCGATGCGGTCTCTCAACGGGCGATGCCCAAGACCGCTGTCGGTGATGGCCGCAGGTTAGCTGCTGAGTGCGCTGTCGCGTTGATCTGGTCAGTCCATTTGCGATCGAATTGCCCTACCATCTTATCGTCAGGAGCGTGAACCAATTTTACCGCTCCCGAATCCTTCCACAGATTCACACTGCTGGTTGGTCCCTGCGCAAGCGGGCCGGGCACCCAGAAATTTGCGCCGTCGTTGGGACTGCGCTCGCCAGAGGGGCCGAGGCCCGAAGGGCTGAAACAGCCTGAGGTTGCTCTGATCGGGCGGGCCTACGGCGATTCTCGATAAAGCTTATTTGAACCATATTCTCTTGCGCTTCAACAAGCATGCTCGCCGGGCGAAGTCCGAGTCCATTTCAATTCCCCCCTTGGCGATTCCGTGACGACGAGCTTGGCTGCATCTTTGATGCAGCCTCAATTCACCGATCAAGTTCGCGCGGGACACGAGGTCATGCAAGCGCTAAATGTTTGGCTTGGTGTAGGACGGGTTGTTCTCCAGTTTGCTCCTAAGCGTTGCGGACCCTGGTAAACGGGCACGCCCGCTGAGGTTGAAATGTCCCCCGCTGCCGCCCTGTCATTTGCCGACGGAGTGGTAGATGGTTGAGTTGTGTATGATGGTCCTCCTCCGCCGCGGCTATGTCGCGTGACAGTTTTGGAATTTTCTATTATTTCGCCGTCGCCGATCGCGGATTGGCGCTTCGGTGATCAAGACGTGCAAACCGTTGGTCGTGAGCTTCCGTGTGACCCCGAGGTCGGTTGGACTTGGCTTGCTGACGACGCGCTGCTATGCGCCGCCCTAATCGGAGGCCTTGCATCGCACCATGACTACGGATTTCGTCGCCAGCTCTCCTACGTCCGCGGCGTCGAGCTTATTTGTCGATTCGCCCGTATCGTACTGGACGCGATGCGCCTCCAGGAACTCGCGCGCCTTCGCACTCTTGATTGCGAAGTTGATGCCTTCGGGGAGGTTGGCCGCTAGTTCGAGCATTCCCGTCCATTCTGCCGCCGCAACGTTGTTCAGCTTCGCCGACACAATCGCGACAACGTTGCCGCTCAGATCGAGCAATGGCCCTCCGCTGCTGCCAGGCTGAACCGGTGCTGTGAGTTGAATATAGCGCGGATCATCGCGAATGCCCGATAGGGCCGAAACGACACCCGTTGTGATCTGCGGGCTTTTCGTTAAGAGGCCCGCGTAGGGGAACCCGAGCACGACCACGGGATCGGCCGGACGAATACCTTTCCCGTCCCGAAACCGCAGCGCCGGGACAGAAGTGCTGGAACCTGCGCGGATCACCGCCAGGTCATTAGTTTCGTCAATGGCGATTGCATCGCTGCCTTGCCATTCTCCGGCGATCCGAACCTGCGGCGCCCCAGCACAGGCCCTTAGAACATGGTAGCTGGTCAAAAACTCGCCCGCTGCATTGATCGAGAAGGCGGTACCGATCCCGGCGCGTTGCGGGTTGAGTATAGGGGGCGCGATCAGCGTCAGCGACGGTTCATCCGATGGTTTGCTGCCGGCGATCGCCACGCCCCTGAAACAATTCTTGACGGACGCCGTGCCCGGAGCCTTTGGGCCGCTATTGGGCGGGCTATCGCAGGACGTGGAGTAGGACCGAACGCGTGCATTCTGGTTTCTGCGCGGGTTCGGCGCGGCGTCTCGGCCAACTTGTCTCCGTACCTCCTTGCTTGCAATGTCACGCGCTGGGGCATGCGGAGTTGATTCGCGGTGCCGACAAACGACGACGCTTTTGTCGACACATTGGACGCTGGCGCACGCTGGACTGGCATCGGTGCCGAGCAGAAGGGCGCCTAGGCTCAAACCGCCGCATAGAGAACGGATAACCCGCATTTCCGCAAACCTTCGATGCCGACGTTATGGGTTCGTTGAGTGCGAGAGAAAACGCTGCTTCTGCCCAGATCTCTCAGCCTGTGCGTAAATTTGACCGAAAGCCCTGCCAGCGAGCGATGCGATTCAGAGAGGACAGGATCCGCCGGCCGGCTTAGCGGTGCGTCGCATTCTAGGTCCGAGAACCGAAAAAACCGGCTTCTGGCACGGTTTGCGCATTTCTTTGGGCCGAACGCAATCAATTCGGCTCCCACGCCCTGAGCGAAGAGCCGCGCGATGGAAAGGCGTGAGATGCTGTTTGTACAAGTCCGGGAGACGGGCACTCGATGTACCGGTTTCTGATACCGCGCAGCGCAACTCAAGTATCGAACGGTGCCCCCTCAAGCAGGATCGGAGTACCTAAAGGTTCTAGCAAGTTGAAACTTTATTCGTTGAATCTGAGCTGGAGCCCGCCGGCGAGGCCCATGCGGACCAGTTCCGATAGGCTGCGCGCGCCCATCTTATCCATGACTCGGGCGCGGTGGATTTCCACCGTTCGCGGACTGATCCCGAGATCATAGGCGATCGATTTGTTGGGCAGTCCGGCGAGAAGCCCCTCCATAACTTCGCGCTCGCGGGGTGACAGAGTTTCGAGCCGCGCTGCTGCCGTTGAAGCCACCGCATCCTGTGCGCGCGGTTCCGCGAGACGGGCGAGCGCGTCTTTCACACCGCCCAGAATCGTCTCTGCGGTGAACGGTTTTTCAATGAAATCGAGCGCGCCTGCCTTCATGGCCCGCACCGCCAACGGGACATCCCCATGACCGGTGACGACGATCAGCGGAAAAGGCAGCGCGCGCTCGATCAACCGCTGCTGCATCTCGAGGCCATCCATCCGGGGCATGCGGATATCGGCAATCAGGCAGCCCGGGCGCAGGGTCGGTGCGGCCGCGAGAAATTCCTGCGCCGATGAAAAGGCGCGGCTCGTGTAACCATTGACTTCGAGCAGCACTGACAGCGAATCGCGCACGGCCTCGTCATCATCGACGACGTAGACACAGGTTTCAGCCGCCATCTCCCCCATCCTCCTTGAGTGGGGTCGGCAGGGCTATCCGAAATATGTCGCCGGAGCAGCGCGGTGCCGCGCTTGGCTCTCTCTCATGCGTTCCGACGATCTCGTGGGAAATCGGCAGGCCGAGGGGCAGGCCGTTCTCTTTCGTCGCGGTGAAGGATTGGGACAACCCCTCGGCCAGGAGCAATCCGGCGTCCGGCATCCGCGACGGAACTACCGCTCCGGCCGAGCCGAACCGGTCGCTGCCGCCAATCCGGGCGACCAGGCGAAGCGGGAATAGTTTGCCCAAATTACGAACGAACATTAGTTCGATACCTAGAGATATCCGGCCCAGCATGATGCGCTCGCCGTCTCCCGCATTTGATCCGAATCAAACCGGTTGCCTAGCCTGGGTTGAGTTTTAGGAGAAAGCGACAAAATCATCATCCCCGATGGCTCGAGCTGCTGTAGGGGCCGAGACGGCTCGCGGGTGCATATACGCACGCGCATGCGCCAGGGTCGGCGAGGCGATTGCCTTCGATATCTAGGACAAAGATCCCGACCGTCAGCAAGAACAGCGGCAGCTGATGCTGCCAACTCGTCACCAGGACGGGGCGGAACACACCGCTTGGGCGTCGCCGATCACACCCGGGACTTAGGCTTCAACGAGGCTCTCGAGCGCCTCGCGATTCCGGAGTTCGATGCGGTGCGGTGCCGGAATGGCGATGACATCCTCGCGCCTGAAGGCCGACAGTACGCGACACACGGTTTCGATCGTCAGGCCGAGATAGTCGGCGATATCATTGCGTGACATCGGCAGATCGAGCGCCCGCCGCGCATCGCGCCGGCGGAAGATTTCGAGTAGAAAACTCGCCACCCGCTCCGACGCGGTCATGCGGCCCAACAGGAACATGCGGGCCTGTGCAGATGAAAGCTCGCGAAGCGTCCGATCGTACAAACCACGCGTTAGCCGGGGGTTCTCGTCCATCAAGCGATCAGCGGCCCGCTGCGGATAGCGCATGACAACCACGTCGCCGACCGCTTCGGCCGAAAAGGCGCGGATGCCGGCAAGGGGAAGGCCAAAGTAATCGCCAGCGAAACAGAATTCCGTGATTTGGCGGCGGCCGTCGGCCAGCAATTTGCAAATCCGCACGGCACCGGAAACCACCCTATACCAGCAATCCGACACGTCACCATCGGCGTAGATGTCTTGGTCTCGCGCGAAGCTGCGGTGAGTTGCGATCTGCTCGAGCGCAAGGAGCGCGTCCAGCTGGCTGGAGGCGGCGATGGTTGCGCCGGAGGTGTCCGCCTGATCGAAAATGCTAGCGAAGCCGCCGGTGCCAGATTGTCTGTACATCCATCCCTCCAAGCTTCCAGCATCTGAGGGACAATGACGCCTGCTTGCGGCCGCCGAAATACGGAACACTACCTACGGGTAATTATGTATTCGCAACGGGATGAACGGGACATCCTCCCACATCCGCTTCTGCAATTCGGCTCAGAGCCGCTTCTGCTCGAGTCACTGATGATTTAGATCAATCGCGGTCTGGTTAAAAGCGCGCAGCTTATTGGCATCGCGTCGCCCCAGCCATCAAGAAGACGCACTCGCATGGTCAAATGGGGGGAAATTTGAAGCGTCGAGATTTTCACCGGCTTTCCTTAGGGGTGGGGCTAAGTCCCCTTCTCACTAAATCGGCGCTTGCCCAAATGTCGGCCGAGGAAGGAAAAACTCCAGATTCGTCTGAAAAACCGCAAACTATCGCCACTAATTCTCCGCGCTCTTATAACCACGTCAACCAACCCCGTAAGTATGTCGCAGGCCGGAAACGCTTCAGTATTTACTGGACGTGGAGCTACCCGTGGGAAGCCAACCGCGATGTAGCTGAGCTTGATAATCGGTTCTCGACGATGACCGAGGTTCGTCGAGTGGCTTGGCCTCGTTATGAGAGACCAGAGTGGTCCGAACATGAATTTCTGCAGGGGATCGCCGGAACACTGGAATTATTCCATCTCTCCATCTTGCGTTTCCAAAATCTGATCTCGGAAGCAACCGGATATTCTGTTCCTGTGTATCAGCGGATTGATCAGGCAGGGCGGCGGTTGCCCTTAAGTGAACAGATGCTGGCGGACACTGATACTCTGCTCGTGTTCGGTCTCGACCACATGATTACGGAGCAGGAAGCCGACTCCGATGAGATCGAAGCCGTTCGTAATTTCCTGAGACGCGAAGGCACCTGCCTAATCATCGGACCACACCATGATGTCGGCTCTTCCGATGATTTGAAGCAGCGAGACCAAGAATACGCTCATCACGGTGATCCGTTGGTGCCCCGGCAGCAGCGCTTCGGAAGATACACCCGCACTCTAATTAAGGGGCTCGGGGTCCCGGTCGAGAACCGCTGGGGCCTTCGCCCCGCTGTGGTTGACGGCACCCGACAGATAGCACCCCTCAGCGCGGCGCGGGATCTCGATACGAGAGGATGGTTGACGGGTGTCACAACGTTCAATTTCCACCCACACTTGCCGCACTACGCTCTGACCTCGGACGACGACAAATCAATTCGCGTTCTAGCGCGCCAGCCAATCGACTTGTCGAGACCGCACCCCTTTACCGATGCCGGAAATCGAGAGTTCAATGCCTTCCTCTGGATGCCTCCAAACGGCGCACGCGCCGGCGACATTCTGCTAGTCGATCTCACGATTTTCACGACGTTATTCGGCGGCACCGAGAGCTTGGACCGCTTCTGGAACAACCTCGCTACGAGGGCTTAGCGCGAATTTTCGTCCGGGGGTTCTTGTGAATGTACCAGCCGACGCAGGGCTGCAGCCGGCAGCCATGGCAATTCCTGAAGAGGGATACTTCCAACTTGAGCAGGGACGATACGGCCCGATCTTCCCGAGGACGCCGGCGAATTATGGCTTCACCATCATCGCTAAAATCAAGCCAGGGACGGCGGATGCGATCAGAGCATATGGAAAGGTTTTGGAAAAAATTGTGCGTGATGACCCGCACGCATTCGCCGTGCTTCAGCTTCATTACCTCCGTTGGGTCTTATTCAATATCGAGGACAAAACCTTTTTCATGTATCAGGGAATTTTCGACACCGATTTTGACAAATACACCGAAGATGCCGTCGCCCTGTTTCATAAGCTCGGCGTCGATACGGTTTTTGAGAATCTGGAGGAGTTTCCTGCCGACTGGAAGACGAATGTCCCAGCCTTCATCAAATTCGTCCGCGACCATCAATGCCCAAGCTTTCTCGAATACGGAGAATACCCATATGCCCCGTCGGCCGAGATCAAGAAGGCGTTGGCCGTCAAGCGTGCCCTATCGG
>Ga0137398_10000229_pt1 | contig 18198 bp, 13 predicted proteins | sample czorhiz216metaG_FD_106659 | JGI IMG/M metagenome (GOLD analysis project Ga0137398, IMG submission 106659) | Vadose zone soil microbial communities from Angelo Coast Range Reserve, California, USA - czorhiz2.16 metaG | ecosystem: Environmental > Terrestrial > Soil > Vadose zone | place: USA...
CGCGCAGCTTAGGGTTCAAGCGCAAATCCGAAAAGAGTACGAACGTGCGGGCACCTGTGAAAAAGAAAAAGCCGCCCTAGTGGCGGCCACTTTACCCAATCAGGTTTACCCTATCTATACCTTATCCCACAAATCAGGGCAAAGGCGGGCAAAGGTAAATCAAACAAATGAAAGGGCCGCCAGTGTTTTTGGCGGCCCAAAATACGATTGAGAATCGTCTGCCCTAACCCCTAGACGATAGCGCCATCCTAGACTTGCGGGTACTGCGCGAAGGCTTTTTCATCCTCCAGACTGTCACCCTTCGCCACGCTCTCTCAAACACCAGCGTCGATGAGATTGCGGACGGCTGAAGGTCTCAAAACGTGCACCCTCAGCCATCAGAACGCGGTCCCCTTCTTGCCTCCGACACTGATTTTACGGCCTAGCCTGCAAGCTGCACAAGCCGTTACCCATTCCTCGGCTGCTTTCCTTGCCAGCATTTGAAGGGATATGGGTTGGCCGCTTTCGAAGTGCTTCACTGTTCAAATGCCTCTATGCCGGAGCTAACATAATGGCCTTGCATAAGCCTTCGCATCAATTCTTCACATTCACCGCCTTGTCGAGTTATAGTAGATACACCACCCGCAAAATCAAACTTAGAGCCACAGGCGCAGTGTATGTGGATCACACATCAAGTGAACTCATTTTTTGATTCTAGGACTATGTAAGGAGTATTTGTTTATGGCGAAGAAACCCACATTCCGCAGCAACCCGACCCGCACAGAAGAACATGTCTCGACTACAAACCCGCCCACCAATGAAGTTATGATGAACGCCCCTGTTAGCTCGGGGAAGCTGGAGGTTCCTCGACCAAAAGCTGACGCGAAGAAAGCAAAAACGAAACCGACTTCCGCCGCCGGCAGCGGCAATGCAATCCCTATCAATTTGGAAGAGGAGATTCGGCGTCGCGCCTACGAACTCTACGCCGAGCGCGGATTCTCTTCCGGTCACGAACACGAAGATTGGCTGAAAGCAGAGCGCGAAGTGAAGCAGCGCTATGGCCAAGTGCGCAGCGCCTAACCAGATTTGGCTGATCCGGTGGGCGTCAGTCTCTTTACCTTGTGCACCCCAAGGAGATTGGTTTAGCGCGCGAGACATCACTTTTTTTTCGAAAACCCCGCTATATCCGTGCGGTGTATTTCATCGTCGGCTATCTCCTCGCAGGGCGAGTGGCGGCTCTCGCGGCTCCCTCCCTGGTTTGCCTCAAGTGCCGGTTTTTGAAAGAATGACGGGGGCTTCCCCCACATGGCGCAAATCGGTAGCTACGCACTTCTACTTGCCCTCGCTCTAAGCGCGTATTCGTTCCTGGCAGGGACAATAGCCCTGGTCCGCCGCGATCCCGGCTCAGAACGGATGGGGGAGACGGCACGCCGCGCCGGCATCGCAACCTTCGCCGCAGTATTGCTGGCCGCGGTGGTTTTGGTCATCTGCGCATTTCAAGACAATTTTTCCATCGCCTACATTTTTCATCACAGCAATCGCGACCTTCCCGCTCCTTATAAATTCGCCACATTGTGGTCGGGCCAGGAGGGCTCTCTGCTGTTCTGGTCTCTGCTGCTCGCCGCATACGGCTTCGTGTTGAGGCTTCGCTACAAAACCGATCCCCGCCTTTTTGCCTACGCTTCCGTAGTAATTGCCGCGGTGCAAGTTTTCTTTCTCTTGTTGCTGAATTTCGCTGCGCATCCTTTCGCCGTTATGCAGGGTTCGCTTCCACCCGACGGCGCCGGCCTGAACCCGCTGCTCCAGTATCCGGAAATGGTGATTCATCCCCCGATGCTCTACCTCGGATACGTGGGGTTCACCGTACCGTTCGCCTTCGCGCTGGGAGCGCTGATCATGAAATATCCCGGCGAGAAATGGATCCACGTCACCCGCCGCTGGACCATGGTTACCTGGGGATTTCTCACCTGCGGAATTTTTCTCGGCGCGCATTGGGCCTACTCCGTCCTTGGCTGGGGAGGATACTGGGGATGGGATCCCGTCGAAAATGCATCGTTGATGCCATGGCTCACCGGCACCGCCTTCTTGCATTCAGTGATGATGCAGGAAAAACGCGGCATGTTTAAAGTCTGGAACATGTGGCTCGTCTTCGCTACGTTCTGGCTTGCCATTCTCGGGACATTCCTCACCCGTAGTGGGATCATCAGCTCCGTCCACGCCTTCGCGCAGTCATCGATAGGGGAATGGTTCGGATGGTTCTTGATCATCACCTTGGCTGCGTTCCTCTATTTCTTCTGGAGGAACAAGTCGCTCCTGCTCAGCGAGCACAAGCTCGAGTCGCTGGTCTCGCGCGAGTCGAGTTTCCTGTTCAACAACCTGCTGTTCGTGCTGGCGTGCTTCACTATCCTCTGGGGAACATGGTTCCCAAAGATCTCCGAGTTGGCGCAGGGCCATCAGGTAACGGTCGGCGCTCCTTTCTACAACAGCGTTGCCATTCCAGTCGCGCTGTTGCTGCTCTTGCTCACAGCTCTTGGCCCGCTTCTTGCCTGGAGAAAAACTTCACTGGAGAGTCTAAAGCGAAATTTCCTATGGCCTGCGTTGGGGGCGTCGGCTGTCGGCCTGGTGATGATGATCTCCGGAGTCCGGCCCTGGAACGACATATCCTATTTCTATGCTCTGATGGCTGCCATGCTGGCCGCTTTGGTTTCGCTCACGGTAATCTCTGAATTCATTCGCGGCGGCCGGGTAATCTCAGGGCATTCCGGCCAAAATCTTTTCGCTTCGATGGTTCACTTATTGCACCGGAACACGCGCCGCTACGGCGGCTACATCGTTCACTTCGGCGTCGCTGTCTTGGTCATCGGAATGCTCGGCACCCCCTTCAATCGTGAGGCCGAAAAAGAAATGGGATACGGCGACAAAATGTCGTTGGGCCCGTACACGCTGGTCTGCCAGTCTTACACGCAGGAATACAACGAGAACTACAGCAGCGAGTGGGCCATCATCAATGTTCTCAAGGGCGAGAAGCAGATCGCAACGATGTATCCCGAGCGGCGCTTCTATAAGGCCAGCCAGCAGGCGCAGACCATTCCACGCATCCGCTCCACGGCCGCGGAAGACCTTTACCTGGTTTACGAAGGACTGAATCCCGACACCGGCCGTCCCATCATTAAAGCTCACTTGAATCCGCTGGTCATGTGGATTTGGGTGGGCGTCTGGATCGTGATCGTGGGTACGGGTGTAGCCTTGATACCCAATGCGCAGGCCGTTGTACGCGCGCCCGCGCCAAAACTCGTCGAAAGCCCCGCTGTAGTCGGAGCGGGGGACTGATTCCGCGCTGCTTGTGTGCGGATCCTGGACGAAGCAAGAAGTCATGCCCAAACGGAAAGCAATCCGGCGCAGCATGCAGTGCGGATTTCTCTGTCTCGCCATCTTTATTCTTATCGGCAGCGGAGACGAAGCCGCCCGCTTTGATCACCTCGGCCACCAACTGATGTGCATTTGCGGTTGCCGTCAAATTCTGCTGGAGTGCAATCACGTCGGCTGCCCGGATTCCGACGGCATGCGCAACGAACTGATGGCTGCCGTATCTCGGGGCGATAGCGACAGCCTGGTCTCGCAAGCGTTCGTACAAAAGTATGGCCCCACGGTCCTGGCTGCTCCCACAAACACTGGGTTCAATCGCACCGCCTGGATTGTTCCCTTTGTGGCGCTTGGGTTCGGATTGATGACGGTGGTCTTCATCGTTCGTGCCTGGAGAAGTCGGCCCGCGCCCGCACTGGCGGAGGACTTGCGCCCGGTTCGAGGAGCTGATCTCGAACAATTCCGCGCCCAGGCCCGCAAGGAAACCGAGCTATGACAATGTTCATCTGCGCCGTGGTCACCTTATTGACGCTGGTGTATGTCTTCTATCTTCCGGGCGAGCTCTATCTCGGCCCGGAGAAGACTCGTGCCGCTTATCTTCGCGAGCGTAAAGACGCTGTCTACGAAAACCTGCGCGATCTGAACTTTGAACACAAGGCGGGCAAGCTCCCTGACGCCGACTATCAGTCGCTGAAGACATCTTTGCAGGACGAGGCTGCCACGCTGCTGGCCGAAATCGCGCGCCTTGAAAGGAATCCACCGCCCGCCCCCCGGAGGGCCAAAGCGTGAGAGTTCATAATTTAAGAGTTCATCTCGTTCTCAGCATTTTCTTCCTCACCTGCTTCGCGGCCGGCGAAACTCTCACTGGAACCGTGAAGAACAGCACCACCGGCAAACCGTCCGTCGGAGATGAAATCGTTCTGCTCAAACTCGGCCAAGGCATGGAAGAAGCGGGGCGCACGAAAGCCGATGCCAAAGGCACATTCAGTTTCACCGTCGACGACGCACAGTCTCCCCATCTGGTTCGCGCCATTCACCAAGGTGTTACCTACCACCGCATGGCGCCTCCCGGAACTACGTCGGTCGAAGTCGAGGTCTACGACGTTGTCAGGAAATTGGACGATCTCGCCGTCGTCGCCGACATCATGCGCGTGCAGGCGGAAAAAGGAGAACTCGAGGTCGTCCGCATGTTTGCGGTTCAAAACTCCTCCAAGCCGCCGCGTACGCAGATGAACGAACACAATCTCGAGTTCTATCTTCCCGAAGGCGCGCAAGTTGTAGGCGCGTCGGCTATGACGTCCGGCGGTCAGCCGGTTAATTCCGCGCCCGTCCCCGAGGACGACAAGAAGACCCGCTACTCCTTCCTGTTTCCGCTGCGCCCCGGCCTCACCCAGTTTCAAGTGGCCTACACGCTTCCCTATACCGGACAGGCCAATCTCGATCCCAAAGCGCTTTATCCCTTGCAGCACTTTGTCGCCATGCTGCCTAAGGCCATGCAGTTCACAGCCGCGCCCGGCACGCCATTTCAGCCGATGAACGATCCCAATCAGCCGGACGCCATCGTGCAGGTTGCTTCCAACACAACCGTAGGACAGCCGCTCGCCTTCAAGGTTTCCGGAGAAGGAGTCTTGCAGGAGCGCGGTGAAGGCGGCGCAGCGCAAGGATCTTCTGGCGAACAGAGTTCCACGCAAGGACGCGACGTTCGTCCCGGTGGAGGGCTTGGGCCGCCCACCGACGCTCCCGATCCCCTGCAGAAATATCGCTGGTACATCCTTGGCGGTTTCGCCGCAGTGCTGGCCGCGGGCGCGGTGTATGTGGCTTCTAAGCAGCAATCCGCGGCACGCGCCGCAAGTCGTTCGAAATTGCCACGCAGCGCCGATGGTGTTCGAGAGGAAGACGGGGAATACGAGTTCGCAGAAGTTCCGTCTGCGCGCGTAAGCTCGCCACATCGGGTGTCGCCTTCCCCTTCATCGTCGGGCGCTGGGCGTTCCTCGATCCTGCTCGAAGCTCTTAAGGAAGAACTCTTTCAACTCGAAGTTGACCGCAAGCAGGGCAACATCTCCCCGCAAGAATACGAAAAGCACAGAGCCGCTTTGGATCAGACTTTGGAACGCGCGCTCAAGCGCGAAGCTCAGAAGGCGTGATGCGTTCCGCAGTCCGCATTCAGCCCTTCTCTGTCCCTGTAAAACGTCTTCTTTCTCGTTCACGGAGGACAATCCGGACGGGCAACTATGGAATAGGCAGCCAGCACGAATAGGAGGGCACAACTTCAGTCGGCGCTTCTGACGCTTGCTGGTTTGTCTTTGCGGCCATATCGCGGAGTACGTTGCGACTCTCCTGCTGGTCGGCGAGCCAAATTCTGCCATTTCCGGGATCGCACGCTTCACCGAGTTCCCACGCCCTAAGCCCTTTGCATCTTGGGGGAAGGCGTAACATCCAATAAGTAGAAAGAGCCACTCTATGGGAAACACCTTTAAGACCGCGTTTTTGCTGACCGCGCTCACGCTGCTGCTGATGATGATTGGGCGGGCTTTTGGCGGACAGAATGGAATGATGATTGCCTTGGCCGTCGCCGTGGTGATGAACTTTGTCTCGTATTTTTTTTCGGACAAGATTGCGCTGAGCATGTATCGGGCGAAGCCGGTGACGCGCGAGGAATTGCCGCGGGCTTACCAGATTGTGGAGCGGCTGACGCAGAAGATTGGGCTGCCGATGCCGAAAGTTTATGTGATTCCGACGGAGTCTCCGAATGCGTTTGCCACGGGACGGAATCCGCAGCATGCTTCGGTCGCGGTGACGCACGGCATCCTGGGGCTGCTCACGGACGAAGAACTGGAAGGCGTGCTGGCGCACGAATTGGGGCACGTGAATAATCGCGACATCCTTATCAGCTCGGTGGCGGCGACCATTGCCGGCGCGATTACCATGCTGGCCAGCATGGGCCGCTGGGCCATGATTTTTGGCGGCATGGAAGGTGGCGACCGCGATCGGCGGGGCGGTGGCGGAGGGTTGGCGGCTTTGCTGATGCTGATTGTGGCTCCGATTGCGGCGAGCTTGATTCAGCTGGCGGTGTCGCGCTCGCGGGAATATCAGGCCGATGCTACCGGGGCTCACTTTACGGGAAATCCTTACGCTTTGGCGAGCGCTTTACAGAAGCTGGATGCTTATTCGCGGCGCGTGCCTATGATGGCCTCCCCTTCTACGGCTCATCTTTTTATCATTCAGCCTTTGCTGGGGATAAATTTTGCGAACTTGTTTTCGACGCATCCTCCGATTGCGAAGCGGATCGAGCGGCTGACAGGGCGGCCGGCGGAATTTCAGCAGTAAAAACCGCTCTGGCTCAACCGGCCGCTCGAGGCCGCCCGCCACCGATTGGAGTGCGCAAGTTTCCTTGAGCCGGGCGTTCTCATTTTTGGTTGGCAAGCTGCCGCCGAGAGCCCAGGAGCGTGAACGGAGCTTCGCATCAAGGACTGGTAATCAGAGGGAGAAGCTGCAGTCCTGTGACGTAGGTAACCGACCTGCATCGGCGCCGGATAGTAAAATCCATTCAATGTCTCCTGAGACCGCTATTGTCGCATCGCACAAAGCTGAACAACTGGAACAGGCCCTGCGGCGCGTGATTCGCGGGAAGGACGATGTCGTCCGGCTGGCGCTGGTCAGCATTTTTGCGCGTGGGCACCTTTTGATTGAGGGCGTTCCGGGGGTGGGCAAGACTACGCTGGGACAGGCTTTGGCTTGCGCCATTGATTGCAGCTTTCAGCGGGTACAATTTACCAGCGATATGCTGCCTTCGGACGTGCTTGGCATTTCGGTGTATTCGGCACTGGAGCAGGAGTTCGAGTTCAAGCGCGGTCCGGTGTTTACCAATGTTTTACTGGCGGACGAGATCAATCGCACCACGCCTAAGACACAGTCGGCGCTGCTCGAGGCGATGAATGAAGGTCAGGTTACGGTGGATGCGCGGTCTTACGAGTTGCCCCAGCCCTTTCTGGTGATCGCTACACAGAATCCGGTAGAGCATCATGGGACTTATCCTTTGCCGGAGTCTCAGCTGGATCGTTTTTTGATGCGAGTGCGCATGGGCTATCCGGAGGCGGCGGCTGAGCGGGAAATTCTGCGGTCGCAGGGTGGGGCGTCGCAATTGGAAGATATGCGTCCGGTGCTGACGGGGGCGGATGTGCTGGAAATGCAGGCAGCGGTGAAGCACACTCGCGTGGATGAATCTTTGGTGAGCTACGCGCTTGAGATTGTGCGGCGCACTCGCGAGTCGGACTATTTGTCGTTAGGAGTTTCGCCGCGGGGGGCGCAGGCGCTTTATCGGGCGGCACAGGCTATGGCGTTTCTTGAAGGCCGGAGCTTTTGCATTCCGGAGGATTTCAAGCCGCTGGCGGTTCCCGTGTTCGCTCATCGTGTGGTGGTTAACGGGCATTACGCTTCGACCGCTAAAAAGTCCGAGCAGGCGGATCAGGTGCTGCGCGACATTGTGGAGAGTGTGGCAGTGCCGGTGTAGCAGCAGGGGTCAGCCGCTAGTGGTCAGTGCTCGGTTCTCAGTTTCCTGATATGCGACTCCTGCCTGATTCTTACTCCCTGGTTTGGCTGTTCATCCTGCTTTGCCCGCGCAGCGACTATATAATCGTGTCATGTCTTTTCTGCGCTACTTGATGTTTCTTTCACTCATCGTGTGGATCGGCGGGCTGATTTTCTTTGCTTTCGTGCTGGCGCCTACGGTGTTCAATATTCCGGAGGTTTTGCCTGATACCCATCTGGCCGCCAATGTGGTTGGGCGCGCCCTGAGCAAGCTGCATTGGATCGGTTTGATTTCTGGGCTGGTATTCCTGGTCAGTTCGCTGGTCGATGCCTACATAAGCGCCGGTACCGTGGATGCTTTCGCCGCGCGCAACGTGCTTGTCTGTTTGATGCTGACGCTAACCCTTATTTCGCAGTTCGGCATGGTTCCGCGAATGGAGGCTTTGCGAGTTTCGCGGGGTGCAATGAGTTCAGCTCCGGCGGATAATCCGGCTCGGATTCAGTTTGATGCGTTGCATGTGTGGTCTACGCGGTTGGAAAGTGCGGTGCTTTTGTTGGGCTTGGTGATCGTGTATTTGGTGGCAGCGAGATCTTAAGATCAGGTTTCAGGCTCTTAGGCGTTAGCTCTTAACTTCTGGCTCGGCCTTATCCACTGTGTCTTATGTGCATTACGTCTCCATCCTGCACGATGTAATCCTTGCCCTCGAGACGAAGCGTGCCTTTGGCACGGGCGTTGGCCTCAGATCCAGCCTCAAGGAGCTGGTCCCATCGGATAGTTTCAGCGCGGATGAAATGTTTTTCGAGATCGGAGTGAATCGCTCCTGCGCCTTCCTGGGCGCGCGTGTTGGCAGGAATCTGCCAGGCGCGGCATTCGTCTTCCCCGGCGGTGAAGAATGAGATTAGCCCAAGCAGTTTGTATGTCGTGCGAATGAGCCGCGTCAGACCGCTTTCGGTCAGTCCGTAGCTGGACAGGAATTCGGCTGCGTCTTCATCGCTCATCTCCGCCAGTTCGGCCTCGACCTTACCACAGATCGCCGTGGCTGCGGAATTCGGACGCGAAGCGATTTCAGTCAGCTTGTACTTGCTCACCGCTTCGTCAAGTTCTTTGCCCAGCTCCGTGGACTCACCGATATTGAGCACGTAGAGGATCGGCTTCTCGCTTAGAAACATAAAGCCCTTGATTCTCTTCTTGTCCTCAGCTGTCATGGTCATTTCGCGCAGGGGCTTCTCGGTGCCAAGATGTGCGTTCGCACGTTTCAGCAACTCGAATTCTTTTTCGAGTTCCGGAGTCTTCATCTTCTTTAGATCCTTTTCCAAACGCTCGAGCCGCTTCTCGATCTGTCCCAGATCGCTGACCATCAAGTCGAATTCCACATTCCTGATGTCGCGCAGGGGATCAATCTCGCCCGCGTGCGGAACCGCAGGATCGTCGAATGCCCGGACCACGTGGGCCAGTGCATCTACGTTCCGCAAATGGGCCGAGTAAGCAGTGTCCTTCAACGCCTCCTGGCCGATCGCGCCGACATCCACATATTCGACCGAGGTGTGGGTAAGTTTCTTCGGGTTGTAAAGCGCCGCCAAACGGTCAAGCCGATCGTCCGGAACCTTGGCCACGCCAATGTGCGCCTCGCGCGGATTGGCATGGGCGCCCTCAGACAGATGTGCTTTGGTCAGAATGCGGAATAAAGATGTCTTGCCCACCTGAGGCAGGCCAATGATTCCAGTTTTCATAAGGGAAGCTGCTCGCTTCTAGCTCCTGGCTGTTAGCTTGTGCGATTTTGAATCGAGGTTGTTGCGCGACGAAGACTTCTCCACCATCAGCACTCCCTGCGACTGTTCAGGATAAATGATGCGGCGGATATTGCCCAACGGTAGAACGTCCCGCAGAACTGATATTATCCTCGACGACCCACACAATGAGCGCGATCCTGATCAGCATACTGTTGGGACTGACGGCTGCTGCGGCCAACGTGTTTGGCGGTGCGATTATTGTGCAGCGGCATTGGGAACGGCGCTATCTTCGCTATTTTGTGGCGCTGGGTGCGGGGTTCATGCTGGCCACGGCTCTGGTGGAGATGGTTCCGGAGAGCCTCGAACTGGGCGGGCGCAACGCGGCCTTCTTGATTCTGCTTGGTTACTTCATCATTCACTTCTTCGAACACACGGTTACACCTCACTTCCATTTCGGCGAAGAGACGCATCACGACGAGTTCATCCATTCGCATAAGGGATACTCGGTGTTGTTTGGCCTGATCATCCACACGTTTTTTGACGGGATTGCCATCGCATCTGGATTTCTGGTGTCAAACGCTTTGGGTTGGCTGATTTTCTTTGCCGTGTTTCTGCATAAGGTTCCGGAAGGCTTTACGGTGAGTTCGGTCATGCTGGCCAGCGGACGCAGCCGGGGCACTGCGTGGGGAGCATCGGTGATTCTGGGCGGAGCGACACTGGCAGGCGTTCTGACCATGGCGCTGTTCCGTCATCACGTGAGCGCGGGGCTGCCGCTCTCGGCGGGAGTGACGATTTATGTGGCAGCTTCCGATTTGGTACCCGAAGTGAACAAGGAGCCTGCGATGAAGATGGCGCTGCTGGTCTTCGTGGGTGCAGGAATGTTTTTCTTGCTGGAAAAGCTGTTTCACGTGCACTGAGGCAGCCTTCAGTTCTTAGCTCTTAGCACAAACTTTCTCAGTCGGATTATGCAGCCCGTTCAATTCTTGGTTCTGGTTCCAGCGGCGGTAGCACGGGGAATCTGAGAAACCTCTTGAAGTCCTTCGCCTGAAGCCACGATTCAGTGTAGGAAATTTGTGGCATGGCCGGATACGAATCGCCACTCCAGCAGACTAGTCCACAGTGTGCTTCGCGGTGTAGCCGTCGCGGGCAACCACGTCGATCTTCACGTCTTTGCCCTTCTGATCCTTTACTTTTAGCGGGCCGCCGTCGGGCGCAACTACCTGCACTTTGAGCTTGCGATAGGTTCCGTCCAGTTTGGTGTTGGTGGGGCTGTAAGACAATGAGTATTCATTGCGGATATCGCGCGTGATGTCCCCAAACAGTTCGGGCAGCTCGCCCTCGAAACGGGGGAAATAGGCGCGACCGCCGGTCATGGCGGCGAAAGTCTTCATTTCGTTATCGCCCTGGAGATAGTCCATGTTGCTCACCGGAATGCCCATGCCATGCGTGTACCCGCAGCGATGCACTTCGCAATATTCGCGCACGATGAAACCGACGCTGATCGGGAAAATGGTGACGTCTTTCGTGGCCTTGATCTTTTTAATCATCTGGTCAAGATTGAGCTTACTGAAAGTATCGATACCGGTTGTAACCAGAATGATGTACTTCTTGCCCTCCACACGGTCGAGCCGGTCGAGCGTGTCATACAGGGCATCGAAAAGATTCGTCTCGGCAAAACCAGGGATGCGCAACTGGTTCAGCGCGCCGTAGATCGCCTTTTTGTCCTGGGTGAAATCGACCAGAACGTGCGGCTTCATGTCGTAGTATTCCACCGCCACCCAGTCGTCCTTCTTCAGCGTGTTAGCGAATGCGTACGACGCCTGCAGCGCCTGGATCATGAATACATAATTCGTCGAGGCGAACTCGGTGAGAAGCACTGCGGTGATCGGCGCCTGAGTCACGCTGAAATTCGTAACAGTCTGGGGAACTCCGTCCTCCAAGATCCGGAAGTGGTCTTTTTTCAGCCCCGGAATAGCCTGACCGTCTTTAGTGGTGACAAGGACGTCCACGTTGACCAGAGGCACGTTCACTTTCAGGGAGTAATCGGGCAGGCCCTCAATCTTCTTAGCTGCGGCGGGCGGAGGCGGTGGCGGAGGCGTTTCCTCCTTCTTCTTGGGAACGGCATAAGGGCCGGAATCAGCTCCTGGCCCACCGGCTTCTGGCGGAGCGTCCTGCTTGGGCTTGCCGTTATCCGGCGTTTGCGGAGCCTGCTGCTGAGATTGGCCGTTGTTTGGGGAGGAGGAGGGTTGGTCTTGGGCGAACGTGGGCAACGCACCCGCAACCAGGGCCAGAGAAATGAACAGAATGCCAAGCCGGAAGTTTGGGCGCTGAGGCCATTGCATCGCAGTTAAAGCCGTAGTAAACATAGGACTCTGAATGGAAAACATCTTATGCTAGTATAGACGCAAGGATTCGCCGATGGGATGTTTGCCTGGTCCCCAGTTATCCCCTCCTGGCAACGAATGACAATCTGGTAGAGTCTATTCTAACAATGGACCGGTTAGCCGCTCCTCCGGGGCATTACATGAGAAAAGTAGTTTCTGCGCTCTTCGCCTCCTTCTGCGTGTTGGTTCCGGCACTGCTCGCTGCCCAGACCTCACAAAATTTCCCGACGATTTCCGTCGACCACATTCACGCTGGCATGCGCGGCGTCGCCTATACCGTGTTTCAAGGCGTCAAGCCGGAATCCATGGACGTGGAAGTCCTGGGCGTTCTGCGCAACGTGAATGGCCCCAAGGGTGACATCATCCTGGTGCGCTTGCATGGAGAAAAAGTCGAGTACACCGGCGTGGTTGCGGGCATGAGCGGAAGTCCGGTGTATTTGGACGGCAAGCTGGCGGGTGCTCTGGCGTTCCGCATTGGCGAGTTTTCCAAAGAGCCGATTGCCGGCGTGACTCCGATTGCCGACATGCTGGAGATCAATGCGCTCGATCGCAGTCCAGCGGAGGAAGCTGCGGCGCGGCCGGCCGCGAATGGTGTGGGGGGGGATATCGCGGGCAGGACTGGGGCTCCTGGAGATGGGCCAAGGCAGCCGGGCCCAGAAGGAACTCAAGGATTTGCGAATTATCTCAAGCCCATTGAGACGCCGCTGGTATTCAACGGATTTTCTGAAGATACGGTTCACCGCTTCGCTTCGCAGTTCGCTTCCGCGGGAATCGTACCCGTGATGGGGGCGGGCTCGGTGAGCGATGCCAAGCAGCCAGAGCCGCTGGAGCCAGGCTCCGCGGTGAGCGCGGTGCTGGTTCGCGGCGATATGGACATCGAGGCCACCTGCACCGTCACTTATATTGATCCTCAGCATCTGCTCGCTTGCGGGCATCCGCTATTGCAGTTTGGGGCTGTCGATCTGCCCATGAACAAGGCCCAGGTGCTGGCTACGCTGCCGTCTCCGCTGAACGCATTCAAGATCGTCAACACGACGGAGGCTGCCGGAGCGTTTGTGCAAGATCGCCATACGGGCATCATGGGCGTGTTCAACAAGCAGCCGCAGATGATTCCGGTGACGCTGACGATCAACGGCGGCGCGGCTATCAAGGAATTCCACTACGAAGTGCTGAACAATGCGCGGCTTAGCCCGGTGGCGATCATGGCCACGGTGTTCAACGCGCTACATGGCGTGAATGAGTATGGCGAGGAAATCACGTACCGGGTGAACGGGAGCATCAACGTTAAGGGCTTTCCGGAAGTTTCGCTGCACAACATGTTTTCACCCGCGGATGGCGGGCAGCCCGCGGCGATGCAGGCGGCACTATCGCTGGGCGAGCGCTTCAGCCGGATCTATGACAATCCCTACGATGCGCCCGCGGTGAATAGCGTGAGGCTTGATTTTGATCTGGTTCGCGAGCGACGTTGGGCGCGTCTGGAGAGTGCACACACCGACGTTACCGAGGCACGCCCCGGGGACAATATCATGGTGGAAACCGCCATCGCTCCATATCGCGGAGAGCGAATCATACGACAGATTCCGGTGAAAATTCCGACCTCGGCCAGCAAAGGCACCTTGCGCATTCTGGTCAGCGACGGAGAAACTCTCGACCGCGTGGGCCGGGGGTCGCCCGCCTTCGGACGCAAGCTTGATCTAGCTTCCACGATTGCCCTGCTTAATAAGGAGCACAGCAATAATCGTCTGTACGTTTCCTTGCTGGAGGCTGACCCCGAGGCGCGAGTGGCCGACAAGGTGATGCCGACACTACCTCTCTCGGTCATGAACGTGATGGATGGCATGCGCGGTAATCAGGAGATGATCGTCTCGGCTGAGTCTTCCGTGGATGAGACCGCTACCACGCCGCTGGATTACGTGGTCTCGGGAGCGCAGTTGCTGACCATTACGGTGAAGTAAATCCAAGGTGGCTGGGTGTCGACAGAAAGCGGGAGGAACGTGTCCGCGATGGCCCTCCCTAAGGCCTTAGAGGTGGGCTAGCCATAGCCCAAGCCTGTCAATGTGGCGAAAACCGCCTGTCGCCGCGGCGGTCAGCATCATGAGTGTCGCATTGTAGCCTACGTGAGCGAGAAAACTTGCCGCCACCGATCCGGTGAGTGCGCGGATCGCCGTCAGAACCAGCCCCACCAAGAAGATCACCAGCACCGCACCCCAGGCGTAGCCGTACTGGACAAGATGTACCAGGCCAAAGGGCAGGGCGGTGAAAATCACTCCGAGAACGACTCCCATACGGCGGGCGAGTACGGGATAGAGAAATCCGCGAAAGAAGAGTTCTTCCATCAGTGGGCCGAGAGTGATGGCGAATGCCGTGGTCAGATAGGCGTCCATGGGCCGCGCAAAAAACTGATCGAAGGGCACGCTCTTGGGCATGGGCAGAAAGCGTCCCAGCAAGTCGAGACCGACCATCAGCACACCCAGCCCGAACAGCTTGGGAGCAGCGCCTCCGGGCCAATTCCAGCGAATCGCTTGCCAGAAGCGCACGTGATATTTGCCTTCCACCAACAGCACCATGTAGATGGCCACGGCGATGTAGGCGAGGAACTCTGACAGCAGCGCAAGGATGGGCTTTTGCGATACGGCGCGGAAACTCAAATGGCGATAGACGAATCGGTTCGCGCTCAGAATCAGTACAAGTTGCAGGAAAATTAGAATGACGACGGTCAGGAATGCGATTTGGAGGACATCCCAACCAGTCCAAACCGGGCTTTCGACCGATGTGGAGGCGGGCGGCTCGGGGGCAAACGTGGGCGGCGGCAATGCATCGGCGGCCATCGAAGCGGATGGCTGCGGCTCCGTCTTTGACGGCGGCGGATTAAACTGTGGGGCGTCGGGGGATGACAAACAGATCCTTTTCGATTATGGCCAGTGTACCGAATAAAAAGAAAATATTCTGTATGGACCGGGCTCGGATTCATGCAACGCTGCGTTGCTGACCTTCGTCTCGGCCTGGTCGAACGAGATCAAGGGACAATGGGGCATTCTACGAAGGTCTCTCGTCAGACTGCGGCGCGAAAAGCCGGAACATCCTGGCGGGGTACCGGTGGTGGCGGGATCATCTTGGCGCTGTTGATCAAATTTAAGCGCTCCGCTTCCCGTTTCCGGAAAAGCATCCGGCGAGCGCCTGGCCGGTGTACGACTTCTTTACCCGCGCCACCTGTTCGGGCGTGCCTTGGGCCATGATGCGGCCGCCCTCTTCCCCGCCTTCGGGGCCGAGATCGACGATCCAGTCGGCATTGCGGATTACGTCCAGATTGTGTTCGATGATGATGATGGAGTTGCCGAGATCGGTCAGCCGGTGGAGGACGTCGAGCAACTTTTTCACGTCGTCAAAGTGCAGGCCGGTGGTGGGCTCGTCGAGCAGGTATAGAGTCTTGCCGGTCTGGCGCTTGCTGAGCTCGCGGGCCAGCTTGATGCGCTGAGCTTCGCCGCCGGACAGAGTGACCGCCGATTGTCCGAGGTGAATGTAGCCGAGGCCGACATCCACCAGGGTTTGCAGTTTTTGTCTGACCTGCGGAATGTTTTCCAGAATGGGGAGGGCGTCGGAGACGGGCATTTCGAGCAGGTCGGCGATGGAATATCCGTTGTACTTTACAGCAAGCGTCTCGTGATTGTAGCGGCGTCCGCCGCAGACTTCGCATTGCACGTAGACGTCGGGCAGAAAATTCATCTCAATGCGGCGCTGGCCTTCGCCTTGGCAGGCCTCACAGCGGCCGCCGGAAACGTTGAATGAAAACCGGCCCGCCTTGTAGCCGCGTTCGCGCGACTCCGGCAACATGGCGTAGAAATCGCGGATCTGGGTGAAGACTCCGGTGTACGTAGCCGGATTTGAACGAGGCGTGCGGCCGATGGGAGACTGATCGATGCGAATGACTTTGTCGATGTTCTCTGCGCCGGAAATTGCTTTGTGCTCTCCTGCCTTCTCGCGCGAACGGTAGAGCTTCTGGGCCAACGCACGATACAGGATGGCATTGACCAACGTGGATTTGCCCGAACCCGAGACCCCGGTCACGACCGTCATTACTCCCAGCGGAAATGTGACGTCGAGATTTTTCAGGTTATTCTCTTTCGCTCCCAGGATGATGAGCGCCGAACCGTTGGTGTGGCGGCGCTCCAGGCGCATCTCAATCTGTGCCTTTCCGGAGATGTAGGCTCCGGTGAGCGAGTTAGGTGCACGCATGATTTCCGCGGGCGTTCCGCACGCGACCAGATTTCCGCCATGGCGTCCGGCACCGGGACCGAGGTCAATCACGTAATCCGCGCGGCGGATGGTTTCCTCGTCGTGCTCGACCACGAGCACCGTGTTGCCCAGGTCGCGAAGATTTTCCAGAGCGGTTAAAAGACGGCCATTGTCGCGATGATGCAGTCCGATGGACGGTTCATCCAGCACGTAGAGAACGCCTCGCAATTTTGATCCGATCTGGGTGGCCAGCCGGATGCGTTGGCCCTCGCCGCCCGAGAGCGTCCCTGCCGGGCGGTCGAGAGAAATGTAGCCTAGACCTACTTCATTCAGGAATTGCAGACGCTCGACGATCTCATGCATTACGCGTCCGGCGATGAGGGCTTCGCGTCCCTCCAGCTTGATCTTCTGTGCCACATCCAGAGAACGCGTGACGGGGAGCGCGGTGAAATCAGCGATCGACATTCCATTTACCTTCACCGCCAGGCTCTCTGGCCGCAAGCGTTTCCCGTGGCATACCGGACATTCGCTGGCCGACATGTGCTCGAGCAACCAATCGCGGTAGCCTTCTGAAGTTGATTCCTCGAGATTCTGCTTGAGATATCCGAAGATTCCGTGGAAACCGGTCTTCCCGCCACGCCCCGATTCGCCATTGAGAAGCAGGTCTTGAATCTTCTCCGGAAACTTCTCGAAGGGCGTGCTCAGGTCAATGCCATACGCATGCGCCGTGATCTGCAACATGTGAATCAAATTCTGCGACGCCGAGCCCGGCCCCAGTCCGCCTTCGAGCAGCGGCTTCGACCAATCGGTGATCACCTTGGCGGGATCGAAATCATAGCGGCTGCCGAGACCGTGACAGTCGGGGCAGGCTCCGTACGTGCTGTTAAATGAAAATGAGCGCGGTTCGAGTTGCGGCACGCTGATGCCGCAATCTGGGCAGGCGAGACGCTCGGAATAAAGCTGCTCTTCACCGCCCACGACGGCGACCTGCACCAGGCCCCCCGCCAGCTTCATCGCCAGGCCCACTGACATTTCCAGACGATGCTCAATGCCCGGCTTCACCAGCAAACGATCAATCACCACCTCGATGGTGTGATTTTTGCGCTTATCGAGGGTGAGATCGTCGTCCAGATTCACCAGTTCGCCATCGACACGGGCACGGTTATAACCGTGCTTCAACAGCGTTTCCATCTCTTTCCTGAATTCGCCCTTGCGCCCGCGCACAATCGGCGCCAGCACCATCACGCGATCTTCGGGAGTGAGCGCCATCACGCGCTGGACAATTTGATCGGCCGACTGGCGGCTGATGGCACGGCCGCAATTGGGACAATGCGGCACCCCAATCGAGGCGAACAAGAGGCGAAGATAATCGTAGATTTCAGTGATGGTACCCACGGTGGATCGCGGACTGCGGCTGGTGGTTTTCTGTTCGATGGAAATCGATGGACTCAGGCCGTCAATGGCGTCAACGTCCGGGCGTTCCATTTGATCGAGGAATTGGCGGGCGTAGGCTGAAAGCGTCTCCACGTAGCGGCGCTGCCCTTCGGCGTAAATCGTGTCGAATGCTAGGGATGACTTTCCTGAGCCGCTCAGCCCGGTGATCACGGTCAGGGTATTCCGCGGGATTTCCACGTCCACGTTCTTGAGGTTGTGCTGTCGTGCGCCGCGGACCGAAATCTTCGTAATGGCCATTTATCTGGGGCTGATTTCCCTTCCGTAACGTCGACAGGGCCTCAGGGATGTTCGACAGTAGGAGTGCACAGTTCTACTCCGTATCCTAGTTGTTAATAGGGGTGAGCGTCAACGCAGGTAGATTGTAAAAAACCGCATAGACGGGATCGGGGAATACGGCATCTCATACTGCGCCTTGAGTGAAAGGCCGCGGTTAGTTAAGGATGGAATGTGGACGCACTTTTTGTACCCGTAGTGCTCTCTTTCACGGTGCTGGCTTCCGTGGCATTCGGCATTTTGGCAGCTTATC
>Ga0137398_10000230_pt1 | contig 18162 bp, 15 predicted proteins | sample czorhiz216metaG_FD_106659 | JGI IMG/M metagenome (GOLD analysis project Ga0137398, IMG submission 106659) | Vadose zone soil microbial communities from Angelo Coast Range Reserve, California, USA - czorhiz2.16 metaG | ecosystem: Environmental > Terrestrial > Soil > Vadose zone | place: USA...
CGCTGCGCGGCAATGGTGTCGGCGGTTTCGCCGGATTGCGAAATCACGACGGTGATGGTGTCCGCTGGAACAATCGGATCGCGATAGCGCCATTCGCTGGCGTAGTCCACTTCCACAGGAATGCGCGCCATGCGCTCAATCATGAACTTGCCTGCCTGAGCAGCGTGCCAGCTGGTGCCGCAGGCGGCAATGTTGATCTTCTTGGCGGATTTGAACTCGGCTTCCGTGACCTCCATTTCGTCAAGCAAGACGTGTCCAGTTTCCTGCGAGATCCTGCCGATTGTGGTATCGCGGACGGCGCGCGGCTGCTCATAAATCTCCTTGAGCATGAAATGCTTGAAGCCGCCCTTTTCCGCCATGATCGGGTCCCAGGTCACGTGCTGCACTTCGCGGGAGATGGGGTGGCCATTGAAGTCGGTAAGGCGCACGCCTTCAGGAGTTATGACCGCGAGATCGCCATCCGCGAGGAAAAAGAGATCGCGGGTGTGATAGAGGATGGCGGGCACGTCCGATGCAACGAAGTATTCGTCTTTGCCAAGCCCTATTACAGCCGGAGGCCCATTTCGTGCAGCGACGATTTTATTCGGCTCATCGACGGAGATAACCGCCAGTGCAAACACACCAGTGAGTTGGACAACCGCTTTTCGCACCGCTTCTTCGAGCGCGGGGCGATGGCCATTGCCGGTTGGGAGAAAGTTCTTCTCGATTAGATGGGCTATAACTTCGGTATCTGTTTCAGTGGTAAACCGGTGGCCTTCTTCGGCGAGCTTTTTCTTTAGAGAGACATAATTCTCGATGATGCCGTTGTGAACAACCACAACCCGGCCAGTGCAGTCGCGGTGCGGATGGGCGTTTTCTTCGGTGGGGCGGCCATGAGTGGCCCAGCGAGTGTGGCCGATGCCATATGTGCCATCGAGCGGCTTGAGCCGGATGACCTCTTCCAGATTACGCAACTTGCCTTCGGCGCGGCGGATTTGCAGGCCTTCGCCGTTGCCGCAAACCGCAATCCCGGCCGAGTCGTAGCCGCGATACTCCAGGCGGCGCAGCCCGTCAAGAATGACCGGAACGACCCGCTTCTTACCTACATATCCCACGATTCCACACATACAAGATGACTCCTAAATTGTGGGGAGTGCGCCGAAACTGACGTGCAAATCACTTATCTTCAAGGTCATACCGAAACTCTTCAATGACTGGATTGGTTAGAATGTCGCGGGCGATCCTCTCTACTTCGGCTTCAGCCTGCGAGCGATCGAGTCCCCCATCCAAGGTCAATTCAAAAAATTTGCCCTGACGTACATCCGCCAATCCCTTGTAACCCATTTTTTGCAGTGCGCCCTGGATGGTTTTGCCCTGCGGATCCAGGACACTCCGCTTCAACGAGACGTACACAAATGCCTTCATGGGGATAGTTGATTATACGGCAACGTTAGAGCGCTCCCAGTAACCAAAGTGTGGCGGAGGCTCGTGATGCACACGGTTCCGAAATGGCGTTTTCCGAACAAACAGAGAAAAATGTTGCCGATTGGGGAATTTCGGTTATTATCTCGGCAACAACGGACTTTGCATCGAGGGGAAGCAGCACAGGAACCGGAGCGATGCAAAGAGGACCAGGGCGCCACTCAAAGATCACCAGCTTTCGTCTTGACGAGTTACCTCGTCATTACCGCGAATTACTGCGCACTCCCTCCGCAACCAGCGGATGGCCGAATCTTCATGCAACCTTCTCTGAGTTGCTCAATCATTTAGCTGAAAACCTTCGGTTTGACCACATAGGCTTCGCCCTGCACGATCCTGCGCGTGACGTTGTGTCAGTCATCCTGCAAGCCGGAGAGCATGAGTTCCCGGCAGAAATTCCCGTGCTAAGGAAGTCGCTTGGTGTGGTGCTCAACGATCATAAGGCGATCGAAGTACAGGACGTGGAAACTGAAACCGAGTTTGACGACTTGGTAAATAGTGTAAAAAGCGGCGGCTTCCGATCATTTCGGATCGTGCCACTCACCACTGAACGACACACCTTGGGATCTCTGGCGGTGGTTCGCAAAGAGCCTGGAGCATTTTCAGACCAGGAGGCCCGATATCTGGACCATGCCGCGCAGTTAGTTGCGCTTGTACTCGAAAATGCGTTGATGGCCGATGTAATGGGCCGCGAGAAGGCACACCTTGAGACGCTAGTAGATGTCAACAGCGCGCTGGTAAGGAGCTTGAATGTCCAGAAACTCTTTCAAGACGTTTCGACTTCAATCCGACGTATTGTCAGTCATGACTTTGCCCACCTGGCCCTTTATGACAAGACTTGCGACATGATGAGACTGTACGTCCTCGATTTTGCCAGCCAGCCAGTCAAAGTGATGCCCGAAGCGTTGGTGCCGCTCTCGGAGTGCGCCTCTGGCATGGCGTTCCTTCAGGGAGAAATCATGGTGTTCCGGCGTGCCGATTTGCAGTCGATCGATTCCGACTACACCCGAGGCCTGCTGGAATTAGGGGTGCGGTCGATGTGTTGGTTTCCGTTGAAGAGCCGTGGGCGGAAATTGGGAGCCCTTGGGCTTGGAAGTCTCAAGGAAGATGCAGCGTTCGAGGATGACCTTCCGTTGCTGACTCAGATTGCCACGCAAGTAGCGATGGCCGTGGACAATGCCCGAGCGTATGAAGAGATCGCCAGATTCAAGGACAAGCTTGCAAAAGAAAAGCTGTACCTGGAAGAAGAAATGCGATCGCAGAACAACTTCGGCGAGGTGGTCGGCAACAGCCAAGCGCTGAGGGAGGTACTGCAGCAGGTGGAAATCGCGGCCCCTAGTGATGCGACCGTGCTGGTGCTCGGCGAGACCGGGACTGGCAAGGAATTGATCGCCCGAGCGGTGCACCGATTGAGTTCCCGGCGCGAGGGGAATTTCATCAAGCTGAACTGTGCCGCCATCCCTTCGGGTCTGTTGGAAAGCGAATTGTTCGGCCACGAAAAGGGCGCCTTTACTGGCGCAGTCAGTCAGAAAGTCGGGCGACTGGAGCTGGCTGACAAAGGTACTTTGTTTCTTGACGAAATTGGTGAGATCGCAACGGAGCTGCAGCCCAAGTTGCTTCGTGTGCTTCAGGACCATGAATTTGAACGACTGGGGGGCGTGAAGACGATCCGGGTCAACATTCGATTGATCGCGGCGACGAACCGCGACCTCGCTCAAGCGGTAGAAGAACACCAGTTCCGCAGCGATCTGTTTTACCGATTGAATGTCTTTCCAATTCGCCTGCCGCCATTGCGGGAACGTGCCGGGGACATTCCCATGCTGGTGCGATATTTTGTTCAGAAACTGGCCCGCAGAATGGGCAAAAATATCGATTCCATCCCTGCAGAACTTCTCCGCGAATTCGAACAGTGGCATTGGCCTGGAAATGTCCGGGAACTGGAAAATTTCATCGAGAGGTCAATCATCCTTACCCAAGGCAATGTTTTGTTCGCACCCGTGGCAGAGCTTCGGATTGACTTAGCGCATGCGATGAGGAAGTCCGGTTCGAGGTTGGAAGACGTGGAACGAGAATATATTTTGCGGACGCTGCGGGAGTCGGGCGGCGTCATCGCCGGGATTCGTGGTGCGGCCGCGCGATTAGGTATGAAACGCACAACCCTGCAATCGAAAATGCAGAGGCTTGGCATCACGCGGGATGAATTCGAGACGTAAAGCTGGAGAAGCAGAAACACTCAAGATGCAACCAGCTTCTAGTACGGTGAGCGCGATCTAATTCCTCGGCCGGTGGACTTGTGCGCCCGTGCCCCTCAGGTAAGCTGTGTGTCAGCGCAAAATACTTCTGCCTGGATTTGCTGCGGTGATCTCAAATTTAAAACTGCAATCGCGCGGGCGGTGAATAACTGCCGAAGTTTCGGCACGCTGCCATGCCTTCGTCACATGCTATCCACAAAAGTTGTATTGCGGCAGCGTTATCCTCCTTTGTTCTGTGTACTTCAGGATGCATCCCTTTGGCATCGCATGTGCATTGTCCGTTACACATCTGAAGCAAAAGGTGGTTGAAGTTTGATGTTGAGAGCACAGCCCGCGCTTTCCCGAAGTGGGTACTTGCGGGGGCTCATATTCTCTCGGAGCCGATTGTCGGCCAAGAAGCCCTGCCATTCCGTCCGCAGAGATCTCCCGGTTTCTAAGCCCAGTGTGAAAGTAATCTTACCCGCCCAGTCTCCGGATCCGGATCCACTTTACTTATTTTTGTGCGCCCGCGGATGGCACAACCTCGGCGACACCGAAGCCGGTTGGGAGTTGGTAGGGGCCATGCGGTCACAGCGGCGAGGCACTCGCGCGCTGGCTGCCGAACTTCTAGCTGGAACTCAAGATGGCCGTCTACTGGTGCGCGACTTACGTCGCACTCGTACAGGGCTGCGCGAAGTAAACCGACATCGCGGAGGAACTCCGCAAACCCTGCAAAATGCGGAGGCCGCAGCAATGAACACACCGTACGGACTTCAAATGGTCGAGAGTTGTCTGACCTGCAAGCTCCGAAAAGAGGGCTGGTTCTGTGCGCTCTCGGGCGATCTGATGAAGTCCTTCAACGCACTGTCACACCTGACCACCTACCCGGGTGGCGCAGTCCTTTTCGTGGAAGGGCAGATGCCGCGAGGAGGATTCGTCCTTTGCTCTGGCCGAGTGAAACTTTCGACAACCTCCAAGGAAGGCAAGGTGTTGGTTCTGAAGATTGCCCAACCTGGAGAGATTCTGGGACTCAGCGCGATGATCTCTGGCGAAGCCTACGAGATCACAGCTGAAACAGTGGGCCCGTGCCTGGTCAACTTCGTTGAGCGGGATGGGCTGCTCCGGCTAATGGAGCGGAACGGAGAACTGGGACTCCGCTCCGCTCTGGCCGTCAGTCGAGAATTTCAGTCCGCGTACCGCGATATTCACGAACTGGTGCTTGCAAGATCGTCTTCGGGAAAACTGGCGCGGCTCTTGCTGTCCTGGATGGAACGCGGGACTGATAGCACACAAGAAATACGCATTCACGCGCCGGTTACGCATGAAGAGATGGCGCAAAGAATTGGCGCATCGCGCGAGACCGTCACACGGCTGCTGAGCGAACTGCGAAAAAAAGATTTCATTACGCTTGAGGGATCGACTTTGGTGATAAAGAACCGCACCGCGCTGCAAGCGCTGGCAGTTTAGGTCCCTCACTGTTTATTGGATTTCGGCGGGTCACCTGACCTGAGCAACGTTAGCGACCCGCTGACTGCCTCACACTTGGGGGCTGTAAAGGCGGCCGGGCTTCCTCCTCCCCCGGCCGCCTATTTTTTCTACCCGTAGAGCTTCGATTGATTCCGACTGGGTCGAGCAGGACAGCGGTGGGGAACGCCTGTAAAATAAAAACGACCACAGAACGGGCGCGTAGCTCAGTTGGTAGAGCAATGCCCTTTTAAGGCATGGGTCGCAGGTTCGAATCCTGCCGCGCTCACCAATTCTGAGGTCCCTCGACTACGCTCGGGATTTCGGCAGCGGGCTCAGACGCCCGCTAAACGCCTCAAGTTCGAATCCTGCCGTGCTCACCAAATCTTTGGTCGGGAAATTAATTCAGCGATCTTCTTGGTGGTGTCGCCGTGCCAGATCGACCAGAGAACAGAAATAGCGGGAATTACTGCTGCGACCGCAACAATTTCACCAAACAATCGAAGCGTAGTCCGGATGGCAAGTGGATCCAAATGTCAGAATCGCACGTGCGCGCAAGAAATGTAAATCACCCAAAAGTTGCATTTCAGGTCGGATTAACTTCAATCAGCGGTGATGAACAAAAAAATACATTATGGCTGCCATGATCAGCAGCGTAATGAGAAAGCGGATCATGGGCCAAATGCTGCTGCTGGTGGCGTGCTTGATGGGAGAGTCGCCGCTATAGTAGCCGATACGCCCTGCCGCATTTTCGCCGGCATTTATCGTCCCGCTTCCAGCCATAGACTGCGGATTAGGGTCCGCGTTCGACAGTGGAACTTCTTTTCCGTCGGACAACGCGTTTGTAGGATCCCCGACCGGCACGCCCTGTCGAGTTTCGAAAACTTTGATGTCTCCGGAGGACAGTTGTGCAGCCAATTCCGGCGGCAAGTGCGAGATGAAATGCCTGCCCATCATGCCGATCAGTTTCTCGGCGAACTTGCTCTCGATGTCGTGTGAGGCGGCATCCGTCGGCTGCGAGTTCGGATCGGACGAATGAATCGTGAATCCGCCGCCCGAATTCTGTTCAACATGAAAGGACATCTTGAGCTGCTGGCTTTCTATAGGAAGCTTGAGGCCGGGAAATTCGGCGGCCATGGCGGCGCTGATGTTCTGCTGAATTTTCTGTTGCAACTCCCAACGAGTGGGAGCCTCTAGCGCCGGCAGATTTGGCTCGGTAGCTCGCGCGATGAATCCGCCCTCGGGCTTGGCTTCAATGTGATAAGTGAAGTGTGTGATTAAACGTTTTATGTCCATGCTTGCGCCGATTGTATCGCGGAAGGAACCAGAAGCAGAGTTAGCTTTGTGATGCGTGTGTTAGTTTCTGTGCACAGGAAAGGCGCGAGGCAAGCTCAATCGCGGCTCTGTCCAGTACCGCAGTCGTGGAACCCCTTACAGAGCGCGCTGCACCAGGGTGCCGGCAATCATATCGTGCAATGCCTGCTTGCGATCGGTGAAGCCCGCCATGATGAAACCGATCGCCAGAATCGCCCCAGAAACGATTTTTGCGAAATGGCGGCCGGTGGCGCGTGCGAAAGAAATCCTGCGTCCCGCGAGATCCGTTACCTTCAAGCCGAGTGCCATCTTGCCCAACGTTGCCTGCCTGGAAGAGCTTTCCATCCCGGCTTCGTAAAGCCAGTTAGCCAAAGCAGACAAGACCCACACCACGATTAAGTTCACCAGATGCACACCCATTCTGGGCATGGAAACGGCCCCACCGGCGACCCCGATTACAAGGGCGATGATAGCGGAGAGAGGCCAAACGACAACGTTGACGATCACTGCGTCAATGACCACCGCGACGAACCTGATCCAGAAGCCGCCATAACGCACGCCCGACGTTGTATACGCTGGAGGCGCCGCATAACCCAGAGATGGAACAGGGGCTGGGTATGAAGCTGGCGCCGCGGGACCTTCTGGGCGGGGCGCAACTTCGGAGGGCACCGCGGAGGGTTGTTGCGCGTCGCTGGTGAATGGGTTTCCGCAGTTGGCACAGAACTTAGCCAGTGCGGAGTTCTGTGCGCCGCAGCGGTTGCAGTAGATAGCGCCGTTGGTCATGAGGGGAGAATATAAACGTCAAGCTGGCGCATGTAAAGGCGAGTGTTCAGCGAATGCTGATTGCGACGGCTATCGCCGGGGTCCAGTGCGGATGGCCACTGAGAAAGCCGTTTGTCGCGCAGATCTGATACGCGACCACCAGACCGAAGCCCAGGCTGAGGAGCCCCGAGGCCAGGGACAGGCCTCGAGAGAAACGCTCACCGCCCTGCACCAGGCGAAACGTAGAAGCGATGCTCATGGTGATCACCATCATGCCGGCCAGAGTTCCGATTCCGAACACCAGCAAATAAGCCAGCGCCCATTTGGTGTTGGGGATGGTGGCGAGCACCAGCAGCGCAATGGCCGCCGATCCGGCGAGGCCGTGAACAGTTCCGATTACCAGAGGGCGAACCAGCTTGTAGGTTTTAAACTTGCCTAACACGCGATCAAGCCTTGCCAGCGGAGTCTGATCGGGTGTGTGCCGATGATGCTCTGGCTGGTGGGTGTGAGTATGGCTGTGGACGTAATCTCCATGAGGGTGAGGGTGAGAATGAACCACGCCTTCGCTGCTAGCAGGAACCGAAGTGAAAAAGCTCCTCACATTTGCTACGCCCAAGACGATTAGCATTATCCCGACCGCCAGTTCCATGCTCAAGCCAATGCGCGGCGGAATGACCAGATCAAAAAGAATAATGCCCGCACCGACAACGAAAATTGTCAGCGTATGCCCGATACCCCAGAATGCCCCAATCCACGCGGATTTTGAGATCTGGCGTTCCCTACTGACGATGGTGGTCACCGCAATGACATGATCAGGGTCAGTGGCATGCCGCATACCGAGAAAAAATCCCAGCGCGACAATGGAAAGAAAACTGATCATCTATGAAAATCTGATTCCGTGATTGCTTTGTGACACTTGCAAAAGCGTCACATCCAGTTCAACGACAAACCTTCGACGCCAATATAACCGAGAGGCGATCAGGGAAGGCGCACTACTTCAAGATCTATTGGAAGTATTATGCGCGCTACAGCGATGAGTCAATCTAACGCTGTGACACAACTTGCTGCTTCGTCGCGTACTATTCGCAGAAACGAAAGGTGGCTGCATGCAACTCTCGAACTTACTGCTGTGTCTTTTTCTTCTTACCACTCCCGCGTTGACCTTCGCTCAGGAGTTTCCGAAAGCCGAAATCTTCGGCGGCTATTCCTATTTGCACATAGACACTCAAGGCCTGTCGGCGACCTCAAATCAGATCTGTCTTCAGTTCGCAATTGTTCCCTGCCCGGTGCACGTCCACTCCGGTGCAAACGGGTGGGACGCCTCGGGGCAATTCAATCTCAACTCCTGGTTTGGAATTAAAGCGGACATTGCCGGCCACTACAGCACGCCTTTCTCGGTAAACTTCGCCTCCGCGAGCCCTTTGGGCAATTTCAATCTCAACTTCTCCGGGCCCCGCCAGCACACCTATGATTTTCTCTTCGGCCCGGCATTGTCATACCGGCGGCCGCGATACACGGCCTTCGTACACACATTGCTGGGAGACGAACACGTGAGCTTCGGCGCTATTCAATTGCCCCTCGGGCTAGGTACTTCTCCCACCCCACCGTCGCACGACTATTTCGCTTTTGTACTCGGGGGAGGGGTGGACGTCAAAGTGACTCGCCATGTCTTGGTGCGTGCCGGCGAATTCGACTACCAGTTTGTAAACGCGTCAGGAGGCAATTCGGGACATCAGAATGACTTCCGTTTTTCTACCGGCGTGGTGCTCGCGCTGGGAGTCAAGTGATGCTGTCGATGCAGGGCGATTGAAGCAGTCGCCAGGCGTGACTGCCGCAAGGCTGCGACAGTCTTTAGGCTGCGCTTTGCGGGCGTTCCTTCTGTTTCAGTTGCTCGTCGAGTAACCGGCTGATCTCTTTGACCAGAGACATGAGACGCTCCGAATCCTTTTCTTGTGCCGCCTGCTGGCAGAGGTCCTGCCACGGCATCTTGTCTTGGTCGTCCACTTTCTTGTTCTGGTCGTCCACTTTCTCCTCTTTCACCGAAGACCTTTAAAAAGTTGTGCGCACGATGTGAGGCTCGCTCTTGAAAACTGGCTTTTCCACGATCACATTGGCTGGGGCGATTTTCTTTTTCCTGCCATCTTCTATTATTTCTATTTCTTCCCGCTCAACTAGTCTTTCCACGACTGCTACCGGAATCTGCTCGAAATGTGTTTTGGCTTTTTTCATTAGTTTTCCATTTCCAATCCACATTGACCCTACCAGACCCAGATTCGTACGGGTCAAATCCTTTGAACCTCGTTACAAACCCTTTGAACGTCGCCGAATATTCCTTTGAAGCTCGCTGCGAATCCTTTGAACCTCGTGACGAACATTAACGCCTGAAGCGGCAGGGCATTTGTGACTTTAACGTGCCGACAGCTTTAGGTTGCAATCTATTTAGCGATATGATAGCTTCACGTTAATGGTAGGTCAAGCTAACTTGGAGGCGCCATGGGTGCCGGCAAGAAAGCACTGATGAACTTCAGAACCATGATGCAAACAGATGTTCCCCAGGGACGGAACGGAAAGCACAAAGAGATCGTGACCAGGATTCTCGCGGACCTGAATCAGATTAATGGCGGCATTGCTTTGAAGGTCCCTCTCGCAGACCTGGCCGAAAGCAAGGAAAAGGTGCGCTCAGCTTTGAATCGCGCCACCCGCAAGGCCGGCCGCAACGTGGCCACTGCGACGGATGCTACCTTTCTGTATATATGGAATGAACCGCGATAGGGCACTGCCAGGTTGGAGGTGGGCAACAAGGTTGCACACCTGAACTTCAGTGTGTGCTGGCCAGTTCCTTAACAATATTGCTGACGAACACCTTCGCGTCGCCGAACAACATCAGCGTCTGATCCATGTAATAAAGAGGATTATCGATCCCGGCAAACCCGGGATTCATGCTGCGCTTGATCACCATGATGGTATGCGACCTTTCGACGTCAAGCACTGGCATGCCATAAATGGGGCTGGCCTTGTCGGTCTTGGCCGCGGGATTGGTGACGTCATTGGCGCCGATAATCAATGAAACGTCGACTTGGGGGAAGTCGCCGTTGATATCATCCATTTCCATCAGCCGGTCGTAAGGGACGTCGGCTTCAGCCAGCAGCACATTCATGTGACCGGGCATCCGCCCCGCCACTGGATGGATGGCAAAGCGCACGTCCACACCACGCTTGGTGAGTGCGTCATAGAGTTCGCGGACTTTGTGCTGCGCTTGCGCCACCGCCATTCCATATCCAGGAACGACAACCACTTTGCTCGCAGCCGCCAGAATTCCGGCGGCTTCTTCGGGAGACGCGCTTTTCACCGGACGCGCTTCCTGCCCGCCTGCAGCAGCAGCCGCTACCTGCCCGAACGCTCCGAACAAAACGTTGGTAAATGAACGGTTCATCGCCTTCGACATGATCACGGAAAGGATGAGGCCCGAGGAACCATCGAGCGCACCGGCGATAATCAGCAGCTTGTTGTTCAAGACGAAGCCCATAGCTGCCGCCGAAAGTCCGGCATATGAGTTCAACAGCGAAATGACGGTCGGCATGTCAGCGCCGCCAATCGGGATGACCAGCATCACGCCAAACATGAGTGCGATCCCGACCATGACGGGATAGAGATGGGTTGCACCGGGATCGTGCACGAGGTAGACGGCAAGGACGATAGCGACGGCCAGCATCGTCAGATTGACGAAGTTCTGCCCTTTAAATGTGATCGGACGCTGGGGGAGAACTTCCTGCAGCTTTCCGGCCGCCATCAGGCTGCCTGTAACCGTCAGCCCTCCGAGGATGACTTCGCAGCACAAGACCGCCATTTTGAACCCGGGAATATGCGGGGTTCCCAGATAAAACTCTGAGGTCCCGACCAAGGTCACGCAAAATGCGCCGAAGGCGTGACTGAGCGCGGTCCGCTGGGGGACCGCCGTCATCTGCACTAAGCCCAGCGGAACCCCGATAGCGGTGCCGATACCCAGCGCAATAAAAATCCAGGTGTAGTCGATGCTGATGTGTTCGAGTTTGCCGTCGATGCCAAGTTGTAGCAGAGTGCCGCCGATGGCCAGCACCATGCCAATTTCGCCGGATAGAATGCCACGGCGGGCGGTCGGCGGCGCGTTCATCCACTTGAGCGCCAGAATAAAGAGCGCGCTTGCAATCAAGTAAATAATTCCGATAAACGCCTGACTGCCTGCAAAGGTTGTCATGATTTTGTAGGACGGCTGCTCTTGAACATTCTTAGCATGCGGTCGGTGATCAGAAATCCTCCGACGATGTTGCTGGTGGCGGCAATCACCGCCAGGATTCCGAGGACATGGGCCAGCGGGCTTTCATTTCTCCCCACGAGCACGATGGCACCGACTACGGCGATCGCATCGAGCGCGTTGGTGATCGACATCAATGGGGTGTGAAGAAGAGGCGAGATACGTTTGATGACTTCAAACCCAATGAACCCCGCCAACATGAATACGAAGAGACCGTCGATTAAAGCTGTGCCCATCAGCACCACCTGACTCAAGGGTGCCCCACCCTTCCCGTTCTTTGGGAGGGTGGGGATTTTGACGTCAACTCAGAAACCTCTAACTCTGCGCCACCAGCGCCGGCAGTCCCAACATTTCTCTCACCCGAGCGTTCACCACTTCGCCGTCCTGCGTCAGAAGCGTTTCGCGAATAATTTCGTCGTCTTCCGGCGGACGCACCTTCCCGTCCTTTACCAGGTTCGTCAGGAACGAAGTCAGGTTACGCGCATACATCTGGCTGGCATGATAGGGCGCGCTGCTGGCCAGATTAATTGGTCCAATAATGGTGACCGCGTGCGCAACTACCGTCTCTCCTGGGCGCGTGAGTTCGCAATTGCCACCGCGCTCCGCCGCAAGATCGAGAATCACCGATCCCGGAGCCATGCCTTTGACCATCGCTTCGGTAACCAGAATGGGAGCTTTCTTTCCCGGCACGACTGCGGTGGTAATGACGGCATCGCTCTCAGCAATGACCTTGCCCAGCAACTCCCGCTGCTTGGCATAAAAAGCGTCATCCTGCGCTTTTGCATACCCGCGGGCGTCCTGAGCGTCGGTAGTTTCAAGGGCGAGTTCGACAAACCTTCCACCCAGGCTCTGCACCTGCTCCTTAACCGCGGGACGCACATCGTATGCGGATACCACTGCACCCAACCGCTTGGCACTGGCAATTGCCTGCAGCCCCGCTACACCTGCGCCAATCACCAGAATGCGCGAGGGGGTGATCGTTCCTGCAGCGGTCGTCATCATGGGAAAGATCCGAGGCAGTGCGTCCGCTACTACGACCACAGCCTTGTATCCAGCGATTGAGGCCATCGATGACAACGCATCCATGCTCTGGGCACGGGTAGTGCGCGGCATCAATTCCACAGAAAAGGCGGTGGCGCCTGTGTGCGCAATCTGCTGCACTGCATCTGGCGCTGCCAGTGGACGCAAGAAGGCAACTAGCAGCTGCCCGCGTCGCATGAGAGCAAGGTCAGTGGCTCCGGTTTTGTCATTTGCACCGTGGCCAAGCACCTGCACAACGATGTCCGATTGTCCGAAGACGCTGGCGCGATCTGCGAGCACCTTCGCGCCCTTCTCTTGATACTGTGCGTCCGGATAGCCCGCCGACATGCCCGCGCCTGCTTCAATAACGACTTCCAACCCTGCTTTGGCGAGCATGGGGACTACAGTCGGCGTCAATGCCACTCGCCGTTCACCCGGATAGATTTCTTTGGGAACTCCAACGATCACGAACCGCAGTCTCCTTGGACCTGACCAGCAGACTTCTTGAATTGCTGCCGGGCCGCCCCGTTTCTGGAATCACAGCAGCTAGGAACTGAGCATTCTAACCGGAGTCACCGAACAAGGAAAGTGATCGAGATCACAAAGCCCGTGTTTAGTTTCAATTCTGAACCAAGATTCGTACCAGGCCCACATCATAGAGCGGCGAGTCACATATCTAATCGGCGATTCGCAAGAAATCCTAAACGCCCAAACCGCGAAAGCCGTGCGAGTTCCCTAAGCTGGAGGCGAGTTTGAGCTGGTGGAGCGTCCCATTCCCGATCCGGGCCGGTGAGAGGTCTCATCTGGATTTAAAATCCTTCCGTGCACCTTTTTCTTGGGATCGATGGCGGCGGTACTCAGACCCGCTGCATTCTCGGCGATGATACTTCCGTCCTCGCCAGGGGCACCGGCTCCGGCTGCAACGTGTTGCGCGTAGGGGAGGCATGTGCGCAGGAGTCGCTGGCTGGCGCCATCCATGAAGCCTGTGTGGCAGCCAATGTTTCGCCGCGAGAGATAACTCGCACCTGCGCAGGAATTTCGGGCGCGGCCGATGACGGCATTGCCAGCCTTGTGCAGCGGCTTCTGATCGAAATCGTGGGTGGCGCGATCGAAGTGCTCGGCGATATGGAAGTCGCGCTTGAAAGCGCCTTCAGGGGCGGTCCAGGAGTTATCGTGATTGCGGGTACGGGTTCGATTGCGTACGGCCGCAATTCGGGTGGAGAGAAGGGCAGAGCTGGAGGATGGGGCCGCGTAGTTTCCGATGAAGGCTCGGGGCATTGGATCGCGGTCAAGGCGCTTTCCGCAGGATTGCGGGCCCGCGATCGGGAAAATCATTCTGATTTACTAAAGGAATTGATGAGAGCGCTGGACGTCTCTAGTGCCGAAGACCTGGTGATTCGCATCAATGAAGACCCGGTGCGCGATTATGCTTCGCTGTTTCCCGTGGTGCTGGCGCGCGCAAAGGCAGGCGACAAACAGGGAATCGAAGTCCTCGAAAGCGCAGGTTGCGAACTCGCGAGCCTGGCAGAGACTCTGATACAGCGCTTGTTCGGGAGCGGGGAAGAGGTCGCGGTCGCTACTCACGGCGGAATTTTTGCCAGCAGCGATCAGGTAAAGCGCTCTTTCGAGCAGGAATTACGCAAGTTGTGCCGGAATGCAAGTTTCGTAGACAGAGAAATCAATCCGGCGATGGGTGCGCTGGAGCGGGCACGCCGCGAATTTGGCGTATGGCACCGGAGCGAGACAGGCAAATGATTCTGCGAACGATCCGGTTGAGTCTTTCGCGCTGGTTAGTTCTGCTGGAGCGGAATTGAGTGCCGATTCCAATCCGAATTCCACAGGTGCGCGGCCTACGGGTGAGCAGACTTCGAGTCCTGGCATTCGCATTTCCTCGTCGGAGATGGGCGAGGATCAGGCTCTCTCGCTGCTGAAGGCGCCTGATATCAGCACCAGCACCTTGGCGGATATTGGAAGAAGTGCAGCAACCCTGAAGAGTCGCAAGCTGACGCTCGCTCTGGTTACGCACCCACGGGCGCCGCGCCATGTTGCGATTCCCCTGCTTCGTCGTTTGTTCACATTCGATTTAATGCAAGTGGCGCTCACACCTGTAGTAGCCGCTGACATCAAGCGGGCCGCAGAAGAGCAGATTCTGCTGCGAATCGAGTCTCTCTCGGCTGGCGAAAAAACTTCGTTGGCGCGCCGCGGCCCTGGTCGCCTGGCTGCGGCATTGCTGAATGACAAAGACGTCCGGGTGGTTGCGGTGGCGCTGGAGAATTCGCGCCTCGTCGAAGTGTCGGTTGTGAAGGCGCTCATGGCGGCTGGCGCAAAACAATTGCTCGTTGACATTGTGAGCCGGCATGAAAAATGGTCACAGCGTCGCGAAGTACAAATTGCATTGTTGCGCAGTGAAAAAACGCCGCTCGAGGTTGTGAGGCAGCTTGCCAGCCATTTCTCGCCTGAATCTCTGCGCGACATCCTGCCCGAGGCTAGAAGGTCCGAACTCCTGACTTAAGAACTCGCCGCGGCTGTTCCAATTCGGGCATAATTCCATTTCTGCACATTGGAAGTGCTAAGAGTAATCGACTGGACTGCCGTCACCTTCCCTCGTAATTGCCGTTTATTTAAGGTCAAAACGAGGAAACACCGTGGAAAGCCGATTTGCGAATCCCTATCAGCTTTTTTGTTTCGTGCTGTTCTCATCCATGCTTTCGTGGCCGCAGAGCACTGCGGAGATTCGCGGACGGGTGCAGGACGAAGCTCACGGCCCGGTGGTGAGTGCATTTGTCTTGCTGACGGCCGAAGACACTTCATTAATGCGCGCGGCCACCACCGACGATGCGGGTGAATTCGCTTTTCCTGCGCTTCCAGTGGGTACATATCGAGTGCAGGCCAGTGCCGAAGGATTGGTGAGCTTCGATGCTAAAGACGTCCGCGCCAGCATTGGACAGGTCACGCATTTAGACATCCTTATGGGACCGCTAGGCAGCGGGAGCCGCAAAGGCCCTACGGCGGCAGCGTCTCTGGTCGAAAGCGGCAACGCCCAAATCGGCGTGGTAATGAGTGAGGATGAAGTCACCGAGCTGCCGCTGAAGTCGCGCGACACGTTTGACCTGCTGCAACTTCAGCCCGGCGTCCAGAGCACGGTGGGAACGGACGTGTTTTTTGGGAGTGACCGGCCGGGAGTAGTTTCAGTGAACGGCGGACGTACCCGCTCGAACAACTACAACGTGAATGGCGGTTACTCGGCCGAGCAACTGGTGAACTCGCCATCGGTGCAGCCGTCGCCGGATTCGGTGAGCGAGTTCAGGGTAATTTCGCACAATTATGACGCTTCGCTGGGCCGGAATTCGGGTTCAGTCTTGAATGTGATCACAAAAACTGGAAGCAGCGAATTCCACAGAAGCGTCTACGAGTTCCTGCGCAATGACGCGCTCAATGCACGCGGGTATTTCGATGCCGCTGTTCCGGAATTCAAGCAAAACGAGTTTGGAGCCACTTTCGGGGGATCGTTACGCCGGGACAAGACCTTCTTTTTTACGTCTTATGAAGGCCGGCGGCAGCTCCGCGGCATAACTTCAAGTCCGGTGGCGGTGCCGACGCTGGCTGAACGAAACGGAGATTTTTCCGCCGGTCCGACATTCTCAGGCGTGTTGAACGATGGGGCGGTGGCTCAGGCGTTAATCAATCGTCCCGGGTGCTCGGCCGCCGTGAGCACTCGCGGGGGAGCAGCGATTTCCGCCGGCACTGCCTATTCGGCGATTTTCCCGGGAAATATTATTCCCTCCGCCTGTTTTGATGCGACCGCGGCCGACCTGATGCAGCGGTTTGTGCCGCTGGCGAATCGGGGCTTAGCCTTCACTTCGGCACCCCGCGCGATGGTGCGCAATGACCAGATTACCTTTCGGGTCGATCATAATCTCACCAGCCAGCAACAGGTGACTGCGTACTACTACGGGTCGGATGTGGCCGATGGTCAGCCGTTTTCATATTTTCTGGGGCTAGGCGCGAACCTGCCGGGCTTTGGAACGCTCACCCGCACGCGATATCAGCAGTTGAACCTGTCTCATGCCTGGACAGTTACCGCGACAACCATCAATGAAGCTCGTTTGGTTTACTACCGCGAAGGCGAAGGCGCGTTGCTTCGTCCCGCACACACAAGCCTGGTGCAGGACTCATGCAGGCAAATCCCTGCAAACCAGTGCTTCCAAGATCCCACCAATCCCCGCCTGGGAATCGTGCCGGGATACGGCGCGAAATATGAAGGCGTGCCGTTGGTCTCGCTGGACGGGGGTTTCGCCTTTGGCAACAACTCCAACGGTAGTTTTTCTCAGATCGGGGACGTTTACGAAGGCCAGGAAACCCACACGCGCATAGTCGGCTCTCATACGTTGAAGTTTGGCGCTGTGGCCCGAAATGAACGCCTGCATCAGCTCTACCTTTACGATCTCAATGGAGGTTTCCTGTTCTTTGGCGGTGGCCCCAATGACACTGGTTATAGCAACCTCATTCCCAATTATCTGTTGGGCTTGCCTGACAATTTCTCTCAGGGCTCGGCAAACGCGGTGGATGCACGGACCACACAAATTAATGTGTTCGCGCAGGATGCGTGGATATTGCACCAGAACCTTACGGTGAGCTATGGTCTGCGTTGGGAACTCAACACGCCATATGAAGATGCGGGTAAGCGAATCCAAGCCTTTCGGCCTGGTCAAGCCACCACGGTCTATCCGTGTCAATTAAGCTCTACTGATCCTTTAGCCGCGGTCGTTGGCAGCACGGCCTGCTCGCCTGCCGGGCCAGGCGCTTCGTTGTTTCCAATGGGGATGGTATTTCCCGGCGATCGAGCAGTCCCGAATGGTTTGACCCAGAACTATCTTCGCGCATTTGCTCCCAGGCTTGGTCTCGCCTGGTCTCCAGGTTGGAACGGCGGCTGGTTGTCCAGCTTAACCGGCGGGCCGGGGCACACCAGCTTTCGAATGGGCTGGGGAATGTTCTATGACAGCGAAGAAGAAATGGTGTTTGGCGAGAATCTCACCGCACAACCGCCGTTCGGTGGCTCGACCAATGTATCCAATTCATTTTTCAACACGCCATTCCTCGACCAGGACGGATCGGTTACTCCCAATCCGTTTAATGGGTTTCTAGATCCCAAGCCAGGCTCGCCGGTTGATTTTGCCTCATTCCGCCCAATTACGCTGTATGGAAACCTTCCCCAGAGTTTTCGAATTCCCTACTCGACGCATTACCACGTCACCATACAACGCGAACTCTCAGGTAGCACTTTGTTACAGTTTGGATACGTGGGCAGTCAGGGACACCGCCTGCCCGCCACCCTCGACCAAAATTACGGCATCGCGCAGACGTGCCTGGATCTGAGAAGGATTCCCGGAATGACGTGTGGGCCGTTCGGCGCCGACACCGACTACATCATTCCCGCGAATGCTATTCCGGCGGGCGTAACCGTGCACTTGCCATACGGATCGGTCCCAAGTGTTACCGGCCCGAATTCGAATCCCATTACCCTGATCGGGTCGCGGCGTTACTCGTCACCATTATGCGAGCCGACGACTGGAGTTGGATGCCCACCGGACGGTGTGCCGGTTTTTGCCAGCATCTTTGCAA
>Ga0137398_10000232_pt1 | contig 18138 bp, 14 predicted proteins | sample czorhiz216metaG_FD_106659 | JGI IMG/M metagenome (GOLD analysis project Ga0137398, IMG submission 106659) | Vadose zone soil microbial communities from Angelo Coast Range Reserve, California, USA - czorhiz2.16 metaG | ecosystem: Environmental > Terrestrial > Soil > Vadose zone | place: USA...
AATTCCGGACCCACATTAAGGACACGGGCTCGCCCGAAGTGCAAATCGCGCTTCTTAGCGAGCGGATCAACTATCTGACCTCGCATCTCAAGTCCCACGTGAAAGACCATGCATCGCGCCGCGTATTGATCATGATGGTCAATAAGCGCCGCCGTTTGCTGGACTATCTCAACCGCCGCGACCCGGATCGGTACCGCGAGATTGTTGAACGTCTTAGCCTGCGCAAGTAATCGTCCTGCGCTTGCATCGGAATCAGGACGGTATTCACTGCGTTCTCACGAACTGACACATTCCACACGGAGTCTGTCGTCAGGCTTCCGGCTGAATTAATGCCGGAATTTCTCGTGGTGTCGTCCGTCGCACTTCGTTAGCCTCACGGTACTTCTCGCCTCTAGCTCTTCATCATGGTTGGCCGCATTGCGGCCAACGTAAACTCAAGGCCCGTTTCCCCCGCGAACGCAAGATGCTTCGCTCGGATGCGGAGCCAAAGGAAATGTTTCATGTCTGAAAATACGCACACTCCCGCACCACATCGCGTCACTGTCGAAGTCGGCGGGCGCACTCTGACTCTGGAAACTGGAAAAATTGCGAAGCAGGCCAATGGAGCCATCACCGCCCGCTACGGCGACACCGTCCTGCTTACCACCGCTTGCATGGCCTCGGCGATGAATGACCGCGACTTCTTGCCGCTCACCGTTGACTATCGTGAGAACACTTACTCCGCCGGAAAAATCCCCGGCGGTTTCTTCAAGCGCGAAGGCCGCCCCTCGGAAAAGGAAGTTCTCACCTCCCGCTTGATTGACCGCCCCATGCGTCCGCTCTTCCCTGAATCCTGGCGCAATGAAACTCAGATCGTCTCCTTGGTGCTGTCCGCAGACAGCGAGAATGACCCCGATGTCATCGCCGTAACCAGCGCGTCGGCTGCGGCTTACTGCTCGGACCTCCCGTTTGAGAAGCCTATCGCCTGTGTCCGCGTTGGCCTGGTCGACGGGCAGTTGCTGATCAATCCCACCGTCGCCGACCAGAAGAAAAGTTTGATGAATATCATCATTGCCGGCACGGATGAAGCCATCGTCATGGTGGAATCCGGCGCGCTCGAAGTTTCCGAAGAAGCGGTTGCAGACGCCCTCGAGTTCGGCCACGCTCAAATCAAGAAAATTGTCGCCGCCATCAAGGAACTCTACGCGCAGCTCAAGCCCAAGAAGGTGGTTGTCGCACCGCTCCCGTTCGATGAATCCACCTACAAGGATCTCCAGAAAAAGTACGGCGACAGGCTCCATGACGCGCTGAACACCGAAAAGCACCCCAAGAAGGAAAGCTACCACCTTGTGGATGCTCTCAAGGATGAGATTATCAAGGCCATCCCCGAAGAGCCTAAGAAGGAGATGGACGAGAAGCGCACTCTTACCAAGCGCGCCCTCGAACGCCTCCGCGAAAATATCTTCCGCGATGACGTTCTTAACGCCCGCCGCCGTCCCGACGGCCGCGCCTTCGACCAGATTCGCCTGATCACCTGTGAAGTCGGCTTGCTCCCCCGCGTCCACGGCTCCGCCCTCTTCACTCGAGGCGAAACCCAGGCGCTCGCCACTTTGACCCTGGGCACCAAGGAAGACATGCAGCGGCTCGACCTGCTCTTCGAGCAGGACCAGTTCAACCGCTTCATGCTGCACTATAACTTCCCGCCGTTCAGCGTGGGTGAAGTGAAATTCCTTCGTGGCCCTGGCCGCCGCGAAATCGGCCACGGCGCTCTTGCGCAGCGCGCGCTTGTGAACCTGCTTCCTCCCGAAGCGGATTTTCCTTACGCCATGCGCCTCGTCTCTGACATCCTGGAATCAAACGGTTCCTCTTCCATGGCCACCGTCTGCGGCGGCTCTCTCGCCCTGATGGACGCTGGCGTCCCGATGAAGGCTCCCTGCGCGGGCATCGCCATGGGGCTCGTTGTCGGTGACGACAAGAAATACTCTATCCTCACGGACATTGCCGGAGCCGAAGATCACTACGGCGACATGGACTTCAAAGTCGCCGGAACTCGCGCGGGCATCACTGCGCTGCAGATGGACATCAAGGTCCTGGGCATTTCCATCGGCATGATGCGCGAAGCCCTAGCGCAGGCGAAGAAAGCCCGTCTCCAGATTCTCGACACCATGGAGAAGACGCTCAGCGAGTCGCGCATCGCGATTTCGGCCTACGCCCCGCGCCTCTTCAAGCTAAAAATCCCGCAGGACAAAATTCGCGACCTCATTGGTCCGGGTGGCAAGAAAATCAGATCCATCATCGAAGCCACCGGCGTCAAAATTGACGTCCTCGAAGACGGCACCGTGCACATCTTCTCCACCAGCGGAGCCGGCGGAGACGCGGCCTTGCAGATGGTTCGCGACGTCACCGCCAGCGCCGAAATCGGCAAAACCTATCTCGGCAAAGTCGTTCGCCTCGCGGAGTTCGGCGCCTTCGTCGAGCTCTTCCCGGGCACCGACGGCCTCCTGCACATCAGCGAAATCTCCGAGCATCGCATCCGCGACGTTCGCGATGAGCTGAAGCTCGGCGACCAGGTCCTCGTCAAGGTTCTTTCCATCGAGGGCAACAAGGTTCGCCTGTCGCGCAAGGCCCTCATCCGCGAAGCTCGCGAAAAGCAGCAGAAAGCCGCTGCCGGCGGCGGAGGCAGCCCCGGTTCCTCCAGCGGTGAAGGCCACAGCGGCGATTCCGGCTCCCACGAGTAATCTTTAACTCTGGGCGTTGCGACCGTTTGCGGAAGGGGCCTTGGCCCGCCCTTCCTTTTTCAGCTCGGTTTTTCAACGGGATGCATGCACGATCCGCATACTTTCGCACTGGGCGTGCGCAAAGGTTTCCCGCACTTGAAGCAGGCAGGGCCATAGAGAGAGAGTTTGTGATGATAGACTGCATTTGGGTTGGTTTCGTGAAAGCCCGTTACGCGCTCGTACTCACGTAGCAACGCGCTGAACATGCGCTCTCGAAGAGTCTCTCCCTCGCCCTTATACATAAGCGACGTTATGCTCTGGAATTCCTCATCATCAAGCATGGGAACTTCAGACTTGCATCGCCAACACCACATCCTTCATGGCCAGATTATCGCACCCTCTAATGGGGAAGGCCCGGCGTCTCCTGCCGGGCCTCACAATTCCGTTCTTATTCCTTACGTCCTTACCTCTTTACATCCTTACTTCCTGTTTTTCACAATGCACCGCATCCAGCGCCCCCCAAAGCGCATCCAGTGCCTCATTCGTCGTCGCCAAAATCTCTTCCTCACTCCCATCCGCGTGCTCTTCCAGCCACCCGCGCCAAGCCGCCCGATGCGCCTTGTCTGCTTCCTCATGGACAGTGAAATACGCCAGCCCTTCTGACTGCGTCACCCCATAAAAGTTCTTCAACCCATCAATCTTCGTCGTCGCGATCTCCGGCACCTGCGCTTCGTACGCGTAGAGTGCCGCCACGGCTTCTGCCACTGGCCGGTCCCCGCAAATCTCCCGGAACGTCTGCACAACCGCCTGCGTTCCAGGCAGGGCGGGGCAGCAGGTAATGTCGTCCTCTCCCACACCCACTGCTGCCGCGAAGTCCCTCCACAATTTCGGGTGTGAACCTTCAGGATTCTCTTCTTCCGCCAGATTTTCCCGGATCAATCCCTGCAGCGGACCTTCCGTCCGCGCCGCCAGCACCCGCAGGTGCTTCGGGAACGCCTCCACATGCCGGTAATACTGTGCCGCATAAAGCTGCAGCGCCTCCCGGCTCAGTTTCCCCGCTTGCCAACCCTGATAAAACGGATGCTTCAGCAAACTCTTCTCCGCAATCGCCGCATCAATCCGCGCCAGCAGCTCGGTGTTAGTCATTGTGGGTCTCCCCTGGGGGCCGCGCGGCGCAGTCGTCGCGTTCGCACCCCGCCAATTTCGTGTCGCGCATTGTACCAAACTTTAGTGTGTTTTGCCTGTATCACAGCCACTCCCGGCTCTGCTCTCCCAAAGCTCTATCTCCCAGCAAGAGTCATTGAAGAAAAGCGAACGATTGGGAAACTATCTGCTTCGCTCTTTTGAGTACTGCTCCGCAATCCAAATTCGAGGCCGATCCTTTCCAGTAATACAGCCCCAGCCCCATGGTCCCCCTATCGTTTAACCGAAAAGGGAACTCATGAGATTCGCCCGCATCTAAGACCACAGCATGTCGAATGCTTCCTATATCGGGGCCGCCATCATGCATCGGGGTTTGACCATATTCAACACAATAGGTGACAGAATCTTTGGTGTCGTTCTCAATCTTGGCACGAATTTGTTCGTCAGCGGCGTACCCGGCCGCAGGAATTCTAATTTGAGGTCGCCTGCCGGCAGCAGTCGCTGCGATTGCTAAAAGCGCCAACACTATTAGATTTCTCCGCATCATGACCCAAGTATATGTCCACCGGGAGTCAGTTCTCCATTCTGTCGACTCCATGACGATTCGCTCAAGATCCCGTCCCATGCACCCGCTCAATATCCGCGCCAGCTCCACGCAACTTCTCCACAATTCCCTCATACCCACGATCGATGTGATACACGCGCTCGATCAACGTCTCGCCGCTCGCCACCAGTCCCGCCAGCACCAGCCCCGCGCTCGCCCGCAAATCCGACGCCTGCACGACGGTTCCGGAGAGTGCCGACGGTCCGCGCACTGTCGCTGAATGCCCTTCGATCGAGATGTGCGCACCCATGCGCATCATTTCACTCGCGTGCAAAAACCGGTTCTCGAAAATCGTTTCGACAATCACTGACGTCCCTTCGGCCTGTGTCGCCAGGGCCATGTACTGCGCCTGCATATCCGTCGCAAATCCCGGATATTCCTCCGTTATCATGTCCAAGCCCGTCAACTTCTTAGCGCTCCGCACGCGAACTGTCGTGGTATTCACAATCTCAATCAGCACTCCAGCTTGCTCCATCTTCGCTATCACCGCGCCCAGATGTTCCGGCGCACAATGCGAAATTGTCAGGTCCCCCCGGGTGATCGCTCCCGCAACGAGAAACGTCCCCGCCTCGATGCGATCGGGAATCACCGTATGCTCCGTCCCATGCAATTTCTCCACGCCGCGAATCCGTAGCGTTGAAGTTCCGTCCCCAGAGATCTCCGCCCCCATCTTCCGCAGCAGCACCACCAAATCCGTCACTTCCGGCTCCCGCGCCGCATTCTCCAGCACCGTCTCCCCATCCGCCAGCGCCGCCGCCATCAAAATATTTTCTGTCCCTGTCACCGTAATCTTCTCAAACACAATCCGCGCGCCCTTCAACCGCCCCTTTGGCGCCCGCGCCTCGATATACCCGTGCGACGTGCCAATCTCTGCGCCCATCTGTTCCAGCGCCTTCAAGTGCAAATCCACCGGCCGCGCACCAATGGCGCATCCTCCCGGCAGCGAAACCCGTGCCGTTCCCACTCGCGCCATCAACGGCCCCAGCGTCAGCACCGACGCCCGCATCGTCTTCACCAGCTCATACGGCGCCTCCGCGTGGTTCAACTTCGGCGCCTCGATCACATAATCGCTCGCCGGCATTTCCGTCACCGAAACTTTCGCGTCCATGAACGCCAGCAGCTTGCTCATGGTGATCAGGTCGCGCACCTTCGGAATGTTGTGCAGCGTCACTTTTTCCGCCGTCAGCAATGCCGCCGCCATCGCCGGCAGCGCCGAATTCTTCGCCCCGCTGATCGCCACCGTCCCCCGCAGCGCCTTCCCGCCCTTAATCAAGAATTTATCCATCCTGCTTCTCGCCCGTTTCGCTCTTCTTTCTTTGTAGCACCGGCCTTCAGGCCACTGTCTTTCCTATTCTTCTCTGTGTTCTCTGCGCTCTCCGCGATCTCCGTGTTAATTTTTCTTTTCACTTCCGCGCCAACCATGGCAAACTCCCGCTTGCCGTCGCAAACAACAAAACAAGCCCTTCTGCTTCTGACTAAGAACTGAAAACTGACGACTGAAAACTTATTCTCCCAGCGCCCGCCGCAAATTCCCCCCCGCCCGTGCAATCAACCTCTTCGCCTCCACCGCCTCCACCCCAAGCTTCAACATCACCAACCCCACCCGCATATTGTGTCCCGCCGCCCGCAGAACGTGTTCCGCCGCAGACACTCTCTTCCCGCTCGCCTCCGCCAGTATCCGCAGCGCCCGGTCCCAAAGCTTTTCATTTGTCAGCACTGCATCAATCATCAAGTTTTCATAGACATGTCCGAGCCGCGCCATCACTGCCGTACTCAGCATGTTCAGCACCATCTTTTGCGACGTCCCCGCCTTCAACCGCGTCGACCCTGTCAACACTTCCGGTCCCACCTCCAGCGCGATCACGATCTTCGCCAGCCGTGCCACCGCCATGTGCCGGTTCGACGTAATCGCCACGGTTGTCGCCCCGCGTTTCCGCGCATATTGCAGCGCTCCCAGCACGTACGGCGTCGTCCCGCTCGCCGCGATCCCCACCACGACGTCGTTGCTCCTCAAATTCTTCTCGCGCAAATCGTGCTCCGCGCTTCGAACGGAGTCCTCCGCTCCTTCCACCGCCCCGGTAACCGCTCGCCTTCCTCCTGCAATCAACGCCTGCATCCGTTTCTTCGAAATCCCAAACGTCGGCGGACATTCCGCTGCATCCAGCACCGCCATTCGCCCGCTCGATCCCGCCCCCACATAAATCAGCCGCCCCCCGTTTCGCATCCCCCGCACTATCGCATCCACCGCCCGCGCGATCGCCGGAATCTCCCGCCCCACCGCCGCCGCAACCTTGCGGTCCTCGCGATTCATCAACCGCACGATCTCTACCGAAGTCATGCGGTCGAGATTATTGGACGCCGCATTCCGCTGTTCTGTGAGTCGCTGTTCTGTCAGGCGATGTTCTGTAAGGAGATGATCCGTGAGTCGGCGCTCCGTGCGCCCGCGTTTTTTAGGCTGGGAAGTCATCCCCGCATTATACAGGCCTCGGAAAATGCCCCGTGGCACAGCCACTCCTGGCTGTGCGCTTCAGATAAGTGCGATGGATTGAGGACAGGCACGATGAATCATCACGCTTTAGGCTCACTTCGAGGATAGCAACTCACCGTCAACCAAATCACATCCCCGGGAATCAGCTATGTTAAAAAGGAGTTGGTTTCGCGGATTCGCCAAAATGGAACGGCTGGAAATCACATTCATGGAAGTTCTCAAAAAGCTGTTTGAACAGCATTTTCACGCACCACCCGAGCGCATCCAGCCGCTGCAAGGCGACCTCGGCGGCTCGGGGCGCAAGATCATCCGGCTTGCCCGCGAAAAACTCAGTGCCATCGGCATTCTCTACGGCGTCCCCGAAGAAAACGCCGCCTTTCTCGAATTTTCCAAACATTTTCGCCGCCACGGCCTTCCCGTTCCTGAAATTTACGCCGAAGACCTCAGCCAGGGCGCGTATCTCGAAGAAGACCTCGGCGACACCACGCTTTTCGAATTCCTTTCCAAAAACCGCACCGGCGAAAACATTGCTCCGCAAGTTGTCGAAGCCTATCGCAAAGTTGTTGCTGTGCTCCCTCGCTTTCAGGTCGAAGCCGGCCGCGATCTGAATTACAAGGTCTGCTATCCCATCTCCAGCTTCGATCGCCAATCCATCGCCTGGGACCTGAACTATTTCAAATATTATTTTCTTCGCCTCGCCGGCATCCCCTTCAACGAGCGAGCCCTCGAAGACGATTTCGGACGCCTGACCGAGTTCCTGCTGAGTGCTTCTCGCGATTACTTTCTTTACCGCGACTTTCAATCCCGCAACATACTGTTGCGCAACGGCGATCCCTTTTTCGTGGACTACCAAGGCGGCCGTCAAGGTGCTCTCCAATACGACATCGCCTCACTCTTGTACGATGCCAAGGCCGACCTGCCGCCGGACCTCCGCCGGCAGTTGCTCGATCATTATCTCGACAGTCTCGCCCGTTTCATCAAGCTGGATCGCGAAGCGTTCATGCGCCACTACTATGCCTACGTTTACATCCGCATCCTGCAGGCGCTCGGTGCCTACGGTTTCCGCGGCTTTTATGAGCGTAAAGCCCATTTTCTGCAAAGCGTCCCTTACGCCTTGAAAAACCTGCGCTGGCTGCTTCACCACGTCAGGCTCCCCGTGCCCCTCCCGGCGCTGATGGACGCGTTCAAAGGCATGTTGGCTTCGGAGAAATTGCAGGGCCTCGCTACCGATGCGGACAATCTCGTCGTGCGGATTTTCAGTTTTTCCTTTCACCACGGCTTGCCGAAGGACGAAAGCGGCAACGGCGGCGGATTCGTTTTCGATGGCCGCAGCCTCCCCAATCCCGGCCGCGAAGAGCGCTTCAAGAATTTAACGGGGAAAGACGCTCCGGTGATCGAATATCTCCAGCAACAGGAGAGCGTGCATCAATTTCTCGCCAGCGTCTTGTCGCTCGTGGATGCCAGCATCGGCACTTATCAGCAGCGCCGCTTCAAGAATTTGATGGTCTCCTTCGGCTGCACCGGTGGCCAGCACCGCTCCGTCTATCTCGCAGAACAATTGGCGAAACGTTTGCGCAACAGGAATGGGCTCGAAGTGGCGGTGCGCCATCTCGAGCTGGAGAAACTGGGCAAGAGGAGAGCGATGCAATGAAGGTGCCCCAATGAACTTGAGTTCCGAAATCGCAAAAATGAATACCGAACTGGAGCGCTTTGGGCGGATCAAAACCCTCAGCAGGCCGCTCCAACAGCCAACTTGTCCTCCTCGATCCCTCTTCTCCGCGCCCTCTGCGTCCTCTGTGAACTCTGTGTTAATTCCTATCCTTTGGAAGCTTGATTGCGGCTACCAATGAAAGCCATGATCCTAGCCGCCGGCCTGGGCACCCGTCTCCGCCCCCTCACCGACACTCGCCCAAAAACCCTGGTCGAAATCGCCGGCCGCACGCTCCTCGAAATCACCCTGTCTCGCCTGCGCGCATTCGGCGTCAGCGAAGTGATCATCAACGTCCACCACTTCGCCGACATGGTCATCGAGTACTTAAAATCCAACAAAAACTTCGGCATGCGCATCGAAATTTCTCGCGAAGACGTTTTACTCGACACAGGTGGTGGCCTCAAAAAAGCCGCCTGGTTCTTCCTCGAAGATTCTGCTCGCCGTGATTCCAGTCGCGGCAGTTCGAGTCCCGCCGATTCCAACTCCATTGACGAGCCCTTCCTCCTCCACAATGTCGACGTCATCAGCACCATCGATCTTCGCCGCATGCTCCAATTCCACAACGAAAATCACGCCCTGGTCACCCTCGCCGTCCAATCCCGCGAAACTTCCCGCTACCTCCTCTTCGACGACCACCTCCAGCTCCGCGGCCGTCGCGTCGGCCCAGATGGCAAGCCCGAATTGGTTCGCTCCTCCGCTGCGAATTCTCCTCCCGAGCGCACCGCCTCACAGCCAGCGGAGAGTCCCACGAACTGTCATTCCGAGCGAAGCGAGGGATCTGCTTTTTCCGCATCCCGCGCGGGGCGCTCAGACCCATTCCAAGCCCTGGCTTTCTCCGGCATCCACCTCATCTCCCCCCGCCTGCTCCCCATGCTCAGCGAAGAAGGCATCTTCTCCATCATCCCCTCCTACCTCCGCCTCGCCGCCCAAGGCCAAAAAATCCTCGCCTTCCGCGCCGACGACTACTATTGGCGTGATCTCGGCCGTCCCGCCGATCTCGCCCGAGCCGCCCTCGACTTACAGCAAAATGCTTAAGAAACCATCGCTAGAAAAGTACGCTTGACGTAACACGTAATTCGTGGCATTTTGGGCCAGTGATTGTCAGCTATCGGGACAGCAGGATCAGAGATTTCGCCTCCGGCAAACGCATCAAGGCTTTTTCTGGATTTGACCGCTCCGCGCGCCTGAAGCTCGACCGTCTCGAGGCGGCCACGTCCCTTAGGGACCTTGCTGCCCTGCCCGGGAATCGCTTCAAAGCGTTGATCGGCGACCGCAAGGGCCAGCACAGTATTCGCATTAACGATCAATGGCGAATTTGCTTCGAGTGGCTGGGCAGATCGCCGGGACCATCGCACGTCGAGATTGTTGACTATCACTAGGAGAAACGCTATGGCCGTCACTGTAATTCATCCGGGTGAACACCTGGCCGAGGAATTGGAAGCGCTCGATATGAGCGCGGCGGAACTGGCGCGAAAGCTCGGTGTGCCCACCAATCGCGTCACCCAAATTTTGAATGGCACACGCTCTGTTACGGGCGACACCGCTCTGCGCCTTGCTCACTTCTTCGGCACCAGCGCGCAGTTTTGGCTCAATCTGCAAAATCTTTACGACTTGAGGCTTGCCCAGAAGAAGGCTGGCAAATCCGTCAAGGCCCTGCCTAAACTGAAGCGTCGCGAACTTGTCCACGCATAGAGGCTATGCAGGTACGACCTCGGCCGCCCCGCCGATCTCGCCCAAGCCGCTCACGACTTGCGGCAAAAATGTTTCTCTGTAATACGCTCGCTGTAGCTATGATTCCCCGTTCTTTGTTCCTGTGTTCCGCATTTGGTTCCATTGTCCTTTTTGGTTGCAATTTGCCCTCGACCTGCACACAGGAGCCAGTTGCAGAACACTACATTCCTGTCCCGGATTCTGTGGGGTTCGACATCGAGCAACTCCCAGGCGACGATTCTGCGCAACATTGGCTCGCCACGTACGTCTCCAAGGGGAAAACAGCAAAAATTCAGAATTGAGCTTGGCCCGTCCAAACCCCTCGAAGACAAAGAATCGAAAGACTTCGATATCCAGGAGGGCGAAGGTAGATTCCTTGCCGAGCCAGGATCGGATGCGAGTGTCCTTCTGGTCGACCTAAAGAGCGCGCTTGAGGCCAAGAGGTTTCCAGCAAAGGTTCGAAGAGCGCGCGATCTTCCTTTCGTTTTCGTGAGTCTTGGACAAAACCAGTCCCAAGATGCCGGCGGAGGTTTCAACCATCAACCACACGGCCATTGGACTCCGATCAAACTCTTCATCGGAGAGGGGAAGCAAGAGGGCGAGGTGTTTCTAAATCTGAATCCCGTCATCAAAAAGGGTCAGTTTTCCATAAAAGACGCCGAGTATGGCGACATCGTACTCGCACGCCTTGCGCAAGTGCTGTGAGACGACATAATTGCGCCATTTTCGTGCATAGTAGTGCTATGAGTCCAGCGAACAAGATCGTACGCCATGGCATCGAAGCGGAAAAGCGCAACCAGCAGAAGTTATTCGATCTAGCCGAGCGTCTTCGCAACGCTACCGACTTTTAAAGGAAGTCAAGCGCCTCGGCCATAGACTGGGCCAAATGGTCTTTGGTAGCTAACCTACCTACTCAGGAAGTCTCCAGCCTCTCCGCCATCTCCAGGATCTTCGTCACGCTGTTCCAATTTCTCCCGGTCCCCGACGTCTTCAGCGTTTTCTCAAGTCTTGCCAACGACAGTTTCGAACGTCCCATGCCATTGGGAAAATAAATGTACAGCTCGCGCCCCTCGATCCGCAGTTCCTCCGGATCGCACTTCATCTGACGAACCTTCTCCCGAGCTTCCTCTCCAGGATCACTGGCGAGAAATGTAACCAGCAGCTTGTTCGGCTCAATCCCGCGCCGCTTCGCGAACGGGTTCCTTGCAATCCCCTCTCTCATCTCCGCCGCCGTGCGCAAAATCACATCTGGCCGAAACCCGAACTTCCGTTCAATCCCCTCCTCGATTCGCTTGGTGAGCCGCGAGATGTCCCGCTCGTCGCTCCTGAAAATAACGTTGCCACTTTGGACGTAGGACTGCGCGTCCCACAGCTTCAGCGATTCATACAGTTCCCGCAGCGCGTCCATCTTGATCTTGTTGTGGCCCCCAACATTGATGCCACGCAGCATGGAAATAATCACGCCCATATCGTGCCCCAGTATACTGCCGAGCGTTTCCGCAACGCCACCGATCCCGAAGAAGCCAAGCGCCTCGGCGATGAAATGGGCCGAATGGTCTTTGGCAGCTAATCCCGAGGATTGAGCACTGGAAGAATTCGCCAACAAACGTGCATCAGCACTTGATAGATCGCGGCGCGACCGGGCCATCAGCCTCGCCGACCTCAACCAACTTCGTCTGTGGATTGAATCGCAGCCAGAAGTGCCGGAAGGGGATTGCTACAAGGACTTCGGTTCATTCAAGATCTGCGGCCACGGCTCGTACCCCAAGACGTTCTTGCTTCGAGGCCAGGCTGCTAAGGGCGAAGCCCTTTGACACGAAGCCCTTTGACGCCCTTTGACCCATTGCGCAGGTAACCTTATACCCGTAGCATATAGACCCACGCGGAGCGCTCACGATGAAGATAGCTAAGTCAGCTTTTCTGACCCCAGTTCTGATTGTGGCCGCATTATTCACGAGCCCAGCCCGTGCGCAAACACCGCGCTGGACCGAGCAAAAAGCCAACGCCTGGTACGCACAACAGCCCTGGCTGGTCGGAAGCAATTACGTTCCCAAGTCCGCCATCAACGAATTGGAGATGTGGCAGGAGGCCACCTTCAATCCCGAAGAGATCGACAAGGAATTCACCTGGGCCGAAGCCATGGGCATGAACACCATGCGCGTCTTTCTGCATGACCTGCTCTGGCTGCAGGATGCCGCCGGCTTTCAGAAGCGCATCGACCGGTTCCTGACGATCGCGTCGCGGCATCACATCCGTCCGATGTTTGTGCTCTTCGACTCCTGCTGGGACCCCCAGCCTCATCTGGGCCTGCAGCACCCACCAATTCCCGGAGTTCACAACTCCGGCTGGGTGCAGAGTCCCGGCGCGGCGGCGCTCGCGGATGCCAATCAAGTTCCGCGGCTGAAAGCCTACGTCCAAGGCGTTGTGGGAGCCTTCGCCAAGGACGACCGCATCCTTGCCTGGGACATCTGGAACGAGCCCAGTGCCGATAACCTCGGAAGCTATCCAAAATTAGAGCTGAAAAACAAAACCGCCCTTGTGACAGCCCTTTTGCCCCAGGCATTCCAGTGGGCGCGAGAGGCGAATCCCGTGCAGCCTCTCACCAGCGGAGTCTGTTGCGTGGACACCTCACCCGACGGCGCGAACCTGGACGAACTCCGGCAGATTCAACTCCGCGAATCCGACATCGTCACCTTTCACAACTACAGTTGGCCCGAGTACTTCAAGCGCCAGGTGGCCTGGCTGAAGAAGTACAACCGGCCGGTGATCTGCACCGAATACATGGCGCGTTCGGCGGGAAGCACGTTTGACACGGTGTTGCCAATCGCGAAGCAGGAGCGGGTCGGGGCCATCAATTGGGGATTTGTCGCTGGCAAGACGCAGACATACCTGCCGTGGGAGTCGTGGGAGCATCCCTACATTCTCAGCCAGCCGCCGGTGTGGTTTCATGAAGTGCTGCATCCCGACGGCACACCCTACCGCCAGGCCGAAGTGGATCTGATCCGCCAGTTCACCGGCAAGCAGTAGCAATCAGCAAAGCGCTCTTCGGAGGACGAACCGGTCAGCCGCGCATTCCGGTGCTGCGCTTCTCGAAAAACAAAACCCAAGGCAAAAACGGCCCTTGAAAACCGTAGGTGCGGTGCCCCGCGGCAAGCGAGGATACATGAGTTCCACCAAAAACCCAGGCAGATTCGCAGGCTTGCTGTATGTACTCATGTCAATAGCGGGCTTCTTCGCCATGGGATATGTTCCCAGCAAGCTGATCGTCCACGGAAACGCAGCGGCAACGGCCAGCAACATCGAGGCCTCCGAGACGCTCTTTCGCCTCGGCATCGTGGGCGAACTCATCGGCCAGGCCGGTTTTATCTTCGTGGCCCTGGCCTTGTACGACCTGCTCAAGGGGGTCAACCGGCGGCACGCCTCGCTCATGGTGACATTGATTGTGGTCTCGATCCCGATAGCGTTTCTGAATGAGCTGAACTCCATCGCTGCCCTCGTCCTCGTGCGCGGGGCTGACTTCCTATCCATATTCGAAAAGCCTCTGCGGGAGGCTCTGGCTATGCTGTTCCTGAATCTGCATTTTCACGGACTTGTTGTTGACGAAATATTTTGGGGCCTTTGGCTCGTTCCGCTTGCGCTGCTGGTGTACAGGTCGCGATTCCTGCCGCGGTTTCTGGGCGCCTGGCTCGCCCTCGCCGCCTTCGCCTGGGTAATCCTGAGCCTTACGGGCTTACTGTTGCCGCAATATTATGACAAGGTGTTTAGCTACTCTCAGCCCGCCATCTTCGGGGAGATAGCGTTCATGCTGTGGCTCGTCATCAAGGGCGCTAGGCCGCCAGCGCTGGACGCCGTGGCCAAAAACTTGGATGCACACCAGTAGCAGGGTTCTCCGGTCGAGAGATGTCCCTATGCCGAGTAGGCCTAGATCCCACCAGCTTGAGACTGAGTCAAAGCGGGAGTTTGCTTTGGTCATTCCTTCCCGCTGGGTCTTTCGGGAAGCGAACCCTGATTATGGCATCGACGGCCAAATCGAGGTATTCGACCGGGACAACAAAGCCACTGGCTTGATGTTCTTAGTTCAACTAAGAGGCACCGACCAGCCCGACCTTAATGACGCACTCTCCATCCAATTCAAGTTACAGACTCTGAGGATATGTATAACCGGTAGACTGCGTGCTGAGAAGGCCGGCGAGGGTGCCGAGGGCCACGAGGGTGGCGTAGGCTGCAGCGGCTACTTTCCAGGACTACCTCTTCCCGTCCGAACCAGAACAGTCCGAATCACCCCAACCTCAACCCCAGCCCGCCCAGCCACAAACCCAAGCTCAACAACCCGCCCCCGCCCCGCCTTGCCAGCATTACCATCTCGTTCGGATTTTTCTTCTCTGCCTGAGAACTGAAACTGACCACTGAAGACCGTTTCACTTCGCAGGTGCGGCAGCCGTCGCAAACCCCAGCGCCTGCATCACCGCGTCATGCAGCGCCGGACGCACCTGCTGAATCTTTGTGTTCTCCCGCGTCGGATGCACCCGATTCGTCAGCAGTACCACAAAAAGCTGCCGGTCCGGATCAATCCAAATCGAAGTGCCGGTAAAACCGGTATGCCCAAAGCTGTGCGCCGAAAAATAATGTCCGCTCGAACCGCTCTCGGTTGGCACAGCCCAGCCCAGCGTTCGCGTCCCGCCGGAAAGCTGCTGCGGCGTCGTGAATTGCGCGATCGTCGCGCGCCGCAAAATTCTCTGATGCGCGTAAACGCCGCCATTCAGCAGCATCTGGCAGAACGCCGCCAGGTCCGGCGCCGTGCTGAAAAGTCCCGCATGCCCCGAAACCCCGCCGATCGCAAACGCGTTTTCATCATGTACTTCGCCCTGTACCAAGCGATGACGCAGATTGTTATCGATCTCCGTCGGCGCGATTTCCGGCCACACTTTTTTCGGCGGACGGTACATCGTGTTCTGCATTCCCACCGGCGAAAAAATATAACTCTTCGCTAAATCGTCAAGCGTTCTCCCGGTCAAGCGCTCGATAATTTCCGCCATCAAAATAATCCCCAAGTCGGAATACACTTCCTTCGTCCCCGGCTCGTAATCCAGCGGCTCCGCAAAAATCTTCGTCAGCGTGTCCTGCTTGTTCTTCGATGCCCGCCAATACTCCTTGAACGGCGGCAATCCCGAAGTGTGCGTCAGCAGATGCCGCACGGTAACTTTGTGCCGCCACTCCGCGTTCGGCCTGCTCGCCCATTCCGGTAAATACCGCTCGATCTTCGCATCGAGATCCAGCGGAACAGCGAAGTCGCCCTCCGCCAATTTCCCCACCAGCGTCGTCGCCGCCACCACTTTCGTCAGCGACGCGATGTCATACATCGTATTCGGTGCTGTCGCCGCCGCCTTCGCCTCGTAACTCAATTTCCCGAATGCATGTACTGAAACTTTTCCGCGATAGCCAACCGCCAGCGTCGCTCCAGGAAACGCCTTGTCCGCAATCCCTTTCTCGATCACCTCGTATACCGGTTGAAATTGTCCGTCGCTGCGTACATCCATCGGCTGTACCGTCATCGGATTTGCCGACAACTCAATTCCAAATCCCGCCTTGAGATTCACTCCTGGCACCGTCACCGGCAAATGCCCGCGCACGGGAATTTGTCCAAACAACGCGCGCGCCACCGAAATCTGCGCGACATCGCTGATCCCAAAAGCCGCCAACCACGTCTCCGCCTCCGGAAATCGTTCAATCAAATACGGACTCCCGAATCCCACCGTGATCACCGGCTTGCCCGTTTTGTAAATTTGTTCAGCCAGTGCCGCCTGTTCCGCCGGCACATCCACATTTCCTTTGCGATCGCTAACGCGAACAAACAGCGCGAGAATCGCCAAATCATATGAATCCGGCGGCGGCAATTTCAAAGTGCTGGCGTTCACAAATCTTGTGTCCGCCCGTAAGGTCGTCACCGAGTCGAATCGCGAACGCAATTCGCGCTCGAGATCTTCTCCCGGATAAGGTTCCGGATCAGCGTAAAACGCAAGCAAGAGCGCCCGCGACGGCTTCGTTCCGTCCAGCGGCAATCGGCGAGGAGTATCACGCAGCAGCGTCACGCCACGATCCGAAATTTCCTGCGCTTCTTTCTGCCACGCAGCGCTGCCGAATTTCTGATTGATCGCATTCACGTCCACGAGCCGGTTCGTGTTCAGGCCAAGCCGAGCTTTCGCTTGGAGAATTCGCCGCACTGACGCATCCAATCGTTCTTTGGAGGTGCGTCCCGACTTCACTGCAGCCTGCAACGCTTCGAACGCCGCGTCCGGCACCGGTGGCATCAGCAGCGCGTCCGCCCCCGCCACGACTGCGCGCACCGCCGCTTCTCCGGGCGCGTAGCGGACGGTGATTCCGCCCATGTCCATTGCATCGGTCACGATGAGGCCCTGATATCCAAGCTGATTGCGGAGCAGCTCGGTGAGGATGTTGTACGATAAAGTGGCCGGCGTGTTGGGATCAGGCTCAAGGGCAGGAACATTCAGATGCCCCGTCATGATGCTGTCAACCTGCATGGCGATAGCAGCGCGGAAGGGAACAAGTTCAAGCTGATCAAGGCGAGCGCGGTCGGCACGAATCACCGGGAGATCCATATGCGAGTCGGCGGCCGTATCGCCGTGGCCTGGAAAATGTTTGGCCGTCGCCAGTCCGCCATTTTCCTGCACGCCGCGAACGAACTCGCTCACAAATTGGGCGACGCGCTCTGGATCTTCGCCAAACGATCGCGTGTTGATGATCGGATTTGCGGGATTATTGTTTACATCCGCGTCCGGCGCATAGATCCAGTGAACTCCGACGGCGCGCGCCTCGAGCGCCGTGATTTTGCCCATCACGTACGCGTCCTTCGGATTGCCGCTGGCGGCGAGTGCCATGGCCGTTGGAAAAGACGTGCCTTCATCCAGCCGCATCGCCGTGCCGCGTTCGAAATCCGCGCCTACCAGCAGTGGCAGTTTCGATTTCGCCTGGAGCTGGTTGTTCAGCACCGCCGTGGGATAAGCCTGGCTCTTCACGATTCCCAGCGGCGATCCCTGCGTAATGTTGATGAACCCCCCCACGTGGAGATCGGTCACGTCGTGCAGGATCTGCCGGTAGGCCGCCGTGTCCGTGGCCATCAAACTTCCGTGGTAGGTGGTGAAAAGAAGCTGCCCAATCTTTTCGTCGACGCTCATCTTGCGCAGCGTGTTTTCCACCCAGACGTTCGCGGCGGGCGACAATTTCTTCACCCCGCTCTTTGCGGGAACTGTGCCCTCCTTCCCGACGTTTTTTCTTGCCGAAGTGCTGCGGCTCTGGCTGCGTGCGTTATAGGTCATAAGGAGAACTATTGAAGCGGGAATTAGAAGCAAAAAGCGGACGCGGCGTCCTTCCATCGGATAAAATCCCCCAGCGGCCGCCAACAGTCTGTATTTATACATAGCACACGCACATCGTGCTCTCAACGCAGCTGCGGCCAGCGCGTTCCAGAATATCATTGTATGGTTTCAATAGCGGGGGACCTTTGACTGGACTCAGGCGCGCGCGTTTTGCGTTTATCCATTTCACCATCTTGGTCGCACTTCTCGTGCCGGGACCCGCGCCGGCACATGCAGCATCAAAACACTCACGTCACGCCGCGCGGGTGCAAACCGGCCTCGACGTTCTTGAATCGCAGAAGTTCGCGCCCCTTCGCGGCAAGCACGTCGGCCTCATCACCAACCACACCGGACTCGATTCGCAGGGGCGCAGTACCGTTGACGTTTTATCCCATGCCGCCGGCGTTCAACTG